>Ga0208334_100040_pt1 | contig 91477 bp, 81 predicted proteins | sample DeeseametaMP0900_FD_184201 | JGI IMG/M metagenome (GOLD analysis project Ga0208334, IMG submission 184201) | Marine microbial communities from the Deep Indian Ocean - MP0900 (SPAdes) | ecosystem: Environmental > Aquatic > Marine > Oceanic | place: East of Durban, South Africa, South Indian Ocean...
TCATCGCTCTCTTCAACTAGCGCATCAGCAGGGGTTTCATCAGGTGTATCGCCCGCTTCATCAATTAAGCTGTCTATGTCGTCTAAATCAAAGTCATCGTTTTCTTCAACTAGCGCAGCATCAGTAGGTGTTTCATCAGGTGTATCGCCCGCTTCATCAATTAAGCTGTCTATGTCGTCTAAATCAAAGTCATCGCTTTCTTCAACCAGCGCAGCATCAGTAGGTGTTTCATCAGGTGTATCGCCTGCTTCATCAATTAAGCTGTCTATGTCGTCTAAATCAAAGTCATCGTCTTTTGATGATTCTTTATCAGCTTGTTGATCTAATAATTCATCAATATCAAAGTCATCATCCTCTTCTTGGGCTAGCTCTTCGCTTAAGGCGGCCAACTCATCATTGCTTTCTAAGCTGCTATCTGCGGTAGGTTGCTCAACCTCAGGCAAGTCAATTTCAGGCAGGCTATCGTCCTCATCAAATAAATCGTCTAGGTCGTCACTGCTTAAAATATCGTCCGAATCTTTTGTATCATCTAAATCAAGGTCAATTTCATCATCTTGTTTTTCATCTACAGGTTCATCAAAGCCCTGCTGCATGAAAACGTCTAACTCGTCCCCTTCACTGCCTTCGTCATCAAAAACAATATCATCACTTAATAGGCTTTCTAATTCGTCTTGATCGAGCAAGTTTTCTGAATCAGAAAATTCATCGTCTAACGCATCATCGAGAGAATCATCAAATGCAATATCATCCTCTGGCAAAATATCGTTGCTATGATTGTCATCTAGTTGAATATCTAAATCATCAAGAGGGTCAGGAATGATTGGATCGTCTAACGCATCATTACTTTGCGGCTCGTCTTCGGTAAAGCTGGGCGTTTGTGGCAGAAAATCATCGTCATCTTGAGTTTCTTCGTCTTTGTTGGCGCGCTTTCGTAAAAACATCACCACAGCAAAAATAATTAATAACGCAGGAATGGTCATTAATAAAATAAGCACAAGTGGGTTAGACATTAAAGCGCCTAGGTCAAAAGGTTCTTCTTTTGGTACTTCTTGCACTTTTTGCTGAGCTATTATTTCGTTTTGTTTTTCTATTAGCTCTTTTAGCTGTTTTTGAATTTCGCTGTCTTGACCTAGCTGTTCTTTTACATTGGCGAGCTCTTTTGAAATACCCGACAATTGTTTTTTGAGATTATTATTTTCAGCTAATATTTCTTCTACATTATTAACCGAGCTTTTAAATTGCTGCTGCAGCTCTACAAGCTTATTACCTTGCTGGGTTTTTATTTCATTTAATTCTTTTTGGATTTCTTTTTTAGCGTCGTCAACATCGGCTTTACGAGCTTGTGTTACTTTAGTTTGCGCGGCATTAATTTCACTGGTGGTTAGTGTGCCATTTTTCTTTTTTTCCCACAGCGCGTCATCTTGCTCTGAGCGTTGTTTAGCAAGCTGTGGATTTACGCGTCTAATTTCCGCTAAAGTGGGTATTTTTAAATATGCACCACTTTGCATGTGGTTTAGGTTTTGTTCTAAAAAAGAATTAGGGTTTTTGTTATACAAGGCCTGCATAACTTGGTAAATACTAACTGAGTTATCTGGGCGTACTTTGGCAGCAATACGCCATAGTGTATCGGTTGGCTTTATAGGCCCTATTGATCGCCCTTGCGCACCATAGTCAGCGCCTTTTGGCCCCTTTAATTGGGTGCTGTCTTGAGAGTAAATTGGAGTTACTACCAATGCAGACGCTAATATAATAAGTGAAGCTAAACCGCGCATGCTGATCCTTTAATGTGTAAATGTTAAATGCTTTGCTATTTATTTAGCTGCTCAACATTAATTATTCTTGCCGTAACCAGCCAAATAGCTGATCTACATTTGTTATTACAATCTATTTTTATTGCAAGCTCTATTCCAGTTACAAACTATAAACCAGTTGCGGCCTAATATCCATTGCAACGCTTTGAAAATAAATACCTTAAAACTTTATTCTTAATACTATTTTATCGTGATAGATCAAGGCGTTTAGTTTAGTAGCAACGCTAAGCGGCAATAATTTGGCTCCCTTAAATACAAAAGCGGCAAACTATAAAAGTTTGCCGCTTAATTTACACACAATATTAGCGGGTATTTATAAGTAGTTAGCGATTAACTCTTCTGCTATTTGCACACTATTAGTGGCAGCCCCTTTACGAGTGTTATCACTTACAACCCACATATTTAAACCATGAGGGTGCGAAATATCAGCTCGTAAGCGGCCTACGTAAACTGTATCATTACCACTGGCATCTGAAACCGCGGTTGGGTAATCGCCCTCATCTTCAATAAGCTCGACTCCCGGGGCATCATTTAAAAGCTGTTTAACGTGCTCAAAGTCATACGGCATGCGTGTTTCAATGTTGATTGACTCAGAGTGGCCAAAAAATACAGGTACACGTACACAGGTTGGGTTAACAGCAATAGTGGTATCACCCAAAATTTTATGCGTTTCGTTTACCATTTTCATTTCTTCGCGCGTGTAGCCGTTATCTTCAAAGGTATCTATTTGAGGAATAACGTTAAATGCAATTTGCTTAGGAAAAATTTCGTTTTCCATTGGGCGAGCATTCATTAAATTAGCTGTTTGCTTTGCTAATTCATCTACGGCTTCTTTGCCTGCACCAGATACGGCTTGGTAAGTAGATACATTAATGCGGTCAATACCATAAGCATCGTAAATTGGTTTAAGCGCTAGCATCATTTGAATAGTAGAGCAGTTAGGGTTTGCAATAATATTGCGGTTTCTAAAGTCTTCAAGGCTTGCTGCATTAACTTCTGGTACCACTAGCGGTACTTCAAAATCATTTCTAAAATGTGAGGTGTTATCAATTACAACACAGCCCGCATCGGCTGCAATTGGCGCGTATTTTTCTGATACACTGCCACCAGCTGAAAACAAACCTATGTGTGCTTGGCTAAAGTCAAAGCCTTCTACGTCTTGCACTTCAATGGTTTCACCACGAAACTTTATGTCTTCACCTGCGCTGCGGCTACTGGCTAGTAAAAAAAGTTGGTCTACCGGAAATTTACGATCTTCCAGGGTTTCAATAATTTGACGACCTACTAAGCCTGTAGCGCCAAGTACAGCAACGTTATATTTTTGCGACATATTTTATCCTCTTTAAGCAGTGTTAAAACAACACTACTAGTTAAATTAGTTTGCGGTGTTAAAGCCAAGCTGAGCGAGTGCATCTGTATGCTGTGCACTCCCTTTTACCGTTAAAGTGCTAAACTCACGCCTTACTGGGTAGTTTTTACGTAAACTATCAAACCCGTCTTTTGCTAAGTTGCGCAGCAAAATGCCATCATCACGGCGTACGTCGTAAATTAAATGCACTAAACGCGCAATATCAGCCTCAGTAAAGCTGCTTTGTAAACTTAGGCTTGTAACAGCAGGTTGTGGTAAAAAATCAGCGAGAGATTTTTCTGCGGTTACGCCTTTTAATTTACACAATGCTTGGTACAGCATTTGTGTGCCGCGGGCTTTTCCTTCAAGGGTATGGCCGGCAATGTGCACGCTGGCATAGCGCACATGATCAAGCAATGGAATTAAAATGTTAGGCTCGTTTTCCCAAACATCCAAAACCAAATCTAAGTCTGCCCCTTGCTCCATAACCGATAACAAAGCTTGATTATCAATTACTTCTCCGCGGCTCGCATTTATAACTGCTAACCCAGGCTTTAACGCTTTAAGGCGTTTTTCATCAATTAAATGATACGTTTTGTGCTCACCGGTTTTAATCAGCGGTACATGAAAGGTAACCGCATCTACGCGCTCAAGTAGTTCGTCAAGCTCAACATGCTCGGCTAATAAGCCCTGCTCATGTTTAATTGGGTCACATAATAAAACATCAACATTAAGTGCTTTTAGTTTTTGTGCTAAACAGCTGCCAATGTTACCCACCCCAACAATACCTATTGTTTGACCACTTAAAGGGGCTGCGTTTTCTTGGCTTAAGGCAAACAAGCTACTTATTACATACTCAGCCACCGCCACTGCATTGCAACCTGGGGCACTACTAAAGGCAATGCCTTTATCGTTTAGTAACTGTGTATCTATATGATCAACACCAATAGTGGCGGTACCTACAAAGCTTAATTTATTAGCGTGGGCAAGCAAGTCACTGTTTACTTTAGTAACCGAACGCGTAAGTAATACATCAACATCAATTAACGCATCGGGTGTTAAGTTTCGTCCATCAAAGCGCGTTACCTCACCAAAGTCTGCAAAATACTGCTCAACTAAAGGCATGTTTTGATCGGCAAGAATCTTCATTGGGGAGTCCGTATGGCAAAATGAGGCGCTATTGTAACGAACAACCGAGCCATTACACAAACTAAAAAGCCGAGCAATGCTCGGCTTTTAATCACTATAAAGAGAAAACGAATTAACCTTTATATTTGCTCATAACTAATGTGGCGTTTGTACCACCAAAACCAAAGCTATTAGACATAACAGTATTAAGCTGTGCATCACGGCGCTCAGTTACAATGTTAAGGCCTTGTGCTTGCTCATCTAGCTCATCTACGTTAATAGATGGCGCTACAAAGTCGTTTTCCATCATTAAAATTGAGAAAATAGCTTCGTGAACACCCGCAGCACCTAGTGCATGACCCGTTAATGATTTAGTCGCACTAATAAGCGGCGAGTTACCACCAAATACTTCTTGAATAGCGCCTAGCTCTTTAACATCCCCTACCGGCGTAGATGTACCGTGCGTGTTTAAATAATCAATTGGTGTATCAACGCCTTGCATTGCTTGGCGCATACAGCGTACTGCGCCTTCACCTGAAGGTGCTACCATGTCGTAGCCATCAGATGTAGCACCGTAGCCTACAATTTCTGCGTAAATATGTGCGCCACGAGCAAGTGCATGCTCAAGCTCTTCTACTACAACAATACCGCCACCAGCAGAAATAACAAAACCATCGCGGTTTGCATCGTACGTACGAGATGCTTTTTCTGGTGTTTCGTTATATTTGGTAGATAACGCGCCCATTGCGTCAAATTCCATTGCAAGAGTCCAGTGGAGCTCTTCACCACCACCGGCAAAAATAACATCTTGTTTGCCTAATTGAATTTGCTCAACAGCGTGGCCAATACAATGTGCAGATGTTGCACACGCAGAGCTTATAGAATAGTTAACGCCTTTAATTTTAAATGGCGTGGCTAAACAAGCCGATGTCGTGCTTGCCATCGTACGCGGAACCATATAAGGACCTACACGCTTTACGCCTTTTTCGCGCAAAATATCGGCCGCTTCTACTTGCCACTTTGAAGAGCCACCACCAGAGCCAACTAATAAACCCGTGCGCTCATTAGATACTTGCTCATCAGATAAGCCAGCGTCTTCAATTGCTTGCTTCATAGAAATATAAGAGTAAGCAGCAGCATCACCCATAAAGCGCATTGCTTTACGGTCTACGTGTTCTTTAACATCAATATCAATTTTGCCCGATACATTACTACGTAAGTTGTAATCGGCAAATTCTTGGTTAAAAGCAATACCGCTTTTGCCCGCTTTTAGTGACTCTAATACTTCTTGTTTGTTATTACCGATGCTTGATACAACACCGATACCCGTAATTACGGCTCTTCTCATGGGTAATTCCCTTAGCTTGATACTAAATTACTGTGTATTTTACGCTGTTTTTAGGTGTTAAGTGGTCAGCTTTCTAGCGTACACCTGTACTCTGAATTTAATAGCTTATAAATAACGCCAGACTATTTCAAAGAAAACCCGTAAAATAATTAAAAAATACTGTCTAAAAATTTAATAAGTCATGATAAAAAACGCCCAAATACACTTTAATGAAGTAGGCACACCGGTAGCCGATAACTTTGACGATGTTTATTTTTCTAATGACGACGGCCTTGCTGAATCGCATTACGTGTTTTATCAACAAAACAATATACAGGCGCGGTTACAAAATCATGACCAAACGCATTTTGTTATTGCCGAAACCGGTTTTGGTACTGGTTTAAACTTTTTAAATGCATGGCAACACTTTAATGACCACCTTGCCAATCAACAAGTTCAAAATCAAGTAGACAAACGGGTTAAGCGATTGCATTTTATTTCGTTTGAAAAATACCCGCTTAATGCTGATGATCTAAAAAAAGCACTGCAAGCGTGGCCAACATTAAACAAGCTTAGTGATGAATTAATAACACATTACCCTATAAATTTAGGCGGCTGTCATCGCATAGAATTTAATAACGGCCAGGTTATTCTTGATTTGTATTTTGGCGACGTGCTTGATTCAATAAATGCAATGAGCTACCCGCAATCAGGGGTGGTCGATGCGTGGTTTTTAGATGGCTTTGCACCGAGTAAAAACCCTGACATGTGGCAACAAAGTGTGTTTAATGCCATGGTTGATATATCGCGCAAGCATGCAACACTTGCCACATTTACCGCTGCAGGCTTTGTACGCCGAGGCTTAATAGCTGCAGGCTTTAGCATGCAAAAAGCGAAAGGCTTTGGCCGTAAACGCGAAATGCTGATAGGCAAATTAGCACACGCTAATAGTGCACAGTCATCGCCCCCGTACTTTGATCAACCCCCTGCCAAACTAGAACATGTTGCTGTAATTGGCGGCGGGATTGCGAGTAGCTGTATTTTGCACAGTTTGGCTAAGCGTGGCATTAAAAGTAGCCTATTTTGCCAAGATGAAAAACCAGCTATGGGCGCTTCACATAACGTACAAGGCGCGGTTTACCCCCATCTGCAAGCTAAAAATTCACCTCATAGTGAATTATTTGCGCACAGTTTTTTATACGCTAAGCGCAGTTACCAGCAACTACTAAAAAACGGCTTTAATTTTGATTATAGCTGGTGCGGTGTACTGCAACATGCGGTTAAAAAGCCTCTTGCCGATAAACATCAAAATTTAGAACAAAAACAGTTATGGCCTCAAGCTTTAATGCGCAATGTAACTGTAGAGCAAGGAGATAAACTGGCAGGCGTAAAAACCGGCTACCCCGGCGTTTATTTTGAGCAAGGCGGTTGGGTAAACCCACCCCAGCTAGTTGAGGCAATGCTAAAAGCGGCCAATAGCCTTAACCCTATTAATAGCTATTTTAATTGCCATATACAGCAGCTTACTAAAACCGATGCAGGCTGGTATTTAACCCACAAGCATACCCAATATGGCCCTTTTAGTGATGTAATAATATGTGCAGGTGAGCATAGCGATGCGTTTGAACAAACAAACGCATTACCTATTGTAGGGGTACGTGGTCAAGTATCGCATATTCAAGCGAGTGAACAATCTAAGCAGCTTAAAACCGTGTTGTGCCACAAAGGTTATTTTACCCCCGCCTATTTAGGTAAACACTGTATGGGCGCTACATTTGAAAAAAACACAAAAAGTCGCGTCGTTACAGAAAAAGACAACCAGCTAAACCATGAGCAACTACTTAGCTTTTACCATCAAAGCGACTTTGCCACCACATTAGGTAACATTACCTGTGCTAAAGCAGCTGTGCGCTGCACGTTTATAGATCACTTACCAATGGCAGGACAATGGTGTGAGCAAAGCGATTACAGCACCGCCTTTGCTAATTTACGCCTAGGTAAACGCTATCAATACTCACCTCTATGCAAGCCACAACAAGGCTTACATATTTTTACCGGGTTTGGAGCGCGTGCATTATGCAGCGCACCGTTATTAAGCGAGCACTTTATTAGCACGTTAAATAATGAACCACGCCCACTCAGCGAGCGTGTAAGCCAGGCCATTCACCCTGCGCGTTTTATTGTGCGTGATTTAATACGAAATAAAATTTAAATGACATCATTCATTTTTTGCGTAAAATAATAACCATAAAAGGAATTTATACCAATCCGCTTAATTAAGTGATCAATTTTGAGGCTGGAAAAACGTGTTGATGGCTAGGTAAAAAGCTCGCTATTTAGTTGTTCCAAATAAGAATTTTTTAAAACAGGCAACGACACGGTTAGCACCGCAAAATGATTAAGTATTATTGCGCACTGGTATTATATAACCAATGCGCACCATATGTATGAATGCGGATGGGTATCAATAAAAGGATAACAATGAAAGCTTTAACTTGTGCTGTAATATTACTCGCCGCTATATCGTTTAGCACATTTAGCCAAGACGTAACCGCCATCCCCTTACCTGAAGAATTCATAACCACCATGGATGTAACTGGCGAATACCCGCTGGTTAGAACAGGGTATTTAGCTGCTTCTATTGATGCTATTTCTAAATTTTATCAGCAGGCCCTTGGTGACCCCATTAACAGCAAAGGCGATAATAACTACCGCACCCTTTACTATAACTACCAAAACCATGCTGTTCGCATCAGTTTATACCATCATAATTATGTTACCGAAGTCAGTATAATGATTGAATAAACACAGTAAAAAGCGGCTAATTTTCATGCTCAGTTCAGACTCAATTTTTATTTACTTTTAAATAACCACTTTGTAGAGAAAAACAGCATTTTACCCTTTAAAAACGAATGCCTACCCCAAGGTCTATTTGTACTAAATACCTTTACACTAAATTGAGAAGGAATTAATTATGAGTAAGACCCTAATTATTGGCGCTAGCGGACAAATTGGTAAAATGGCAACCAAGTTGCTTTTAAACAATGAGCAAAATGTATCTGCATTAGTGCGTGATAAAAGTAAGTTAGATGATTTAGATAGTCCATTTTTAACCATTGTGGAGCAAGATCTCGAAGGAGATTTTTCTGATGCGTTAAAAGATTGCGATCAAGTTATTTTTGCTGCTGGCTCTGGCGGGAGTACAGGCACAGATAAAACCGTGCTAATTGATTTATGGGCAGCCACCAAAGCAGCAACGTATGCTAAAGAGCATGGCGTAAAGCATTTTATTATGATTAGCTCTATTGGCGCTGACGATCCAGACTCAATTGAAAGCGACTTAAAACCTTACTTAGTTGCCAAACATATGGCCGATGAGCACCTTATCAACAGTGGCTTAAACTACACCATAGTGCGCCCTGGTGGGCTGACCGATGAAAGCGCCTCAATGAAAGTAACCACCGAGCGACCAAACGATCGTTCTAAAGCTAAAATTAGCCGCGAAAATGTTGCCAATGCCCTATTACATATTGCTACTAACGCATTTAATGGCAACCGTGTTTTTGAACTATTTGACGGCGAAACGCCCATTAAAGCAGCCGTAAAATAAACACTCTAGTTGCCCTTTGTAAACCCCCTTACAAAGGGCAACGTATTTAAATGCTAAATCGCACGCGCCCTTCCTTGCTTCACTATATTTATTAAATGTAAACAACACGTTTAAATCGCTTTATAAAAGCCTACACACCGCGTTCCTAATAAAACAACATGAAAAACAAGTACTTCCACTAAAACCACCACAAAACAATGCGTTAAAAACTCAACAGAGTAAATTTTGTTCAGGCTTTTTTACTAGTTTAATAAGGCTAAATACTAGAAACCCCTTATTTTATCTGGTACGTTAATGCCGTGTATAAAACAATAATAAAAATTCCTCAATGGAAGTTGCACGAATAAGGACATAGCGTGAGCGCCTCATTTAAAATTATTTTTAATGGTCAGTTACACCAAAATGCTGACATTAGTACCGTACAAGAGCAACTCTGTCAGTTTTTAAAAATTCCCCATAATGTCGCTGTAAAATTATTTGATGGCCGAGCCTACGCACTCGTCAAAGACCTATCGAGTATTGATGCAGTTAAAACAGAATCTAAACTAAAAAGTTTTGGTTTAATCACCAAAGTAGAACCGCACGCAAGTGTAAGGGCACCCCAAAGTGCCGCGGGTACTAAACTGGTTGTTGCTCGCAATGAGCCAGCAGTAAAAAACATAGCTAATACAATAACCAGCATTAAAAAGTCCGGCGTAAATAGCCCAACCGCCTTGCCCAAATTAGCACTGCAAAGCGCATTATTTTTTTGTTATAGCTTATTATTCATCTGCCTTATTTACTCAGCAGTAATAAGCTTTAACACACTTTAAATGAGTATGATAGACAGCTCATCAGCTTCGCCCTCAACAACATTAAATTACGTTCATTATAAGCAGTACTTAGCAAATCAAAAAAAGTACCCAGAAGTCACCTTGCCTAACACCCACAACACAGATGAGCTTAACCAAGGGGCGCAGCAAAAAATTGATAGCTATTTTGCTCGTTTTTCAACGCATATAAACAGTTACGCAAAAATTCTAAAGCAACCAAATATAAACAGTATGGGCGCAGAAAGGTTAAAGCAGCACCTACAAGAAATAGATGCGCTAGGCACTGAACATGTATTTTGGGAGCAGTTAATTAACCTTGCTAAATCGCTTAATAACGACGCCCATGTAATGAGCAAGCTTGGTAATGATAACCCTGATAAAATTCAATGGATAAACGCCGTTGATTGGATAAGCCAAAGCTACATTAGGCAACAACAAAATAAGCCTGACGCTTTGCCCGTCACACCTACAAACACACAACTCGCCAAGTCACCGATATTAGATTTAACTCTACTAATTAGCTTAATGTCGTTTTTAACGCTTATTATTATTAGTATTAAAATGAAAGTAAGGTCGATAAAAATGAAGCTAGCCACTGCAAGCAAATAATAAATTAAAACCATAAAAAAACCGCCAATCTGATTGCTCAAATTGGCGGTTTTTTATGGTTTTTAAGTAACGAACTTAAATACCTGTATTGGTGGGCTGGGGTCATCTGAATCAAGCCTTCAAGCATTTGTTTTTATTGAATCTATAAAAACAAATCCGACTTAGGTGTTACTTAATGTGTTACATAAAGATTTTGCTACTACGTGCGTATCTCTCCGTAAAAGCATAAATTCTAAACTGAGTTCAATTCAGTTTTAAAACTTAAAACCTCATTTGATGTAGATTTCATAACACATTGAGCATGATAATTTTTACCATTCACCTCGTAGGATATAGCACCAAAATTTGGCGTGAGTCTAATAGCATCATAATCTTCAAGTATAACTCCGTGGTGTTTCTCAATATACTTGACGCAAAATAACTCTGTTCCGTTTGATTTAAACTTTTCTCGCGTCTTTTCATTAGCTTTTTTTATTCTTTGTTGTTCAACTAAAGAATCTAAATTCTTATCCGCTACTGTTCGCTCATCTTCAGGGTTTATGTAATAGTTGTTTATGAGTAATAAACAGATTCCTGCTGCTAGTATCGAAAAAAACATACCTATGAATTTCATAACTTCCCTTTATTTTTATCAAGTTCTTAATCCAAAATATCAAATCTTAGCAGCACAAAACAGGTAAACCATGAACTAGATCGAAAGTAATTTGTTAATTTGTATCTCTGCCAGCATCCAGTATTTTTTCTCTAAATCCAATAACAGCGCTTTATCATACTCAAATTTAGACCAATGTTTGTTTTTTGGCTTTGGAAACCACTGAGCAGACTCTGTAAGATTATTAATATTATCTATGTTGCCCCAAATCGCCTTTCTCTGTTTTCTTATTCGTCTGGCTAACCTATCTTGGTTTCTTTCGCTTTGAGACGCATAGTAGAGATTTAGGCACGATCTACAAGCATACTCATTTCCACTTCGGTACAGGTGTTGACGTTTTGTTTTACAATAAGGACAAGTTAAATAAAGCTTAGTACTAACGCTGCGTTTACAGGTGATTAGCTTAATTTCTAATTTAGAGTTTATTAAGCTAATAAACCTGATTCCATTATCTTCTTCTTTTAGCTCAATTGGGGTGCTAGAAGTATCATCAACTAGTCGATAGTTACCAAGGGGCAAACTCAATAAAGTTCTGAGCTCATAGGCAGGCAGCTTTTTATATTGAGCTGTATATTGCCTTAACTGCGTACGGCCATAATGAAACCCTCTAGGCATAAGTCTAGAACCCTTTTAGATAATCACTCTATTGTATAATAATTCTTTTGTACGAAAAACAGGGTGAAAATACCTATGAACAAAGCTTAAATACAAACTCTTTTGCTTATATCAAAGTAATTGAGTTATTGATATTTTGCTCATAATAACCCAACAAAACAGATAAGCTTGTTAGCCTTTATCGCTAATTGATGCGGCTTGTTCCATAATTTTTAGTTTGGCTAGGCTTATACCCTTTACCTCTCGCCTTTGCTAAGTAAGAAATACGCCACACAGCGCGTTGAATAGATGCCTTACAATCTCGCTTTAAATTATAGTAGCAACGCTTAGGAGTGTACTCAGAGCCTTGTAAGTTGGTTTCCCATACGTCTTTCACTTTAATAAGTATATCGTGAGGGTGACGTACTTTGTGACCATCTAGCATAAGAGCATAGTGATAATGTTGCTGCTTTGCGGTTTCCATTTCACGACACCAAACAAAACCAACACGTTTAAGGCCATATTTACGTTTTAGCCACTTAAACAATATGCGATTAAATTTGCTCACAACCTCATTGTTGTCGGTGTATTTGTATAATCGGAGATCAAAACGAATTAGATGTACTTTGCTATGGTGGCGGAGCATAGCATTTACCTGTCCAATCATCTGTTTTGCCATGTGTGAATATATTCCACTGTATTTACCATTGACCCAAAATACTGTGTTATTCACTTCAAGGTATCGGGTATTCATTATGTAAGGCATGGGCTTCACTAAAGGATATTATTAATTACCTAGTACCAAGTTAGTTATCACTATCACGCTGTATAAGGCTAATTCTAAGGGGCAAATTTAGGCTTTTAATTTTAAAGGGGTCAAAAACCATGAAATGACACTTTATAAGAGTTTTTAAAGATTAACCTTACTGCTTTATTGAAAGTGCTTACTAACATAATTGTAAAGGTAAGTTATTAGGTTTATGATAAAAAAGCTGGTGGCGCAATGTCGAAGTTAAACCACCAGCCGGATTAAGAGAGTCGCTTAGAAATTAACTTTCTTGGCGGCTTTTCTTTGCTTTATAAAATAAAATTTGCTCACTGCTCATCGATACGTTCACTACGGAGTGAGGTGGTACTATTTTATTCTGCGGACAGTAAGCACGTTTCTTTTCATGTGTGAAATTGTGACCTTTACGCTTTAACTTAGATACTACGCTATGTAAGTTCGCTATACCTATATAACGAGCGGCATAAGTATGTATTTTGTAGCCTAGTGAAATAGACATAAGCACGTAAGCCTCTTGATTTTGATAACTTTGCGGTTCAGGTAAACCAAGCTCTAAGCATTTATCTTTATAGATCATCTTAGCCCCCTAAAACTTCACTGAGCGATTAGCAACAATATTTTGTACTAGACTCTTTAGTTGCTGTTCAGAGTAACCAGCAATCATTGCTTGTATCACCTTGTCGCACTCGCTCTCTACCCAGCCCACACTTCTTGCTCCAATCGAAATAGGGGGGACAAATAAACCTCTTTTAAGGTCATTATATAAAGCTGATTTAGATCGACCTGTTTTCTCTAACACTTCAGGTCTGCGGATAATTTTGAAAAAATATGTCTTGCTCATTATGTTCATGCTCCTTTTAATTTGCTTTGAACGTTAATGAGCTTATTTGAATCTAAATATGTCTGACCAATGTGTCATCGTGTCTAACTAGTGCTTTGACACGTATGACACATAGCCCAAGACACTGAATTATAAAAATAAATTATGTGTCACAATATAAGTTACCTACGCTTAACTTCATCAGGCTGTATCGCTTTAGCTAGCTCTTCAGCATCTCTATTAGTAGTATTCGATTTTTTGCCAAGCTCTTCAGCTATCTCAGCGCTAACCTGCTTTTGTAAGGGGAACGTACCTTGATTATAGTCTTTCCAAAACTTGTTTTGTGCTTTTAAAGCTGCTCTTAGCTTTTTGGTACTTATAGGAAACACTAGACCATTGCTTTCATCTTCACTTTCAAAGGATTCTTGTTTATTTGTTTTTTCTTGAAGCAACTCTTCATTTAATGAATTTAATGCTTTTTCTAATCGCTCCTTCTCTCTTTGATATTCGCGTCTATCTCTCTCTAGTTCATTATTGAGTTGATTAATCTTAACCTGAAGTGCTTCAACTGATATCGGTGGCTCTTTAGAGTTAATTCCTAAACCTGTTTCTATTTCCATGAATTCACACCATCTAATCAACTCTGCTTTGCTAATTAGCGTAAGCGATAAGTCAATCTCAACACTTGCTTTAAGGCATGTTCCATTTTCATACCATCTAGAATATTCCTCACCAAACTCATCGCGAGTTTTAATCCATAATTCTCTAGTGATTAAATGAAAACCTGATTCATGCTGAGCTTTTATACAGTCACATATACTCTTTAAATTATATTGATATTCACTTGGCAGGTATGCTGGTGTTACTGATTCAGAAAAACTAATGTTCGAGGTTATTAGAAGAGCTTCTGCTACTGTAAATATGCTTTTTTTATTTTCCAAGGCGACATCATAATTAAATTTCTTTTTCTTTAATTCAGATAGTGGTTTGGGTGTAGGTAGTTTTAATGTGTTACTAACTTCAATTAATTGCTGGTATGAGTAAAAAATATTTTTAAGTTCTGTCTCTTTTCGTAATTTTAAGCTCTTATCAAGCAGGTTGTCATTATTAGAGAAGGGAGTTCCTTTAATTGCTTTTAAAATGGTTGTGTCAGGCCAATCACCATCAGACAAATGTAGCTCTCTCTCAATCTCCTCATAACTGAAATTATATGAATGACAATAAAACTCTTCTAAAATAAAATAGCCATCAACATAAATAGGGTTATTATCAAGCTCAATTATTCCTTTAAAGTAAACGTACTCATTGAGCATTTCTTTAATATGGCTAAGAGGTATTACTAATAACTCTGATTCATCAATTTGCTCTTCAGTTAAAAAATTCTTTGAATAATCCATTACCGTCCTCACGAACCTACTAAATTTACCAAGCCAAAACAGGTAGGTAATCTGTTCTTTCGGGAGCTACCCTAGGCTTAGCAAAACTTAACCTACAATTTTTAATTTACCGCATGAATTGGCGTTCAAACCAGCAACATTATCACTCCACCAATCCATCATTACCCGTCTACGTTCAAGGTAATCAGCGCGGTTATAAGCGCGTCTAACTTCATTTTTATCAATATGGGCAAGTGCGGCTTCAACTACATCAGCATCAAAACCATGTTGATTTAATGTAGTGCTGGCTAATGCTCTTAAGCCATGAGCCACCAGCCGCTTTTCATACCCCATTCGTTTAAGCGCCATATTCGCTGTTTGCTCGTTTATATGGCTACGTGGGTTTCTGTCTGCTGGAAATAAGTATTCTCTATGGCCGCTTAATGGCTTTAATCGCTCTAAAATCTCTAAAGTTTGTTCAGTAAGTGGTACTAAGTGTTCGCGCTTTTTCTTCATACGCTCTGCTGGGATAATCCAAAGCTTGTTCTCAAGATCTATTTCAGACCATTTAGCGCCTGCTGCCTCACTTGGGCGCACCATAGTATGTAGCTGCCATTCAATTAGGTAACGAGTCACAAGCTTAATACTGGCATAACTAATATCTTTCATTAGCTGTGGCAATTCTTCAGGCGTAATCGTTGGCATGTTTTGTTTTTGAGGCTTTTGAAAAGCAGAGCGTATACCCGCCAAAGGATTCGCATGTATAAGCCCCGTATTAACCGCAAAAGTCATTATCTCGTTTAGCCTTTGGCTTAGGCGCTTAACAGTCTCTAAGCTTCCTTTGGCGGCTATGGGCTTTAATACCTCTATTGTTTTAGGTGCTGTAATTTTACTAATAGGCAATTTACCTAACGGTGGGATTAGATGATTTTTAACAGAGCGCCAAAGATCGATAGCATGCTTTTCACTTACTTGTGTTTGCTTTACTTCAAACCAGTTAGTAGCAACGTGAGAAAATGTATTTAGAGCGGCTTCTGTTTGCTGGCGCGTATGCTCTTTTTTGTGCTCATTAGGGTCAATATCTTGTTTAAGTAGTTTTCGGAAGTCTATGCGTATCTTTCGCGCATCAGCAAGGCTCACTTCAGGGTAAGTACCTAAACCTAAATTTGAGCGCTGTTTTGTAAAAGGCTTTTGGTAACGAAATACCCATCGTTTAGAACCCGAAGGTCTAACACGTAATTCTAAACCGTATCCATCAGGTAAGGTATATTCTTTATCCTTTGCCTTTGCTTGCTTAACTTGCGTATCCGTTAGCGGTGTGACTATTTTTGGCATCTTTGTACCACCAATTTTGATCTAAAAGCCCTTGTGGTACTTCCGATGGTACATAAAGTTGTGGATTTTATAAACTGTTAAAAACCATTACTGGAACTACATGTAGGCTATATAGTTGATTATCATTGAATTTTAGGCAAAAAAAAGACGCCTAAAAGGCGTCTTAGTTCTTTGAAATGGTGGAGCTGGGGGGATTTGAACCCCCGTCCGAAAAGCCTCGACCGTCGGTACTACATGTTTAGTATTGTCATTTAATTAACCTTTAAATCCCGGACAAACACGGTAGATAAAGGCGAGGCCGCTTAGTTTTAACGCTTCAACCCCGGCCAGGGTTTCCGTCGCGATCAGGTGTTAAGGTGACACTCCAAAATCCAGTCCACAAGAATACATGGAAGGAGCGCTAGCCAGCCTAAGCTGCTAGAGAGTAGTTATCGTCGTTTGCGATTACTTTAAATTGCGGCTTTTTTACGAGGCAAACCGCACCTCGACATGCACCTCAGGCTTCTTGAATTCCGTCGAATCCTAATCAGCCCCTGAAATATGAATTTCTTTCAGTGAGGGCAGTATAACTGAGTAAACGACTGATACTCAAGGGGTGTGACACTTTTATTTTAGCTAACTGAATCAACTGAACAGTAAACAAGCACAAGTTTGTAAAAAAGCAAACAAATACTGAACATTTACTTAACATGTCGGTCAAGTTGTGCTCAAATAAGGAGTTAAATTTTACACTAGCTATAAGGCTTTAGTAGTAAAAGTAATAATCATAATAACAGGCATATTACGTAGGGAATTTATAAATGTCGGTTTTTTTATTTAATGAACAAACGGGTGAGCTGGCGTTATCTGCACACCCTATTGATAATGGATTTCCGGTAACGAGTGCTCAACTTATTGAGCTGCTTGAACAGTCGGATTATTGCGAGTTTGAAGTACTCTCTGGCAATATTGGTAAGTTATTTTCACCGAGTAAAAATTATCAGCAAGAATCATTAGTAATTGCCAAAGCCACGGACGCGAGCATTGTTATTAACGTTGATGAAAAAAACATGGTTGCAGAGGCAACGCTTACCACGGCCAAAGGCGGCGCATTACTCTCTATGGAGGCAGCTCAAGCAGCTTTAGTTAAAGCCGGTGTAAAAAAAGGCATTAGTCCTCGTGCACTTGATACGTTTTTAGGTCAGCAGTTTTCTCACCCTGCAGGTACATCATACAGCGCTATTGTGGCTCATGGCCGAAACCCTAAAGAAGGTAGTGATGCGAGGTTTGTTCGCCTTTGCTCTACAGCGCAAGACCGCGTACTTAGCCCCCAAGCAAAAGAAGGTGGCAAGGTCGATATGAAAGACCTTGGCGCGATTATTACGGTAAAACCCGGCACCCCTTTAATGCAGCGAGTAGCAGCTACTCCAGGTGAAGATGGCTATACGGTTTTTGGCGATATGATCAAGGCAACACCCGGTAAAGAGCATCAATTACAGCCCTTTGAAGGCACAAAAATAGATCCTAATAACCCAAACATGCTAATTGCCGATTGTAAAGGTGTGCCTGTGGCCTTACCTAGAGGCATGCGGGTTGACGATGTTTTGTGTTTTCATAATGTAGATGTAAGTACAGGTCATGTTGATTTTGATGGCAGTGTAATTATCTCTGGTGATGTAAAAGACGGTATGCGGGTTAAAGCCAATGGCGATATTACTGTATTAGGGTTTGTAGAATCAGGCACGATTGAAAGCCAAAGCGCGGTAACTATTATGCTCGGCGCTATTGGCCGTAAGCGTGAAAATGAAGAAGCATTTACGTGTGAAATTTCAGCCCAGCGTACTATTTCTATTGGCTATGCCCAGTACTGTAATATTAAAAGTGCGCAAGATTTATTTATAGAACGCCAAGCATTGCATTGTAATTTAAGTGCAAGGCGCTTAATACGTGTGGGTAAAGCAGGTAACCCTCGCGGCAAAATAATTGGGGGAAATATTCTTGATGCTATGCGTATTGAAACAGGTGAGCTAGGTGCGCCGGCAGGGACTAAAACCCGTGTGTTTTTAGCTCAAAACTGGCATGAACTGCGCTCAAAGCAGTCTCAAATAATTGATTTTGAAAAAGTGTTGGCAAGTAAAACATCTGCACTTAAACAAGCTAAAGAAAAAGCGATAAAAATTCCAGTTGCTGCTCAACGCCAACAGCTACTAGATAAAATTGCCGCTAATGAGCAACATATAAAAACTCGCGCTATGCACGTACAACGTCAAAAAAGATTGGTGAAGCAAAAAATTTCTCAGCTATTGGCAACTAGCCGACTTAAAATTAACGAAATAATGCACCCAGGTGTGGAGCTTAAAATAGCAAAAGACACAAAACAGTTTTCGCGTATTTACCCACCCCACTTAGTAAAACTTTCTGAGGGAAAAATCACTCAGTCGTTTTAGTCTCCTCTTCGGTGTTTTCAGTTTCTTGGGCGTCACTTTCAGGTAGTGGCGCTAGTGGCCACCCCCCTAGTTCTTGCCAACGGTTTACTATTAAACAATATAGTTCTGCTGTGCGTTCTGTATCGTAAAGTGCCGAGTGTGCTTGGCTGTTATCAAACTCAATCCCCGCGGCTCTACATGCTTTAGCCAGTACCGTTTGACCTAAAGCTAACCCTGCAAGCGAGGTTGTGTCGAAACTCACAAATGGATGAAATGGCGTACGCTTAATATTGTTACGCTCAATGGCTGCATTTAAAAAGCCATGATCAAAAGCGGCATTATGTGCCACTACAACTGAGCGTTGACACCCAGCAGCTTTTTGCGCTTTACGTACTGCTTTACAAATTTCTTTAATTGCTTCGTCTTCTGGTACAGCGCCGCGCAACGGGCTAAACGGGTCTATGCCGTTAAATTCAATTGCGGCTTGTTCAATATTAGCGCCTTCAAAAGGCTCTACATGAAAATGAACGGTATGATCTATGCTGAGTAACCCTTCGTCATCCATTTTTAAAATTGATACGGCAATTTCAAGTAAGGCGTCGGTTTCTTTATTAAAGCCGGCGGTTTCTACATCAATAACAACAGGAAAAAAGCCGCGAAAGCGTTGTGCGAAAAGTGTTTGCTCAGTATTTGCCATAGTCTTCTTGGTTTATGAGGATAAGCTCACTATTATGTCAAAATTGGGGGCTACTCGGCTAGGGCTTTATAAATTATTTAATTAATATATTGTAGGCATGCTATTTGCTTTTAAATAACTGCTAATTGTATTGGCTGTTATTAATTCCCATCGCATTAAATTACGGATACTAGTGTGGCGCCTAGTAAATAGCGCAATAACAAGGCGAAAATTATTTATAGCTTTGTTTTACATCAGTAAGTTTAACGCAGTGAGCAGGCTATTTAATACGATACGAAGATTATGTTTTTAATTAAGTTGGTATAGAGCCCTACTTTAGCCGTACGCCAAAATATTGGCTTAGTAGATTAACCGGAGCGTTTTATGAAGTGTAAGTTGTTTTTTATTAGCGTAAGCCTTGGCACCGCCTTGATGAGTTATTCATCGCAAGCGGCTATGCGCCAATACAGCGCAAATCAAGATAACTCCAATTGGGAAGTTATAAAAACAACGCGCTTACAGTGCCAATTAAACCACGAAGTGCCCTACTACGGTGAGGCCATATTTAAGGCATCGGCCAGTAAAAACAAAAACCTAACTTTTAATCTAGATATGGTTGTGCGCCCCGACAATTACGATATAGCCGGTTTAAAGGCGGTGCCACCAGCATGGCGTTCAGGCCTGCCCGCGCGTGATATAACCACGATGAAGTTACTTAAAAAGTTTGATGGTGAGCTTGGTAATAAAACCGCATGGGAAATGCTAACTGAACTTGAAAAAGGGTTTCATCCTACCTTTTACTACCAGGACTGGCAAAATAGTGCCGACAAAATTGCCGTTGGTATTTCAAGCGTTAATTTTAAACAAGCCTATTGGGCGTTTTTACAGTGCCGCGATGAACTTTTACCATACAGCTTTGAAGATATTTCATTTACTGTAATGAACTACCAATCAAATAGCAGTAAGCTCACTAAAGAGTCGCAAAAGCGCTTAGATAAAATTGCTGAGTATTTAAAAAATGATACCAGTATTGAGTCTATAAGTATTGATTCGTATACCGATAGCTACGGTGGCCGTTGGAATAACTTAGATTTATCGCGTAAGCGTGCTAAAGCTATAAAAGATTATATGGTCAGCTTAGGTGTTGATGAGGGCAAAGTAAAAACCACAGGCCTAGGTGAAAAACGTTTTGTTGATACTAACGAAAATATTTTAGGGCGAAATAAAAACCGTCGTTTAATTATTCAAATAGCAAAAATGTAACCGCCTTAAACTGCTAGCTACCGCTGCGCCGCTTTATGAGCTTATCGCCAAACTGAAAAAACGTTAGGCTCAAAAATATAATTATGGCTCCTATAATGAGCTCCTGACTTAAAGGCTCGTTATTAAGTAATGCGCCTAGCGCTAATGCAAAACTAGGTGTAATTAAACTACTTAATGCTACAGTACTGGCGTTTAACTTTTGTAATACATGAAAATACGCTAAAGCCCCTACAATCGAGCCAAAAATACCTAAATACGCAATACTCCATAACGAGCGAGCACTCCAATAATCCATACTTATTTGCCCATCTACCAGCCACCACAACAGTCCAAATAAAGGAGTAACAAAAACCAGCGCTCCAAAAGTGGTTGCCATCGGATGAATAGCAATTTTTACACGTTTGATCATCACCCCACTGAGACTAAATAAAGTAACGGCCAATAACACATACATCAGCCCTATGCCCTGAGTTTGTGAGGTTTGTAGCTGGTTATAACTTACAAAATAAAGGCCTATTAATGCACAGCTCAGCGCTATTAATTTAATAGGACTAAATTTAGGCTCATTAAGTAACCTTTGTGCTAAAAAGCCAGAGAGAATAGGCGCAAGGCCAAACACTAATGAAATAATACCTGAAGGTACTGTGGTAGCAGCCATGTAACTTAATGACATACCGCCAAAAATACCCAAACTGGAGTATGCATATAACGTGCACGCGTTTTTGCTCCAAGGTACACGAATATTGGCTATAGCAACAATTAACCCAGCAACAAATAAGCCTATAATCATGCGCATTAAAACGGCGAGGGTTGGTGCTACAGTTTCACTGCTCCATACAATACCTAAAGGCGTAGTACACCAAATAATGACAAGTAGTAAATAAGATAATTTAACTGGCACACGCCATTCCTTTGCACTGAGGAGGTAGAAACCCTATTAAAGTAAATTATACGCGCGAAAGTAATACGCAGTACATATATAAACGTCTAAATACAGCTGTAAATTCATAGTTACGTTATTATTTACCGGCATTTATTACAAAACTATTTATGTTTTAAGTAACTAGTTATATCTTGAGTGCCTCTCACACATTTTAGGATAGTTAAGTGCTTAAAAATAAAACAATAGGCAGCATGTTAATTGTTGCAGGCACCACCATAGGCGCAGGTATGCTGGCATTGCCAATTGCCTCTGCAGGGCTTGGATTTAATACCGCGCTTGCACTGATAATAGCCAGCTGGTTATTGATGACCTACACCGCTTTATTAATGCTAGAGCTCCACCAATACGCCCCTAGAGATGCAACGTTAAACACCTTAGCAAAGCGCTGGTTAGGAAAACGCGGCCAGTACGTTGCTAACTTTTCGATGATATTTTTGTTTTACGCCCTGTGCGCAGCCTATATAGCCGGGGGTGGCGCGCAGTTGCAGTCGCGTATTAGTAGTGATTTGAGCATAAACATAGCGCCCCAAATTGCCTCTATTGTTTTGGCCATTGTAATAGGTAGCGTGGTTACTTTAGGCACCAGTAAAGTAGATAAACTTAACCGCGTGTTATTTACGATTAAAATTTTAGTATTAGGCAGCTTGTTTTATATGCTTACACCCTATGTACAAGGTAAGCACTTACTTGAAATGCCCGTTGAGCAAGGGCTGATTTTATCTGCCTTACCCGTTATTTTTACCTCATTTGGTTTTCATGGCTCTATTCCGTCAATTGTTAAGTATGTGGGGCTGGAAACAAAAGTATTGCGTAAGGTAATGATTGCAGGGGCTGCTTTACCTTTAGTGATTTATATTTTTTGGCAACTGCTTAGCCAAGGGATTATGCAGCAAAGTGATTTACTCAATAGTAATGGCTTAACAGGCTTTGTAGAGAGTGTGGCAAATATTGCGCATAATCCGCAGGTAACAAGCGCTGTTACACTGTTTGCCGACTTAGCATTGGCCACCTCTTTTTTAGGTGTTAGCTTAGGGTTATTTGATTTTTTTGCTGATGCATTTAATAAAGGCGACACCAAATCAGAAAGAATAAAAACCGCACTAATTACTTTTATTCCCCCTTTAGGGTTTGCGTTATTTTACCCTCAGGGATTTATAATGGCGCTAGGCTATGCAGCCATCGCCCTTGTGGTATTAGCAATATTTTTACCGGTTTCTATGGTGTATAAGCAGCGTAAATCGGGCCCTCAAACGGGATACCAAGTGCGAAGTGGTAATATGGGGTTAGCGGTGGCAGGGCTGTGCGGCGTTGTAATTATTGTCGCCCAATTTATGCAAATGTTGGGATTAGTACCCGCTATTGGTTAATAACAAAACTAACCCCTTTAGCTTAAAAAGGGGTTAGTTAAAAATGTTAAAATACCCGAGACTCACCGCGACCTGTAGCCTGAGACGCAGCTTGTAGCTCACCGTCTTTATTTACAATAACCTGCAAGTCACCAAAACCTCGCTCATCCAGTGTGTAGCCCATTTTTATAAGCTCAGTTTTTGTGTTTTCACTAAGCCCTGCATGCACTCTGATCACGTTTTTAGGCCACAACTGATGATGAAACCGCGTGCTGTTAACAATATCCTCGGCGCTCATGTTAAATTCAACCGCATTTAAAATCGATTGATACACCGAGCTAATGATTGTTGTGCCCCCAGGCGACCCCGTAACCATTTTAACGCGATTGTTTTTAAGCAGTATGGTTGGCGACATTGAGCTAAGCATTCGCTTTTGTGGCTGAATTTCGTTTGCTGTACCACCGAGCGCACCAAAGGCGTTCATTACCCCAGGTTTAGCGCTAAAGTCATCCATTTCGTCATTTAATATAAAGCCCGCACCTTCAACCACAACGCCACTACCAAAGCTTAAATTAATTGTTGTGGTATTGGCCACCGCATTACCCATTTTATCAATAATAGAAAAATGTGTGGTTTGCTCACTTTCTTTAAGCCCAGGTTTTATATTTTCGGTGGTGGAAATAGCGGTTAAAGAAATCCCCTTACTGCGCCCTTTTAAATAATCAATATCAGTAAGCTCAGTCACTGGTACATCAAAAAAGTCAGGATCGCCCAAGTACTCTGCTCTATCGGCAAACACACGTTTGCCTATTTCAGCAAGTAAATGTACGTATTGAGTAGAGTTATGTACTAGCCCCATTTCGCTTTTTTTAAGCTCAAACATTTTTAGCCACTGTAAAATAGCTATTCCACCAGAACTTGGTGGTGGAGCAGTTAATACTTCATAGCCATTCCAATTAGCCTTAATAGGCGTGCGCGACACAGCAGAGTAGTGAGCCAAATCTGCTTCATTAATAATACCGCCATGCTGGTGCATAAAGTTGGCAATAATGCGGGCTGTTTCACCTTTATAAAATCCGTCTTGGCCGTTATCTCTTATTCGTTTTAAAGTAGCCGCTAGCTCGGGTTGTTTAAATACCTGATTTGCTTTTATATCTGCAAAATAGTGCTTAAAATTTACATTTATTTTTTGCTTGTCTAAATGAGCAATGTATTGCTTAACGCCTTTGGCCAATTTGGGCGGCACCTTAAAGCCTTGCTCTGCTAAGGTAACCGCCGGCTGTACTAATGTTTGCCATTTTAAGGTGCCGTGTTTTTTGTGAGCCAACCACATACCAGCTACACTCCCCGGTACGCCACTGGCGTGAATACCATAAATGGACTTGTTTTTAATTACATTGCCCTTGGCATCTAAATACATATCTCTGTGCGCTGCTTGGGGGGCGGTTTCGCGATAATCTATAAAATCACTTTTTCCTTCTTTTTGTATAAGCATAAAACCTCCCCCGCCAATATTACCTGCTTCGGGAAGTGTTACCGCCAATACAAATTGCGCAGCTATAGCCGCATCAACAGCATTTCCACCTTGTTCTAAAATAGCTTGCGCGACATCTGCACTGAAAGCGTCAGGCATTGCTACCGCGCTTTTAGCAACTTGCTCTGCCTGCACGCTAAATATGCAAAATTGTGCAATCAATACACTCTTAACAATGAGCCTGCTTGGTCGAAAAAATAATCCCATAAAACATCCTTACTTTATTATTTTAATCTCGCTTGGCTCATTTATGCATACCATAGAATGCTAGGTCAATGTTTATACACGTTAATTTTTGTATGCTATAACGGCTTAGCGTATAAAACGGCGTTTAAGTCGCCTTGCTCATCGGTATGCACATAATTTTTGACCCACCTAAGCCCAAGCTTTTTCATAATACCAATTGAAGCTTTATTATCGGCCAGTGCCATTGCCGATAGTGTTTTTACCTCTGGCTGCATTTTTAAAGCGTTACATAATGCGCTTGCAGCCTCAGTTGCAAAGCCTTGCCCCCAACTAGATTGTTTAAAGCGCCATCCTATTTCAATATTTGAAAAATCGGGCGTTTGAGTAAAAAAGTGCATAGGCCTAATAAGTACCCACCCTATAAAAGAGCCGTCTTTTTTTAGGGTGATTTTCCACAGCCCCCAACCTTTGTTTGCATTTTTGTAGGCAAGCATTCTGGGGATTCCTATCTCTTTAATTTGCTTTAATGAAGAAGGAGTGCCCCGATTTATATATTTCATTACCGCGGGGTCTTGATCTAGTTCATACAACAAAGGCCAGTCGTGTTCATTCATTAATTCAAAATTTAAGCGTGTTGTTACAGGTGTGTTCATTTTCGTTGTTCTATTATTAGGGTGAATTAATTACTTGTCTCTAAGGAGAGATAGCACATGAACAAATTAGCAGGTTTAGCTTTATTAGGCACTTTAATTACACTTACGGGCTGTGAAGATGCCCAACAAGCACAAGAAGATGCAAAAGATAAAAGCGCACAAATGCAAGAGCAGCTTGGTGATACATGGAACGATGTAAAAGATAAAGCCAACGAGCTTAAAAACGATGAGTCGTTAAATGAACTACTTGAGCAAAGTAAAGCGATGGGTTTAGACATGTACGACGATGGCAAAGAAATTGCCGTTGATGCATGGATAAAAAGTAAAGAAGCCGCAGGCGAGCTAACTGAAAAAACAAAGCAAAAAGCGCAAGAAATTGCACAAGAGATTGAAGAAGCTCGTGAAGCGCATTCTCAAGAGCAATAAGCTTTAATAGTTTTACTACTTAAAAATTAGTACCTTACAAAAAAGGCTGCAAATATAACTATTTGCAGCCTTTTTAGCTTTATATACAAAGATGTTTTGCGCTATAAAATTAAATTGCTTCTTCGTCTTCTTCTGCTGTACGGATACGCACTACACGCTCAACATCAGTGACAAATATTTTACCATCACCAATTTTGCCAGTTTGCGCTGTTTTTACTATTACTTCTATTGCGCGCTCAACGTCTTCATCGGTTAGTACAATATCAAGCTTAACTTTAGGTAAAAAGTCCACCATGTACTCAGCGCCACGGTAAAGTTCTGTGTGCCCTTTTTGACGGCCAAAGCCTTTTACTTCACTTACAGTCATACCCGTAATACCTACATCTGATAAGGCTTCGCGTACATCGTCTAACTTAAAGGGTTTGATGATTGCTTCTATTTTTTTCATGCTCACTACTTATTAAAGCTTTAGTTGCCTCGATTTTAGACAATCATGGGGTTCATAGCAAACAAAGCAATTGAATTCGATGATAAAACAATCAGTCATGGTATAATTAGATTAATAAACCTAGCTATAATAATAACAAACGCAGTAAGAGAGAATACGATGAAAAAGTACCAAAACGGTTTAACTTTTTTAGAGCTAATGATAACAGTGGCCATTGTTGGTATTATTGCCTCAATAGCACTTTGGGACAGTAGCGATATGCTTGAGGAAAACAGAGCGGAAAATTATTTACTCGAGTTAAAAAGAAATATTGCATATGCACGCTCACAAGCAGCGAGCACAGATGAAATAGTAATTGTATGTCCTGTTCCCAGAGCAAAAACACTTGGCACTTCCAATCTCACATGTCAAAGTGGTTGGGGCTCAACTAATACTGTGATCTTATTTATAGATGCTAATAATAATGATAACTATGATAGTGCAAATGATAGCCTGCTGCGCGTAATGTCGGATGTGACTTCTAATGACAAAATAAAATTCACTGGTGATAGCTATCTTCGTTTTGATACTAGCGGACGAATTACGACAAATCTTACCGACCCAAAAGTTGATAAGCTGACCGGTTTTATTTATTGTCCGCATAGTGATAATAAAAGCAATAAAGCGCTTAGTGTATCTATCTCTGGTACAGCTTTTTATCTTGGTGATACTGACGAAACATGCGACTAAAAAACATACAAACCTATCTTGTCATATTTGTATCATTTACTAGACTGAGTTAATCATTTATTAACTCAGGTCTTCAAGGATGAGATTATCCATATTAAAATCTAAGGGGGTAACACTCCTCGAGTTAATGATATCGATGGCTGTTATCAGCATTATCACTCAATTATCTATGTGGTTTTATCCAGATTTTTTAGCTAAAAACCGCTTAAATAACCACGTAAACCTCCTACACAGAAATATAAATTACGGCCGCCTTTACGCTATTGAAAATGCTACTTACGTCACGCTTTGTGCACTAAAAGAAAGTCAGTGCACAAAAAGTGAATGGAATAGCCAAATGTCATTGTTTATTGATAAAGATAAGTCAACGACTTTAGATGATGATGAGTTGCTCCTAAGTACTTTCGATAATGTTCATGAGGCTGATACCTTAGAGTATCCTCGAAATGCTATTACATTTCGTCCCGATGGCTCTTTAAATGGTTTTCAAAATGGGACTTTTATATATTGCCCCAATAGCGATAAAGCCAACCTCGAAGGATTGGCTTTATCTGTAAGTCAAACGGGTAGAATTCGCATCAAATCAACTGATAAATGCCAGAAGAAATAACCCTAATTATCTTCCCCAACAGTAGTCAACATTCTTTCCATCGTTTGTTTTTGCCCCTTGCGCGCCTTTAGTACCTATATCAGTTATAGATAACGCAGTGCAATCATCATCACCTTCTACCGGCCCTGCCACAGGTTTTGCAGTGATTGTAAAAGCATTCTTATTCATCACTTTAATCGTTAATTCAAAATGTTTATTCTCGGTTTTACTTTGTAGACCTAAATCAGTAAATTTCTCTGTATATTCCCTATTATCAACAAAATACTGCTCTTCCTTGTTTGCTGCATCTAATAATGCTGCAACTGCCTCTGCACGTGAGGCACGTTTTACATATTCTGTATAATTAGGCAGCGCAATTGCTGCAAGTATGCCGACGATAGCAACGGCTATCATCAGCTCAATTAAGGTAAAACCACGTTGTTTTTTTATCATTTAAGCCGCCTTAATCGTCTTCATTCTGTATGTTTTCATCATTTTCTTCACGCTTATATATATAAGTTTGCTGAGTTTTAAAACCAAAACCTAGCGTTTCATCTTTTACAAGTTGTATTTTACCGTTAACAACTTTTAAACCTGGCCCTGTTATTTCAAGTGGCCGTAAGGGATTTTCAGCATACCCTCCCTTAATTCCAGGACCAATTAGATAAAATTGACTTTCTTCGGTCACTTCAATTTTTTCATTATCATCACACTTGCCATCACCATTTTTATCGGTACAAGATGGGCCTTCACCAAAATATAACTGTGGAGTATCAGGTACTTCTGTACTTGTAGCGAATTTCAGTTCCTCATAAACTTTAGTACCGTAGTGCAAATGAAATGCGTAAAGTGAACCGCCTCCTCCACTGAGTGAACATTGATTTTTAGTTGATGATTCAGATGCAGGTGTGAAAGATGTAAAATAAGCAACTCCACCAACAACGTTTGCCGCAGCTAACGACTTTTCTCCAGCTGCCAAGCTGTAACGCCACCCTTTAAACTTTCCACCTAACTTGGCTTCTAGTTCAATAAAACTTGCTTTATTGTCTAGCGCATTCCCAAATGGGTCATCATTCATATTCATTAAGTCAGCTGGCTTGATAACGGAAGGCTCTATGCCTTCAAATGATTTCGTAACTGTATTTTCGTCTCTTATCATAAACAGTTGATCCGAGGTTTCTGCATCATTAGGGTTCGTTCTTTTACCACTTCCGATAACAATAGCATCATAAGGGGTATCTAAGCGGGTAGTTTCACCCCCTTTTATTGTCACCTTACTAAACATAGTTCTAGCAACTAAAGGCTTGTAAAAAAAACGCCTATCGACTCCAACTCCTAGCTCAGCCAATTTATGATGGCTAAAGTTTGCGGTTTTATCACCAGGCATATCAATGCGCCAGATATCCCCCCCAGTGTCTGCTGCATATATTCTATCAATATAGCCATCATAATCAGAATCCAATAACGTTACATCGGCTGCAATGCTATGCTTACCAGTAAAATTGCCATCATCTAGTAACGACCATAATCTATTTCCATTATTTGCATCAACAATATATACATTATTGCCCACAGAATCTTGACCTGAACCTGTATCTTTATTCTCATCGTACCCACCACCAAAAACGAGTACCGGTTTATTACCAAATGCTTTAATAAATGCTACCTGTGGTTTAGACCAAGTTTGGCCAAGCTTAGCAAAGTCTCTCTCACCACCTTGTATTGTCCATTTAAGCTTAGGGTTATCTGGGTCAGTGATATTAAAGCCGTAATAGTTTCTGCCACCACGTCGCATGCCAGCAAAAGCCCACACTTTATCTTTTTTCCTAGCATCAATAACTCCAATACCACTATCGCCATCATTGCCAACTAGGCTTTCATTTTCAGAGTACACACTTATTGGCCCATCCATGCCGTACTTTTTACCCGAGTCTTTATTTCGAAGCGGTTTAAGAATGTTAAAAAGTGCAGAAGGTATAAATGCCCAACTTTCTTTAACTTCATTGTTTACATCATCATCTTTAAACATGTGTAAAAAACCCGCATTTGTACCAATTAAGATTCGTATATCCTCATTACCATAATCGATAGCAACGGGTTTTGAATGCAATGGATCACCAAAAATATCATTGCGGACAGATGACGATGAATTTTCATTATCAACGTCTACACCGCGCGCCCAATTAATTATTTCTTTAACTTCAGACTTGTCGACGTTAAAAGCCTTGGCAATATTATTTTTACTATTATACGCTTTTTTAAGGTTATTAAAGTCAAAGCTAATTCGTCCGCCGGTATTTGCATCCGTAAAAATATTGCGTAATTCGGTTCTATTTGAAAGAGCGGCATTCACACCACCACTTTTCACTGAGTTCCCATCCGCGGCCTTATTTTTGTCCCAAAATGTAGCCGCATCTGTATTTATTAAACCATCATCATCTAGTGCGGCATTATTTTTAGCATCTATAATAGTACTGCCAGACACTTTTAATTTTTTTAAATTACCGCGCCAGCGCGTACTTTTATCAGGAAAAAACATGGCAAGATAGATAGCATCGCCACTACGTGTTTGATCAACCATGTTACTTGCAAAAGAAGGCGAGGTAAATGTACTGTTTTCACTTCTAATATCTGAAACAGCTTGATTTAGCGACTTAGATAATTCTTCAGGTGTGCTTGCTGGTAAGTTTTTCCCCCCACCTAATTCAGCAGCCCGTTTTAACAGATACTGGCCTTCAGTGCTCATTCCTGAACCAAATCCAATGGTATATAAACGGCCTGTTTCATTAATGTCAGGGCTAGATGGGTACAAATCGACAACAGTGTCGTCTGTTCCATGAATAATTTTAGCCAATTGGTGTAAGTAGTTATCATGGAGAAAGTCATTTTCATCAAGCTCCCTACCAATATAATCCTGCTCCGTTAGCTCCCGACCAAAGAAATTATTATGCTCTGCACTTATTGATTCGTCGCTGTCATTATCACTATTATCATTTAGATAATAACGTCCATAATATTTTATGTATTTAGGGGATGGATCACCATCAGTCATATAAATAATATTGACGGAGTTATCACAGCGGTTAGCTTCAGCTACGCTATCCGCAAAAGGAGAAATGTAAGTGTAGCTATATACATTTCTCCACTTCTGACAACCGCTCCAGCCCCGCTGTTGGCACTCTCTACGAATAAAAGTTTTATTTTCAACACTACTATCCCTATGTGATTCACTAACTAGCTCACCATAGTGCACACTTTGCCCCGTTATATATAAATAAGCCTCCCAGAGTGTTTCCGCTAATGGTGTTCCGCCATCAGCTGGGAGATTATTGATTGATGACTTTATTGATTCAGGTGAACTCCCTATTCTATTTAAAACGTAGCCTCCATCCGTACCATTAAACCGCATCAAGCCAAAATCGATAGAGTCTTTATTAACTTCAACCAGTTGACTCATAGCTGACTGAGCAGCTTCAAGTCGGCTATCAGAGCATAATATTCTAGACCCATAATAATTTGTACATTCTTTACCAGTACTTGATGAGAAAGCCATACTCCCAGAGGTATCAAAAATGAGTAGAACTCGCGGTTTTTCATCAAGTTCTATCTTTTCATTTACATACAGCTCTATATCTTCTGCGATGGCAGGTAACGCAATGACACAAGCTAAAATTAAAGCGAATATATTTTTCAACATGAGTTTCATTATTAAATCCCCTTACCTATACTCGCCATTTCTTGAGCAATTCCTGTAACTATAGTGAGAGAGTGCTTGCTTTTAGAGCCATACTCTATAGTAGTAGCCACTTGAACCATGTTGCATGAAACACCCGCTGTAAAACTATAGCTACGAGGGCAATTAAGCTCTAATGAACCACGATTCATGTTCGTCATTATGCTTTTCATATCGTGTCCTGGCTCTGTGATGTCTTTCTCGAATATATATATTTTATTACCGTCATCATCAAACTTACCGGTATCTGTTTTTGCCTCATTTCGAGTAAGAAAAAAGTCACTATCAGCACCCTTTTTAGCTTCTGACGCAATCACTCTTAGCACTTCCCCAATCAATTGGTTTTCAGCAACTTCTCGCTCTTGCGCTGCATTGGTAATTTTTATATCAATCGTACTACTACTCATAAGAGTGACAGCAATACCAGTTACAGCTATTACCATTATTAATGCTGTTAAAAGCACGACACCTTGCTGCTTAGTTGGTAAAGGCTTTAGATTTTCCATAGATTACCTCCAACATTACTTAAACGAATAGTTGTTGTAAAAACAGTTCTTCTATAATTATCATTAAAATTTAACTCTCGCTTTCCAGCTCCCTCACCTAAAATATATTTTTGGTTTTTAAGTTTAATCCCCGGGTCTGGTTGAAGTGCACGGATTAATAAAAAAACTTGCACCGTCAAAATACCTTTGCGATTTTCCCATTCAGCAGCAGTGATTGTGCTGGGGCTTTTGTAAGTATCAACTCGACTGTCGCTATTCGTGTCTAATCCAAACAAAAAACGCATATTTTCAACACCTTCCATTATCGTTTCAGAGGTCATTTTTCTTTTTACTAATCTTTTTCGTTTTAATACAGGTACTTTTATTTTTTTATTATTAACTTCATACTCTTGCTCTGAAATATAATAAACATGATGAGTATATGGCCATATAGTTGCATTGATATTTGTTGGGGTATATTTACCTGTTACAAAACGTGCTTGTTCTTGTTCTGCGATAAAGTAATTAATATCCTGATTAGCTTTATCCTGAGGATCACCCTGTAAAAATTTAAGTTGTAGAATATCAGTACCTTCTTTCACTTCAACACTATCATTAATACAATTTAAGCCATCTTTTTTCTTTGTTGTTAATGCATATATAATACGGAAATTACTACTACTTGTTAGATCTGGGTAACTTGCATTATTAGTTCCATCAAAGCAGTCTGTAGAGTCACCGTCCTTATTAGTGGGTGCTAAAGAGCTAACAGTTGTATTTACAGCTGTGAACGAGTCATCGTAATATGTACCCCAAAAGCCTACTTGCTCTATATCGCGTTGCATAATATTAATGGCTAAGCGGCCAGACTCTTGGAGTTCACCGATGCTCATCGTGTCTTTTGTGGTTACTTTCATACTAATAAAAGTGAACATGACACCACCTAAAATCAAACCACCAATAAATAGTGAAATCATAACTTCTACAAGAGTAAACCCTTTTTGCTTCATGTTAGCTCCTCACATATATATAACTGGTTAGAACCACTAAACGGCGTTTATTGTTAGATTTATCACCACAGGTAACTTTTCCTGTATCGGTATTTGCTTTAAATTCTTGACGCCCTTGCCACGATATAATGACTTCAATGTTGAACCCTTTGCCTCCAGTATCAGCCACTGAAGTTGGATTTATACATATTGTCGCATCATCTAAAGTCCCTGTATTTTCACTAGCTCGAATGGCACGCTTCCACTGTGTTATATCTAATTTTGCTATATCAGAAGAGCTACATATTGCACCAAAGCAACTCGAGTAAGTATTACTATTCGCTGAACTTTTTATAACGCCTTTGTAATCTTTTATTATATCAATGGTATCATTTGCTCTAATGCGCTGAATAATATCATTTCCTAACGCGACTGCTGCTGCGCGCTGCATAGAGTCAAAGCTTGCCTGCTTAGCTTTTGCCTGCAGTGCAACAGCGCCTAATAAGCCAAAGCTTAAAATAATAAACGCAATCAGCACTTCAATTAGGGTAAAGCCTTTTTGAGGTTTTTTGTGAGGTGAATGCATAGTAAAAACCAAATCAATTTTATCTGATCATAAGTTTATGCATTGAAAATGTAGATGCAATATATACTAGGACAAACGGTTAAATTTGTTGATAAACGGTAAACAAAGCTACTTTAATATATTTTTTACTGTTTTTAGCTCTCGCCTACTCACGTTTAATTGCTCCTTACACCCAGCGAGTTCTACACTATGCACACCTGAATTTAGGGTGTGTAAGGCAACAAGCCTTTGCTTATTTATCAGTGTATTTCTGTGAATACGCAATAATTGCGTTGGGAAGCGCTGCTCAAGTTGCTTTAAGCTTTGCTCAATTAGCGCCTCGCCCCCTTCAAATACCATATTGGTGTATTTTTCTTGAGCATTAAAATAATATACGAGATCAAGTTCAATACTTTTAATCGTACCGCCAAGCTGATAACTAATTTTTGTAGACTGCTGCGTTTGCATGTGTGCTTTATTTAAACGCCCTACCTGTGCTAATACTTTATCTAACGCTTGCTCAGTGACTGGTTTTACTAAGTAACCTGCTGCACTAAGCTGTAATGCATCAAGTGCATGCTCTGGATAGGCGGTCACAAATACTATCGCTGGTGGCACACTTAAAGTATTAAGTTGCTGTGCCACTTCTAAACCATTGATCCCGGGCATATCTATATCTAAAAACACCAAATCGGGTTGAACCTGCTTGATAAGGGCAAGCCCCTGTGCGCCATTATCCCCTTCACCCTGTACTAAAATATGCTCATTGTGCTGCAGTAAACGTTTTATTCTAGCGCGAGCAAGTGGCTCATCATCAATAATTACAACATTCATTAGGTATTCTCAAACTGTTTAGGGATCACCACTTTTACTCTAAACACATTTTCTTTGTGCGTGACTGAAAGCTGTGCTTTTTCTTTGTAATATATAAACAATCGCTGGCGAATATTTTCAAGCGCCATACCGTTATTTGGTCTTGTTAACGCCTCAGTATGAGTAATCGGATTGGAAACAATCAATGTTAAGTATCCCGTTGTTACATGCAGTTCTACATTAATAACAGCCCCTGTTTCACTGGGCTCTACCCCGTGGCACACCGCATTTTCTATTAACGGCTGAAGGGTTAAGCACGGAATACTAATATCGGGCAAGTCAGCAGGCAGTTGCCAGTTAACCTCTAAGCGGCTGCCAAAGCGCCATGTTTCCAGCGCAACATATTGTTTTGATAAGGTCAGCTCATCCTCGAGAGAAACGCGTTGCCCTGAACGCATAGCTGCTTGCGATAACGCTGCAAGCGCAAGAATTGCTTGCTCTGCAGCATCGGCATCGTGGTGTGTTAGCTCAGCGGCGGTATTCAAGCTATTGTACAAAAAATGTGGGCGTATTCGGGCTTGTAAAGCGTCAAGCTCTGCGCGCGAAAGCGCTTTTGTTTGCTGCTCTTTTTCAAAATAAATTAGTAAAAACTGTACAAATAAAGCCGTAATCAAAAAAACAATTAAGCAGTTTCGTAGTACAAAATAAATACTCGTTTCATTATTTGCAATATCTAAAAAGTAGCGGGCACACAGCGCACTGAATAAAGCGGTACTGACTAAAAAGGAAATAAAAAAAGCAAAAAGTTGGGTGGTTTGCGGCTTTTTTTGTAAAACACGCTGAAAAGAGTATAAAGCAGAAATACTGACCAAAACGGTCAAATGAGAAAATAAACTAATTACGCCAAGGCTTTGCCAGCTATCCCCTTCAACAAAAGGAGCAAACGCTAAGATGGTAGCAACAACTTGGGTAACAATAAGCGTGGCAAGTACCCCTCGCTCATTAAAAAGAGCCGAAAAAAGCAATGTTTCACCTTGCGGCAACTTGCTCATAACGGCTCTCCTTGTAATCTAAATAATTAATTTATATAGATTAACGCAGCTCAACAGGAACGGCAAATACGATATTCTCTTCTTCACCTGGGTTTTCAACTACCTGCTTGCCGCCTAGCTCTTTTAAGCGTGCAATAACTTGCTGTACAAGCACTTCTGGTGCAGAAGCCCCCGCAGTTACTCCCACAGCGTTAGTTTCGCCAAACCACTGTGCTTCAACATTGGTTGCATCATCGATTAAATAAGCGGTTGTGCCCATTTTATCTGCAAGTTCACGTAAACGGTTAGAGTTAGAGCTGTTTTTTGCCCCCACAACTAATAGCACATCTACTTTGTCTGCTAAATCACGCACAGCATCTTGACGGTTTTGTGTCGCATAGCAAATGTCATCTTTGCGCGGGCCATCAATTGCTGGGAATTTTTCGCGCAGCGCATCAATTACATCTGCAGTGTCATCTACTGAGAGCGTTGTTTGGCTACAATAAAATAGGTTATCAGCATTTTTAACGTTAAGTTTGGCAACATCTTCTGCGGTTTCTACAAGGTAAATACCACCGTCGTTATTGTCATACTGCCCCATAGTACCCTCAACTTCTGGGTGACCATGGTGACCAATTAAAATACACTCAATACCTTTACGGCTCGCACGCGTTACTTCCATATGCACTTTAGTAACTAATGGGCATGTTGCGTCAAACACTTTTAAATCGCGGCGTTTAGCTTCTGAGCGTACTGCTTGCGATACACCGTGGGCGCTAAAAATAACAATGCTGTCATCAGGTACTTGGTCTAGCTCTTCAACAAATACAGCACCACGGTTTTTTAAACCATCTACTACGTAGCGGTTATGAACGACCTCGTGGCGTACGTAAATTGGCTTTTCAAAAATGTCTAAAGCGCGCTCTACTATGCTAATTGCACGGTCTACCCCTGCACAAAAGCCTCGTGGGTTCGCTAATAAAATATCCATTAGCCTTGCACCTCAATAATATCTACTTCAAACGTTAAACGTTGACCTGCTAACGGATGATTAAAATCTATAGTAACCGACTCACCTTGTACTTCGCGTACCAGTCCTGGCAGCTCAGTACCATCTGGCTGAGTAAAGGCAATAATTGCGCCGACTTTAGCTGGCGTTTCTGCACCAAATTTACTGCGTTCTACATAGTAAATATTATCTGGATTAGGTTGGCCAAAGGCGTCTTCTGGTTCTAACTCAAACGTTTTGCTTTCGCCTGCACTTAAACCTAGTAAGCACTTTTCAAAATTAGCCGTTAAGCTGCCATCACCCATCGTTAACTTGGCTGGTTTATTGTGCACCTTGGTTGAGTCTGCGGCAGAGCCATCTTCTAGTTTAATAGAAAAGTGAAAAATAACCTCTGAGTTTTCACCAATTACAGCTTGGCTCATGCTTTATGCTCCTTCGGACTTTCGCCTGTAAAGGCATCAAATAATAATAATGCGGCACCAATACAAATTGCACAGTCGGCAATATTAAATACTGGAAAATGCGAGTTTTTATAAAACACATGTATAAAGTCAATTACATAACCATAAGCAACACGGTCATATAAATTACCAATAGCGCCAGCAAGCACTAACGCATAAGCACTACATAATATTTTATTTGTCGCTGGTAAACGCTTTAACCACCACACTAATAGCGCACTAATAGCAATGGCAATAAAACTTAAAAACCAACGTTGCCAGCCACCTGCTTCACTTAAAAAGCTGTAGGCCGCTCCATAGTTATGTACGTAGGTAATACTAAAAACAGGCAGTAAATTAATCGACTCTTGATAAGCCATGGTATTTACAACAAGTGTTTTAGTGGCAAAGTCTATTACAAGCAGTAATAGACTTAACCAAAGCCACACTAAACCACTTTTTTGGGCTAGTTTGCTCACTGAGTAAAGCTCCTAAGCGAATTGACGCTTTTCACCTTCGCCGTCAACATTGCTTACACAACGACCACAAATTTCAGGGTGTGCAGGCTCTGAACCTACATCATCGCTGTAATGCCAACAACGCTCACATTTAGTTGCATCTGTGGCTGCTACGCTAATGTACAAACCTTCAATTTCGGTTGTTTGTGTATCACTTGGCTGGCTATCTACTGCAGATACAGTGACCGCAGACGTTAGTAATACAAAACGCAGTTCATCACCTAATGCTGCTAACTTATCAGCCAGTGCTTTTTCGGCGTATAAGTTAACGCTTGCTTGTAATGTTGCACCAATCACTTCTTCTTTACGGGCTGCTTCTAGTACGCGGTTTACTTCGTCACGTACATTTAGAATCGCTTGCCAGTCATCGTTGCTAAATTGGCTGTTTGTCGGTGCATGTAAACCGTCGTACCATACCGATGTAAATACGTAATCGCTACGCTCGCCCGGTAGTGCTTCCCAAATTTCTTGAGCTGTAAAGCTCATAATTGGTGCCATCCAACGAGTCATTGCTTCAGCAATATGATAAAGCGCAGTTTGACAAGAACGACGTGCATGACTGTCGCTTTTTGCTGTGTACTGGCGGTCTTTAATTACATCTAAGTAGAACGAACCAAGCTCACCTGTACAGAAGTTCATTAGCTTTTGCGTTACTAATAGCATTTGGTAGCTATCGTAAGCTGCTAAAATTTCTTCTTGTAATTGGGCTGCACGGCCAACAATCCACTTATCAAGCTCAACCATATCATCAACAGCAACTTGGTCTGTTTTTGGATCAAAACCACTTAAGTTAGCTAGTAAGTAACGGCTAGTGTTACGAATACGGCGGTAACGATCTGCAGAGCGTTTAAATATTTCATCCGATACCGTCATTTCGGCGGTGTAATCGGTAGAAGCTACCCATAAACGTAAAATGTCAGCGCCAAGTTTATTCATCACGTTTTGTGGTGAAATAACGTTGCCTAACGATTTTGACATTTTGCGGCCGTTTTCATCTACGGTAAAGCCGTGCGTTAGTACTTGCTTGTAAGGTGCGTGACCGTTAATAGCAACTGAGGTCATCATTGATGACATAAACCAACCACGGTGCTGATCAGAACCTTCTAGGTATAAATCGGCTGGGCCAACTAACTCTTCTCGTGCATCAACAACACATGCATGTGTTACGCCCGAATCAAACCATACATCTAACGTATCTTGTACTTTCATGTATTGCTTGGCATCTTCTTCGCCTAACAAGGTGGCAGGCTCTAGGTCATACCATGCTTGAATACCTGATTTTTCTACCAGCTCTGCAGCTTGCTCAATAAGCGCTTGCGTATTTGGGTGTAAAGCACCAGTGTCTTTATCAACAAATAAAGCAATTGGCACACCCCAAGTACGTTGGCGTGAAATACACCAATCTGGGCGACCTTCAACCATGTTCGCAATGCGGCTTTCGCCCCACTCTGGCAACCATTGGGTGTTTTTAATTTCGCTTAACGAGTCTTGACGTAAGTTAGCCTGATCCATGCTTACAAACCACTGCGGTGTAGCACGGAAAATAATAGGCGTTTTGTGGCGCCAACAATGCGGGTAGCTATGCGTAAGCGCATGATGATGCATTAAAGCACCGCGCTCTGTTAGTACGTCAATTACACTGGCATTTGCTTTAAATACATGCTGACCAGCAAATAATTCTGTATCAGGCAGGTAAACGCCATTCGCGCCCACAGGGTTTGCTACTTCAAGATTGTAATTTAAGCCTGCCGCGAAATCTTCTTGACCATGGCCTGGCGCGGTATGTACCACACCCGTACCTGAGTCAGTAGTAACGTGGTCAGCTACAATTACCGGTACATTAAAATCGTAAAATGGATGAGCAACGTGTAAGTTTTCAAGTGCTGCACCTTTAACATAACCTAGTACGTGGAAATGATTAAAGCCATAACGGTCCATTGCATCTTTAACAAGCTCTGAGCCTAAAATTAAACGTTGCTGTGAGCCTTCATCATCTACTTGTACTAAGGCGTACTCTAAATCTGCATGCACTGCTACCGCACGGTTAGCGGGTAAGGTCCACGGTGTTGTAGTCCAAATAACAGTACCTACACTGCCTTGGCCTTTATGGCCATCGGCTAAATCAAAGGCATTTACAACCGCGTCTTGATCTGCAAATGTAAAACGTACGTCAATCGCTGGAGATTGCTTATCTTGGTACTCTACTTCGGCCTCTGCTAATGCAGAGCCACAGTCTGTACACCAATGCACAGGCTTTGCACCTTTATGAAGGTGGCCATTTTTAATAATACGACCAAGCACGCGAATAGCGTTTGCTTCAAAGTCATAGTTCATTGTTAAGTAAGGTTTGTCCCAATCGCCAAACACACCTAAACGTTTAAAGTCTACTTTTTGACCTTCAACTTGCTTTTTAGCGTAAGCACGGCATTTTTCACGAAACTCGCTCGCGGTTACTTTAACGCCTGGCTTGCCTACTTTTTTCTCAACCATTAACTCAATTGGCAAACCATGACAGTCCCAACCAGGCACATAAGGTGCATCAAAGTCAGATAAAGTTTTAGACTTAACAATTATGTCTTTTAAAATTTTATTTACTGAGTGGCCTAAATGGATATCGCCGTTTGCATACGGAGGGCCGTCATGCAAAATAAAGGTCTTTTTACCTTTTTTAGCGCTGCGAATTTGACCGTACAGGTCGTCTTCATACCATGCTTTAAGCATTTTTGGTTCACGTTGTGCCAAATTGCCACGCATTGGAAACTGTGTTTCCGGTAAATTCAAAGTATGTTTGTAGTCGCTCATTAATCCTACTTTCCGTATCTATCGGCTACCTAATTTAAACCAAAACACTGTTTTGCGGCGGCAACATCGGTTGCAATTTGTGCCGTTAACTGTGTTAATGTCTCGAATTTTTTCTCATCGCGAAGTTTTTTTATTAACCCCACGTGCATAAACTGTCCATATATATCTTGTGCAAAGTCAAAAAGATGAACTTCTAACAAAGCACGAGTTCCATTAAAAGTGGGCTTGTTACCAATATTGGCTACCCCATAAACGTGTTTCCCGGCAATGTTTGCTTTTACGGCAAACACCCCATTTACAGGGCAAACTTGGCGTTTAAGCGCTATATTTGCAGTTCGAAAACCAAGCTCTCGCCCTCTTTTCCAACCATGTATTACACGCCCTGAAATAGCATAATTATGCCCTAGCATTAACTTAGCATTTTCTAAGTCGCCTGCGGCTAATGCTTCACGTATTAGTGTGCTGCTTACTCTAGCATTTAATTGGCGAAAACTCGCGGTGCTTTTTACATCCATGCCCGCTTGTTTGCCCATACTGAGCAGTAAATTAAAATTCCCTTGGCGCTGTTTACCAAATTTAAAATCATCACCTACTGTGAGTGCTTTAACGCCTAGCTTTTTAATTAAAATATCACTAACAAATTGCTCAGCGTGCATATTGGCAAATTGTTGGTTAAAGCTAATACAAATAACCCGCTCAATACCTAAGTTACTTAGTAATCTGAGTTTGTCACGTAACCGAGTAAGTCGAGCTGGCGCATTGTTTTTAGCAAAAAACTCTTGCGGCTGCGGCTCAAATAACATCACAGTACTGGGTAAGTTATGTGCTTTGGCATCTGTTAACAGCCCTTTTAATACTTCGCCATGGCCTAAATGCACACCGTCAAAATTACCAATAGTCAACACACAACCATAATGCTGCGCTCGAATATTGTGTATACCTCTAATTAACTCCATGCCACCTAATGCCTTTTTCAGCGAGTATTATTAACGACTTTAAAATCGTTCAAAACCACAGGGCTGCCGATTATAATCTTTTTTTTAGTTTGATTCAGTAGTTGCTACACTTTTTATCGTATTTAGTCTTACACCAAGTAAAAACAGCACCGCAAAGTAACTTATTGCAGCAATTACTAGCAATACAATTAACAACATTACTTGCTCATAAAAATGCCATGTAGCCCAATAATAAAGGCTGCTGACGTACCACGTTAAAGCGCCCATTACCAAGCTTGCTACTATGCACTTTACGCTAAAGCGCAGGCTCATTGCAGAGAACTGATACACGTTTTCTTTTTTAAGTTGCCTGTAAAGTAAAAAAGCATTGCAGCTGGCCGACATAGACGTTGCTAAAGCAAGCCCTAAATATCCTATAAACGGGGCTAACATAATATTAAATACCATATTAAGCACCAGCGTAATAATACCAATGCGCACAGGTGTTTTGGTATCTTGGCGCGAGTAAAAACCCGGCGCTAATACTTTAATAAGCATAAAGCTAACTAACCCTACCGAGTAGGCAACCACCCCTAGGCTTACCGCTTTAACATGATCAACATCAGCGTCTTTAAATGCACCGTGATCAAATAGCACAGTAATGATAAGCGGGCTTATAATCATTAAACCAACCATGGCGGGTATGCCTAAAAAAATCACAAAACGCACACCCCAATCTAACGTATGCTGAAAATCACTGAGCTTTTTACTGCTATGTAATTTAGAAAGTGCGGGTAAAATAACAGTGGCAATACCAATACCAAATAAACCAAGTGGAAACTCAATTAACCTATCTGAGTAATAAAGCCATGCGATAGAGCCCGTCATTAATAGCGAGGCAATCATGGTGTCGAGCAAAAGGTTAATTTGGCTTATTGAAACACCAAATAATGCCGGTAGCATAAGCTTACGCACTTTTTTAACGTTCTCGTCTTGCCACGCCCAGCGAGGACGTGCCAGCATTTTTGCTCGGTATAAAAATGGTAACTGAAACAACAATTGCACCACCCCGCCCACAAATACACCAATAGCTAACGCATACGCCCCCACGCTAAATTTGTCGTGAAATAAAATGGCGCAGGTAATAATTGAAACATTAAGTAATACGGGCGTAAAAGCAGCCACTGCAAAACGGTTATACACATTCATTACTGCACCGCTAAGTGCTACCAAACTAACAAATAACAAATACGGAAAAGTTAACTTTAATAAGGAGCTTGCCAGCACAAACTTTTCTGCATTAGGGCCACCTTGCCACCAATCTATAAACCAGCCAGTACCAAATAACGCGGCAATAACAGGCGAGGCAATAACGCCAAAAATAGTCACACAAAGCAAAATAGTGCCCAGCGTACCGGCAGCCTGTGCTACAAATAACTTAACTTTATCATCGCCATGGTGTTCTTTAATTTCGCTAAGTACAGGCACAAATGCCTGAGCAAAAGCCCCCTCTGCAAATAGACGGCGTAAAAAATTGGGAATACGGTTAGCAAACAAAAAAACATCAGCAGCTGCACTAGCACCTAATAAGTTTGCAACGACAGCGTCTCGTACTAACCCTAAAATACGCGATATCATTGTCATACAACTTACAATCATACCGGAGCGAAATAATCCTTTTGACACCTTAAACCTACTTAAAAACCTTTAGTTAGCGCAATTATGCCACAGTCTTTTTTATAAATCGCTTTAAAGCACTAGGCTGGGCGTCTGTGCTTTGTTACAATAGCGATATTAACTGCTAAAGCGGCAAATTGATGTTCGTTATAAGGAGCAGTTTTTCTTGAGTTGTTAAATTTAAATTGACATTCATGATAAAAACAGGCATATTCCACGGCCTTTAATTTAAGCTTTATTTAAGATTGTTAGGAGCAAACCTTGGCTAACATCAAGTCTGCAAAAAAACGCGCTATCACTAGCGAAAAAAACCGTCAGCACAACGCAAGCCGTCGTTCAATGATGCGTACTTACTTCAAAAAAGTAACCGCTGCTATTGAAGCTGGCGATAAAGAAGCTGCACAGCAAGCTTTCTCTGTTGCTACACCTATCCTAGACCGTTACGCAACTAAGGGTCTAATTCATAAAAACAAAGCAGCTCGTCATAAGAGCCGTTTAGCAGCTAAAATTAAAGCGCTATAATTTGTTTTATGATTAAAAAACCGGCCTAGGCCGGTTTTTTTATATCTAAAATTTGGTATTTAGCAATCCGCTGAACTCAAAGCTAATCTAACGCATTACTATTAAAGCTGGTTAAACATTTTCCAAATCGGGATAGAACTTTTTCAACATGGCCGCAATTTTTTTAGGCGTAAATGGCTTAACCACAAACCCCTTAGCACCTTTATCAATGGCTTCTTTAACATTTTCTACTGCTGAATGGGCCGACACCATCACCACATTAGTTTCAGGATTAATATCATTAATTTGCGCGATTAATTCTTTACCATCGCCGTCAGGCAGTTCAATATCTAAAAAAATCATATTGTAATTAGCTGCTTGGCATTCGCTAATGCATTGTTTAGCCGTTGAAGCCTCTTTAACGTTTTCTATTCCTAAGTGCATGAGCGTTTGGCTCAAAAAACTACGCACTGTGCTAACATCATCTACTATTAAAATTGATAGCTGCGTATCCATGTATCTTCCTCGTAGGCTAAAAGCATTGTATAAGTTATTATATAACTAGATATTTAATCATTTTATTATAGAGACCTACGCTCAAAAGGCCAGATTTGCTTTATGTCAAACAACACAAAAAAACAATCATTGCTTGGTAAAACACCACAAAAAAGAAAAACCCCTGTAAAAAAGCCCCGCAATAGGCCGCAAACAGCACCGCAATCTTCAGCTAACCCAACATCTACCCCAGCAGAGCAGCCTGTAAAGTCTAAAAAAGGGTTACTTATTACGCTGGCTGTCATTTTTTCCGTAGCCATTATTTTTCCAAAACCAACTTTGCTCACCTATAAAAAATTAGGGTTAGTGAGCGAAAGTATTTATTGGCCTGGGGTCTTTGGGTATGGCCGTACATTACTTGATTCAAACTTACACCCGCAGCTAGACGAGAAGCGCAATGCCCTTTATTTATGCGCAGATATGAAGGCGCCGCAAAGCTGTCAAAAGTACCAACTAATAAAAAATAATGGCTTTTTTGCAGCACTAACTAGCTATATTTAGCATTAAAAAAACTAATCTGAAAATTTAAAATTACTTGGTTGAAAGGTGTGCAAAAGATCAACATAATGGCGCTCCTTTTTTCAACAACTGAACTATTGAAACGACCATGCTAAACGAGCTAGATTGGCTTTTAAACACTGTATTACTTGCACTAGGTTTAGGTGCATTCTTTATTAACCACATAACAATACTGCGTGTTGCAGCGATTAGTGCATGTGGTCTGTTATTTTTGTCTTTTAGCTTGGATTTAATGTCGTCGAGTGTTATTTCGAATATGAGTTTAGTGTTGATCAATACATTTTACTTGTTCAAAGTGTATACGTTTGGACAATTTAATGTAACGCAGAGTTAACATTTCCCCTTAGAATATTTTATAGCCCAGCCTTGCTGGGCTTTTTTATTTGAAAAAATTAAAAGGCTTGGGGAACAGATTGAACTAAGATAAAATTTATCTCGTATTAATCCTCATTTAGGTCTTACTATGTCTTTATCTGATTTCGATTTATTTTTATCTTCTATGGAAGATGTAAAACCTATAAACCACGATACTGTAACTCCCCTTGCAAGTAATCCCAGTGCCACCCTTGCCCAACAAGAAAAACGCAAAGCTGCCGAGCTTAGCCTTGCGAATGACGAAAATTACTTACAATCTGAGCATGTAGAGCTTTTAGACCCGCATGCATTACTCAGTTTTAAAAAAGATGGCGTACAAAGCGCAGTATTTAAAAACTTACGCTTAGCTAAATACCAAGTTGATGCCACATTAGATTTGCATGGCCAATTACTTAAAAACGCACGCACAACATTATTTAACTTTATTACTGATTGCCACCAGCGAAACATTCGCGTTGTATTAGTTCGCCATGGCATTGGTATAAAAAATAAAGCTAAGCCCGGTATACTAAAGAGCTATGTTAATAAGTGGCTACAGGCTCTACCCGCGGTATTAGCGTATCATACCGCTTTAAAGCACCATGGTGGCAGTGGCGCAACGTATGTGTTGCTTAAAAAAAGTGATGAGAAAAAGCATGAAAACCGAGAGATCCATGCTAAACGGTACTAAATAACTTATTTTACTAAATACCAGTAACGAAGCGCACTTTAGTAATTAAATGGCCTAATGAAAAGTGGGTACTCTTTAATGATCTGGCTTTATTAAGCCAAAAACAAATTAATAGAGTCCCCTTTTTATAATGTGTCTACAAGTGCACTTATTCACTTTGTGAAGTTTGTGAACTTTTGCTTTGTGGCACTTGATCGGCACTTGCTTGGTTAAACCAAGCAGACACGCCTAGCACTATAATAGAAACCACTACTAAACTTAGTTTTACTCCGCCTTGACTTGATTTCATACGTTACTCTTATTATTTTTATTTTAGTGACTAAACTTCACAATAATTAAAATTACAAATGTTAACAAGCTGTTTGTTAAACTGTTTTGCTATCTATTAATAACCTTTTGTTCTATTAACCCGATTATTTAATGTAAGGCTACTTTTTAGGCGATTAATGTTTTCTGCAATTTGCGCTGTTACGCTATTTAAATCAGATAACGCGGCGCAGTGTGGTGTAATCGTTATTTTAGCGTTATGCCAAAATGGGTGGTCGTGCGGTAGCGGCTCTTGGGTAAATACATCGAGCGTGGCAGCCCTTAACATTTCACTGTTAAGTGCGTTTATTAAATCTTGCTCTACTAGGTGCTCACCTCTGGCAACGTTAATTACACAGGCATGAGCCGGTAACTTAGCTAATAAATCGGCATTAATAATACCCTTAGTATCTTTAGTTAGCGGCAGTAGGCATACCAAGTAGTCAATTGTAGGCAGCATTTCATTAAGGCCTTGCTGCTGAGAATATAGATGCACCTGCTCATCGCTTTTATCAGTTTTTGACCAAGCGCTTACTGTAAAGCCATTCAGGGTTAGTTTTTTGGCGCACGCTTTACCTAGCTCACCAAAGCCTAAAATACCCACGTGATTATATTTATATGCGCGCTTAGGTTTATAATTGCATTGTGATTGCTTAACAAAATACTCTTTTAAACGCAGCTTGTGCGCAAGTACATGGCCTAGCACGTACTCTGCCATATCTTGAGCAAGCTCAGTATCAACAATGCGAACCACGTCTACCTCTTTAGGCAATAAAGACATATTAATACTATCTACACCCGCCCCAAACGATGACACCGCTTTTAAGTTAGGTAATTGCTGCCACAAATCATCTGGTGCATTCCAGGCTAATACAAACTCTACATTGTTGAGCTTTTTACACTCTGGCCATTGCATTATCTCTTCATTGGGTAATAGCTCTTTTAGCTTTGCAATTAGCTTTGTATTATCTCGCCCGGTAATGGCTACTAATACCGACATAGAGGCTCCTAATTTTATTAAATAAATTTTATCTACACTAATAAACAACTGAGCAGCTCGTTATTTGCTCTTTAAAAAGTCACACAACTGCAAAGTAAATGTCACACCCTTTTTTTACTCTAAACAGGATGGCGAATAGGCCAAATTGTAAATGAGGTTAATATGATAAGCGTTGATAAAGTAATAGCAGCAAACTTACCACAATTAGAGAACTCCCCTAAAGTAAAAGGTTTAGTTAAAAAGGGGCTTGGCTACTTATTACATGAACAAGAATTTGTCGCCTTTGGCGATGCTTACCCCCATTTACAAGGGCTAGAGTTTGTTGAACAAGTGCTTGATGAGCTTGACTTTGATACCCGCTACAAACCAAAACAAATTGAAAACATACCCAGCGAAGGTAAGTTAGTTATTGTGGCTAACCACCCCATTGGCTCGCTCGACGCACTTGCGCTGATAAAAGTACTTTCCAGCGTTAGGCAAGATTTAAAAGTGGTTGCCAATCGCATGCTAATGTCGGTCACCCCTATGCATTCATTGCTGTTGCCAGTGGATAATTTATCGGGAACCAGTAAAAAACAAGAATTAAGTAATATACAAAAACACTTAAAAGATGAAGGTGCGTTACTTATTTTTCCTGCGGGAGAGGTCTCGCGTTTAAGCCCTACCGGTATTAAAGATTGCAAGTGGAACAGTGGCTTTTTACGCATGGCTAAAAAAGCAAACAGCCCTATTCTACCTATTTATATAAAAGCTAAAAACAGTCCGCTTTTTTATGGCACCTCAATGATTTACAAACCACTTGCGAGCTTATTATTAGTAAAAGAAATGTTTAAGCAGCGACAAAAGTCATTAGAGTTTGAAATTGGTGCTTCCATTCCGCCTGAGTCATATTTAATCGAAAACTTAAAAGATAAAGAAATCGTTAATCTCATTCGCAAACAACTTTATCGCCTTACCACTAAAAAGCCCCTTCCCCTTAAAACCCAAACCCCTATTGCAATACCCGAGTGCCGCAAAGAGCTTAAAAAAGCCATAGAGAGTTGTCAGTTATTAGGCAAAACACAAGATGGCATGCATATTCATTTATACCAGTACACTGGCAGCTCACCAGTGTTTAGAGAGCTTGGACGACTGAGAGAAATTGCCTTTAGAGCGGTAGGTGAAGGCAGTGGAAAACGCCGCGACATCGACAAATATGATATGGATTATCAACACTTAGTGCTATGGGATCCTACGCAGCTAGAATTAGTGGGGGCATATCGCCTTGCTTGTGCAAAGGAAATAATAGAGAAACATGGCCGAGAAGGCTTATACACCGATAGTTTATTTAGTTACACACAAGCAATGAAACCGTATTTAGAGCAAGGTATAGAGCTTGGCCGCAGCTTTGTGCAACCTAAATATTGGGGGCGTAAAAGCTTAGACTATTTATGGTATGGTATTGGCGCATTTATTAAAAACTACCCGCAATATCGTTACTTATTTGGCGCGGTGAGCGTCTCTAACGCCTTGCCTGAACAAGCAAAAGCCATGCTCGTGCATTACTATCAACATTATTATAAATCAGAGCAACACCTCGCCACCCCCAATAACGAGTTTAAATTAAGCGAGCAACAACTCACTCAGTGTAAAACTGTTTTTAGTGGCAACGATGTAAAAGAAGACTTTGTAGAATTAAAACATGTACTGGCCAATATGGGGGCACAAGTTCCTACACTATTTAAGCAATATACTGAGCTGTGCAAGCCTGGCGGCGTAAAGTTTTTAAGCTTTAGTATCGACCCCGACTTTAACAACTGTATTGATGGGTTAGTGCTGGTAGATTTACAAAACGTAAAAGAAAATAAAGCCAAGCGCTATTTAGGTTAGTCAAATAAAGCAGCGAGGTGATTCTCGCTGTTTATTTTTATTGGGCGATTACTATTTATGGCTAAAAATTCGTGCTAATAAGTCTGTGTAAATGGCCTCAATTTTAAGTAAATCATCAACCGGAACATGCTCGTTTACCTGATGAATAGTACTATTTTTAACGCCGCACTCAATAACTTGGGTATGCTGGTTTGCAAAAAATCGGCCATCCGAAGTACCGCCACTGGTACTTAATATGGGGTAACTCCCTGTTTGCGCATAAATGGTGTGCTCTAACTGCTGCAATAAACTCCACCCGTTGGTTGGTGGCGTATAATAGGGCTCACACGCTCGCTCCCATTCAACCTCAAGGTGCTGAGCGTATTCACTCAGCGCCGCTGATATACAGTGCTTTATTGCATTGCTTGTATAACCATGGCTATATCGCACATTAAAGGTAATTTCGCATTCACTAGGCACTAAATTATCAACAACATTATTTATATTAATGCCGGTCACTTGCAAGGTGGTTTTAGAGCTTGGCTCATCGGCAGGCCATGTTAAATTACTTAAACAATTTACAATATTACCCGCAATATGCGCAGCGTTTATAGTGTTCTGTGGGTAGGCAACATGTCCGGCCTTGCCGTGAACTTTTATACGAGAAGAAATAGCGCCTCGGCGACCATTTTTAATTGTATCGCCTACGTGTGTAGAGCTTGTCGGCTCACCAACAATACAGCCATCAAGTTGTATATTATTTTTTGCTAAACGCGCGGCTATTACCTCTGAGCCAAATTCGGCCTCTCCTTCCTCATCGGAGGTAATAAGCCAGTAAAAACGCCCTTTTTTACTTTTAGTATCTTTTAATAGTCCCTTAGTAGCACCAAGCATAGCCGCCACACCGCCTTTCATATCGGCAGCGCCGCGACCATACACGGCATTATTAATAATATTGCCGGCAAAAGGCGGGCTTAGCCAGTTGCCCGACTCTGCGGGCACAACATCAATATGCCCAGAAAACGCAACACAAGGTCCTTCTTGTTCAAAACTAACGTAGGCAATTAAATTGGTAACGCCTTCACAAATAAACTGCTCACAGTTAAAGCCAAGCGCAGTTAACTCATTGCTAAGCCAATCTATGGCACCGCCTTGGTTAGGCGTTACAGACTCAAACCTAATAAGCGTTTGCGTATTTTTTACCACCGCGCTTAAAGGCTTACTTACACTGTTTTGTGATACTTTTGCAACAGACATAACAACACACTCAATAACCATAAGAGAGATTATTAAAGCGCGAGAATATGACCAAATAATGGCAAAGTTAATACAGTGCGATGACCGTTAAATACATAGCTGTGTCAATTAATTAAAATACTTTTTGCACTGACTTTAATCTAAATCAAGAAAAGGGTTCACATACTTCAAACATTTTTGAAACTTTGATCTAGAACAGGTTTTCAACGCTCGGAAATTGTAATAATAGCGTCAATCAAAAAGTAGTTATTGGAGCACAACATGAAAACCCAAATCAGCATTGCATTACTTACCTCTTTACTTGCTATTACCCCTGCGGCACACGCTAACCTTAGCGTTAATGTTGGCGCTATTAATGTAAATCCAGATAACAGCAGCTCGGCAATTAACGAAGCGCCAACACTGGGTCTCAAAGGCGACTCTGACACGCAGCTAGGTATTACAATCGATTATGCATTTAACGATAAGTGGGTGGTAGAGCTTATTGCCGCTACGCCGTTTTCGCACGATGTAAATGGCGCGGGTGGGTTAGCTGGCAATAAAATTGCCGACATCAAACAGCTTCCGCCATCATTGGTTGCGCAATACCACTTTTTAGATACAAGTTACGCGCTACGCCCGTTTATTGGTGTAGGGTTAAATTACACCACCTTTTTTGACGAGCAGCCTTCTCAAGCGCTAAAAGCAACCCTAGGCACTGATGATGTTGAAGTAAAACTCGATGATTCGTTTGGCTTTATTGCACAAGTAGGCGCTAACTATAAAATCGATCAAAATTGGGGGCTACATGCCATGGTGTCAATGATTGATATAGATACCGATGCCACAGTGTACGCAAACGGTGCAAAAGCCCTTACATCAACCGTTGAGCTTGACCCAGTCGTTGCCATGTTTGGTGTTAGGTACAGCTTTTAATTAAGTTTGCAGCGCCTATGTTCTATGTGTTTAAGGCCGTAAGGCCTTATTTTATGAAAATTATTTAGGAAGGTTATTCACCTTTTTTTGCTCAAGCATTTCTTTCCAATGCATAATTTCGCTTGGTAAAATAGGCGCTACACCATCAAACTCGGCTACTTCAAGCATTTCTTCAATACTAACAATGCCTTTTTTGTTTTTAAACACACCGCGCACATACGCTATAGCGTGCAGGCCACGCGCAGAATGAAACTTTTGTTCAATGTAAAAATATTTATGATCCCACCCCACCAGCTTGGTACTAATGGTATAACGCTGCATAGGTTTAATATCGCGAATATAAGTAATGGCTGTAGCATTAACAATAGGAAACCAACGGCGCTTCATTACTTGTTTTAATAGACCAATTCGCTCAATCATCCAAGTGCGCGACAAGTCCATCATAGCCAAATAACGCGAGTTTGTTAGATGCAGGTTTATATCGCAGTCTGTTGGCAGCGCTTTGTAATCAATATCGACAGTATCAAGTAACTGTTGGTAGTCGCGGTTGCGCTTAATTTTAAAAAATAATAAAAGAAGTCTAATATATAAGTTCACGAGAAGGTCTTACCAGTATAAAGTTAACTCAGTGTAACATAGCCACTTGTTAAGGCGAATGTTCTGTTTTAATCTCAAATTATAAATATAAAAAAGTCATAGTATGAAATATAAATTAGCGACACTTTTCACAACCAGTTTATTATGCATTAGCACCTGCGCACTGGCCGATTTTACAATTAAAGGCCAAGGTACGGTAACTTACCCAACAGGTATAGAAAAAACCTTTAACTTTGGCTTTGCATGGCAGCAGCAGCTTGGTAAATTTTCGATAGGTAGCAAAAGCTACGATATGTCGCAATTACCTAACTCATACTCGGTGGCAATCACTTTAGCTAAAGATGAAAGCCAAGTGTGGGTACAAGAGTTTAATAATGGCTTTATTGAAGCGTTTGATTGGCAAATAGGTAAACATACTGTCAGTTTAAAAAAGCAGCAATTTAAAGACCCCGTAAAAGGCAATTACGTGATTGAGCTGAATGGCCGCAGTTACTTTTTTACTCGTAATAACGCAAGCATAGTGATTAATTTTGATGAAAATGGCATAGAAACTATCGCCATTGATGGGGTTACTAAAAACATGGGCACTAAGAGCTAGTGCCCAGTAAAGCGGCTATTAAACTTTAACGGTTTTGCGATTAATACCGTAATCTCGTAGTTTATTTGCCACTGCAGTGTGGCTAAGCCCTAAACGCTTAGCTAATTGTCTTGAGCTTGGGTAAGCCGGATACAATTTGCGTAGCAAGGTTGCTTCAAAACGTTTTACAGCTTGATCTAACGACCCTTCAAAATCTGACTCTAAATAGCCTAAATCGTGGGTAAAAGTAGGCAATTGCAAATGCTCTACACGTAGCTCGCTATCATCAAGTAACGACACCGCCCGATAAATTGCATTCTCTAGCTGGCGCACATTACCCGGCCACGGGTACTCTTGTAAAAAGCGTAAGCACTCTTGTGATAAAAGTGGAATTGCGTGGCCGTTTTGCTGTGCGTACTTTTGAATAAAGTGCTCGGCTAATGGGCCTACATCAGCTTTACGGTCTCTCAGTGGTGCAATCTCTAATGTGAGTACATTAATTCGATAGTATAAGTCTTCTCTAAATACGCCCTCTTGCACCATCGCGGGTAAATCTTTTTGTGTGGCTGCAATAATACGCACGTTTACTTTTACTTCGTTTTCGTCGCCCACTTTTCTAAATGTGCCGTCTTGCAAAAAGCGCAGCAGCTTTGTTTGTAGCTGTGTAGACATTTCGCCAACTTCATCTAAAAACACAGTACCGCCATCGGCTTGCTCTAGTACCCCGCGTTTAGGTGCGGTGTTTTCTTCATATCCGGCGTAACCAAATAATTCAGATTCAGCCACATCATCAGGCAAAGATGCGCACGAAAGTGCAATAAACGGCTTAACCGAACGATTAGAGGCGTAGTGGCAAGCACGAGCAAGGAGCTCTTTACCTGTGCCAGTTTCTCCGGTTATTAAAATGGGGGCTTCTAGCTGCGACATTTTTCGTGCTTCGCGCACTACCCGGCGCATAGCAGTACTAAAGTTATGAATAGTTGCAAAGCTTTCTTGCCCGTAACGTCTAAAGGCACTGACCTGCTGACCAAGGCGGCTTTGCGATTTTATATTTATAACCGCACCAGCTAACACGTCACCTTCACCACCTTGCGGGACGGCAATCGGTAAAATATCGGCAATAAAGTCTTCACCAGCAACATCTACCCGGGTTGTTTGTCCAAGTACTTCTTTGCCTTCTAACCAACGCGTAAAGTTAAACCCTTTTAGTAGGTTATTAATATTGGCCCCTACTACTTCTTTTTCGCTCAACTGTAGGTCTTTACAGGCAGCGTCGTTACACAAACGTACCCACCCTTTTGCGTCAATCGAAATAACACCATCGGGAAGTGCACGCAGCAGTGTATTTAATTCGTTATGCTCTCGCTCAGAGGGTAAAAAGGCGGTTGTGCGAACATCATGTACGCCATCAATCAAACGAATAGAAGGCATAATTTTTTGAAATTGCTCAAATTCAATTTCAGGAAAGCTTACATACATACGGCAATTTACCGAATCAACCTCAATCCCTTTTAAGTCAACATCGTAGTTTACTAAAATATTTAGGATCTCTTGGGCAATACCTACACGGTCGGCACAATGAATATCTAGACGCATACATCCTCGAATAAGGGAAAACTATATTAGCCGAATAATACGCTAACTCCGTTATTCAATACAGTAAATTGTAAACAAATTTGGACAAACCACCGCCTTTATCGCTGTAAACTCACGCCTATAAACATCAAACTGTAATAACGTACAGCTTAAAACTAAAAAACGCAGCGTGTAAGCTGCGTTTTAAAAGGGGTCGTGCATATATGCTATTAATTTTGCGGGTATGGGGTCCAATCTCCGCCATCTAATTGAATATAAGGGCGCTGGTTGATATACATCATAATCGTGCCCTCATTTTCAGCAACTTTAGGCGCTTTAGGCAAATTTTCCAATAGATTAGCAACGCTATTATTTCCGCCAAATACATTGGTTTTCAATGTTTTGCTAACTATCTCAGAAAGTGCAAAGTAACTGGTTGATTCATTAACTACAATTTGCGAATAGTTTTGCACATCAGAGCCAATAAATTTAATAGCAACAGGAACGGAAACGATAGCTGGACTAGGAATTTCACGCAACCCTGAAAATTGTACTTTGTCACCTTTTAAGTTTGCGCCATGTTCTGGGACTATCATCAGCATGACATTACGCTCACTTTTTTCCAGCTTTTTAATAAAGCTTTTTATATCATTAAATAAATTTTTATGCCTTATTGAGTAGGTATCTTTACTATTAACTCTTGGCTGGTTCTCTAACTGATTACCATCATGCAAACTTGTAGTATTGTAGTACATAGCACAAGGTTTACAGTCATTTGATTGCTCTAACCAGGCGTTTAAAACAGCTTCGTCAGAGTAAATAGGGCTATCATCAAAACCTCTAAGCGCAACCGGCATTGAATCAATATTAAATGGCGTGCTATCTAAGCCACCAAACTTACTTATTAAACCTTTAAACTCATCAAAGTGGCCGTCGTGGTTCATTACCACATTGCTTTTGTAGCCTAAGTTTTCTAAATTTTTAAACAAATGACACTGCTCTGGCGCATTTTCAAATAAGGCAGTTTGGCTTGTTTGACCACAACTTGCTCGTAGAAGGCGAATTGCAGCAGGCCCAGAGTACGAAGTCGCCGAATTAAAATCAGAAAACACCACATCAAAATCGCTATATAAATCATCAAGGCTTACGCCAATGGCCTCTAGATCAGCCACGGCCATCGAGCAAATATTTAGTACTATGACATCAAATAACTCGCCATCATATTGCTGAGGGAATTGGCTTGCTAGCAAACTTTGCTGCTGATAAAACTCTTTTAATTGCTGATCAGGCGATTTTGCTTCTTGCGTTACCACTTGTGCTTGTGCACGAGGCGCCGCTGTTTGAACATTATTAGCCGCCACTGGCTGTGAAATTAAATTATCCTCGTTGTTTGTGCCCTGCCAAGCTACAAACATAAGCCCAACAACTGTTACGGTGGTAAAGCGTATCCACTGTGAGCAATACCAAAAGCACACAGTAATAACAAACAGTGCTAATAACATATCAACATTAATAACCCGCGCCATGAGCTCTAAAAAGTAGCCAAAGCTAAAGTCTTGCACGTTACCAGCTTGGCGTGTTAAACGGTCTATAGGGGGCAACCACGAATCTTTATAAAGTAAAACAATGGCCATTACTGCGCCTAACCAATGTTTGGCTTTATTTAGTAAAGGGTGCGTGTAAGAAATAGCAAAAAAAGCAGCCAGCGCTGCATTTGCTAATAAGCCAAAGTCGATTGCACCATAATAAAAAAGTGCAAACTTAACTAAAAAATAGAGGTTCCACACCCCTAAGCCTGATAATTTCACTATTTACCCTTCTTTATTCTATTTGGTTTGTAAGGTTCGAGTACTTCATGTTTAAACGTAAGCTGAGCATAGTATTTTTTTATTTTTTTCAGTATCAACGACCCCGACATACATAAAAATACGCCAACTAGCATCGCTAAAATTGCTGTAATCAATAATTGATTAATACTCATACGTTACTCTTTATGGCCATTTTAAACGGCACAGCATCTGCGCGCTCGTTTTTAGTAAACTCTGGTGTTTCTAAATCAGCTGCAACACTTGCATCTATTTTTTGCGAAAATTTATAGCTTTCATTCTCTTTTAATTGGGCAGAGTAATCGGTTATATCTTGGCCCGCATAATAACGCCTAAGCTGTTTACATTCTTGCTGAATATAAAAATGATCGGAAATAATATTTTGCTGCGCAAAAAAATCGTTTGTTTCTAATTTAAACAAGTGCTTTATCGCATTGTTTACATCATTCTCGCGACACGCATGTAAATACAAATACACGGTGTTTTCTACCAAACTGAATACGTCACCTTCTCGCTTTATATGAAATAAATGCAAAGGGTGGATTGGGTCAATCCGAGGCAAAAGCTCTAATTTAACCAACACTCCACTTACCCCTAAATTTACAGCCGAGTCGCTGTGAACTTCTACCTGTTTGGTAAATTCTATAAAAGGCAAGTAACCTTTAGAAAAAGTATTTTCGGTAAATTGAAGTACATGTTCAATAGAAGGCGGTAACGGTCTTGAAAATTGAAACCCTTGAATTGACTGTACCTGTGAGAGCAACCTAGAAGGCTCTGAAAAACTATACAAAATAAGATTAACACCTAAGGTCAAAAATAAGCATTCATCTTGATGGCGGATCACCCCATCAACGTTCTGAATCACTAATTTAAGCCAGCGACCACAGTTTTTTCTCAGCTCAAAACATTGCTTGGCAAGCAGGGCTAAATCGGTATAGCGAGATACTGCAAATACCAATGTTGCCGCCTCTAATTTAGGGCCTTTAGAAAAAAGCGCATTGTTGTCTTTTATTATTTTATATTTTGCAGGAAGCTTGGTCCCTTCAGGAATAGCTCCTTGTACAATCCACACGTCGACTTCATCTGCAAATACACCCGATGTTGAGGTTTGTTGTTCCGTAATACTATTTTGCTGCACTTTAAAGCAGCCATTTTCAATCATTAATGGATACTGTACAGAGGCGATGATACCTGTACTGTGATGCCAATAATCGTACTCTAGTACGCGCACTGTGGAATCATTCTCAACATATACTAACCCGTCGAGTTCCGAATTTAACCGCCTTAATAAAAAGCGATAGTTAGTCACCTCAGGGCCAGAAACTAAAAATAAGACAGTTGCTCCTGATTGTGTACTAAATTTTTTATAGGCCTGAACACTTTGCATCAGTTGCTTTTGATCCAATGAGGCTAAATCAGTCGTACTAAAGTGAACAATGACTAATGCATTATTTAGCTGTTTATAAGCATTTAGCTCTTTTAGCGTATTGTTAATTATTTGTTGCTTTGGCCAGTCGCGCGTATCTGCCGAAAACCTAAACGGATGCACTTTGTGTTGGTCAAATGCATGATTTAATGCATCGCTAAAAGGACCTTCAAAAAATATTTCTATTTGAGAAGAAACAATATAAATATCAGAAGCTGAGGGGTTATTAATTGCATGTAATGCCAGTTCAGTAGCAAAATTGTCTAAAGGGGCTAAAATTGCATATAACGATGCAGGTTTTAGCTCTGCAGCAGAGGGCTGCAAGCCTGAAATGTTAAAGTTTTGCACTGAATTTAGCCTATAAAAAATACTTTTTTACTAGTTTTACCCGCTATTCTATATATAATAGACAAATATTGTCCACTTTAAATAAAAATAATAAACTTTAGCACAAAGGCAACAATGCGTAATTTAACGACAAAAAGCTCTGAAACCTTAACATCAAATGACATTGAGAACCTTGCACGACGTTTTGGCGGCAAAAGTGAAGATTACGTTGAAATTGTTAATAAACAAAAAAATAAACAAACAATAGAAAAATACGCATTACTGAACGAAATACACCGTGCAGTAAATGCGTAAGTAGTAATTGAAACGACAGGTAAAAAACCCTTTGCAAAGAATTTTTCTAAAAGGCATTAAAGGCGGCACTGGCGCTACTTCTATGGTTGCCAACTTAGCCTGCGTATTAAAAAAATCAGGCTCTGACGTTATTGCTATAGATTTAGACTCTAAAAGCGATTTGGGCCTGCACTTTGGCCTGCCTTGGAAGTACAACCACGGCTGGAGTAACGAGCAGGACTTTGAACAAGCCCTTGAGCACTTTCATCAAGATAGTGATGGCATAGTGTTTTTACCTTTTGGCGATAAAAGTGTTAGTACCGCCGCGCTATTCGATTTTATAAACAATTGCAATAAACTGGATTATAACAATAATGCTTGGCTTCTTTTTGATTGCCCTGCACATATTGATATCACCCACTATCCGCTCGATAAGAACGACATAGTGATTGAAATAGTTAATTGTGATGCTATTTGCCACAGCTTAATTTATAAAAAACTACAAACGTTAAAACACACTGACAACCAGTGGAAACACTTCTTTTTAGTCAATCGTTATAACTCTGCATCAACACTTGAGTTTGACCTGTTTTCTTTATGGCAATCTACCTTGCCGCTTATGGCGCCCTTTTTTATAAATAGTGATGAAGTAATTAAAGAGTCTACAGCCTATAGAAATGTAGCGCTTAATTGTGCGCCTTACAGTGTTGCTAACGATGATTTTGAAACACTTGCCGGCTGGCTTGTAAGTAAATCGGCCCTGTAGTTATGAGCTTTTCTTTATTTTATAAGCGCCCAATACACAGTACTTTGTATTTACTGTTAAGCATTATTTTTACTGAAAAACTTGTACGTTATATTTTATTTAAGTTTCATAGTTATTTTAACCAGCACAAAGTAAACGTAATAGAAGCCTTTTTAATGCCTTTTATTACGCTGATTAGTTCATTGTTTATCAATATAAAAGACCACAAAATTAACTTTGAACTTGTTTTGTATGATTACTACCCGCATCTTCGCTTGCCCTACCGCACGTTTATTTATTCAAATATTTTGCGCTTTATCATTCAAAGCGTTTATTTGTTATTTTTTAAATACAAACCTAAAAATAACTCTGTAAGGGAGCGGCTATCAAATCAGTTTTATAATGGGGTAAGTTATTCACTTAAACAGTTGCGTTGGTTTGACTTAAAGCTAGGTAGATTACTAAAGCGTTTGTTATCAAAAAACGTTAAGGGTTCTAAAAAAAGTGCTTTTAAAACCATGGCTGACGCTAAGATTTGGCAAAATAAACTAATAAAATATGTGGTTGTAGCCTTTATATTGTTTTTACTGGCTATTTTTATAACCATTCCGTTTAGCCTAGAAGCACAAGCCGTGTTTATTAGTTTTATTTTGATAGTGGCATACGGGCTTAAGCGCGTTAAAGGACAAATGGCCACCATTGTAATGATCACCCTATCGGTAACCACTTCATCGCGTTATTTATGGTGGCGCTACACAGAAACCCTCAATTGGGATGACCCTGTTGCGCTTACATTAGGCGCAGGCTTGCTGCTGGCAGAAACCTATGCGTGGCTAGTGCTCATTTTAGGCTTTTTTCAAACTATAAACCCCCTTGAGCGTAAACCTGTTCCGTTGCCAGAAAACACCGACTTATGGCCAACAGTTGATGTATACATTCCTACTTATAATGAACCATTAAGCGTTGTACAACCTACCACGCTTGCGGCGATGAGCATTGATTGGCCTGCTGATAAGCTCAACGTTTATATTCTTGATGATGGCAAACGCCCTGAGTTCAAAGAATTTGCTCAAAAAGTGGGGGTGGGTTATTTAACAAGGCCCGATAATAACCACGCTAAAGCCGGTAATATGAATAGTGCCATGCGCTACACTAACGGCGACTACATTGCTATTTTTGACTGCGACCACGTACCTGCCCGCTCATTTTTACAAATGACCATGGGGCAATTTTTAAAAGACAGCAAAGTATGTTTAGTGCAAACACCGCATCACTTTTTCTCAGCAGACCCGTTTGAGCGTAATTTAAATAACCACAGCCAAATCCCTAATGAAAACATGCTTTTTTATGGGTTGATCCAAGATGGTAATGACATGTGGGATGCCACCTTCTTTTGTGGCTCATGCGCCGTTTTAAAACGTGAAGCACTTGATAATATTGGTGGCTTTGCATTTGAAACGGTAACCGAAGATGCCCACACTGCACTGCGTATGCAACGTGCCGGTTATAAAACCGCTTATATAAATATCCCACAAGCTGCAGGCCTTGCCACCGATAGCCTCTCTGCACATATTGGCCAGCGTATTCGTTGGGCTCGGGGTATGGCGCAAATATTTAGGCTCGATAACCCAATTTTAGGTAAAGGGCTCGATATACCACAGCGCCTGTGCTACTTAAACGCCATGCTGCACTTTTTATCGGGCATTCCGCGTATTGTATTTTTAACCGCGCCACTGGCACTCATATACTTTAATGCTTACATTATTTATGCGCCGTTTTTAGCTATTTTTATTTATGTAGTGCCTACACTCATACAAATAAAAGCGACCAACTCACGAATTCAGGGTAAATATCGCTACTCTTTTTGGGGTGAAGTGTATGAGTCTGTTCTTGCGTGGTACATATTAAAGCCTACAACCGTTGCGCTAATAAACCCTAATAAGGGTAAGTTTAACGTAACAGAAAAAGGCGGCTTAAATGATAAAGAGCATTACGATTGGGGTATATCTAAACCCTACTTGGTACTTTTACTAATAAACTTAGTTGGCATGCTTGTAGGTGTTTTACGCTTAGGCTTTGGCGATCCGAGCCAAGTGGGCGTTTTGTTAATCAGCATGGGCTGGGCAATTTATAATATTATTATTTTAGGCGCTGCGGTAGCCGTTGCTGCAGAAGCTAGGCAAGTAAGGCAGTCACACCGTATTAAGGCAAACTTTCCGGCCGGCGTGCGCTTAGCAAATGGGCATACGTTAAAAGTTAAAATAACCGATTACTCTGATAATGGGGTGGGCATTGAAACAGAGCACGCTCATTTATGCCGAGTAAACGACAAAATAGAGCTATTAATGAGCCGCGGAAATAAACAGTTTTCGTTTACAACGTATGTATGTAACACCCGAAACAAACAAATAGGCTTAACGTTAAAAGATCTCTCGCTCGAAAAGCAAAAAGCATTTATACAGTGCACCTTTTCAAGAGCGGATGCGTGGATTGACTGGCAAAATAATTTTCGTCATGACCGCCCTTCATATAGCTTTAAAGAAGTACAAAAAACAAGTTTAAGAGGATTTAGCAATTTATTGTTTCATGCTCCTAAGCCATTACAGCCCTTTGTAAAACTAATGACAAAAATTGTTGTATATATAAACTCTTTCACCCCTAAAAAACCAATAGTGCATTATAATTATGATTAAAAATTTGCTTAATACATTTCTAATACTGTTTTTAACATGCAGTGCTTACAAAGCATGTGCTATTGAGCCAATGCACGATAAATCTGTGTTTATAAATGGCTACCCAGAAAGCGCCAACGTGTCTAGTTTAAGATTAGACTTTGCTGCTTTAGGCTTTGATGGCTACAAGCTTGATGGCATAAACAACAACTCAAGAGTGGATTTTACCAACCGCATTGATAAATTAAGCACCGATTTACAGCTTAATTTTTCGTACACAAACTCGCCCTCATTGATTGCTAACGTGTCGCATTTAAAAGTGTATTTTAATGAAAACTTAGTCACTGTACTGCCCATAAATGAGCAACTAAGTGTGGTTAAAAATACCGTTAACCATAGCCTAAAACTCAATGCTAAGTATGTACAAGACTACAACCAAGTACGGTTTGAGCTTGTTGGTTATTATGATTTACGTTGCCAAGATTACTTTAGCCGCTCTATTTGGACCGAAATTAATAAATCGAGCAATATCACGCTCAATCAAAAGCAACTGGCAATAGATAGCCGTTTAGAATATTTACCAGAGCCCTTTTTTGATGCCAAAGATTACAATAAGTTAAGCTTACCGTTTGTGTTTGCAAAAACACCTAACACCAAAACAATTGAAGCGGCTGCGACTCTTTCAAGCTGGTTTGGCGCGCAAGCTGACTGGCGTGGTGCTGATTTTCCGGTGGTGATTAACAAATCATTAGATACGCACAGCGTGGTTTTTATTACCAACGATTCAAAGCCTGACTTTTTAAAAGACTATCCCGATGTGGAAAAGCCAACCGTTGAGATTATTTCAAACCCACTACATAGATACAGCAAAATGTTGCTTATTTTAGGGCGTGATGAAGACGATTTAAAAACCGCCGTCACGGGATTGGCCTTTGGCCATAAAGTCATGACCGGCAGAACAGCTAGCATAGAAGCAATTAACCAACTACCGCTTCGCAAGGCGTACGATGCCCCGCGCTGGTTACGCGCTGATAGAGCAGTACACTTTGACGAATTAATTGATTTTGACAATCAGCTACAAGCACAAGGGTTAAATAACGGACCCGTAAAATTAAACGTGCGTTTTGCTCCAGATTTATTTACTTGGCGAGAAAAAGGCATCCCCATTACATTGCAATATCGCAGCACACCCGAGAGCGAGTCTTTGGACTCTCGGTTAAATATGTTGATTAATCAAAAGTTTATTAGTGGATATTTGTTAGATAACGACGACTCTACACTCAATACTACAAAAACATTATTGCCACTTATTGCCAATACTGATACTACACAAAACACAGAAAACTTTTCACTTAATGGCATAAACTTAGCCACTCGGAACGAGCTAAACTTTGATTTTAGATTTGATGCGATGAAAAAAGGTGAGTGTGCAATAGCACCACCTGGTGGTGAGTTTGGTGTTATTGATGGTAATTCTAATATTGATGTAAGTGGCTTTGATCATTACATTGCCCTGCCAGATTTAAATGTATTCGCGAACAGTGGCTTCCCGTACACCAAATATGCCGATTTACAGCAAACACTTGTACTAATTGACCAGCAGCCTTCTGCAAAAGCGTTAACTTTGCTGTTTAATCTTACCGGTCATTTTGGCGCAATAACGGGGTATCCAACCCACAGAATGACAATGGCCCATTTAAATGAAAATGTTGATTTAGACGACAAAGATATTTTAGTTGTTGCAAAGCCTGGCAGCACAGCTCAGCAACTAGATGAAGATGCGCATACAAACGTACTTTTAACGAATAACCAACGTGAAATAAAGCAAGCAATTTACAACGGTGCATACGATGAGCAAGCCACAGATAAAATACAAGTAAGTGTAAAAAGTAGCGGAGATATGGCGGTAATTACAGCTTATCAATCTCCTTTTGATTCTGAGCGCTCTGTTGTATCACTTAATGCCACTACTGAAAAAGCATTTGGCTTAATTGATAAAACCCTTATGGACTCGCAAACATTAAGCCAATTAAAAGGCAGTGCTGCGGTTATAAACTCACAAGGCGTTAAAACAATAAAAACTGAAGAGCAATACTTTGTTGGTCATATTCCTGTACATACGCTGGTGTGGTTCCATTTATCTGACCATCCATTTATTTTAGCTCTGCTTTCAATATTAACGCTGTTACTAATTTCATTTATTTTATGGCGATTACTACAAGCACTCACCCATAAGCGTTTAGCTGAAGGAGATGAATAATGACATTACTTAACCGAGCATTATTAGTAGCCGCTTTTTTAAGTTTTTCTGTGTCAGCGCAAACGCAGCAGTGCGAGCCTTGGCAGGGGTGGCACGTATTTAAAAATCACTTTATTAGTGATGAAGGCCGCGTAATAGACCTAGGTTCAAAACAAAATATTACCACCTCAGAGGGGCAATCATACGCACTATTTTTTGCGCTAGTAGCAAACGACAAAGCCGCGTTTGATACCATTTTAGATTGGACGCAAGACCATCTCTCTGAAGGCGATTTAAGTACACGTTTGCCTGCTTGGCAATGGGGTGAAACAGGTAATGATACCTATGGGATTATAGACTCAAACCCAGCATCAGATTCTGATTTGTGGATAGCATATAGTTTATCGCAAGCAGCTATTTTATGGGACGACCGCCGCTATAGTATTTTAGCTGCTGTATTAGCGCAGCGTATTATGCGAGAAGAAACCGCCTATATTTCAGGCTTAGGGCTTACTTTATTACCCGCCCCTGCTGGGTTTGAATTTGAAAATAACACCTATAAACTCAACCCAAGTTATTCACCGTTATTTATTTATCAGCAATTTAGCAAATTATACCCGCACTCACCTTGGCAGCAATTACATGAAGCGTCTGCAAAGCTTATTTTGGATACCGCTAAAAACGGAGTGAGCCCTGACTGGGTGATGTATAGCCCAGCAAAAGGTTTTTATTACGATAAAAAAGCAACCGATTTAGGCAGTTTTAACGCCATTAGGGTTTACTTATGGGCCAGCATGATGGCGAACGATGCGCCATACAAAGCACAACTAAGCGAGCAGTTTACCCCTTTTGTAGAGGCTATAAACAGCCGTGGATACGTCCCTTTAAATACCTATGCGCGCTCTGGCAAAACCCAAAAGCGTGGCCCATTAGGCTTTAATGCTGCCCTACTGCCCATGCTAAAAGAAAAAGGCGATGATTCTTTGGTTATGGCCATTCAACAAAAGTTAATGGTCGATAAGTCATTCACACAAACACGCTATTACGACAGTGTATTAAATCTGTTTGGTAGTAGTGCGCTTAATAAGCGCTTTTCAATAACAGCAGACGGGACGATCAAGCCAAGGTGGAGCACTGAATGTCGTTAAAATGGGCTGTTGTTTGTACGTTAGCAGTCAGCGCAAGTGTGCATGCTAAAACAAATAATGACATTGATACACACTCTGTTGAGTGGCTTTTAAGCCAAATCAATATTGGTGAAGTGCAAGAAAATAAAGATTTAATTGCCGATAGCTTACAAAAGCTATTGGCTATTGCCCCTAATCGAATAGAAAGCCAGTGTGCGCTTGCTCGTTTTGAGTTTGCCAATGGTAAGGCTATACAAGCAAATCAAATTTTAAGAAAAATTGACGGTAACAACACACGTACCCACCCTTGTGTAGAACAGTTACGATTAATTGCTAGATTAGAAAACGAAGACAAAGCAGATATACAGCAAGCTAAATTACTTGCCCGTGCGGGACGTTACGAACAAGCGCGATTAATTTACAACAGGCTTTTTAAAAACACCTATCCAAGCTTAGCGTTTGAGCTCGAGCACTTAAGTTGGTATGCACAAGAGCAAAGCCAATGGAAAAATGTAAAAAAAGGCTACGAAAGGCTACTACGCAGTTACGAAAACATCGGCGCGGTAGATATTGCATATGCGCGCCACTTACTCAGAAATAACCCCACTGATAGCACCGCGCTAACTATTTTAAGTAAATATGGAAATAACCCATCTTTTATCAATGAGGTAGAGTTTATTTGGCTTGCAGCCTTAAAGAGTATGGATCTTTCTCAAGAGACAGTAGAACAGTATCAACGCTATTTCTCCGTTTATCCATTTAGTAGTAAGGGCAAGTTACAATATGAAGACTTCCAAAAAGATTTACAAGTAAGGCAAACCTTACTTGCCGATCCTGCATATCAACTTTGGCTTAAAGGAGATCGTTTAGTCAATGCGAAAAAATTAAATGAAGCTGAGCCAATACTATTAAACGCTTTAAAAGGTCGGCCAACCGATAAAGAAATTATGCGTAGCTTAGGATATTTGTATTTAGGCAGAAGCGACTATAAAAAATCGTATTACTACTTTTTTGCCGCTCAAAAATATACACCTAACTTTGATGAGCGTGAAGAACTTAAAGAACTCGCAACAGTTGCGAAGTTTTGGCTGTACATGACTGAAATGGAAGACGCTATCGAGCAATATGACTTCAAGACTGCACAGTTAAAACTAAACCTAGCTGAGCAATTAAATTATGATCAAGAAGCTTTTCTCTATAACAAAGGCTTATTGTTAGTCGCTCAAGGAAACTACACTCAAGCAGCAGCCGCCTATTACGCAGCCCTAAAAACCAACCCTTTATATGAAAATGCCTTACTTGGCTTATTGGATATTACGCAGCTTGATAAAAATCAAAAATCTATTCGCAATTTTTATAATTCATTAAATGCTAAGCAGCGAAATTTAATCTATCCCTCTTATGCAGCTGCAATTAGCAACAATCTAAGAGGTAAGGCAAATGAGTATACTAATGAGGGCAATTTAGAGAAAGCAGAAGAGTTACTTAAACAGGCGATTGAACTTTCACCGGAGCAACCATGGTTATACTACGATTTAGCCTTTATATTCCAGCAAAAAGGTCTTCCTCAACAAGCACGTAATTTATTTAATAATGCATTGTGGCAATTCCCACTAAATCCCCAAATAAGATATAGCCATGCTTTATTTTTACGCTCAATTGATGATTATCAAGGCGCTTTAAACACCTTAGAATATGTGCCGGTTAATGATCGAAATGACGACATAATCTCTCTTGAGCAACAACTTAGGCTCAACGAGTCTCTTCGACAAAGCGAGCGACACTTAAATACTAAAAATAGAACCACGGCTATTTTTCATTTAAGTAATTTAGAAGCGCAAAATTTAACTCCAGTAATGAAAGCCGAGCTATCGCGTAGCTGGTATCAAATAGATGAGAAAAAACACGCTCTAAAGTTAATTAATAACGCATTAAATACTGAGCCTACTTTATCACCTTATTGGCATATGCTTTACGCGCAGTGGCTATTAGAACAAAACGAGCGCCCTGCTGTAGAACAATGGTTTTCTCATTACAGCTTGCCAAATAATGCAAGTGCTGGCGAAGTAGAACAGTACGTCAATTTATACACCACGTATATTAATCAGTATTACGAAGGTGGGGAATTATTAGCAAAGCTGAACCAGCTTGATCAAAAGTACCAAAGTACACCCGCCATCACCACGGCATTAATAAATGCTAATTTAGCTCTGGGGCAACAAGAGTCAGCAATTATTGTTTATCAGCAAAAACTGAAAAACAATCAGCCAATTGAACCTCAAGCAATGCTTGCAATAGCAAAAGCTTACAGAGAATTAGGTAACGACTTTCAGGCAAAAGAAGTTACTGAGCGCGCAATAACGCAAACAGATGATCAGCAAACCTACTTACAACGCCAAATAATGGCCTCGTTAAATGACTTTAATTACGCAGGTGATGCTTTAGTTTTAGCCAATCAATTAATTGCTAAATCACCCAATGATAAAGAGCTTAGTTATTTAGGCGCTGAAGTTGCTCGAAATTTTAATGAACAAGACCAAGCTAAGCAATGGTATTTAAAAACGCTATCAAGCGAGCAACGCCTAAACGATGAATCGTTTTACAAACAAATTGCTCGCATAGATGAAAATGATGCGTGGTATATTAATGGCGCTAAGCGCGAGCTTATAAATGAGCAAAGCAAAAACCAAGCATACATTGCTATTGGGGTAAACTTTAGTGGCCAAACAAGCACCGAAAGCGAGGCGACTCTTGGCGCAGGCTTAGTACCTATTGAAGCCTACTTTCCACTTTGGCAAGGCCAAGGGTTTATTAAAATAGACCCAACCACTATTAGCGCACAAACAACTCGCTTTGATGAGCAATTTGCTGGTAGCCGCTACGGCCAAGGTGCACTTTGTATATTTACCTGTGCTATTGATGAAGTAAGCCCTGAGCAAGATGGGGTCGACATAGGTATTGGATGGCAAAATGAAAATTGGCGTGTTGATGTAGGCACGACCCCACTTGGCTTTTTAATTGAAGACATAGTATGGGGTGTAAATTACGCCAACAGTATTGGCGACTTTGGTTATAGCCTAGAGCTCGAAAAACGCCCTGTAACAAGCTCCGTGCTTTCTTATGCTGGGCTTGAAGATGTAAATACCGGTGAAATTTGGGGCGGCGTGCGCTCAACAGGCCTAACTGCCAACCTATCTCATGACTTAGGTGGCGATTGGGGCTTTTGGTCAAGCGCCGACTTTACGCTCTATAAAGGGCAAAATGTTAAAGATAACCAACGCTATAGAGTAATGGGCGGGTCTTATTATCGCGTTATTAGTAATCAAGAACGCGAATTTACCGTCGGCGCAAGTCTATTACATTGGGCATATCAGTATAATTTAAGTGAAGAAACATGGGGCCACGGCGGTTACTATAGCCCACAAAACTACGTTGGGTTGTCGGTGCCTTTAAGCTACGATGCGCGCTGGGGCGATGATTTTGTTTATCGCTTAAAAACGGGGATTTCGTATTCGCAAACAAAAACCCAAGCCATTGATTTTTATCCTAACGACACTGACTTGCAGCTACAAGCCTACGATAGAGAATCGATTACCGGGGTAGACCCAGTATTTGAGAGTGATGACAGCTCTGGCGTGTCATACAATCTTGAAGGGAGCTTTGAGTACCGTATAACGCCGCATTGGTTTTTTGGTGGTTATTTAGCCATCGATCGCGCTGACTTTTACGAACCAAACTTTGGCCAGCTCTATATTCGCTATTACTTCAATCCTGTGTACGGGACGTTAGAGTTTCCTGGCACCCCAATTATTCCCTATGCAGACTTTTAACGCAGTGCAAGGTGATACATCGCGAATGCTTCCCCTCGCACTAAGGTATATGTATACTTGAGCGCAATTGTAACTAGGATAAGGGTGTGTCTCTTACCTTGTGGTGTTACTACCATTTAGCAAATCATTATCTTAGCTACAAATAATATACAGATGGTCGAGCGTTTTAGTGCCCCATGGCACAAAACAGCTAAAGCAAAAAATTATAAGGCCATTACAACAATTCTTAAAGTTAGGAAGTAAATATGAGTTCAGCTCCAGATAGTGGTTGGTTTGGCCACCCTAAAGGACTTTCGACATTGTTCTTCACTGAGATGTGGGAACGAATGAGTTACTACGGCATGCGAGCGATGCTCGTATTGTTCATGACAGCAAGCCTACAAGAAGAAGGCCTTGCCTTTACTGTTGCATCAGCTGCTGCAATTTACGGTTTATACACAGGTGCCGTTTATTTCTTAGGCTTACCGGGTGGTTGGCTAGCGGATAGATTATTCGGTGGTCAAAAGGCCGTATGGTACGGCGGTATCATCATCATGTGTGGCCATATTATTTTGGCCGTGCCTCATGAGTATTCGTTTTTTATTGGTTTGATCTTTGTTGCTACAGGTACTGGTTTGCTAAAACCAAATATCAGCGCAATGGTAGGCCAGTTATACAGCGATGCTGATGAGCGCCGTGATGGCGGTTACGCTATATACTACATGGGTATTAACTTAGGTTCTTTAATTGGTTACTACGTATGTGGTTACTTTATGGAAAACGTAGGTTGGCACTGGGCATTTGGTGCAGCTGCTGTGGGTATGGCTATTGGCTTAATCCAATATAAGCGCACGCTTAACAATCTACCAGAGCACAGCGCTTTGCCTGCTAACCCATTAAGCGCTAAAGGTGCATCTCGTGCATGGTTTGGTATTGCTGCTTTTGTTATTATTGCCGCTGGTGTGACCGCTGCAGCAATGACGGGCGCAATTATTATTAACCCAACCGTTGTTGCAGGCTACACAGCTATTGTGTTTACTATTATATTCTTTATTTATTTCGGGGTTATTTACTTTACAGGTAAATTAACAGCGGGCGAAAAACAAAGAATGTGGGCACTATTTTTAGTATGTGTTGCCTCTGCGTGTTTTTGGTCTGGCTTTGAGCAAGCGGGTTCATCACTTAACCTATTTGCCCGTGATTACACAGATCGCCTTATAGGTACTTTTGAAATTCCGACTACGTGGTTCCAATCTTTAAACTCACTATTTATTATTGCTTTATCGCCATTTTTTGCCGCGCTTTGGATTAACTTATCTAAAAAGATGGTATCGCCGACTTACAGCGTAAAATGTGCAATGGGCTTAATTATTATGGCTTCTGGCTTTTTAGTTATGTTTATGGCCGCTCACTACGCAGCTGAAGGCTTAAAAGTAGCGCCATACTGGCTAGTAACAACCTACTTTTTACATACAGTGGGTGAGCTTTGTTTAAGCCCTGTAGCATTAAGTGCGGTAAGTAAACTTTCGCCGCGTCGTTACACAGGCCAAATGATGGGTGTATTTGTATTAACTTATTCAATTGGTAACATTATTGCTGGCTTACTGGCTGGTAACTTTGATCCAAATAACGTTGAAGAAATCCCTAACTTATACTTACAAATTGCCTTATTTAGCATTGGCGTAGGTATTGTTTTAGTGCTTATGAGCTTTAAAGCGAAAGTATGGGAAAAACAAGGCCTAGAAGAAAAAGCTGCATAATATTGCACGTTTAATTACGCGTAATACTAATTATAATTTCCCCCATAGCCGCTATGGGGGAAATTTTCTCAAATTTCTATATCACCTCGCTGTAAACTGGTATCATCTGCTGATTAATTTTTAACTAGTCTCAGGGACGCAGTACATGCGCTTTTTAACTTTATCTCACACCCTATTTTTAACCTTAAGCATTGTTTTTTTATCAGCCTGTGGTGGTTCAGACGATCAAGTTACAACTAACCCTAATGATCCCGTTGAGCCTGAGCCTAGCGAGTTAACCGTCTCTACAACTACAGGTTTAGATGTCAGCCTTGATGAAGGAAGCTTTTTACTGACTGTACCTGCCAATGCCGTCTCTCAAAACACTGAACTTACACACGAAAAAACAGTATTAGATGATGCCAACGCACTACTAAATATTATCTCAGATATACACCTACTCACCCCAAGTACGCTTTCTTTTAGTGATCCAATTACTATCAACATAAAAATACCTGATGATTACCAATTAGGAGGCCAGCTATTTATTGCTAGACAATCTGGCGATGGCTGGGAAGTTATTGATAACTCTTTTGTTGCAGATGGGTTTGTAAGTGCGCAAGTAACAACACTAGGAACCTTCGCTATTATGATGCAGCGCAATGAGGCCTTTGCTGCTATAGGCCCAACGTGTGATGCCACAGCCACAGAGCAATCGGTTAGATTTGTTCATGTTGCCGACCTACATGCGCGATTCGGTTATGAGGAGCAATACTTTAGCCGCATAAAAGCCTACTACAACCAAGTACTTGCACAAACGCCGCATACCCTTTTTACCAACGGGGGTGATGACTACGAAAAAGGCACTGTTGCTGAGCAACTATCACAAGGTAGCGCTACAGAAGAAGCCATTAAAGCCATGCAGTTTGATTTACGTGTGGTAGGAAATCACGACTATGCATGGGGGCCAGAAAAATTATTAAGCTACTCGCAAGATAATAACGCCATAGTACTTGCCAGTAATACACGCTATGAAGGCGAACAATTACAAGATTTTGCCGCTGTAGGCTTTGCTAAAGTACAAGTAGGCTGTGTGACCTTAGGTGTATTTGGTATGACCTCAGTACCTTGGAACGAGCTAGACGAACCGATAGATGATGAGCCTATACCTGATTTTATCAAACAATTTAAAATGAGCTGGCAGTGGCAACAAATAGCACAAAGTATAGTAAACCAATACCAAGGCGATGTTGACTACATGGTAATGCTAAGCCATTTAGGTGAAGGCTTAGACATTGATATGGCAACCGATGTAAGCGGTATTGATTTAGTGTTAGGCGGCCATACTCATGGCGGTGAAAGTTATAATACGCTCGAGAACGGCGCTGTGGTTATTCAGCCAGATTTTTACGCCAAAGGCATCACCGATGTTACTCTTACGTTTAACTTGCAAGATAATACATCGCCAACAATAGATTACAGCACCATTGAAACTGACAGCATCAGCGAACGTGATGAACCAACTAAGCTGGCAATTGATGAAATTATGGGCCGCTATGCGCCTGATGCAAACACAGAAATTGCTATTTCTGAAAACTACCCAAGTAGTTTGGAACTTGCAGAAATAACGGCTTTAGCTGCAGCCCATGCAAGTGATATAACGGCGGCCCTGCTTAACCCAGAATTAGTACAAACAAGGTGGACACCAGGGACCTTAACACAAGAAGACTTTCATAAAGCCTACTATGTTGAGCGCCAGCCCTCTAACACTCCTGGCTTTAATTCGTTATATAGCGTAACGGTTACAGGTAGCGATTTAAACACCATGTTTGCCAGTCAGCCAGATTGGTTTTTACTCAAACCAGATGATATACAAGCTGCGAACACTTATCAGGTTGCTTTATTTAAAGGCGCAGCACTTAATCCTGAGCTATTTTTTAGCGGTGTTACCTTTTCAAACGTAGAAGCCATTGACGAAGCATGGTGGTTACTCGATCAATATGCGCGTTTTAGAACAAGCCAATGCTTATACCTAGATACCGATAATCAATTATTTTCATGTAAAGAGCAAAACAACATCACAGTGTGGAATTTTGACGATGAAAATAACCCTTTAACTGCAGATTATGGCCCTTCAGTACTGAGCTATTTTGATCCTGAAAATACTCTATGGGGAGCAGATAAAACCCAATATAAAACAACAACAGCATTTTCTATTGCAGATTTAAATGATGGACCTTCTGGTGTCATGGCCTTTACTGATCATTCACCTACAGAAGGGCTCTTATTAACTTTAAATACTCAAGCTAATGGTGATTACGCCGATCAAGAGATGGTGTCAGACTACACGATAATTATGGACTTATACTGGCCCATTGAAGGGAAAGACATATATCGTCCAATTATTCAAGCAAATACCACTGATTACTTAACTGATGATGCTGATATTTTTATTGACCCCTCTGGAGGCTACGGACAAGCAACTAGCGACAGTGGTTACTTTGGACAAACAGAGCCTGAAACATGGCATCGCGTAGCATTTGTTTTTTATACAGCTCCAGTTAATGGCGCATATGAAATATACATTGATGGTGAGCTTGTAGGAGTTAAAGAAGATGGCGAAATAAATAGTCGCTGGGCACTTACTCAAGCCGCACTACTGTTTGCTGATAATAACTATGAAACAGAGCCAGGTTATTTAAATTCACTTTTATATGCTGGGCGCGCCCTGACTCGAGACGAAATTAAAAGCATAGGCAGTGCACAATCAAAGCTGACATTTACCCCTACAACACGGGTATTAAACCAAGCTATTAAGCGCCATTACCAAGCAGCTCCAACCGTAAAACCTAACCTTTGGCTCGAGCAGCGCAACACGTTTTTTAACAACCGGACACAAAGTGTAAACAATTAAATACAAAAAACATTACGTAACTACATTTTTAAAAGAGGTTTTATTTTTATAAAACCTCTTTTTTATTTATTTATATCAATATCTTAAACTTTAATAAACTAAAAGCATCAAGCTAATACATGCTCGTTTACCCTAAAGCGTAAGGTATAAACCTATTGACTAAGTAAACGTCTTATTAAATTTACAGTTTGCTCAAATGCTAAATCTGCTCCCCCTCTTCCCCAAACTTAAAATCTAGTTGATTATCTAGCTCAACACGACAACAACACATAATCGCAGTAGCAATATTTATTGCAGGAGTAATAAAAATGAGTGAAGCAAATAATCCACTAGGTTTAGTTGGTATTGAGTTTACTGAATACGCAACACCTGATGCAGACTACATGGATAAAGTGTTTACTGATTTTGGTTTTTCAAAATTAAAAAAATTTAAAGGCAAAGATATTGTCTATTACAACCAAAACGACATTCACTTTTTACTAAATAACGAACGCGATGGTTTTTCTGCTGAATTTGCAAAAAGTCATGGCCCAGCAATTTGCTCTATGGGTTGGCGCGTTGAGGATGCACAGCATGCATTTGAAACAGCTGTAGCACGTGGTGCAAAACCCGCAACCGACTCAACCCATAAAGACTTACCTTACCCCGCCATTTACGGTATTGGCGATAGCCTGATTTACTTTATTGAGCAATTTGGTGATAAAGGGTCTATTTATGAGTCTGACTTTGAAGATTTATCATCACCTAATGTAGTTGAAGATAAAGGCTTTATACGTATAGATCACTTAACTAATAACGTTTACAAAGGCACTATGGAAACATGGGCAAACTTTTACAAAGACGTGTTTGGTTTTACAGAAGTACGCTATTTCGATATTAAAGGTCAAAAAACAGCGCTGCTATCGTATGCATTAAAATCACCCTGTGGCACCTTCTCAATTCCTATTAATGAAGGTAAAGGCAATAACAACAACCAAATTGACGAGTATTTAGGCGAGTATAATGGCCCTGGTGTACAACATCTCGCGTTTTTAACTGACGATTTAGTTAGCTCGCTTGATAAGCTTGATAAATCGACCATTGCTACTTTAGACATTATTCCTGAGTATTACGACACTATTTTTGACCGTGTGCCGTGGGTTGCAGAAGATAAAGAAAAAATTCGCGAGCATCAAATATTAGTCGATAGCCAAAGTGAAAACTGCTACCTATTACAAATTTTCTCTAAAAACCTATTTGGACCTATTTTTATAGAAATGATCCAACGTGTAGATGATGGTGGTTTTGGTGAAGGTAATTTCCAAGCATTGTTTGAGTCAATTGAGCGAGACCAAGAGCGCCGCGGCGTTTTATAACTTTTTTGAGTCAATTAAAAGCAGCGATCTTCGCTGCTTTTTGTCGTTTTAATATTTAAAAAGTAGGGTGCAAGATACAAGTATGCTTAAATAAATGCATGCACCCAACATCAAACCTAAAGGATAAGTAATGAGCCAAATTAACGAAACCCACGACATTAATTTAACTAGCTGGGTAGAGTCGGCCAATATTAAAGGCTGTGACTTCCCGATTCAAAATTTACCTTTTGCAGAATTTCGTCCTAAAAACACAAATGAAGAATTTAGAGGCGGGGTTGCTATTGGCGATCAGGTTATTGATTTAGCAAAATTGAGCCACTTAAACATTTTTACCGGTGATGCTAAAACAGCCCTAGATGCAGCAAGCGAATCAACACTAAATACATTTATGGGTTTAGGGGAGCAATACTGGTCAGCACTGCGCTTAGCGCTTTCAAAAGCATTGCGTGAAGGCGCACAGCAACAAAAAGAAATGCAAAGTACCCTTATTGCTCAAGCTGATATAGAGTTTTCACTGCCGTGTCGTATTGGTGATTACACCGACTTTTATACCTCAATTTACCATGCAACCGCCGTTGGTAGCTTGTTTAGACCAGACAACCCGCTTTTACCAAACTATAAATGGGTGCCGATTGGCTATCATGGCCGCTCTTCATCTATTGATGTATCGGGGCAAACGTTTCACCGCCCTAGAGGGCAAACTAAAGCGCCCGATGCAGATACTCCATCATTTGGCCCATGTAAGCGCCTAGATTACGAGTTAGAGCTCGGTATTTACTTAGGCAAAGGCAATGCGCTGGGTGATGCTATCGCCATTGAAAACGCTGAAAACCATGTATTTGGTTTTTGTGTATTTAATGATTGGTCAGCACGGGATTTACAAGCATGGGAATACCAACCATTAGGCCCGTTTTTAGCTAAAAACTTTGCATCAACCGTATCGCCTTGGATTGTCACCACTGAAGCACTTGCACCTTTTAGAACTAGCTGGACACGTGATGAAAACGACCCTCAGCCAATGCCGTACCTAGAATCTGCTGCTAACCGCGAGCAAGGAGCATTTGATATCCAAATGGATGTTAAAATTCAGACTCAAAAAATGCGTGATGAAAACCACCAACCTACGCAGGTCTCTGCCTCAAGCTTCAAACATTCATATTGGACTGTGGCGCAAATGGTGACCCATCACACTGTAAATGGCTGTAACTTTATGCCAGGTGATATGCTCGGCTCTGGCACCCAGTCAGGCCCTACACATGAAGAAGCGGGTTCTTTATTAGAGCTTTCTCGTGGTGGTAAAGAAAAAATAACCCTGAGTAATGGTGAGCAGCGCAGCTTTTTAGAAGATGGCGATAATGTAATTATGCGCGGCTGGTGTGAAAAGCCAGGCTATGCCCGTATTGGCTTTGGTAGTGTAGAAAGCACTGTATTACCTGCTAAATAACTTATTGGTTATCGATATGTCCTAAATAAGCAAACACATTTGAGGACAACACATAGCAAATAAAAAAGCCACCTAGTTAAACTAGGTGGCTTTTTCGTATCTACAGTACGGGTTGATTAAAGCTCTTTTTCAACCTCATCAAATAGCGCAGTAATATTTTGCGCTGGCTCTTTCGTCGCTAAGCTTACAACGACAATTGCAATGCTTGCTAAAATAAAGCCTGGTACAATTTCGTACATGTAACTGCTTAAGCTTTGTCCATCAATCATAAATGGTGAGTAAATCCAAAACAGAACCGTACCAGCACCAACAACCATACCTGCTAGTGCGCCTTCAAAGTTCATGCGTTTCCAGTACAGGCTAAATAAAACCAGTGGGCCAAATGCCGCACCAAAACCTGCCCATGCATTACTAACTAAGCTTAATATTGAGCTATCTCTATCGTACGCTAAGTAAATAGCACATAGAGCAACTGCTGCTACACTAATACGCCCTACAGTAACAAGCTCTGTGTCGCTTGCTTCTTTGCGTAAAAACGTTTTGTAAAAATCTTCAGTTAACGAACTTGAACTAACAAGTAACTGCGAAGAAATTGTACTCATGATTGCAGCTAAAATAGCCGCCAATAAGAAACCAGCAATTAATGGGTGGAATAATAACTCAGAAAGAATTAAGAAAATGGTTTCTGGGTCTTCAACAACAATGTTGTTTTCGTAAGTGTACGCGGCACCAAATAAACCAGTACCCACAGCACCAATGGCTGCAACTATCATCCATGTCATACCGATACGGCGAGCCGTTGGCATATCTTTTACGCTACGCACCGACATAAAACGTACAATAATATGAGGTTGACCAAAGTAGCCTAAGCCCCACGCCATTGCTGAAATAATCCCTAATGCAGAGCCTGCACCTATCCAATTAAGCATATCGGGGTTAACGCTATGAAGCGTTGACTCTAGCGGTTGATCTAATAAAGAGTAAGCAACGGTCGGTACCAGTATCAAGGCAATAAACATAATACAGCCTTGCACAAAGTCAGTTAAGCTAACTGCTAAGAAGCCACCAAATAAGGTATATAAAACAACAACACCAGTGGTGATGTATAAACCCATTTCGTAACTTAAGCCAAATGAGCTTTCAAACAATTTACCGCCTGCTACAACACCTGATGATGTATAAAGCGTAAAGAACACAATAATTACTACCGCAGAAACTACACGTAAAAGGTTTGATTTATCATTAAAACGATTAGAGAAGTAGTCTGGGATTGTGATTGAGTCGTTTGCTCTTTCAGTGTAAACACGCAAACGAGGCGCAACTAAAAAGTAGTTTAACCACGCACCAATAACCAAGCCTATTGCTATCCATGTGCTACTAAAGCCAGTAACGAACATAGCGCCAGGTAAGCCCATTAAAATCCAACCGCTCATATCCGATGCGCCAGCAGATAATGCTGCAACACTTGGAGATAAGCTACGTCCACCTAGCATATAACCCGATACATCACTTGTAGACTGTTTGTATGCATAAAGTCCAATGCCAAGCATGACTATAAAATACAATGCCAGTGAAATAATCATTCCTGTTTCCAAATTCGCCTCCACAAAGTTGTATAAAACAGGCTTTTAATCCTAATAATGACTCTTAAAATATTATAATAAAGACACTATTGGGGTAAAAACCATCCGTCTTGACTATACCATGCTTAAAGGTGATAACTCCAACTTGTTACACTGAAGTGAACAAAAAACAGCCGCATTGACTATTTAACCCTCAAACACCCGATATACGGTAAATTTATTTACATATATAGCTAATATTTAATAACAATTCATTAAATCAATAATAATTACCTAATGCTATTTCGAACGTTTTGCCATATATTATAGCCATTGCTAATAATTATTATTTTGTACGGAACTATTTATGTATTTTTATGCTGCACGCCAACCTATTTTAGACCGCGAAAAGGAGCTTGTTGGATACGAGTTATTATTTCGTGATGGCGTTGATAATGTATTTCCAGACATAGACGGTGACGAAGCAACAACGAAACTAATCGAAGGGAGTCAGTTTAATTTTGGCTTAGAAGATTTAACTGGCAACAAACCCGCCTATATTAACTTTACCCTAGAAACCTTACTTAAAGGTTACCCTACTATGTTAGGGAAAGAGACGGTCGTTGTAGAAATCCTTGAAACAGTGCAACCAGGTAAGCGCTTACTGGCTATTGTTAAAGATTTAAAAGAAAAAGGCTACACCCTAGCGCTTGATGATTACATTCACCAACCAGTATGGCGCCATTTTTACCCATATATCGATATTATAAAAATAGACTTTTTAACCACTGATGAAAGTGCAATAAAAACCATAATTAACGATATTAAAGCCTATCCACACATCAAGCTTTTAGCTGAAAAAGTAGAAACCTATGAAGCTTATAATTTAGCTCTTGAGCTTGGGTTTGAATATTTTCAGGGGTTCTTTTTTTCAAAGCCTGAAATGGTACAAAGTAAAGCACTGCCGCCATCAGAAATGGCATTAGCAGAGCTGCTTTACGAAACCTCATCTGTTGAAATGGATCTTAAAAAGATAACCGATGTGTTTGAACGTGACGTAAATCTATCATACAAATTATTGCGTTATTCAAACTCAGCTGCGTTTGCGCGCAGAGCCGAAATAAACACAATCAAACAAGCACTCATCGTCCTTGGCGCTAACGAAATTAAAAAGCTGTTATCTTTGTTATTTGCAGCGCAAGTTTCTGCCGATAAACCTGTTGAGCTAATTAGGCTTTCGCTAACACGTGCACGATTTGGCGAACTACTTGCTATTTCACACGGGCAGTTTAAAGATACCGGTATGGCCTTTTTAACTGGCATGATGTCGCTTATGGACGCTATTTTAGATGAAACCATGGAAAGCGTTATGCAAAAGCTCCCGCTGTCTGCAGAGATAAAAGCTGCGCTATTGAATGACGAAGGCCTGCTTGCTCAGTATCTAAACTTGGTTAAGTTTTATGAGCACGCAGATTGGGAAGCCGCCAACGAAATTGCTAAACAATTAAATTTAGGCGAAGAAGTTGCCAACGCATACCATGACGCCTTAACCTGGGTTAATGAGCAAATGCAGCTGATGGTTAAAGAATAATAAACATTAGAGCTTATTTAAGCTCAAAATACACATAAAAAAATGCCAGCAATTGCTGGCATTTTTTATAGCTGTTATTTATAGGCTTTCTAAGAAGTCTTCATCAAAGTCTTCAGGCTCTTCTTTGATTGGTGGATTGCCGTCGTATAGCTCATAAAGCTGACGCTGAAAGTATATGTCTTTAACAAATAAATACGGGTCAAGAGAGTCATTAAGTAGGCCTTCTTGCGGGATAAGTGAAGCACGAGCTTCAACCGCTTTAAGCGCAAAAACTAAAATAGTTTGAGGCGTAGTCAGGGCGATTTCTGGTAACACAAAGTTATCAACTACATCGCCTGTTAAGTTACGTGCTGTAGTCGGTCCCATTGCTGGCAGCATAATATATGCGCCATCGCCAACGCCCCACACGCCCAATGTTTGGCCAAAGTCTTCATCTACCAGCTCAAGTCCAAGTGAACTTGCAACATCAAAAATACCAAATACACCTACCGTAGAGTTAACTAAAAAACGCGCTAAACTCACGCCTGCGTTACCCGCTTTACCTTGTAGCCCTGCGTTTATCATATCAACAGGCGCACTAATATTATCGGTAAAGTTAACAATCCCATTGCGTACAGGCACAGGGGTCACTTCTACATACCCTACAGCCACAGGGCGTAAAATATAAGCATCAAGAATATCCATATTAAAGTCGTACAATGGACGGTTAATGCTTTGTAGCGGGTCGCGCTCATCAACTTTGTTTTCTGGTACTTGTGCACATCCGGCTAGCACCAATAAACATAAAAAAGTAAAACTATGCTTTAACATCTAATGTCCTTAAGGTATTAATGTATCAATTTGAAGTTGGTAGTCACTTACGTTTTCACGTTGTAGTGTCTCAGAGTGACCCTCTAACTCACCACTACTTGGCATAACTGACTCATCGATTGAGATCCGCGCTGTGATCACAATATCTTTAGCACTTGATAAGTTTAACCCATCAACCATTGCATTAGCATCAGTGAGTTGCACCGTTAGCGGAAAGCTGTATTCATTTAGTTTAACAACCGCTAATGGCATAGGAGAGCCTTGAGCAGCCTTGGCAAAAATAAATAAAGTCCCCTGCTGTGGCTGCTTATCGAAAAGCTCATCTGCTAAGCTCACAGTAACACTAATAGCACTATTAGCAGAGACCGGCATTACAGAGCCCTCATTTTGCATTTGTTGCTCTATATCGGAAATACGCTGCGCTATCATTGAATAACGCGTATCGCTTTTATCCATGCTTGCCAGTAATACTTCAAACGCCGCTTTGGCTTGCGGCCAGTCCTTGCGCTCATAGGCAATAAGCGCTAATAAAGAAATAGCATCAAGGTTTGTTGGTTCAACCTTTAGCACTTTAGATAGCATACCCGCTGCACGCGTCATGTTCTCTTCGCTGCCTTCAAGCAGTAAAACTTGGCTGTAGCTAATGAGTACTTGCATGTTGTCTGGGTTCATTCGCAGGGCTTTATCAAACGATTGCTGCGCCATATCAAATTCGTTTAACGACATAGCCACACGTCCAAGCAACATCCACGCAACTTCGTCATCGCCTGATTCACTAAGCTTAGTGCGCAGCGCTAAAGCAAAAGCTTGCAACTCGTTTTGAGTTAGTGGCTCACCTTTTTGCATTACCGCACGCTCGCCATAATCTGCAAGGTTATCCATTGCATCATACCACGCTGCTATTTGCTGCTGGCTCCCTGTAAAGGTGTAAAAAACACCGGTGAGGGCTAATAAAAATGCTGCGCCTGTTAAAGCAAAAATACGGTTATTACCTTTGCTATTAAGCGATTTTTCTGGTGAAAGCTCGTTCAATAAACGACGTTTTAGCTCAATAACCGATTCACTATGGCTTTGTGCATCTATACGTTGATTGTCTAAGTCGTTTTGCAGCTCAACTAAACGCTGCTCGTAAATGCTGATCAATTCTGCATTAGCATTGTGAGTAATGGTTTGCACGCGCTCTTTTTTTAAAAAAGGCAACATAATAAAAGCCAGTGCAATTAGTGTGAGTAAAGTAAAACACGCCCACATTAAAATCATTAATTTTGCTCCTGACGTTTATTTTCTGCAATTAACTTAGCAAGTTTTGCTTCATCATCGCTGTTCCAGGTTTGCTTAACTGACGCCTTACGCTGGCGAATTACAATAAAACCAAAACCCAAAATAACAATAAGTACAGGTAAAACCCAAAGTACTAATGTGGCTGGTGTTACAGGCGGATCGTAATGAACAAAATAACCGTATCTGTCTATCATGTAATCGATTACTTCGTCTTTTGTTTTACCTTCTTTTACCAACGCGAGTACCTTGTCGCGTAAATCTTTTGCAACAATGGCATCAGAGTCTGCAATATTTTGGTTTTGACATTTAGGGCACCTGAGCTCTTTGGTTAACTCTTCAAAGCGCACAGCTTGTTGGTTATTGTCAAACTGGTAGCGATCTTGCTCGGCATACACTGCCATACTTATAAAAAAGCTCAGGGTTAATAAAAACACTCGCATTAATTTAGCTCCTGCATAACAGGGGCAAATTTAGCACGCCATACGCGCGGGTTTAGATCCCCTGTATGGTGTAATAAAATTTTACCCGTTTTATCCACTAAAAATGTTTCAGGGGCACCTGATACACCTAAATCAAGTGACAAGGTACGGTGCAAGTCTAAAATATTAAATTGGTATGGGTCGCCAGCACGGCTGAGCATATCGCTCACATCGGTGCGCAAAGCCTGCATATCAAATGGGCCATCAAAATCGGCATCGTACCCTTGTACATAGTACAAACCAATAATTTTTACGCCTTGCTCGCGTAGCTTAGTTAAATACCCTAGTTCAACTAAACATGTAGGGCACCAAGTCCCCCATACATTAAGTAAATAAACTTCGCCTTTTAGGCTTTCATCTGTCCAGCGCTTATCATCTTGCATTAAATCAGGCAGGTTAAACGCAGGCATCGTTTGGCCTAGTCGTCCGGTTTGAATTTCACGCGGGTTGGCAAACAAACCTTGATACAAAAATACACATAAAAATATGAATATTAATAACGGTGCTAAAGCTAAAATTTTACGGTTCATTACGCATTCTCCAACGCTTTTTTGCGTGTACTTGCTGATGTACGGTAGCGTTTATCGAATAAAATCATAAACCCTGCAAGCGATATAAGTACACCGCCTATCCACATCCAACGCACGAACGGTTTGTGATAAATACGCAGTGACCATGCCCCTTTACTTAATTGCTCACCGAGCGCTAAATATAGGTCGCGAGTAAAGCCGGCATCAATTGCCGCTTCGGTCATAAATTGCATACCAATATCGTATTTGCGTTTTTCTGCATGTAACTCAGTCACTAGCTTATCGTTATTGAATACCGACACTACACCAGCATGCCCACTGTAGTTAGGGCCGCGTATTGATTTAACGCCATCAAATCGGTATTCGTATTGGTTAAGCGTGACAATATCGCCTTGCTTCATAGAAACATCACGCTCCACCGAGTACGCCGAAGTAAGTGTAACGCCTGCAATAACAAATGCTAAACCAACGTGACCTAGCACCATAGCCCAGTAGCTAATGCCTAAACGTTTAATGCCTTCTTTTAGCGTCCCGTGAACCGACGCCTTGGCGTATAAATCTATGACAGTAGAGACTGCAACCCATACACCTAATGTGGTTGCTAATAATGTAAGTGGTTTTACGACATCGTAGCTTGAGAACAACCACGCACAGGTAATAACAACACTTATTAACACACCTATTAATACTTTATTTTGTAGTACAGCCCACTTGTTTTGTTTCCAACGAAGAAAAGGCCCTATTCCCATTAATATGGCAAATGGTACTAATAAAATGGCAAACATTTTATTAAAGAACGGTTCGCCAATAGAAATACTGCCTAGGCCCATTTCTTTATGCACCATAGGTAACAAAGTACCTAAAAGAACAATTAATGTGGCTACCACTAAAAAGATGTTGTTAAGCCATAACGCTACTTCGCGTGATACAAACTTGTAACGGCCTTCGCTTTTAACTTGTGATACGCGCAGCGCATACAACGATAAACCGCCGCCAACAACAATGCCTAAAAAGGCTAGAATGAATAAACCTCTATCAGGGTCAGTGGCAAATGCATGCACCGATACAATAATGCCTGAGCGAACAATAAAGGTGCCTAATAAGCTTAGGGAAAATGCAGCGATGGCAAGCAGCACAGTCCACGATTTAAATACACCGCGCTTTTCTGTCACGCTCAAAGAGTGCAATAAAGCCGTAGCAACTAGCCAGGGCATAAGCGATGCGTTTTCTACCGGATCCCAAAACCACCAGCCACCCCAGCCAAGCTCAGAGTAAGCCCACCAGCTGCCTATGGTTATTCCTAAACTTAAAAAGCCCCAAGCAGTCATCGTCCATGGGCGAGACCATTTAGCCCAGGTGTTATCAAGTTTACCTGTTAAAAGTGCTGCAATAGCAAATGAAAACGCAACCGATAACCCCACATATCCCATATACAGTAATGGCGGATGAATGATCATACCTGGGTCTTGTAGAAGCGGATTTAAATCACGCCCTTCAACAGGGAAATACGGCAGTAAGCGTTCAAATGGGCTTGAAAGCAGTAGTGTGTACATCATAAAACCGACACCTAAAAAGCCAAGCACACCTAAAACACGTGCACGCAACACCCAAGGTAGCGATTTAGAACGCATAGCAACCACGGCGGTCCACCCTGCTTGCATTACAAGCCACAGTAAAATAGCGCCTTCGTGCCCACCCCACGTAGAGGTAATTTTATAATACCAAGGCAACGTACTACTTGAATGATACGCCACATAAGATACCGTAAAGTCATCTGTTAAGCTGGCATAGATAAGCGCAGCAAACGAGAGAAGTACAAAAGCAAATTGCCCAACGGCTAAAGATGGGGCCGCACGCATTAAACGAAGATTACCGGTATGCGCGCCCCACAGCGGAAAAATACACAGTAAAACGCTTAGCACCATGGCAAGCGTTAAAGAAAAATAACCAAGTTCTGGGATCATATTAGCTACCGCTATCTAGGTTGTATTTTGGTTTTTCGTGTTTAATTCCTTTTACGGCTTCTGCAACTTCTGCTGGCATGTATTCTTCATCATGCTTAGCCAGTACTTCAAAAGCTTCAATCACGTTTGGTTCTACAAGCACACCTTGCGCTACAATACCTTGGCCTTCGCGAAATAAGTCAGGCAAAATGCCTTGGTATTTAATTGTTACTAATGGCCCGGTATCAATCAGTTTAAAGCTGACTTGTAAACTTTGTTCATTACGAATGACAGAACCCGGCACAACCATACCGCCAATACGCAACTTTTGCCCTATTTGCGGTTTTTCTTTATCTGGGCCTTTGCCGTCTATTAGCTCGCTTGGTGTATAAAATAAGTTTATGTTTTCTTGTAGTGCATAAAGCACTAGGCCTACAGAGGCACCAATACCAAACAGTACTGCAATAATTACCAATAGGCGTTTTTTACGTCTTGGGTTCATGAGATTTGTTCCTGCTTCGCTTTTTTAATTCGCGCTTCACGCGCAACTTGCTGCTCTACTGAGGCCATAATACGTTTTGTATCACGTAAAGAGCTAAATAAAATGCCCAACAAAATTAAGGCGCATGTACCAAATGAAAGCCACACGTAAAACCCGTAGCCTCCCATTGCAATAAAATCAGAAAAAGAGTCAAACTGCATAATTTACCCCTTACTTAACAAGGCTCGAACCCAAGGTCGATGCTTTTCACGTTGTAATATTTCATTTTTAAGGCGAATTAACGTTACAGTGCCCACAAACGCTGCAAATGCTAAAATGTTTACCATAAGCGGCCAAAACATACTTGGGTCAATGGCTTTTGTATCAAGCTTTGTGATTGTTGCGCCTTGGTGCAGAGTGTTCCACCACTCTACGGAGTAGTGAATAACAGGTAAATTAATTACCCCTACAATGGCTAAAATAGACGCTGCGCGCCCTGCTGATTTTTTATCTTCAAAGGCATGGTAAAGCGACAGCACGCCTAAGTATAAAAACAATAAAATAAGTTCAGAGGTTAAACGTGCATCCCATACCCACCAAGCACCCCACATAGGTTTACCCCATGCAGCGCCGGTAATTAAGGCAATAGCTGTAACACAAGCTCCCACCGGGGCAATAGCAATTACAGCAAGTTCAGCGTTACGTAATTGCCACACTAAAGCGACAATAGCTGCTATAGCCATAGAAGAGTATGCGCCCATAGACAAAATAGCCGATGGAACATGAATGAAAATAATACGGTAGCTGTCTTTTTGTTGATAATCAGCCGGTGCAAAACCTAAGCCCCAAATCCAACCAACAAGCATACTTATAACCGTAACAACGGCAAAATAAGGCAGTAACGTATTACATAATTGATATGCGCGCTCTGCTTTTGCGTAGGGATGTAACCACTTCCACATATTAACTTACACTCACTTTTAATGCTGACGATATGGCGATGGGTGCGCATATAATAGCAACTACTAACATGGCCCCAAGAATGGCAAGCTGCCCGCTATAATCCAGCGACATAGTACTGGTATCAATGGCTGACGTTGCAAAAATTAAAACAGGAATATACAAAGGCAACACTAATAAGCTCATTAAAATGCCGCCTTTTTGTAATCCCACAGTAAGGCCAGCCCCAATTGCACCAATAAAGCTTAATAATGGCGTGCCTAATAATAATGTTAATACGGTCGCTAACAGCGCAGAGCTCTCTAAATTAAGCAATAAAGCAAATAACGGTGTCATTAATACTAATGGTAAACCGGTAACAACCCAATGCGCCGCGACTTTAGCCAACACGGTGAGTGATAGCGGGTACGATGAAGCAATTAGCTGCTCCAACGAGCCATCGTTATAGTCGTCTCTGAATAATTTATCGAGTCCAAGCATGGTAGAGAGCAAAGCTGCTACCCAAATAATACCTGGCGCCATTCTGTTTAATAGACCGGGCTCTGGGCCAATTGCTAACGGAAATAAAGAAATAACAATGAGAAAAAACAAGATAGGATTGATAATTTCAGCACGCTGGCGAAACGCAAGCTTTACATCTTTACTAAATACCGCACTAAACAGCAGCCAATATGAATGTTGACGAGTCATCAGTAACGATACTCCAAGGTCACCGTTTGTAGGTTTTCAAACTGTGTTGTTAAATCTTGATGGGTTGTTAGTAAAATAGCGCCACCACTTTTTAAGTGCTCAGAAAAACGTTGTTGTAGAAATGCAACGCCATTTTTATCAAGTGCAGTAAAGGGTTCATCAAGCACCCATAGTTTTGCATCGCTTAACCATAATCGCACTAAAGCGACACGACGCTGCTGCCCTGCAGAGAGCATTCTTACCGGCACATCTTCAAGGCCCACTAAGCCAAGCTTAGCTAAAATTGGATATAAGTCGGGCTCATTTGTATAGCCGTTAATGTGCAACCAATGGCGTACGTTTTCCAGTGCGCTGAGCTGCACATTGACACCGGTTTTATGGCCTATAAATAGCAGGTCTGTGGCGTACTCTTCATAATGCTTGGTAATAGCTTGCTGGTTATAAAAAATAGCGCCTTCATCAGGCACACTAAAGCCTGCGACAATACGCAATAATGATGTTTTGCCAGCCCCGTTAGGACCCGCTAATTGCATGATTTGACCGCTATTTAGGCTAAAATTAAGATCCGCAAACAAACAACGTTCTTGCTTGATGCAGGTGACGGACTTAATGTGTAACAAGATGACGTTTCTCTATGCCAAAAATTAGGCGTTAGTCTACCATAATGATAGGGTAATACGAATATTGCTTTAAAATCGATTCACGAAAATTAGCGAAAACTTGATTTAAAATAATGAATAATCCAACGCAAATCACATTATCTAATTCATTGGTTAATAACCAAAGCGCCCCGAGCACTTCGCACGAATTAGTACAATTACCAGAGCAGGTACTTGCGGCTAAAAATATTCAGTTTTCAAAAGGCTCAATTACACTCGATGTTTTAATAGATAAACACTGGCAAACTCTACGCTTAGGCATAACGCATCCCCCTCAAAATACAGACAAAATAGCAAGTGCTAACATACAGCTCAGCGCTGATGGAAAGCAGCTAAATATTACTCCTAACAATACCAATATTACACTTAGCAACGCATCACAACTGCAGCGTTTTTTAAATTATGTTAGTACCGGTAGTGAAATACAAAGTAAACCCTTGCCAGTCAATGTACAGCTTTCGCCGTCACCGCAGCTTATGATACCTAGCCTTAATGCCAGTATTGCAATTAACAAAGAAACCGCACAGCTGTTAAATACCGAGCAGCCATTACAGGTACTTATTAATACAACCAATAAAGGCGCACAAATAAATGTTATTAACCGCTTTGCTGACACCGTCCATACTCAAACTCTCAGCCAGCATAAAATTTCGCAGCTTTTAACTAACTTACTGCCCAGCGCGCAACTACAAGCAACGCCTAAATTAGCTATTATTTCGCACCCTCAGCATAGCGGCTCGTTCACAACACCGATAACTAATAAACAGCTTAGTGAATTGCCTAGCAAGCCCGTGGCAGTCAATATTACTAATCAAGCAGATAAGCTGCTCATTAAAACTAACTTACCTAAAATGCAGGTCGCACTTAATAACTCATTTAGTAAACCCTTTACCGACTTGGTTTTATCACAGCAGCAAAATGCAGCCAGACCCTCCGCTGATATAACAAGCCCGCAGTTAAGTGCACAAAGCCCTATAAAGTCATGGTTACAAAGCAGCTTTAGTGATTTAAAAACGCGAATTAACGATGCCGTTAAATACTTTGAAAACAAACCCTTTGCGAGTAAAACACCACCTTTGCAGGCTCAACAAGCTAAGCTTGATGTAAATAAAACGCCGACACCAATAAACACGCTAACAAACCCTAATTTAAGCAAGCTAAATATAACCGCAGAAGTGGCTAATCATTCTTTTACCCCTAACAGCCCTTTAGCTAAACACTTTGCGCAGCTGCCTCCTTTAGTGCAAATAACCCAGCAATTAAAGGCGAGTGTGTTGTTATGGCAATCAGCAAACAACACAGCTCAGCCCCGAGCAGTGAGCGCCCAACCAACAAATGTAAGTACGCAAGGCAACGCTTCTGCGCCGCTGAGTTTAAAAACACTACATGCCACAACTTCACAGGTAAATACTCCCAATCAACCCAGTTTGTCTCACTCACTTTTTAACACAGCTGTAAGTCAGCAGTTACAACCAACAGAGGCTAAACTTTTAACCTCGCTTTTAAATTTGCCAACAGAGAGTGAGCGCCCAAATAGTGCTTCCAACCCTAAAACATTGTTGAGTAGCCAAATTACTGACATAGCAAGTAAAGCGACACAAAATACACCTGATCTTACGCGTTTAGTAAATCAAGCTTTTAATAGAATGGTCTCCAGTACTAATGTGCACCCAGCCACCATACAGCGAGAGCTTTTAAGTACCTTACAACCGCTTACTACGCCAAACGACACACTACAAAGTAGCTTTACAAAAGGGCTTGAGCAACTTGCGGTTACTATTTTAGCGGCGCCAATAATAAGCCAATCAAGTACTTCGCTAACGTTTAATAACCACACAGGCGTGGATGCCCTACTTAATGTGCTTTTACCTACTTTTAAAGTAGGTAATGGCGCGGATAAACTATTAGAGCAACTTCAACAAACACAAATACAAGAGCTTGCCCCAGAGCTGCTACAAGTTAAAAATACCCTTAGCCAAGTACAAGTAACTACGCCAAACCAACAAAGCGACACAAACCCGCTAGCACAGTTTTTATTTCCGATGAAACTTCCGCCTGAAGCGGGACAAACAGAGATAACCTTAGGGCAATATAAAAAAGCCAGTGTAGATAAAACCGAAAAAAACGTGTGGTTTGTTAGATTAAATTTTGATTATGCACAGCAAGGGCAATTACAAATAGTGGCTGAGCTTATGGACAAAGCGCTCGATTGCCAGCTGCTTGCCTCTAGCCAAGAAGTAAGTGCAATTGCACACCCTCACTTAGATAGCCTCAGGGCTAAATTAGCTCAGCATGGCTTGCAAGTAGGCGAGCTAAACTTAAAACGCGCAGATGCTAGTCATCAAGCGTTTTATCAATCGCATGCCATTATAAATATTAAGGTTTAACATGACTGACACCTCTAATTTAGCAGCAAATAATAAATCCGCGATTGGCCTGTTGTATGAAGCAGGAAGTACCCCCGCGGTAAGTGTAAAAGGGTTTGGCGAGTTGGCCGATGAAATAATCGCAGCAGCAAAACAAAAAGGCATTATGATCCACCAAGATGAAGCACTTGCTAAAACACTCTCACACTTAGAATTGGGAGAGGAAATACCTAAAGAGCTTTATTATGTTATTGCTGAATTGATTGCTTTTTCGTACGTGCTTCGTGGGCAGTTCCCACCTGGCTGGCAAGACTTTCAAGGTAAGCTAAATGTAAAGGCCTAACTAGGTGGATGAATTATACCTACCCCCTTTATTAAGTATTACTGCACATTGGTATTACGTGTAGTTAAAAGCAAAAAAGACGCTAGGCGTCTTTTTGTTTATGTAACGAAAATAATAGTTCAGCCTCAGCCCTAGGAAGCTCGCACTCGCGTATCACCTCATCTAAATCTGCGCCAAGCTCAACCATTTTAACAGCACGTGAATATATTTTTGCGTCTGGGTCATCATATTTTTGGGCAGCTTGTTGTTGCATCAACTCTTGATTTTGTTGCTCAACTTCAAGTACGCGCTTACCAATACTTAAAAGCCCTGTTCTGAGCTCAGACACTTCACTGCGTAATATATGTGTTTGCTCTGAGGTATCTTTTAATTGCTGTGATACCGCATTAAGCTCCGCCGACTGTTTATTTTTTAATGCAACAATTAGCGCCAGCGATATTAAACCTATCCCTAGCGCTGCTATTGCGATACTGAGTAACAACATAATTTTAGTGGTAAAGCTTAAATATCGCTTAACTCATCCCATTCGTCATCGCTAAGTAATTTATTTAAATCGACTAAAATAAGTAATTCGTTATCGCGGTTACATACACCTTGGATAAACTTAGCGCTTTCTTCGGTACCAACATTTGGGGCGCTGTCTATTTCAGAGCTGCGTAAATACACAACTTCAGAAACACTATCAGCTAAAATACCAATTACTTGCTCTTCTGCTTCAATAATTAAAATGCGAGAGTTATCAGTTGCATCTGCAGCAGGCAAACCAAAGCGTGCACGAGTATCAATAACAGTGACTACGTTACCACGTAAATTTATAATGCCAATAACGTATGAAGGTGCGCCAGGTACTGGGGCAATTTCGGTATAACGTAAAATTTCTTGCACCTGCATTACGTTTACGCCATACGTTTCTTCTTCAAGCTTAAACGTTACCCACTGTAAAATTTCATCGTTGTTATCTGCGTTTTTATTCGCTGATAATAGTCTATCTTCGCTCATGCTGTTACCCCGTAATGGTCGTTGCTACTGACGGCTATCTAAGCCTTTTTCTAATAGTGCATTTAAATTATCTACATCTATTAAAGCACACATTTTTTCTTTAATAACACCGGCAAGCCAAGGGCGTTTGCCACTGTTTTTTCGCCATTTTACATCTTCTTTACTCAATGTAATGTTATTTATTAACTTTTCGGCCAATAAACCCCAGTTGCTATCGCCTAAGGTTATTAAATACTGATAATTAAGAGAGGCCTCTAACTTTTCATCGTACTTTTCAGGCATTACCCAACGGGCAGTATCAACTACGTTTAGCTTTTCATCTCTATTAAGCATAACGCCTTTAAACCACTTTGGCTTACCAAATAAATGATTTACTTCACCTAATTGATGAATTCCTCCAAGCGCTTTCAAAGGAACAGCCAATGTTAAACCAGCCACTTCAAAAAACAGAGCCTGAAATTCACCTTCAAAGTAATCTTTTTGGCTATGTAATAAAGGAGCAGGTTCTGTACTTAACTGGGTTTGCACCTCAGGTGTCTCTACTGGCTCAGGCTCAATAGGTGCTGGTGGCGAAATAGTGGCATCAGCCTCGCTATTACTCTCTTTTACTTGCTCAGAATAAAGCTGCTCGGTTACTTTTAATTGCGCTTTAGGCTTTAAAAGTACTTCGTCGTTTTGTAAGGCACTAGGTACTTGCTCAAGTAGCTTTGCTACAGGCTCAAGGTTTTCCTCAGGTTCGTCTTCGCATAATAGCGCCCCTAAGTATTGAGTCATTACTTTTTCATTAGCAAATAATTGCTTACTCATTCATTAACCTTGTCCAATTAAATAATCTAATAACGCTTTATAAGCGTAAACCCCACGTGAACGTGGGCAAAACTCTATGGGCACCTTTTGTGCAAGGCTTGCATCTCTAAACTTTGTATCAACGGGGATCACCCCTGGCCATACTTTATCTTTATATGTATTTTGCAACGTTTTGTAGGCTTCAAGCGACGCTTTAGTGCGCTTATCATACATAGTAGGGATTATAGTATATTGGTACTGTTTCGCTTGAGAGCTTTGCATTAATTCCATAGTGCGCATCATTCTATCAAGCCCTTTGAGTGCCAAAAACTCAGTTTGTACAGGCACTAAAATACGTTCGCTGGCGGCTAATGCGTTCACCATTAAAACACCTAAAACGGGCGGGCAATCAAGCAGCGCATAATCGTAATGTTCACTAATTTTTGCAAGTGTTTTTTTTAAAATTAAGCCCATCCCCGTTTTATTACCCATACTTCTATCGAGGGTTGCTATAGCCATCGTCGCGGGCAATATATCTAGGTTTTCCATGGTAGAGGGGCACAATGCTTGAAGTATTTCTTCACTTTGCATTGAGGTGCCGCGAGCAAAAATATCGTACACACTGACTTCTAAATCTTCAGAATCAATACCAAAATAGTACGTTAGTGAGGCGTGAGGGTCGGTATCAATGAGTAATACGCGTTTACCTTGCAAGGCCAAAATACCAGCAAGACTGACAGCCGTTGTGGTTTTACCTACACCGCCCTTTTGATTTGCTACTGTCCAAATCTTCACATTAAGTCCTAATTACTGTTCATTGCGCGTGGTGATTCTGATGCCACCATGAGGTAAACGAATTATTTTAATAGAGTTATCATCAGAGGGAAGTTCCACCTCTGGCTCAGGCGCAGCTTGTTGCACTTGCTCGTCAGGCTCAGCTTCATTTTCGGTGGTTTGTTGTACTAAGCCATACTTAGAAAG
>Ga0208334_100043_pt1 | contig 89113 bp, 90 predicted proteins | sample DeeseametaMP0900_FD_184201 | JGI IMG/M metagenome (GOLD analysis project Ga0208334, IMG submission 184201) | Marine microbial communities from the Deep Indian Ocean - MP0900 (SPAdes) | ecosystem: Environmental > Aquatic > Marine > Oceanic | place: East of Durban, South Africa, South Indian Ocean...
CCCGCCTCGCCGACCTCGTTGAAGGTGCCCGTCTCGCAAAGCCCCCGACGGACACTTATGGGTAACTGCAAGTCAAATCGGGCGGTTACAGTGCAGCGGGAGTTCCAGCACCTCAAAAAGCGCTACTGGGGCCAGAGGTTCTGGGGCCGAGGGTATTTTTCAACCACCAACGGCGCCATTACAGAAGGAACTTTACTTCAGTACCTCGAGCAGCATATCCAGCATCCTACCGGCGCAAGCCGGTAGTGGTTGAGTAGAGTACCTGCGGCCGCTCAATTCCGGCGACAGGCATTAGTACTCCCCAGGGGTAAGCTGGAGCCTCTCCGCGCTGGTACTGGTAAACGACGACTTCTGGCAGATTTCGTTTGTCGTAGCGCCTGCCGAACGTGAAAACGACGCTATTTGGGGCAGCCAATACCAAGTGTATCCGCTTCACACCGTCCGCGCTCAATCGCTTGGCTGTTTCAAAGAACTCTTGCGCCAGCCGGTTTTGCTTTTTTTGAGACCAATGTGCGTCGGATGACATGTTCTCGAGTGTCATTCGGATGATCGGAACGTCGAAAGTTGTCGCGAGATCATCATCTGTAATCGGATAGGAGTAGCTAATTGCGACCACCACTTCCGCTTCTGCCACCGACCCAAGCCCGTCTACCGAAAGGCTGACGCCGTCATCTTCGCCGTCGATCTTTCGCCAAGCCTCCTGCGCTCGATCCCAATCGTAGGTGAAGATCTCGCCCTCATCATCAAGCAGCACCCCGGTCAGGAAAGTGTAAGGCACGGAAGTCAGCCCTCCGTAGCTCGTCGTGATGTCCGTGCGATCGCCATCTTTCTTATGTTGCAGAACTGAGCGGTGCCCGGCTGCTATATCCGCTATTGCGTTCTCTGGTTTGATGACCTGCCCGTCCAAACGGTTGCGCAGGTCAAGTATGATTGGTGTAATGGTGCCGTCACGATCGTTGGAGACTGCGTCGGCAAGCGGATTGCCGTCGTCATCCCGCAAGCCGCGCGCTTCAATGACGAGGTTGCGCTTTTTCGACATCAGCTTCGCATCGGACCGATACCTCAACACCGCGAGACCGACACCGACGAGTAGGAGCCCAGTACAGATTGCTAGGATCCATGCATCCACCAAGTCCAAGCTGCGCCGTGCTTGCAGAAAACCCTCAGGAACAGCGCCCAAGGCCGCTCGCAAGATGACCTCTAGTAACCGCGGACCGGCATACACCGCGGTGATCAGTGCGAGTGAACCGCCAATCATGAACCGCTCGATCGACTTGACGCGGAACCACCAATCGGTCGCTTTGAGAACGAAGTTTTCGAGAAGGCGTTTCAGCACGTCAGTTCACTTTGATTCTGGATGTGGATCGGTGGTCTTGGGTGACATCCACGGTTGTTGGTGGATAGCCCTGAACGAAGAGGTGCGCACTGCAATCAAAACGCCAATACCATCTGAGCCTCGAGATTAAGAGAATGGCGAAGTTCACACCGCCGGTTCCGTCAACCAGATCTTGCATTGCGTGCAAGTCGTGCAGACTTGGTTGCACGCTGAAGCTTGGATGACTGTGCCATTCTCCAAGATAATTGAATCTTGCATAGTCTGATCCTGTCTTCTCGAAGAATGCCGACAGGGCTCGGTCATGTTCCTCGGCTTCTCTATGAAAAGACGTCGTCGTGCCGCTCTTGGTGTCGACCGAATACTCGAGGACCCGAAACCTTTGATCGCCTAGGTCTTCGCCCATCAGCATCCCGCCGATTTCGCGTCGACCGGCACGAAGGAGGTGCCGCCGCATGTTGCGCACAACCTCATTCGGCAACAGCAGCTGCATCGGGTTCCTCCTTGGGAGGCAAATGTTCCATGAAAATCTTCAATGCCGCCTCAGCGTCCGTTACCTCCATTGTCTCACCCCACTCACCATCGGGTTGCAAGTCGATCGGTCTCGTGTCGAACGGTTGATCGAATACCCATTCTGAAGACAATCCAATCATGTAGGCTGACACCGGAAAGATGCTGGCCTGCGGTCGCGCTAGGATGTCGAGTGCACAGCGCGACGCGTGGCCGGCGACGACCGACACATCGGCGTCATCAGCTATGAGCGGAGTTTCGTCCTGCGACTGCCCCTCGTACCTGCCCGGGTTCTCCGGCTTGATCCAAGTCACACCCTGATCTTTGCACCAAACATCGATCTGTCCTCTCGCGACCAGAGGAGTGGGGTCCCAATCCGGTCGCGCGCGAGCGATTAAACCTCCTATCCCGCCGGCAAACACTTCAGCCCAGACCATCGGGACTTTCCGGCGTGTCGCGACGGATGCGATCATGTTAAACGCTTCGGGGGATGCGGTAGCGTCGATCAATGCATCACAATCGCCAAGTGCTTCCAAAGCCCCAGCCATGCTCGCGGCGCTTTCCTGACCGCCCAAGCTCATGCGGAAAGTCCGCACATCGGCACCAGGGGAAAGGTTCGTGAGACGTTCACGCAGGCCTGACGCCTTGTGGGTCCCGGCGTACCTCAAATCAAGTTCGTTGCGGACCACATTTCCAGGAAAGAAGATATCCTCGTCGATGAGAACAAATTTGCCGACGCCCGCTCGGCAAAGGCTTGCGGCAATCTTCGATCCCATCGAGCCGCAACCAACAATTCCTACAGTCTTACCCCAAAGATCCTCGAACTGGTCCGGCAGACGCTGCCCATCCAGCGGCACGACAACTGTCGTGTAGTTGATGATCTTCCGTTCCGCAGCCTTGCCGAATGTCCAGAATAGAGTCCAGTCACGCGCGTCGCCGATCAGTAGATGGGTCAGCCCATCTGTCTCGATCAGCTCGCCGCGGAGATCGCCAAGCTCTGCCTTGTCAAGCTGAGCTCTCAAATCGTCGACCGAACGCACGCCGCTGGTGCTGGCACCCGGAACTCTTACCACCGTACCCTCTTCGGGTCCGTTGCCCTTGGGGAGTGCCAAATCACTGGTCCAAATGGGTTTGTCCTCCGGGCCAATCCGCTCAATCGACGCGAGATAGACTGATGCGGCTTTGTTTTCGGTGAAGCTCAATACATTAGCGGCGAGTTCCGGCAATCCGTTCAGGGCGTGCAGGTCTTGTTCACTTAGAAGCAGCCGACAGGATTTCGAGCGAAGATCTCGACCAAGAGAGCTCACATGCGCCGAACGGGCGTGAACAGTTTCCCCGGTATCGGGCTGCTCTTCGACGAGAAGACGTCGGCAGCTTGCTACCATGTCTGCGCCCGTAATTGACGGATGCCAGTTGTCGGGTCGGTGCTCGAGGCACAGTTCGCCACTCGGCCCGTACTGATGCAAAGAAATCTGTGACTGATCTTCGGTGAAGACCATGGGCGGCGAGTCGGGAAAGACACTCGGATACCGCATCCGGAACGCAAGCTCTCTATCTCCATGTGCGATCGAAAAAGTGACACACATGGCCAACTCGCTATCCGCCTGCCAGCTGGCAACTCGCAACCAATCCACCCGCCCCTCGAGCTCGGCGAGCGCCGCCTTTTCCGCCACAAGTCTCGAGTTTTGAAAAACCCACCAAGTCATGCAAAACCGTCAGGTTTCTTCGGCGTGCGAGGTTGATCTGCGAACGAGACGCTTGGCGCAGTCGTGCTAGATGCTGCCGTCGCTTTGCCGAGTAGTCCTGCACTGCCTGGGTGTGTCGGCTGCAAAGCCGCATCGCTCGCTTGGTCGGTGATGTCCCGTCCCATGCGGCTTGCCAAGACACTCGACATACGCCGGTGCTCTACCAGCCTACCTGCCGCCGAGAAGTCCTCGCGAGCCTGCTCAAGCCATCCAAAGAAAGCCTCGGCGCGCTCCGGGTGATCCTCCCACTTATCAGCGAAGTTCTCGAGGGCGTCAGTCGGGTTTCGAATGACGTACTTCGTGCCGTCATGTTCGATGGCGCTTTCCATGCGACTCAAGATAGACATCAGTGCGAGGCCGATCGTCTCCTCACCTTCGTAGGCGTGAGCCGCGAGAGATGAGATGATGATCGATATCGGTTTGTCGGTCGGGTCATCCGCAAACATCATATCCCGGTGGCGCTTGAGGATCATGATGGCAGATTGCAACGGTGTTCTAACACGGTAAGTCGGGATATCCTCAACGCTGGCCGTGACACCTTCTGCACGCATCTCATCGAGTACCTGCTGGCGGCGCCGAACGAACACATCCCCCATCCTCGACTTGAACCATTCTGCATATCCACGTGGGTTTGAACGAGGCCAGTCTTCGGTAATTTCGTAGTACTCAGGAACTTCGTTATCTGTGATGGCGATGGCTGTGTCGGCGAAGCGTGCGTCCAGGTTACGCGACTCAAGCAGCAAGCGCTGAGCCTCCGCGTTCGGAATGCATGGTACAATGTCCATGTGAAACTGTGCGCCGTCAGCGTATTCCAGGCGCCAGCATCGGCGGCCCTCGTGAACCTCCTTTTGGATGCCCTTGCTCTTTCGATACGCCTTGATCTCTTCACCCAAAAGCTCTTTGAGGCCAGCTTGGGACAGATTGGATTTTGTCAGTTTCGTCAGAGAGCAGGTACAATCCACATCATACTCTTCTCCATCGAACTCAGGCTTGATGACTGTGCCTAGGCGAAAAGACCCCTGCACGAAGACGTCGGGGCCAAAATTCTTGACGCTGGATTCGTCGCGATGAAGCCACTCACCGAGCGACTTGTAGCTCCTCTCCGCCTGTTCGTAACGCGCTGGTGGGATCTCAAGCGCCTTAGCCAGAGCCTCCAAATACGCTTCCGCCTGCTTCGTGATCGTAACCGTCATGCCCGACATTCCCTTTTTGTTCTTTCTGCATGTGGGGTTCTACCATCACAAGCGCAACCCCTTTTTTGCAACTTTACCAAAATTTCGTGATTTGCCATCAACATGATTCTTCCCATATGTTACTGGAGAGCCAAGGAGAGCAATCATGACTGCTGTAAGGGTCAAGATGGGTACAAACGGACGCCTCGTCGTTCCAGCCGGACTCCGGAGGGAGATCGGTTTGACCGACGGCAGGTCAGTCCTGTTGGAAGCAGTTAAGGGAGAGCTGCGCGTTCGACCGATGGAAGACGTCGTGCAACACGCTCAGGATCGGCTCCGAAAGTTCCTTGGCGACAAGAAATCGCTGTCAGAAGACTTGATAGCGGATCGACGTGCAGAGGCTGGCCGAGAATGACGGTCCCGATGTGTCGCGGGCAAGCCATATGATTATCGATGCATCTGCTCTCCTTGCATTGCTACAGGACGAGCCGGGATCAGAGGTTACCGAGAAGGCTTTGGAAGAAGGCTCAATCAGTGCGGCAAACTTGAGCGAGGTAGCCGGGAAACTCATACAAGCTGAGGTTCCAGAGAAAGAGGTTCTCTCTATCCTGCGTAGCTTCGATTTGGATATTGTTCCAGTGGACGAGGATACCGCGTTCCTTGCTGGAGCGCTTATCAAGAAGACGAAGGACTACGGATTGAGCCTTGGGGACAGACTTTGCCTCGCGACTGCCATCCTACGCGATCAACCGGCTGTCACAGCTGACAAGGCGTGGGCGAATGTAAAACACAAAGGGCTCGAAGTGGTCGTGGTCAGGTAGCCAAAGCAGCAGTGCGGCTCGAACCATCAGCCGGTCACGATAATGGCCCACCTTACCGCGACCACTGCCTGGGGTTCGCCTCCGGCCGGTTTGCCAGACCTCCGCTGGAAGGGGGTCGGCAGGTCCCCCGTCTCTGAGTTCTGACAAAGTAAAAGCGGGCTTTGGGTCCTGCCGGATCCGGAGAAGGCTGGAAAGGGGTCTGGCGGGGTTCCGGATGGGGCCGGTCATTCACCGCCGCACTTCTTTTCAGAACGTTCTCCGATCTGCGCGCGGGTGCCGTGCGCTCCCTCAGATATCGGAGAACCCCATGGCCAAATCCAGAACCAAGTTCGATGCCGCGGCGTCGATCACCAACGAACTCATCGAGATCATTGACCGGGGCGTGCTGCCCTGGCGCAAACCCTGGGCGGTCGGCGGCAGTTCGGTGCCGCTCCGGCAGACCGGCGAACCCTACCAGGGTATCAACAACTTCCTGCTGACCATGCGCACCATGATGGCCGGGTATGCCTCGCCTTATTGGATGACCCTCCGGCAAGCGAACGAACTGGATGCAAAGGTCATCAAGGGGTCGAAGTCTTCGGTCGTCGTCTACTATGGCACCGCCGAGCGGGGGCGCGAGGAAGACGCCCACGACGACGAAATCGACAGGGACGATCGCAAGGCCATCCCCTTCCTGAAGTCCTACCGCGTCTTCAATGCGGATCAGATCGAGGGGCTGAACGCCCGTTTCCATCCCGAACCGGCTGAGCCGAAAGTTCATCCGGAACGCACGCCGATCCCGCATATGCAGGCCTTCTTCGAGGCGATTGGTGCGACCGTCAGCTTCTCCGGCCGCGAGGCCTGCTATGTCCCGACGCTCGACAAGATCTACATGCCGCCGATCGAGCTCTTCGAGAACCCGCTCAATTTCTATGCTGTCTGGGGGCACGAGCTGGGGCACTGGACGAAGCCCCGGCACCGCCTGAACCGCAGCTACGGCGAGGCGCGGTTCGGGAACACGGCTTATGCACGCGAGGAGATCGTCGCCGAGCTCTGCACCGTATTCCTGGGTCAGAAGCTGGGGTTTTCCGCGCATACGCTGGAGCTGAACGCCGCCTATCTCGACAACTGGGTGCGGGTGCTCCGGTCGGACAAACGGGCGATCTTCAAACACGCGGCGGATGCGCAGCGGGCCTGCGACTATCTCGTCAGCGCCTCGGAGGCGGGTCAGGGGGACCAGGCTGCGTGAAGTCCGAGGCTGTTCCGGTTGGCGGTGAAGTGGTGAAAGGAAAAGCTGGCTGTGGGTCTGGTGGTTTCAACCCCTCCCGAAAGGACAGTCCCATGAGCAACCTTGAACCCGCGGACATTTCCCCGCCCGACGCCGCCGCGATTGCCGCGCAGAACGACGCCTTCCGCAAGTTTGCCTGCCTCGGGATCACGCCGGAACAACCAATCAAGGGCCGCATGCATGTGACTCGGTCGTTGATGGAGGCCGGCGACGGATTCACGACCGAGGCGATTCAGGCGGTCGGACATTTTGAGACCTTCGGGCCAGAAAACGATCCCGAGGGCTGGCACGATTTCGGTGCGGTCACCATCCGCGGCGAGACCGTGTTCTGGAAAATCGATCTCTACGAAGCGGACTCCGATTTGCGCTACGGCGCCGAGACCCCGGACAATCCCGAGACCACGACACGCGTGCTGACCATCATGATGGCACGCGACTGGTAAGGGCCGGCGACGCCTGCCGAGCAGTGAAAGGCCCGCAGACCCCGGAAGAGGGAATGCGGGCCTTTTGTCCTGTTGGTCCCCGGATTCGGGGATCGGTCAGGCCGCCCGGGAAATCCGGGGGGCGCAAAACTCAGAGAAGGACATCCCATGACTCAAGCGTTCAAACCCGTTTCCGTCGCTATCGGCGATCTCGTCGCGCATCCGTCAAACGTGCGAACCAATTCCCCCGAGACCTATGCCTCCGAGAACATCGCGCATCTGAAGGCCAGCATCGCGGTGCTGGGCCTCCTGCAGCCGCTGCTGGTCCAGAAGGTCTCGGCCGGGTTCGGCGTCCTTGCCGGCGGGCGGCGCCACGCGGCGCTCCTGGAGCTTGTCGCGGACAAGTCCGCCAAGGGGTTCACCAACCGCACCAGGATCGACTGCCGCCTGGTGCCCGACGATTGCGATGTGACCACCGCGCTTTCGCTCGCCGAGAACATCACCCAGGCCCCGATGAATGCCATCGACGAGTTCGAGGCCTTCGCCCGGATGATGGAGGTCGATGGCCAGACGCCGGAGACCATCGCCAAAACCTTCGGCACCACGGTCGCTGCCGTGAAAGGCCGTCTGCGCTACGGGCTCATCCATCCCGACATCCGCGCCGCGGCGCGGGCCAAGTCGATCACCCTCGATGTGATGAAAGCCTTCGCGGATCATCCGAGCCAGGAGGTGCAACGCGAGGTCTTCGAGGCGCTGACCAAGGAGGATAACTATGTGCAGGCCTATACGGTCCGCAATGCGCTGAAGTCCCGCGGCGTGCAGGTCAGCGACGATATCGGGGCCTTCGTCCGGAAAGACTACGAGGCGCGTGGCGGTGCCGTGGCGGCCGATCTACTGGACGAGCATTCCGTGCTCGAGGATTCCGCGCTGGTCGAAACGATCCTCCTCGAAAAACTCGCGGCCGCCGCTGAAAAAGCGCGGGCAGAGATCGGCTTCGCCTGGGCCGATGCGGTGATCCAGTATGACTATGCTGCCATGGCGGACTATGGCCGGGTCTATCCCGGTCCGGTCGAGCCCGACGAGAAGGGACAGAAGCGCGTGGACGCGATCACCGCCGAGCTTGAGAAACTCGAGCGCGAGATGGAGAACGAGGAGCTCGAGGACGAAGCGTACAACGACCTCTACGAACGGGTGGACGAGTTGGAGGCCGAGGCACGGGATCTGCAGGAGGCCTACAGCGCCGAGGATCTCGCGCGCTCTGGCGTGATCGCCACCTGGTCGAACGGGCAGGTGACCCTGCATGTCGGCCTGGTGCGCCCCGAAGACAAGGCGGAGCGTTCCGGCAATGTCACGGGCTCGCCGAACGACAAGGACGCGGCGGATAACGAAGCGATCACCTATCCCGCCTCGCTGACCGAGGACTTGAAGACCGAGCGCGCCATGGCGCTCGGTGCGGCCATGGCCATGCACCCGGAGGCCACGCTCGACCTCACGCTTTTCAAGCTGGTCACCGACGTGCTGGGCCATGGCATGGGCGTCACCCAGGCGATTAGGGTTGATGCGCGTCCGGAATATCGCAGCCATGCGAAGATGGACGAGATCGACGGAACCTCGCTCGAACAGGTGGCGGCAGCTCATGACGCTCTCGATTTGTCCTGGGCCGATGACGCGAAATCCCCCGCCGACCAGTTCGCCCTCTTCCGGGCGCTCGATGCCGGCGAGAAGGCCAAGCTCGTGGCCTATGCCACGGCGGCGACCACGCAGGCCTGCTTCGCGTGGGACCGGCAGCGCGACAGCCTGATGCACGATTTCGAGGTCGAGGTGATGCCCGACATCCGGGCGCACTGGACGCCCAACGCGGCACTCTTCAACCGCTTCAAGAAGGCGTGGCTGCTGAAAATCCTCGGCGAGGAGCTGGGGCTCGCGCAGGAGGCGGTGAACCTGGCCTCCTCGACCAAAAAGCAAGTCGTCGAATTCTGCGACAAGCTCTTCGCCGAACCCTTCGCCACGCTGACCGATGCGCAGCGGACGGCGGTTGCGGCCTGGTGCCCGCCGATGATGCAGACGGAGGGTGTCGGGCCGGTTTAAGTCGCCGTAGCCGGGACGCCCGAAGACGAAACCGGGGTTGCCGAAGCGGCCTGACCCTGCACGCGATCCGCCCCGCACGTCCGGCGCGGGGCGCACCCTCCCTCCTACCTACAGGTATATCCCATGGCACTTCTCAGCTTCTCCGCGGCGAGCGTCGCGGCCCAGATCGCGCATGCGCGCGGTTGTTCCACCTTCCTGCCCAACTGGAATGGCCCGGTCGGCAAACCCGCCCTGATCCTGATCGTCGGCAATGGCGTCCATCTGCGCTCGAACGGGATCGACGGCACGACCACGCGGATCGTCACCACCGAACGCGCCGATCCCTCCTATGCCTTCGCCGAGGGTATCAACCCGTTCCGGGATCCGGATTGGATGGCCGAACGACAAGCGGCGTTTCGCGACCTGACGGGCCAGTTCTACACGGACATTCTCGACGACGTGCAGATGCTGATCGACCGCGGACACGACACCATCCGGCTGGCGACCGACGGCCACACGATCCGCGTCTTTCTCAGGCGCGCCGCCGATTACCTGATCGGCGGCACCTATGACGTCCCCTCCGGCCTCGGCGGGACGTTCCGGGTGATCCTCAGGGACGCCAGCGACACCCATGCCCTCGTGCAGAACCGCGGCAATTGCGAGGATTTCGACGAGATGCTGCCCTACCGGGTGCCGCTCGACGCGCTGATCGAGATCGACGGTCGGAGGGCAGCATAGTGGGCTGGCTCTTCTACACCGATCGCCGCGTCAAGACCTACGCCGACGAAAAGGCCGAGATCACCCGGCTCTGTACCTTCGAGACAGAGGCGCGCAAGTCGGTGCTGCTCAAGGCCTGCAAGGTCGGCTCGACCTGGTATGCGGCAGCGAAGCTCACGAATGTCGACGGCTCGCGGGTCGAGGATGCGACCTATGTGACCGACGAGGACGGATCGATTACCTTCGCCGCCGTCTTCCTGATGCGCTACGATCAGGGCTGCTGGGGCTACAAGGACATGGAGGAGTCTGCCGGGCCGGTTGAGTCGCGGGCACCACTGGGCCTTCTGGCCCTGCTCTCCGAGCTGAAGGATCCCGAGAACTATGCTTTTGCCTGGCGTCAGCGCTGCCGGGACTGGGCGGCGATCCCGGACTACGCGGAGGGGGACAAGATCAAGCTCGCCGCGCCGGTCACGCTGACCGATGGCAGCACCTGCCAGATCGTGACCGCCACCCATTACCGGAGCGGAGGAAAAAAGCGCCGATGCTACCGCATCGAGGAAACCGGCGGGTTCGTGCGTCTGTCGAAGGCCTCGCTTGCCGGGTCCGAGCTTCTCAGCTCCGCCTGGAGTGAGGCGAGTCCGGTTCTTGCGGAGTTCTTCGCTGGGCGGGGCTCTGACGATGCGCCCCCTTGAGACTGTGCCCTTGCATCCTGCCTCTTGCAGAATATTAAGAATTTCTGTATATTCATACAAAGACAGAAAATCGGTGGAGAGTCAGGATGAAGCAATTTGCAGCCGGGGATCTGACCCGCAACACCGGCGATCTCTTTGAGGCGGCGACCGTCGCCCCGGTCGCCATCACCAAGCACCGTAAACCGCGCTTCGTGGTGATGTCGATGGAGCGGTTTCAGGCCCTGACGGCCGGACGCGGGTCGCAGGTGGCTCTCGATGTGGCCGACATGCCTGAAGAGCTGGGAAGCCTTCTCGACCGGGGCATCGAAGAGCATTTCCGTGACCGCTGACTTCCCCGCCGCGGGGCAGGTCTTCGACTATCACTATCTCTGGAAGTGGCAGGCGGATCGCGGCGAGACGGAAGGTCGGAAGAAGCGGCCGAGTTGCGTGGTGATCGTCGTTACCAACCAGGCGGGTCAGCACGTCATGTTCGTCGCGCCGATCACCAGCAAGGCCCCGGGTGAGGGGCGAGTGGCGCTGGAGATCCCAGAGACCGAGGCGCGCCGCGCCAGGCTCGACAGCGATGTGCCACTCTGGGTCATCCTGGACGAGTTGAACGCCGATATCCTCGAGACGTCTTATACGCTCGAAGAGCGGTCTGCCCGCGGATCGTTCAGCCCGGCCTTCACCGACGCGATCCTGCGCGAGGTGCAGCGCCTTCGCGCCGCCGGTAGGCTGAAGCTGTCGCGCCGGACCTGATTTCCGAACGCCGGCAAAACGGATGCGCCGGTCTCGCCGCCTTCGCGGCAGACCGGGGTCCGATCTCTCTGACCTGCCCACATTCCGAACTTCCAGCCGCCTCCACCTCCTGAAAGGGGAAAGGGGGCCTTCTGTCCTGTCAGACCCGCAACCTGACTGGAAGGACAGACGACATGGCTGATCAAAGACCGAAGCACGGACCCGATATCTCGTCACTAGCCCGCGTCCGGGAGACCTTTTCACAGATCGCCGGGGAGATCGAAGACCAGCCGCTCAGGAGTTCGACGCTTGCCCGCATCATGCGCGAAACCTTCGGAGGCAGCGACGCGGGCGGCGCGTGGGACTGGCGCATGGCCTACGACATGATGCAGGCCGCCGCGGTTATGCAGCTTTTGCGTGACAGCGGTTCCGACGCGCTCGCGACGGCCAGATTACTCGCCTCGCGCCTCCTGACCGAGACCCGCCGCTCCGAGGCGCAAATCCGTCTACAACAATTCAGCACCCCTTTGCCATACGCCGCTCTGGTCGCCCGCGCCGCCGCCATCCGCCCAGGCGAGACCTTTCTGGAACCCTCGGCCGGAACCGGTGCACTGGCCGGTTTCGGCGCTCTTGCGGGCGGCAAGCCGCTGCTCAACGAGATCGATCCCTTCCGCCGGGCGCTTCTCGCGGCGGTCTTCTATACTAAGGTGACCGGTTTCGACGCCGAGCATATCGACGACCTGATGACGGTACCCGAGCTTCCTGGCGTCGTCGTCATGAACCCGCCCTTCGCCTCCTCGGTCGACAGGTCGCAAGACAGGCATATCGCGGCCAAGCACCTGGTCGGCGCCGCGAAACGCCTTGCGCCGGGCGGTCGTCTTGTGACGATCATGCCGACTGGATTTTCGCCGGAGCGGGATGCGGCCCATTGGGCGCGAGCATGTGCGATTGCTCGGCCCCGTCTCGCGCTCACGATCCCGGGTCACGCCTACCGCAAGCTCGGCACCACGGTGGAAACCCAGCTCATGGTTCTCGACAAGGTGCAGGAGGATGTCGAATGCGTCCGCGCGGCTGTGGACGATCTGGATGCGGCGCGGCAAATCATCGATGACATCGCCGCGGCTCGACCGGTCGCGCCTCTTGTCCAGGCCAAAGCACTGGTCCAGGCCACCTCACGGAAGGGCGGTTTGCCCGCCGCGCGCAAGCGCCCGGTCGCGTCAGTTCCAGTCGCCAAACCGACAACCCACGCCGCCGTGCCGCTCTTCTTCACCAGTCTCGACACGCCCCGCGAGAACACCCCGGTCTCCGACATCTACGCCCGCTATCGCCCGCAGAGGATCGAGATCACGGGCGCGCGGGAACATCCCACGCCGCTCGTCGAGAGCATCGCCATGGCCTCGGTCGCGCCTCCAGCACCCTCACGCGAAGCCGCCGACGGCCTGCGCCTGCCCGGCCGCCTGATCGAGGAGGGCCATCTCTCGGAGGCGCAGCTCGAGACCATCCTCATGGCCAACGACGCCCACGCGCGCGACCTGCCGGGCCGGTTCACGATCGACGAGGATTTGACCCGGATGACCCGGGCCGACGACGATCCGGAGGCGCAAGCCTATCGCCTCGGATACTTCCTCGGCGATGGCACGGGCTGCGGCAAGGGGCGGGAATGTGCCGGGCTCATCCTGGTGAACTGGCTCGCAGGTCGTCGCAAGGCGGTGTGGATTTCCAAATCGGCCACGCTCATTGAAGACGCCATCCGCGACTGGACCGACCTCGGTGGCTCGCCCGCCGACATCCAGCCGCTCTCGAAATGGAAGCCCGACCAGCCTATCCCGATGGGCGACGGCATCCTCTTCGTCACTTATGCGACCCTGCGCTCGGCGGGAAAATGTGGAAGTACCCGCCTCAACCAGGTCCTCGACTGGATGGGCGAGGGCTTCCACGGCGTGCTGGCCTTCGACGAAGCCCATGCCATGCAGAACGCCGCCGGCTCGGACGAGGGCAGGGGGGTCAAACCCTCCCAGCAGGGTCTCGCCGGGCTGCGCCTGCAACTCGCCGCGCCCCGGGCCCGGGTTTTCTATGTCTCGGCGACGGGCGCCACCAGCGTCCACAATCTCGCCTATGCCTCCCGCCTCGGGCTCTGGGGGCAGGGCCCGGACTATCCCTTCCCGAGCCGCGAGAGTTTCGTCTCGGCGATGGAAGCCGGCGGGGTTGCGGCCATGGAGGTGGTGGCCCGCGATCTGAAGACGCTCGGGTTTTACACGGCGCGGGCGCTCAGCTTCGACGGCGTGGAATATGACGTGCTCGAGCACGCGCTCACCCCGGCGCAGATCGAGATCTACGACGCCTATAGCCTCGCTTTCCGGACGATTCACCACAATCTCGAAGCGGCGCTGACGGCGACGGGGATTAATTACGCCTCCGGCCTGGTCAACGCCTCCGCCGCCAAGGCTGCGGCGAAATCGCGGTTTGAGAGCACCAAACAGCGATTTTTCAATCATCTGCTTCTCGGGATGAAGGCAAAAACCGTCATCCGGGCCATGAAGCAGGACCTCCAGGACGGATTTGCCTGTGTCGTCCAGGTGGTCTCCACCGGCGAGAGCCTTCTGAAACGTCGGTTGGACGCGATGAACCCCGAGGACGAGCTGACCGAGGGTGCCCTCACACCTCGAGACTATGTTCTCATCTACCTGGAACAGGCCTTCCCGATCCACGCTCAGAAGCTGGTCGAGATCGACGGCAATGTCGTCGCCGAACCGCTGCGGGATGCGAACGGCGCCCTGGTCGTGTCGCGCGAGGCGTTGGCCCTGCGCGATGCGGCGATGATGGATTTGATGGCCCTCGCACCGATCCCGTCGACGCTCGATCAGATCCTCTGGGCCTTTGGCGACGAGGCCGTGGCTGAAGTAACGGGACGCTCCATCCGGCCGCTGAAATCGCTGGACGGTGCGCTTTTCATCGAGAAACGCAGCGCCAGCAGCAATTCATCCGAGGTGACGGCATTCATGGCGGGAGAGAAGGACGTCCTGATCTTTTCGGACGCCGGAGGGACGGGACGCTCCTATCATGCGGCCCAGACCGCGAAGAACCAGAAGCGGCGGCGGCACTATCTGCTCGAACCCGGCTGGCGGGCGGATGCCGCGATCCAGGGGCTCGGCCGCACGCATCGTTCGGCCCAAGTGTCAGCCCCCTTCTTCCGGGTCTGCACCTCGGACGTGCATGGCGAGAAACGCTTCACCTCCACGATCGCCCGGCGGCTCGATCAGCTGGGGGCGCTCACCAAGGGCCAGCGCGAGACCGGCTCGCAGGGCATGTTTCGCGCCGAGGACAATCTCGAAAGTCCGATCGCCCGGGCCGCGCTCCGCGGCTATTACGCCGATCTGGCCGCCGGGCGCGCACGCGCGATGAGCTATGAAAGCTTCACCGACTGGACCGCGCTTCGGCTGATCGACCAGGACGGTGTGCTGCTTGAAGAGCTGCCGCCGATCCAGCGCTTCCTCAACCGGGTGCTGGCGCTGCCGATCCACCTGCAGAATGCGCTCTTTGCCGAGTTCATGTCCCGGATCGCCGATCAGACCGAGCGGGCGCGGACCGCCGGCCCGCTCGACGTCGGCGTCGAGACGCTGTGCGGCGAGAGGATCGAACAGGTCTCGGCGGAAGATCTCTGGACCTGCCCGCGTTCCGGGGCGGTGACACGGATCATCGAACTCGAGGTGACCGACCCCGTCCAGGTCCTCTCCGCAGAAGAAGCGCGCGAGCGGAACCCCGACAAGCTGCCGATGATCAATCGCGCCTCCGGGCGCGCGGCGCTCATCTCGTCCCGTCCGATGCAGATCTATGACGAGGAGATCGTCACGCTCATGCGCAAGGTGACCCGGCCTACCGGGTCGACCTATGTCGAGGAAGGGAGGTTCGAAGGTTCGGCCTGGGAGGAGATTGAACAGTCCGAATTCCTCCGCCTCTGGGACGAGGAGGCCGACAGCCTGCCGAAAACCACCACGACGAAGCTTTACCTGCTGACCGGGCTCTTGCTGCCGATCTGGAAGGACATCCCTTCGGGCAACGAGCGCATCTACCGCGTCACGCCGGAGGGACAGGGGAGCATGATCGGCCGGACCGTCAGCGAAGACGGTGCCGCAGCGCTCAGAGCCCGGTTCATGGTCGGCACTCCGAAAACCACGCAGGAGATGCTGACGGCGGTGCTCGGGTCCACCGCGCCGGTCGATCTTGGTCGCGGTCTCACGCTCACCCGCCGCCGCGTCGCGGGCGCGGTCCGTCTCGAGATCGACGGGGCCGACCGCGGCACGATCGATGGGTTGAAGGCCATGGGGTGCTTCACGGAGATCATCGCCTTCCAGCTCAGGGTTTTCGTGCCGCATGGAGAGGGCGTCGATACCGCCGCCATCCTAGGCCGGATCGTGGGGGACGGGTCTCCGACCACGGCAGAGCGCGCGGCCTGAAAGGTATTGGCGACCCCCCGATCTTGGGGGAAACGCGGACGGGGATTTGCGGGTCCGCGATCTCGACGTCTTTGACCGGCAAATCCATTGCGGTTGCGCCGAGGCCCGATCCTCGGATCGGGCCTCTCGTGTTCCTGCTGCCAACTTTGGAAATGGAGATTCAGATGAACATCGCGGAGATCAAGGCCGCTGTGGATGACGGCAAATCCGTCCACTGGGCCAACGAGTGCTACCGGGTTCACCGGGATGGCCTCGGCCAATACCTCATCACCTTTGTGCCGAATGGCAGCACCATCGGCCTGACCGACCGGAGTGGCCACTGGCTGAACGGAGCCGAGACTGACTTCTTCATTTCCGAGTCGCGCCAAGCGGCAGAGAAGGGGAATGGCGCGCACGTGGCGACGTCGGAAGACTGTTCCAGCGACGGGCCGGGCTGACAGGCAGGCGACAAAGGAAAGAAGGCTTTGTGGTTTTGCGATCCCATGAGGGGTCGGAAAAGCAATCCCGCGTGCTCTGGCCGGAAGCCGGGCAGCGGCAAACCCAAGGAGAAGACCCATGTTCGCAGGAACCCTGACCAAAAACGCCGAGACCGCAGCCGCCACCTATTCCGGCATGATCCACTCCACCCGGTTCGATATCGCGATCCATCTCGAGACCCGGACGAAGATGTCCGAGCGGAGCCCGGACTATGATGTGACCGCGGTGAACAAGGCGGGCCGGAAAGTGCGTATCGGCACGGCCTGGAGCGAGACCGGCAATACCACCGGCAATCCCTACATCTCGATGCAGATCGATGTCGGCCTCGGGCCGTTTCGGGTCAACGCCGTGCAGACCAGGGAAGCGCGCGAGGCGAAGACCGGCGCATTCGAGATCATCCCGCTGGTCTCGGCCGGCATGATGAAGTCGGGCTCGATCTCCGGCGAGTTGACCGCGATGGATGCCGACAATGCCTTCGCCGGCTACATCGCCAACATGATGTTCGACCTCGATTTCATGCTGATCGAGAACGCGTTCAAGACCGAGGAGACTCATCCCGACTACCGGATCGAGGTCAGCTCGCCCAAGGGGCACCCGATCCGCGTGGGCTCGGCCTGGATGGCGAAAAGCAACCGGACCGGCAACGACTACGTCTCGCTCCTCATCAACACGCCCGATGGCGATCTGCGGGTCAACGCGGTGCAGAACGAGGAGCAGCGGGGCGGCCAGACCTTCTCGATCATTCCTTTCGTCGAGAGCACCGGCCAGGAGCGGTCGGACAATTCCGGCCTCGCCCTGGTGAGCTGACAGGCGACGACTTCTACAGAACTGGCGTCCCGTGCAACCGGGGCTCTTTCGCCCGTGCAGGCCTGCTCCTCCTCCCATGAAACAGGTCTGACGGGCGGGGTCGGTCCTGTCTCCGACCGGCCCGCGCCTCTTGTCCGCAAGAGGCAGGTCCCGTGAGGGGAGCCGCGGCAGTGCGGCTCCCCTCTTTTCGTTTCACCCCGACAGAAGGACTACAGCGATGTTCAATCTTTCCCATCCCAAGCTCGTCCCGCTCGCCGAGACCGAAGGTTATGCCGACGTCATGAACTTCCTGGAAGACCATGCGCAGGGCAGCATCGTGCCCGCGATCTGCATGGCGCCCGATTGCGATCACACCGCCGATTTCGAACCTGACCAGCGCGCTGGCTTCTGCGAGCTCTGCGGCCGCGCCTCCGTGACATCCGGCCTCGTCATCGCCGGCATGATCTGAACGCCGATGAAGGAAGCCAATCCCATGACACATTATAGATACACCACGCCCGGCACCCGACTGACCTGGTCCACCGTGAAGGAATGGGTCGATGCCGCCAACCGGATCGACAGGCAGCGGTTGAGCGAGGCACGAAACCGCGCCCTGGCCGCCCACGGGGCGGTCCTCCCGCGCGAGCTCATCGATCGCGAAACGCATGTTCCCTCGCTGGATGCCGCAATCCATCTCCTGAAGTACGGCCCGCCCGGATTGGCCAGACCGCCGAAGGGCGCGCGCGCCGGCCACCCGACCACGCCGGTCATCATGGATCTGATGAACCGTTCCGCCGTCCTGAAACATCGGGACGAGATGGGTGCCGGGGACAATTGGACCGCGATGTTCGGAGGCTCAGATGCGCATTCCGGCTGACATCTCCGGCATGATCGCGCGCGGCGCCCTTGTGGCGATCAACCATTCCGGCGGCAAGGACAGCCAGGCCATGACGATCAGGCTGGTCGAGGCCGGCATCCCGCGCGACCAACTCCTCATCGTGCATGCCAGCCTCGGCGACGTCGAATGGCCCGGCACGATCGGCCATATCCGGAAGACCACCTTCGGCTTGCCGCTGGTGATCGCACGACCTCGCCGGTCGTTCTTCGAGATGGTCCGGGCGCGGGACATGTTCCCCTTGCCGCGATATCGCCAATGCACGTCCGACCAGAAACGGGGTCCGATCGACAGGGAGCTGCGCCGCTACCTTGCGGCCAACCCCCGCTTCGCCGGGCGGATCGTCAGCGCGATGGGCATGCGCGCCGAGGAAAGCGCCGCGCGTCGAGGCCGTTCGGTCTTTAGCCGGAACGCCCGGGGCAGTGTCGCGGGCCGGACCTGGATCGACTGGCTGCCGATCCATGGCCTGACCCGGCGGGAGGTGTTCGACACCATCGCCGCTGCGGGGCAGGAGCCGCATTGGGCCTATGGCGCAGGCATGTCGCGTCTGTCCTGCAGCTTCTACATCATGTCCTCGCGCGCCGATCTGCACTGCGCCGCGCGACTGCGACCGGACCTGCTTTCCGCCTACATGGCTCTCGAAGACGAGATCGGCCACACCCTGCGTCCCGATGGGACGAGCCTCCGCGAAACCCTCGACCGATTGGACGCGACATGACCGTGCAAGACCTCGATGAGATCACTGAACGGCCCGCGTCCGGCTTTTCGGCGGCCGAGATCGCGACCATCGACGCCGCGCGGGAAATCCTGCGCAGGCATGCCCGGTCCACCGCCGCCCTGCAGTCGTGGAGCATGTTGGCCGACTACCTGGCGCTTACCGCCGTGCGCGAGCGCGTCGAGGTGTTTCGCGTGCTGCTGCTGGACCGGAAGAACAGGCTGATCCGCGACAGGGTCATGACCCGCGGCAGCATCGATCACGTCCCGGTCTATGTCAGCGAGGTCCTGCGCGCCGCGCTCGTTCTCGATGCCTCTGCCATCATCCTCTGCCACAACCATCCCTCCGGTGACCCGCATCCGAGCCAGACCGATATCGATCTGACCCGGAAGATCGTCGCGGCCTGCAAGGCGATGGAGATCGTGGTCCACGATCACATCATCGTCGGCTTCGGGCGGGAGAAAAACGCTTTCAGCATGCGGGCGGCCGGGATGATGGGCGACTAGAAATCCGGGAACATGTGCCGGGTGGACGCCAGTTTCATCCAGTCGCGGCCGCCGAAGGCCACGAGCGCGAGGTAGATCTGACCGGCCTCGACATCCGGCCTGAAAACGATGGTCAGACGATGGCCGGACCCGCCATGTCGCACGCGCCAGCCTGCGAGCCGTCCCTCAAGACGGGTGCCGGATGTCGGGTTCTCGGCAATCGATCGCAGCAAGGCATCGACCTCATCTAGGCGCCGAAGAGCTGCTGCGGTGTCGCCCTGGGTGACTTCGATGATGTGATCGACGATGCCAATGAGGTCCCGTTCGAAAAACGGATGCCGGACAAAGCGCATCAGGTCTTGCGGACCCTTGCGGCCAGATGCGCCCGTGCACCGCCCGTGACATCGGCGGCGTCGCCGACCGGGTCCCATTGGTCGAGCGGCAGAGCCAGGCGCCGTTCCAGTTCGGCTTCGAGCACCGCCCGTTCGCGGTCGCGTTCTGCCTTGGCCTTTGCCAGTTCCCCCGAAACCGCCGCGCTCACATTGGGATATTCCCCGGCGTCGACCAACTCCCTGGCGAAGGCATAGGCGGTCTCGGTAAAGCTGACGGATTGCTTTTGAACGCTCATGGCGGACTCCTTGGTGCTCCAATAGAGTACCGAATTCTGCGATGCCTCGCAAGCGGGTCAGCCCGGCCGCGGGAATCCTGCGTGAGCCTGAGGGCCTCCCCTGCTCGGTACGCCAAGTCGCAGGCGAGATATCGGCCCCTGGCCGATCGCGCATTCGGCCATGCGGCCTCACCGCGGCGTTGCGCCCAGGCCCCCGGTTCGCCCGTCTCGCGAGCACGTCGCTCCCCGGCCGCTCCGCCGGATTGCGCTCTGGTCTGTTTCGGCCGGAGGCCAAAACGATCCCGCCGCTTCATCCGTCTCCCACGTCCGGTCGCGCCGTTTGCCTGCTCGCGTCGGGCAAACCTACCCTAAAAACACACACACATGAGTGCGGAAGCATATCCTCCGGATGGCCCCCAAATCAGCCCGCGTCAAGGATCGCAAAACTTTTCGGCGCGTGCGGCGGGGGTGGCAGCGTCGGTCCAGTGCGGGGTGGCGCGCCTGTGGTGAGCCAGGCGCCCGGAAAACTTTTGCGCCCGGCAAGCCGGCGGCTGCGCCGTCCCTGACCCGGACAGATTCGGAAACCAGGCATTCGGCCATGCCACCACACTCACGTGGTGGTCGAACAACCGAACATCTGGAGACACTGACATGGCTAACGACAACGCAAACGCCTACGAGATCATCGAACTTTTCGGCCTGACGGAGAAAGGCGCGGAGCTGCCGATCCCCGAAGATCACATCCTGAAGGACAGCATCACCCGCGAAACCTTCGATGCCCTGCTCGGCCAGCTGCGCGGCACCGGCCTCGAGACCGAGATCGAACCGCTGGCGCACGGTCTCGCGACCATCCTGCAACGCCGCAAGGTGGCTCTCGGCAAGGAACTCGACCGCACCGCCGACAAGATCGGGGCGCTCGCAAAATCCCACGACGGATCGGAGATCGCGGAGACGGCCCTCGAAGAGGCCCAAGCCCGCTTCCTGCACCTGCGGGAGATCGTCAGCGCCATCGAGACAATGGCCGAGGCGGCGGCGGAATGCTACGAGGTCGAAACCGGTCACGCCTTCATCCCCGCATCGGGGTCGCGCGCCAGCGTCCGCGCGCAGGAGACCGGGGCGGTCTTCGAGGCCCGGCAGCTGTTGGAGCAGCATGATCGGGAGACAGCCGCGAAGTCGAAGGTCGAGGGGGTTCCCCTGATCGTCTCGGGCGCCACCGACTGGACCGATATCGGCGTCATCTTCTCGACGCTCGACAAGGTTCGGGAGCGGATCCGGCAAAACCGCAACCAGGAGATCTTCCTCTGCCACAAGGGCGGCAAGCATGGCGCCGAGATGATCGCAGCCCGCTGGGCCCGCGCGCGCGGCGTCGCGCAGGCGCGTTTCGATCCGCGCTGGTCCGCGCATGGGCGTGCCGCACCGTTCAAATGCAACGACGAGATGCTGGACGACAAATTCGCCGCGACGGGGGTCGTGCTCTTCGGCGGCAACGGGGTTGCGCTGAACCTCGGGCAGAAGGCCGAGGCGAAGGGGCTGACGGTCATGCGGGTCGCCGATCAGGCGAAGAAGACAGCAGGAGAATGAATAAGAGAGGGTCGCCTTTGGGCGGCCCTTTCGTCGTTTCCATCGGCCTGTCTGTAAACTGACGGCCTCCTCCGCTCGCCTGCGCGTGTCGCGGAGGAGATATCGGCCCCTGGCCGATCGCGCATTCGGCCATGCGGCCTCTCCGCGGCGTTGCACCCGGCATCCCGGTTTACCCGTCTCACGCGCACATCGCTCCTTGGCCGCTCCGCCGGATTACGCTCTGGTCTGTTTTGCGGAGCAAAACGATCCCGCCGCTCCATCCGGCTCCCGCGTCCGGTCGCGCCCTTTGCCTGCTCGTATCGGGCAAACCTGCCGTCAATCACACACACATGAGTGCGGAAGCGTATGTCGTCCCCTGCACCGCCTGCGGCAAAGATGTCTTGCGGACCGACAGGGAAACCATTGATGCCGGGAGCGTCAACTTTCACTGGAGGGAGGTCTGTGCGCATTGCGGGCACGTCAGCGAGTCTCTCGTCGCCTGAACGTCACGGGGCATCGGTCGGCACCGCCGCACGGTGACCTTCGACTTTTCAGCTGTACGCACAACGACTGCGACACCATCCACAAGAGCAGCCCCGCCCGGCCTTGGCCGGGCAGGGCTGCCTCACTTTTCAACTGGCCGTGGTCCCTCAGTCAGATGCAGATGATATGATGGTCGGCGGTAGTCGGTCGCCGGTCATGACGGGCCCCTGCCGGCGGTTGCACCGCCGTCACCGCGCTCGCAGGTTCCGGCCGTACCGGCCTCCACCCGGAACACGGGGCTTCCGGCCACGCTGAGCGGCATACCCCGGCGGCGGTCTCCTTGCGGAGCCAGCCGCCGGGGTTGCCCTCATGCGCGCCAGCAACCCCGCGATCCGCCCATCCGGGTGCAGATCGCTGGGGCGGGCGCAGCGCAGCGACCGGGCCGCCCGATGACGGCGGCGCATTCCCTTCGGACAATCTGCGGCTCGAGCAAGGCTGGCATCGTGGCGCCGGGGCACGAGACCGGCGATGCGCCTGAGGCTGAAGACCGTGGGCGTGCCGACAGGGCGTACGCGAACCATCCCACCGGCACCTTGGATGAGAGCGGCACGAACTTGGTCACGTCGCACATAACTCGACAGGACCGATGGCGGCTGGGGAGCGAGCTGCACATCCGGGTCTCCCCTCTTTGCTCATTGATGTGGATCGCACGGGGCCGGAACGCCCGTCCCCTCCGCTTCGCTCCGGCAAGCACAAATACGGCTTCCACGCGCAGGCGCGCGGACCCTCCGTATTTGCGCTTGCGGTCGTCCCTTCTCCCCCGTGCCGGTCGATTCCCATCGCAAAAAGGAGAGACCCAAATGACCAACCACTACGTCGCCACCGTACCCGTCAAGTTCACCGACAGTGACGGCAAGGAACGCACCCGCTTCCAGCGAGTCGGCGCGATGTTCCGCAACACCCGGGGCGGGGACGGCTCGGAGTTCTTCAGCCTCAATCTCGACTTTCCCGTCGCGGTCCAGGAGCTGGTGATGTTCCCGCCGAGCTCGAAGGAACCCTCGGCGTAATCCTCTGACGAGGATGGGCCGCCCACGGGCGGCCCTTTCCCCGGTCCGGGGAAGGCTGCGCCAGGACCGGAAACCCCGGCCTTCGGCCGGCGTCTCCGGGAAGGCGTCAGGACCGCAAGCGGTCCTGACGGGGGATATGAGAGATCGCCTGGAACAGGTCTGTCGTCCAGCCTCAAGGGGGCCATCCGGAATAACAGTCGGGCTCAAGCCCGCCGGTTTTTCCGGCAGAGATTTGGGTGCCCAAATCTGGCCGCCCTTGACCCTGTCCGTCAGCCCCGTTGGGGGGATTATGCGCCGCCCCTCGTTTCCGTCCGAACACAAGCGTGTTCGGCCTGAACCTCGGGCGCGGGCAAGACGATAGGCGGCCGGTGTGCGGTTGGAGATGGTCGGTTTTCCAGGGCCCTTCGGGCCGGGCCTTGCACCTGCGGTGCTCGGCGAGAGGCGGAATTCAAGGTCGCCTGGGGCAGTATTCGAAAATATAGCATTGACCGTTACATATAGTATCGTATGATGAGGGCGACCTTGAATGAAGGTGGCAGGAAATAGGGGGGCTTTCTTCGCATGTCTCGCTCAAAACGCCTCACTGATGCGGACCGCATGGAGATCGTTCGCGAGGCTGCGGAGGGCGTGCCCACGACCAAGCTCGCCGCGCGCTTCGGGGTCACGCCGCGGGCCATCCAGTACACGTTGCAGGCGGACGAAGAACGCCAGCGGGATGCGGCCGTGGCCACGGCCGCCGTGACGGTGAAGCTGACCCCGGAAGAGCTCGCCGCGCTCGATGATGTCCTGGCCGTGGCTGGGATCGAGACCCGCACGGAAGGGCTCAGAAGACTGATCCAGGCGGCGGGAGAAACCTTCGTTCCGGACGCCCAGCTGGCGGGTGAGATGGCGCGCTACAGGGCCTCCCTGCACGAGGTCGGCAACGGTGTCGTGCAGATCGCCAAGCAGATGGTGAAGGCCAACCGGACGAGGCACGGCGAAGGGTCCGTTGCGAGCGCAGATTTGTCCGATCTGCGCCTCGCGCAGGTACGCGCACTGGCGCGGTTCATCCTTGATTCAGCTGACGAGATCGACCTGCTTTTGCGTCGTCGCCGGGACGGGATGCGGCTCTCGGCCACCGCCGCTCTGAGGGAGTTTGCCCATGCGGCTGAATGATGCCGTCCATGACGTCACCGGGGAAATCTTCCGGGATGGCTGGAGCCGGATCCGGGGCTCGATGCAGGGGCTGCAGGCGTCGAGGCAGAAGCAGCTCGTGCGGGCCGCGGCCGGGCATCGTGCGGCGGTCTTCAAGGCGATCCGGGGCGGGGGCACTATGACCCGCTCCCAGCTGAGGAACCAGCTCGAGTACCTCACCACGAAGTCCTCCCACATCGTCGATTCCAGCGGCTTCCTGGACGGGAAGACAAAGCTCGAAGCGACGGAGATCAAGGACCTGACCAACCGCTTCGCCAAGCGCTGGAGCGCGGGGTTCAAACCCAAGCTCGGGCAGACGACGCATATGCTCATGTCCTATCCGATCGGCACCCGCGGCGAGGACGTGCGCGACATCACCGCCAATGTGGCCGAGCGGTTCTTTCAGTCCGATGAGGGGCATTTCGACTACATCATCGCGGTGCACGAGGACCGGGATCACCCCCACGCGCATATCGTCCTGAACCGCCGTTCGCAGGAGGGCGAGTTCTTCTTCCTGGGTCGCGACCACCGGTTCAACTACGACGATTTCCGCCTCGCCATGGTCGAGGAGGCTGAGCGGTTCGGCGTGCGCCTGGAGGCCACGCGGCGGCTTGATCGCGGCGTCGTGCACTACCCAGCCAGAACCCGTGAAGTCTACGCCGCCAGGGAAGAGGGGCGGGTTGCGGAGCCCCGTCCACGGGTCGGGGCGGACCTTACCCATGCCCTCGAGGAGATCGCCAACACGCGGATCATCTATCACGCGCTCGCCGCCGAGGCCTCGGCGGACAATCGCGAGGACATTGCCGAGGCCCTGTTCCGGTCCGGCGAGCTTCTGGCGAGGGGCGGCAAGCTTACCTCTGAAGGAGGGGTCTACATGGCAGAGGAACAGACATTCGAAGACCTGCGCACCCGCTATGCCGATCAGGTCGCGCGGGTCCAGGGGATGATCGAGGCAAAGCCCGAGGCGGAGCGGCCGCGGCTCGAGCGGAGCCTCAACGAGATCCAGACGCGGCTGGCGCATATGCAGCCGCTGGGGCTCAGATCCATGACGCTCACCGAGACGCCCTCGGAGGGCGGTGTCTATTCCGAGACCAATATCGATGCGGCCCGGCTCGACCGCCTGCGCGTCCCCGAGGTGCGGGCGCAGGTCGAGACCGCACTTCGAGGGACCGGCATCAGCTCGTCTGTCGTCGTTGCGCGGATGGAAACCGGCGCGCAGAATGCCGCGCTGGAACGGCAATGGATCGCCGACGATCTGGCACGCGTGGCCGAAAGGGACGGTCTCAACCTCGAGCGTCGCGCGGATCTGGAGACGGCGCGCGAGACCCTCAACCGGGCGCATGTCCAGCTCGGCGTCGCGCTGGAGCGGGCAGGGGTCCTGCGCGAAGACGGTGTCGTGGAAGATCGCACCTTGACGGAGAGATTCCACTACCACCGGGACGCCACTGATGCCATGGAGCGCGCGATCCGCCAGGACATGCGCGCGGAAGGTCTGACCGAGGACCGGATCGAGGCGCGGGAATGGGAGATCGCCTCCCGGGCGGAGCGGCGTATCGAGGAGGAGCAGAGGGGCTACCTGGAGGCGCATCCGGAACTGTTTGCGCGCCCGGGCGACGTGATCGACCGGTCCGAGCCCTACAGGGAGCGGATCACAGACGAGGTCCGGGCCCGTGAGATCACCCGCGAGGTCGACCGGATCATGGAAAGGCGCGACCCGCGGACACCGGTTGCGGATGCCGTCACGGAGGCGTTCCGCGACCGTTACACGGACATGCCGTCGCATCTCGCCCGCGGGCTTGGCGCGACCTATGCGGCCGTCACCGAGCTGCGCGACACCGAGGCCATCGACCAGGTCCGCCGCGACGAGCTCCGGGAGGGGGCGCTCGACCTGCGCGACGGCCGGCTTTCGGACGCGCGCGCGGGGGACGCTGTCGAGGGCGCGCCGATTGCCGATCCGGACATCCGGCGGGTCGTCGACCATGAACGGGCCGGCAATCTGCACTCGCCGTTCCAGGATGACGGTCAGCGCCTGAGCTACCGCGACGCCGTCGAGCGCGAGCTCGACGCGGCGCAGATCGACCGGCTGCGGGACGGGGATGTGGACGTGCTGAAGACCAAAATCGAAGACCGGCTTGGCCGGCTTTATGCCGCCAAAACCTATCTGCAATCCGAGGCGGCCACCGCCAATAGCGAGGCGACCCGCGCCGTCGTCGAGGAAATCGCCGACCGCGAGTTCGAGCTTCACCGTGCCGATTTTGTCGATGGCGAGACCGAGCGCGGGGAGACGCACTGATGGGAGGATTCGGAAAAGCCCGCCTCGCCCTCGGTGTGTTGCTCGTCACCCTTGTCGCCATCGCGATCGGCTATGTCATCGCCTCGGCTGTGGTGACCTTCCGCGATCTGGGTTTCCGGGCGGAGATCGACTTCCTCTACATCGCGCAGAACTACCGGGCGATCGGTGCCGCCCGTCCCGACGACTTCCGCCTTATCAACCTGATCATGGGCGGGGCGGGGGTGGTGGGCCTTATGATGAGCCTTGCGATGTCGGGTTCGGCCCTCACCCGCTTCGGCTACACCCATTGGCAGACCCGCCGGGAGATGAAGCGGAACGGATTTTTCGGCGCGCCGGGCACGGGGTTTGTCATCGGCAAGCTGGGCAAGCCGACTTCTCGCGCACCGTTCCTCTGCTCCCGGACCTTCCCGCATGCGCTCATCGTGGCCCCGACGGGGCGCGGCAAAACCACCGGTTTTGTCATCCCGAACCTGCTGACCTGGCAGGGCTCGGCGGTCGTGCTGGACGTGAAGGGCGAATGCTTCGAGGCTTCTGCCCGCCACCGGGCGGCGCAGGGCGACGCGGTGTTCCGGTTTGCTCCGACAGATTGGGAGGACAGGCGCACGCATCGCTACAATCCGCTCCTGCGCATCTTCGAGCTCAAGGACCCGGCGCGCCAGCAGATGGAGTTGCAGCTTTTGGCGACACTCTTTCTACAGAACGACAACGACCGCGTGCAGGGCCTCCTGAAGGGTGGGATCGATCTCTTCGTCGCCGCCGGGCTCCTGGCCTTCCAGCGTCGCCGACCGACGCTCGGAGAGATATACCGCATCGCCGCCTCGGGCGGGCAGAAGCAGAAGGAATATCTCGCGCGCGCCCACGAGGTCCAGAACGCCGCGGCGCGGCTGATCTTCACGCGGCTGGCCTCGACAAACAACGACACGCTGACCTCCTATGTCTCGCTCCTGATGACGTCTGGCTTGGATCAGTGGCAGAACCCGGCAATCGACGATGCCACGGCGGTGTCGGATTTCGACTTCCGGACGATCCGAAAGACACCGTTCAGCGTCTATCTCGTCGTCCAGCCCCTCATGGTGAAGCCGCTCGCGCCGCTGATCCGGCTGGTCTTCTCGGACCTGCTTTCGGCGCTTCAGGACAAGGAACCGGGGCCGGACGAGCCCTGGCCGGTGATGATCATGCTCGACGAGTTCAACCGTCTCGGAAAGATGCCCATCGTGGCCGAGAGCATCGAAGTTCTGCGGCATTATCGCGGGCATCTGGCGGTGGTCACCCAGACCATCCCGGCCATCGACGAGATCTACGGCGAGAACACGCGGCGGGCCTTGCAGGGCAACGCCGGGATCAAGCTCTACCTGACGCCCTCGGACGAGAAGACCGTCGAGGAGTTGAGCAAGGCGGTCGGCAAGACCACGAAGACCGTCGTCACCCGATCCCGCGCGGTCGGGAAGAACCCCTTCGAAGGCCGCAGCCAATCCGAGCGCACAGAAGAGGTCTCGCTCCTGCCCGAGGACGAGGCACGCCGCCTGCCGCTCGACGAGATCGTCGTCGTCGTGGACGCCCAGATGCCGGTCCGGGCCAAGCGCGTGGTGTATTTCGAGGACCCGTTCTTCAAGGGCATTCATGCCGCGCAGGAAGGAGAATTGCCCTTCCCGAAGGGGCCTGTCCCTCCGATGGGAGAATTGCCCCTGAGCGTTCGGGCCATGCCCACGGCGCCGCGGGGGCCAGGTCTGTCGGAACGCGATTTCGAGGCCAGGATGGGACTTGCGGAACCCGGTGGGAACGCCCCAATCGACCCCAGTCAAAGGACCGCGGCCAGGCGTGTCCGCGCCGCTGTCCTCGCGGACGATCAGCAGCAGATGGAGATGGATTTCTCGGGGCCATCAGACCTTGCCAGGAGCGACCCTTCCGGTGAGGACGTGGCCCACCTGGAAAAAGCCCTCAGCGATCTGGAACAGCTGGCAGGGGACATCGCCAGGTCACCGGAAACGGTCGCCGAACAAACCGAGAAGCTAGTGTCCAGTTAACATGTCATTCATTTGGCGAGCCAAAGGTCGAAGCAATGTCGGGGCCGCGGATTGTGACGGGAAGCGCAAGTCTCGGTCGTGACCGGACTCTCGCCACCGCCGCACGAACTGGGTTGGGAAATCGAGCAAGCACCCATACGAATCAAGCCAGGTTCGACACTTGCTGCAGTTGCGAAGGTACGGTCAGTCCATTCGGGAAAGCTGCCGTTCGCTGCAGCGGCGAGGCTTTCCCTGTTCAGTTGTGCTAGCTGACGTTCTCTCAAAGAGCAGCCTCGGCCCAAAATATGGGTCCTATGGACGGCTGCGAACCCAGGTCGCTCAGCGTTAGGAGGTGACCGCTCTCAAATATGTGGATGGCGACGGGACCTGAAGCAGAAGAGTGTTCTGCGTGCCAAAAGGTCAAAATGACGGCGGCGTACAAGTGCTGACTACCTCGCAGACCTCCGGGCCGGGATTGTGAAACCGGTGCGGCGTGGCGCTGTTGAAATAGTACCCGTCGCCCTTCTCGAGCAGCCAGGTCTGATCGCCAACGGTGACCTCCATCCGGCCAGAGATCACGATGGCGCATTCCTCGCCCTCATGCGACAGCGCGCGGCGCCCGCTGTCGCGCCCCGGCTGGTAGAACTCGTGCAGCATCTGCAGCTGACGGTTGGGGCGTGCGGCCGCCAGCAGCAGGTATTTCACCCCCGGAGCGCCAATATCGACATGCTCCGCCTTGCGGAACACCGGGGACTTCGCTGCTTCCATCTCGAAGCTGAAAAAGGTGGCCAGGTCCATCGGGATGCCGTCGAGAATCTTCTTCAGAACCGAAACCGAGGGCTGCGTGGCCATGGCCTCGATCTGGCTGATCGTGCCGCTGCCGACGCCGGTGCGCCGCGCCAATTCGCGTTGCGACAATCCATTGGCCTGGCGCACCACCCGCAGGCGGCGCGCGACCATGGCGTCGTGTTGGGTCGACGTGTTCATGAACCGATTTTCCGCTTTCGATGCAAAGCGCATATCCGATTATTCAAGATTTTTCAACGACCTGACGGCGCGTCATAAATCAGGATTGATCGAAACCGGAAGCACGGCGAGAAGGGCAGCTAGAGACTTCCGCCCAAAAGGAAAATGCCGATGAACCGCGCAGCGACGCCCAACGATTTCTCCCGCTTCTGGATGCCGTTCTCGGCCAACCGGGAGTTTGCCCGTGATCCGCGGATGATCGTCGGCGCGAAAGGCATGTATTACACCAGCGACGATGGGCGGCAGATCATGGATGCCACCGCCGGGCTGTGGTGCGTGAACGCAGGCCATGCCGATCCGCTGATCGTCGAGGCGGTGCAGAACCAGATCGCCACGCTGGATTACGCGCCGCATTTCAACTTCGCCACGCCGCAGGCTTTCGAGCTGGCGGGCAAGGTGGCGGGGCTGTTCCCCGAAGGCCTCGACCATGTGTTCTTCACCAATTCCGGCTCAGAATCGGTCGACACCGCGCTGAAGATCGCGCTGCACTACCATCGGGTGCGGGGCGATGGCGCGCGGACACGGCTGATCGGGCGCGAGCGTGGCTATCACGGCACCGGCTTCGGCGGCATCTCGGTGGGCGGCATCGTCAACAACCGCAAGCATTTCGGCACGCTGCTGACCGGCGTCGACCACCTGCGCCACACCCACGATCCGGCGCGGAACGCCTTCTCGCGCGGTTGCCCGGCGTATGGCGCGGAACTGGCCGACGATCTGATCCGCATTGCCGAATTGCACGACCCCTCGACCATCGCGGCGGTGATCGTCGAGCCGATGGCCGGTTCCACCGGCGTGCTCCTGCCGCCGCTGGGCTACCTGAAACGCCTGCGCGAACTGTGCGACCGCTACGGCATCCTGCTGATCTTCGACGAGGTGATCACCGCCTATGGCCGCCTCGGAAAGGCCAGCGCCGCCGAGTACTTCGATGTCAAGCCGGACATCATCACAACCGCCAAGGGGCTGACCAACGGCGTGATCCCGATGGGTGCGGTGATCGTCGACGAAAAGATCTATGCCTCTGCCATGGAGAACGCCACGGCACCGATCGAGCTGTTCCACGGCTACACCTATTCGGCGCATCCGATGGCCGTCGCCGCCGCCAGCGCCACGCTGGAGAGCTACCGCCAGAACGACATGTTCAACCGCGTCGCCGCGCTGGCGCCGTTCTGGGAAGAGGCGGTCCACAGCCTGAAGAGTGCGCGCCACGTGATCGACCTACGCAACCTCGGCCTCGTCGCCGGGATCGAGTTGGAGAGCCGCCCCGGCGCCCCGGGCGCGCGTGGCTTCGAGGCGATGAAGCTGGCCTGGGAGGCCGGTCTGATGATCCGTCTGACCGGCGACATCATCCAATTGTCGCCGCCCTTCATCATCTCGAAGGACGAGATACAGACGCTCTTCGGCAATCTGGCCGAGATCCTAAACCGGATCGACTGATCCCCCAAAAGGGCCGGGCGACCGGCACGTCCCACCCAGAAACCCCAATTCAATCCGCTCGCGCGGTAACAGAGGAGATGTGCCATGCTCATCGGCGTCCCCAAGGAAATCAAGAACCACGAATACCGGGTCGGTCTGACACCGGAGAGCGTGGCCGAACTGGTGGCCAACGGCCATGACGTGATCGTCGAAACACTTGCCGGCGACGGCATCGGCGCCACCGACGCGGCCTACACCGACGCCGGGGCCGAGATTGTCGGCTCGCCCGACGATGTCTTTGCCCGGGCCGACATGGTGGTGAAAGTCAAGGAACCGCAGGCGGTGGAGCGCAAGAAGCTGCGCGAGGGCCAGATCCTCTACACTTACCTGCACCTGGCACCCGATCCTGAACAGACCAAGGACCTCGTGGACAGCGGCGCGGTCTGCATCGCCTATGAAACCGTGACCGACCGCAATGGCGGTCTGCCGCTCCTGAAGCCGATGAGCCAGGTGGCGGGCCGGATGTCGATCCAGGCCGGGGCGAATGCGCTGGAAAAGGCGCATGGCGGGCGCGGCGTGCTGCTGGGCGGTGTGCCGGGGGTGAAGCCGGCCAAGGTGGTGGTGATCGGCGGCGGCGTCGTCGGCTTCAACGCGGCGCAGATGGCCGTGGGCATGCATGCCGACGTGACCATCCTCGACCGCAACCCCGATGCGCTGGAACGGCTGGAACACCATTTCGAAGCCTCGGCCAAAGTGATCTATTCCACCAAGGCGGCACTGGAAGAGCAGGCCAAGGCGGCCGACTTGGTGATCGGCGCGGTGTTGATCCCCGGCGCCGCGGCACCCAAGCTGGTGTCGAAAGAGCTGATTGCCGAGATGAAGCCCGGCTCGGTCGTGGTCGACGTGGCCATCGACCAGGGCGGGTGTTTCGCCACGTCGAAGGCCACCACCCATGCCGAGCCGACCTACATGGTGGGCGAAGTGGTGCATTACTGCGTCGCCAACATGCCCGGTGGCGTGGCGCGGACCTCGACCTATGCGCTGAACAACGTGACGCTGCAGCATGCGCTGGCAATCGCCAACAAAGGTTGGAAAGGGGCGCTGAAATCTGACGGGCACCTGGCAAACGGGCTCAACGTGGCCCACGGGCAGGTGACCTACGAAGCCGTGGCCCGCGATCTGGGCTACGACTACGTGCCTACGGAAACAATTTTGGACGCCTGAGCGTCTGGCCGGTCCGGTTTCCGCCGGGCCGGCGCTTTCGACTATGCGCTTTCCGGCAGGGTCGAGAGGTCGAAATCGAAATCGTCGCTGTACTTGGCGCTGAGGAACTCCACGAACCGATTGTGAAACTGGCGCGTGTGTTCATGCGCCAGCCGGTCGGCGCGGGCGACATCTCGGTCGCGGATCGCATCGATCATGTCTTGGTGTTCGGATCCCAGCAGCTTGTCCGTCGCCGAGGCCTTGATGTAATTGAAATGCATGTGCAGGATGCGTCGCCCCTCGTCCAGAAGCTGGCAATAGGCACGGGCGAGATAGGGGTTCTTGCCGGCCTCTGCGATGGTCATGTGAAAGTCCCGGTTGGTCGCCGACATCGCCAGGTAGTCATTGGCTGCACAGGCCCGGTCGAAGGCTTTGGCCTCTTTCGTCATGCGCGCAATCTCAGGCTCGGACCGGTTCTGCGCCGCTAGCCGGGTATTGATCCGCTGTAGGAAGTCCAGCCCTTCAACATAGCGCGGAAACTCCGCCATGTTGATCGGTGCAACCAGCGTCGACCGGTTCGACAGCATCACCACCAGACCCTCCGCCGACAGCCGCACCAGCGCCTCGCGCACAGGCGAGCGCGACATGGCGAATCGTTCCGAGAGGCTGGTTTCGTCCAGCGGCGTTCCGGGCTGCAGGGCCAGCGACAGGATCTCGCGTTTCAGCTCATCGTAGACGAATTTCGCGCCGCGGCCCTTTGCGTGACGGACTGCATCACCTTGCTTCTTAATCATTATCCCGTCTCCCCGGCGGATGTTGCCTCATACCGGGAAGAACCCGGATTTAACAACACTATTGACTTGTCGCCAATTTGTCGACAGAGTGTTTGCAGACATAATGTCGACAAGAGGGAGGAATAAATGTCGCTCACCATGAAACTCGCGTTGGCCACAACAGCACTTGTTGCCGCAGGACAAGTGGCCTCGGCCCAGGTTGCCGAGGGCAGCAAGCTGAACACCGTGCTGGAGCGCGGCTCGCTGTTGTGCTCGGGCCACAATGGCTCTTTCCTGGGATTTGCCGAGGTCGACGACCAGGGCAACTGGAAGGGAGTCGATATCGACCTCTGCAAGGCGTTGGCCGCCGGTCTTTTCGGAACTTCCGAGGGCAATTTGGAAATCGTACCGATTTCATGGGCACAGCGCTGGCCGGCGCTTCAGTCCGGTGACATCGACGTGGTGATCAAAGTCTCGGGCTGGACCCAGAGCCGGGACACCGAGCTGAACCTGGCCTATTCGACGCCCTATTTCATCGGCGCCTTCCAGGCGATGGCCAAGGCCGATCTCGGCGCGGAAAAGATCGCCGATCTTGACGGTGGTTCGCTCTGCGTTGCCGCAGGCACCTCGACCGAGAGGGCGCTGGCCACCTTCCTCGAGTCGAACGACATCGAAGCCGAGATGCTGACCTTCGAGAACGGCGACGAACTGCGCAACTCCTATTACGAAGGCCGATGCGACGCGATGGTGGAATGGGCGCCGTCGCTGGCCGCCGGCCGTGTGGACGCCCCGGACGGGGCCGACAACCATGTGATCCTGCCTGACGTGATCGCGCTGGAAGCCGAGGGCATTATCGTGCCGGAGGGCGATGCCGACTGGCTCGACGTGCAGAACTGGATGCTGTCCTCTCTGTGGTTTGCCGAGATGGAAGGCATCACTTCGGAAAATATCGACGAGATCAAGGCCAGCCCGCCGTCGGAAACCATTGCCAAGTTCCTCGGCAATACGCCGGGTTATGGCGACCGCCTCGGCCTGTCCAATGACTGGGCCTACAACATGATCAAGGAAGTCGGCAACATGGCCGAGATCTACGATCGCAACGTCGGCGACGGCTCGCCCTACGGTTTGCCGCGCGGCATCAACTCGCTCTACAACGCGGGCGGTGTCTTCTATCCGTTCATCATCGACTGATGTGAACCGGTCCGGTCCTCGCGGGGCCGGACCACCCCCGGAATTTCTTGCCGACCGCAAAGGAGCAGCCATGACGGCCATCCTAAAGGACAGGCGTGTCCGCGATACCGCGTTGCAAGCGGCATTCGTCGGCGCCATCGCCCTGATTATCGTGGTGTTTTTCGTGACTGCCCGGGCCAATCTGGAAGCCCAGGGCCTGACCTCGGGCTTCGGTTTCCTGGAACGCTCTACCGGCTGGCGCATCAGCTTTTCGCTGATCGAGTATTCCACCTCGTCGCCCTACTGGAAGGCAATCCTGGTGGGTGTGCTGAACTCGCTTTTCCTCGGCGCCATCGCCCTGCCGCTGGCCACGGTGATCGGGATTGCCGTCGGCGTCATGCGCACTTCGGGCAATGGCATGGCGGAACTGGTCGGCACCAGCTTTGTCGAGCTGTTCCGCAACGTGCCGCTGATCCTGCAACTGCTGTTCTGGTACACGCTGCTTCTCGCGCTGCCTTCCCCGCGTGACGCAGAGCCAATACTGGGCGGTATTGCCCTGACCGGACGCGGCATCTACCTCCCCGGGCTGAACGTCACCGGCGGTTCGGTCTTCGTCATGACGCTGGTGCTGATCACCGCTTTTGGTGTCTCGCTCTGGCTGGGCGCCAAGCGCTGGCCAGACCTGCATCTCGATCAGGCCAAGCGCGAGCGGATGGGCCTATGGTCAATCGCGCTTGTGGCCGGCGTGATCATTCTCTTCCTTGGCCGCATCGCCGGCGAAACGTTGCTCAGCATCCCCGAGGCACGCGGCCTGAACTATCGCGGCGGCATTCGTATCTCGCCGGAACTCATGGCCTGCGTCATTGCCATCGGAATCTACGGCGCCGCCTATATTGCCGAGATCGTCCGCGCCGGTTTCAACGCGGTGCCGAAAGGCCAGGGCGAGGCCGGCCACGCGCTGGGCCTGACCAATTGGCAGATCTTCTCCCGCATCCGGCTGCCGCTGGCGATCCGCATCGTCATGCCGACGCTGATCAACCAGTATGTCTGGCTGTTCAAGGCCACCACGATCGGCATCGCCATCAGCTTCACCGATTTCTTCATGGTGATCTCGACCTCTATCAACCAGTCCGGCCAGACGCTGGAACTGATCGCCATCCTGATGGGGGGCTTCCTGATCATCAACTACACCATCGCCTGGGTGCTGAACCGCGTGAACGACGCGATCAAGCTCAAGGGCACGCAGTTGAGGATCTGACCCATGCCGACGCATCCCGTGATCCCCGCCGAATTGCCGCGCCAGAACGTGCTGTCCTGGCTCAAGGCCCGCTACTTCGCCACCACGCGCGACACAGTGGTCACCGTGATCTTTGCCGCCTTCGTGGCCTGGATCCTCTGGTCGCTGATCCAGTGGGCGCTGCTCGACGCCACCTTCGCGCCCAATGCCGGCGATGTCTGCCGCGAAGACCTGCATGGCGGCGCCTGCTGGTCGGTCGTCACCACGCGCTGGCGCATCGTGCTCTTCGGGCTCTACCCGTTCGAGGAGCAATGGCGCTCGGGCCTGGCCTGCGCGGTCATGGTGCTGGTCGCGGTCCTGTCCTGCGTGCCGTGGTTCTGGCAGGCCCGCCGCCTCGCACCGCTCTGGGTCGCCGGGTTCGCCACCTTCTACGTGCTGATGCGCGGCGGCTACTTTGGCCTGACCGAAGTGACCGAGCAGAACTGGGGCGGGCTGTCGCTGACCATCTTCATCTTTGCCGGGGTCAGCCTGCTGGGCATGCCGCTGGCCATCGTCTTCGCGCTTCTGCGCCGGTCGAACCTGCCCTGGATCGCCCGCACCATGGCGCTGGTGATCGACGTGATCCGCTCGCTGCCCATGCTGTCGATCATGTTCACCTTTGCCATCGTGCTGCCCTTCGTCCTCCCCGAGGGCCTGACCGGCGACAAGCTCTACCGCGTCATCGTCGGCTACGCTCTGTTCTTCGCCTGCTACCAGGCCGAGATCATCCGCGGCGGGATGCAGGCTCTGCCCAATGGCCAGGAAGAGGCCGCCAAGGCGCTGGGCCTCAGCTACTGGCACCGGATCGGCCATGTGATCCTGCCGCAGGCCTTCCGCAACGCGCTGCCGCCGACGATCAACCAGTTCGTCATCACCTTCAAGGAAACCTCGCTGGTCACCATCATCGGTTTCTTTGATGTGATGGCGTCGGGCCGTGCCGCCTCGGGCACCGCCGACTGGAACTTCGCGGTGATCGAAATGTACGTCTTCGTCGGCCTGATCTTCTTCGTCTTCGTCTTTTCGCTGTCACGCTACGGCGCCTATCTCGAACGCCGGCTTGGCGTCGGTCAACGGTGATGTTGACCGCAGCCATAGCTGTGCGGCGCTGATGTCGCCCGCCAAGAAACCCATTCGCCGGTCAAGGAGTCTGTCCCATGTCGGAACCCGCCATCCACATCGCCCACATGCACAAGTACTACGGCGCCTTTCACGCGCTGAAGGACATAAACCTCGACATCGCCAAGGGCGAAAAGGTGGTGATCTGCGGCCCCTCCGGGTCCGGAAAATCCACGCTGATCCGCTGCATCAACCGGCTGGAAGAGCACCAGAAGGGTGACATCGCGGTGATGGGCACGCCGCTCGACGACAATGTCGACAATATCGACGAGATCCGCCGCGAGGCCGGCATGGTGTTCCAGAACTTCAACCTGTTCCCGCATATGACGGTGCTTGAAAATTGTACGCTTGCGCCGGTGCTGGCGCGCAAGATCGACCGGGCCGAGGCGGAAAAGACCGCGATGCAATATCTCGAACGGGTCAAGATCCCCGAACAGGCGCACAAGTACCCCGGCGAATTGTCCGGCGGCCAGCAACAGCGCGTGGCCATCGCCCGCGCGCTCTGTATGGCGCCCGAAATCATGCTGTTCGACGAGCCCACATCGGCGCTGGACCCCGAAATGATCTCGGAGGTGCTCGACGTCATGGTCGGGCTTGCCGAGGACGGCATGACCATGGTCTGCGTGACCCACGAGATGGGCTTTGCCCGCCGTGTTGCCGACCGGGTGATCTTCATGGCCGATGGCCAGGTTATCGAACAGGCCCCGCCCGATCAGTTCTTCGACAATCCGCAGAACGACCGTACCAAGACCTTCCTCAGCCAGATTGTCGGACACTGACCCCGTGACCCAGCCGAACATGCTCCTCTTCATGGTCGATCAGCTCACGTCCTTCGTGCTGAGCGCCTATGGCGGCACGGTCTGCAAGACCCCGCATATCGACGCGCTGGCGGCGCGAGGGGTGGTGTTCGAGAACGCCTATTGCCCTTACCCGCTCTGTGCGCCCTCGCGCGCCGCAATGATGTCGGGGCGGCTGGCCTCGCGCATCGGTGCCTATGACAACGGGGCGGACTTCGCCGCCTCGACGCCGACCTTTGCGCATTACCTGCGGGCGGCCGGCTACTACACCTGCATCTCGGGCAAGATGCACTTCGTCGGGCCGGACCAGTTTCACGGCTTCGAAGAACGGCTGACCACCGAGATTTATCCCGCCGACATGTCCTGGACGCCGGAGCCCTCGTTCGGTGACGTGGCCGAGGATGACGAACACGCCTATGAATTCGGCGTCTCCACCATCGACACCGTACGCGATGCCGGGCCGGTCGCCCGGTCGATGCAGATCGACTATGACGAGGATGTCATCCACCACGCCACCCGCGAACTCTTCGCCCGCGCGCGGGGCAGCGACACGCGGCCCTTCCTGATGACCGTCTCGCTGACCCATCCGCATGATCCCTACGTGATCACGCAGGAACACTGGGACCGCTACAGCGACGGTGAGATCGAGGCCCCCAAGGTGCCGCCTATCGACGTCGAGGCCCGCGACCCGCACAGCCGGTCGCTCTACTACCATTACGGCCAGGAGAAATGCGCCCTGAGCGACGCCGATTACCGCCGGGCGCGGCGCGGCTACTACGGCATGATCTCCTATGTCGACGATCTGTTTGGCCGGCTGATGCAGGCGCTGGAGGACAGTGGCCTTGCCGAGAATACAGTCGTCCTCTTCACCTCCGACCACGGCGACATGATCGGCGAGCGCGGCATGTGGTTCAAGAAGACCCTGTTCGAACCGGCCATTCTCGTGCCGTTGATCGTCGCCCGTCCCGGCAGGGGCCCAGCCCGCGTTGCCGCGCCCGCAAGTCTTGTCGACATATTCCCCACACTCTGCGAACTCGCCGGACTGGACGCCAGCGACATCAAGACCCCGCTCGACGGCCGCAGCCTTTTGCCCGCGCTGAACGGCGCGCCTTTGCGCGGCCCGGTCTTCGTCGAACATATCGACGGCGGCACCGCCGCGCCACGGGTCTGCGTCCGGGACGGCGACAAGAAGCTGGTGCTGTCGCGCGCCTATCCGCCGCAGCTTTACGATCTGGCCAGCGATCCATTGGAACTGACCAACCTTGCGAACACCGGCGATCCGGACGAGGCGCGGCTCACGCAGCTGGCGGAGCAGACCTGGCCGCTCGACACGCTGCCGGATGACGTGATCGCCAGCCAGACGGCGCGAAAGATCGTCGACAAGGCGCTCGCCACCGGGCGCGAGGAGGTCTGGGATTTCACCCCCGGACCGCTCACCCAGAACACCAACTACGTGCGCCGCGGCGATGCCTTCCCGGCTGTCGAGCGGCGCGGCTACCTCCCCTACCCGGAAGAAAGGACCTCCAAATGAGTTACAACGTCAAACTCTCCGGCGTGATGCCGGCGCTCGTCACCCCATTCGATGCCGACAACAACATCGACTTCGATGCCTTCGGCAAACTGCTGCAGCATTTCCGCGATTGCGGCGTGACCGGCTGGGTGCCGAACGGCTCGACCGGCGAATATTTCAGCCAAACCACCGAGGAACGCCGCGCGGTGCTGCAATTCGTCAAGGACTTCGCCAACGACGACGAGATCCTGATCGCCGGCACCAATGCGCCCGCCACCCGCGAGGTGATCGAACAGACCCAAATTGCCAAGGGCATCGGCTATGACAACGTGCTGCTGGCCCCGCCGTTCTACACCCGCCCGACGCAGGATGAGCTGATCAAGCACTACGAGACCGTGCTGGCCGAGGTCGACGTGAACCTCGTGCTCTACAGCTACCCGGCCAAGGATGGCGCGGACATCAGTTTCGAATTGATGGACCATTTCGCCGACAACCCGCGTGTCATCGGCATCAAGGAAAGCTCCGGCGTCCTGCAGCGCGCCATCGACATCGCCTCGCGCTACGAGGGCAAGATCCAGCTTATCTCAGGGTCCGACGACATCGCGCTCGACTTCATGTTCTGGGGCGCGGAGTCCTGGATCTGCGGCCCGTCGAACTGCATGGCAAAAGCCTGCTGCGAGCTGGACCGGCTTTACCAGGCGGGCGATCTGACCGCGGCGAAAGATCTGATGAAGAAGCTCTACCGCGCAATGAACATCCTGGAATCCGGCAAGTTCGTGCAGAAGATCAAGTACGGCGCCGAGCTTCAAGGCATGCCGGTGGGCGAATGTCGCGCGCCGCTGGGCCCGCTGACCGTGGCCGAGAAGGCCGAGTTCAAGGCCGCGATGGAACCGATCCTCGCGATGTGATCCTCGTGATTGGGGTGGCTACGGCCGCCCCAAACCAACCTCAAAGTAGCGCGCCATGAGCACATCAACTGCAAAAACCACGATTGTCGTCGGGGCCGGTGTGATCGGCGCCGCAATCGCCTATGATCTGCAGAAGCGGGGGCGAAACGTGACGTTGATCGACCGGGATGCGCCGGGTTCGGGTGCATCTTTCGGCAACATGGCGTCGATTGCGGTGACTGAATTCATGCCGGTGGCGCGACCATCCACATGGAAGCAGATCCCGGGATGGATGATGGACCCCGAGGGGCCGATCCGAGTCAGCCCGCGCTACATGCCGCGCCTGATACCGTGGTTTATCCGCTTTCTCGCCGCCAGCCGCCCGTCGGCTGTCCGGCGCTTGGAAGCGGCAGGGGCCGCCCTATGCGAGCGCTCTTTGGCTGATACACAGGCTCTGATGGCCGAAATTGGCATCGAGGAGCAGTTGTCGCAAACGGGGTGCTTGTCTCTCTATGCCAATGAATCCGAGTTCCAGGCTGATCGCGAACGCATCGATATGCTGGATCGGTTCGGCTTCGACTATGAGGTGTTGGACGCCGCGGCCATACGTACTCTCGAGCCGGAAATCACCAATCAGATCACCAAGGCCGTCCTGCTGCCGGACAATCGAACCGTCGCCGACCCGTACAAGTTCGTGGAGCGGCTGGTTGAACTGTTCAAAGGAAGAGGCGGTGTCTTACGTCAGGCGGATGTGACCGGTTTTGAGCGCGGTGAGCGGATCACCGGGGTGCGTTTGGACTCAGAGGTCTTGCGAGCAGATGAGGTTATTCTCTGCGCCGGGGCTTTCACGGCGCGGCTATCCAAACTGTTGGGTGAACCGATGCCGCTCGAGACGGAGCGTGGCTATCACACACAGATCATGGCACCTGGGATCGAGATGGCGCATTCCATCATCTGGCCAGCCAAAGCTTTCATGGTCAGCCCGACGGCAGATGGAATTCGGGTCGGAGGCACGGTTGAGATGGCGGGACTGGATGCCGCCCCTGACTATCGCCGCTCCAAGTTAACGGTGCGCCGGGCGCGCGAGGCTTTGCCGAACCTGCAAGTCGAAGAATTCACCGAATGGATGGGCCACCGACCGGCCTTGCCCGACACGATCCCGGTCATGTCCGCCTCGGCCAAAACGCCAGGCGTGTTTTATGCGACAGGTCATGGCCATCTTGGGCTGACCTATGCTGCGACATGCGCCCATTTGATGGGTGAGCTGATCACCGGAGGTCGGCCCTCAGCCGACATGTCCCCGTACCGAATTGACCGTTTTTGAAGGAAATCAAACCATGCAAAATCAACTGTTCATCAATGGCGCATGGGTTGCGCCCGCATCCGGTCAAATGTTCGACGTGGTCGATCCTTCTGACCGGAGCGTATTTCATCAGGTCGCGGCGGGCAGCGCCGCCGACGTGGATGCGGCGGTGAAAGCAGCGCGCACCGCTTTCGACCAAGGGCCATGGCCCCGGATGAGCGGTTCTGAACGCGCTGCCATCCTGCGCAAAATGGGCGACGAGATCACAGCCCGCACCGACGAATTGGCGCGTATCGAAGTGCGCGACAACGGCAAACCTTTACCCGAGGCCGTTTGGGACATCGAAGACACCGCAGGGTGTTTCCACTTCTACGCGGATATGGCCGAGCGGTTCGACAACAACTCCGAGCAGGAAATCGCCCTGTCGATGGATGAGTTCAAATCCAAGGCGGTCAAAGAGCCAGTGGGCGTGGCCGGAGCGATCATCCCGTGGAACTTCCCGATGCTCATGGCCTCATGGAAAGTTGCTCCGGCTCTGGCCGCAGGATGCACCATGGTTCTGAAGCCGTCGGAACTGACGCCGTTGACCGCGCTGGAACTGGGTGTGATCGCCCTAAAAGCGGGCCTGCCCGATGGCGTTCTGAACATCGTCACCGGTTTCGGCCCCGATGCTGGACAACCGCTGACCGAGCATCCGGATGTCGACAAACTTGCATTCACAGGGTCCGTTCCGACCGGGTCGCGCATCATGGCCACCGCCGCGCGAGATATCAAAACGATCTCGCTGGAGCTTGGGGGGAAGTCCCCGATGGTGGTGTTCGAGGATGCCGATATTGCCGAAGCGGTGGAGTGGATCCTGTTCGGGATTTTCTGGAACCAAGGCGAAGTCTGCTCGGCCACCAGTCGGGTTCTGATTCACGAAGATATATATCCGGCGTTGCTCGACCGGCTAAGAGCTGAGGCGGAGAAGATCAAGATTGGTCACGGGATGGAAGACGGCGTGTTGCTGGGACCGCTGGTCAGCCAATCGCAACATGAAAAGGTGCTGTCCGCAATTGAAAAGGGCAAAGGCGAAGCTACGCTGATTACCGGTGGCGGCGTGCCAAAAGGGTTGGAGCACGGCTGCTATGTCGAACCGACGATCTTTGCCGAAGTTCCAACCGACGCTTGGATCTGGAACGAAGAAATCTTTGGGCCCGTGGTCGCTGTGCGCAGCTTTGAGACCGAAGAAGAAGCCATTGAACTGGCGAATGATTCCCGGTTTGGCTTGGGCGCGGCGGTGTTATCCAATGACCAAGAGCGCGCCGAACGCGTCGCGCGCGCCCTCCGGGCCGGGATCGTCTGGATCAATTGTTCGCAGCCGACCTTCACCGAAGCGCCCTGGGGCGGTTACAAACAATCCGGCATTGGCCGTGAACTGGGGGAATGGGGGTTCAACAACTACCTCGAAACCAAGCAGATCACGACCTATGACCGCTCCAAGCCTTGGGGCTGGTACATCAAGGAGTAATTCTCATGCGGTGGAAACGTATGCTGCAGACAGTCGATGTCCATTGCGCAGGAGAGATCGGGCGGGTCATCACCGGCGGTGTTTTGGACATCCCAGGAAACACAATGGCGGCCAAGCTGACCCATATCAATGAGTTTGACGATGACCTGCGCCGCTGGCTCTGCTCCGAACCTCGCGCAGCGGCAAACCATTCCTTCGTGCTGATTCCACCGGCCTGCCATCCGGATGCCGACTTCGGGATGATCGTGCTTCAAAGCGATCAGGCTCATGCCATGTCGGGGTCGAACTCGATGTGCGCCGTCACGGCCATTTTGGAAACCGGCATGATGGAAATGGTCGAACCGGAAACGGTGGTGACTCTGGATACGGCGGCCGGTTTGGTGAAGGCCACGGCTGCCTGCAAGGACGGCAAGGTTACGGGCGTGAGCGTGGACATGCCGCCGTCCTTCGTAGCGATTGCTGGCGGAGAGGTTGAAACGCCGCAATGGGGCCGTGTAACTTACGATCTGTGTTACGGCGGTGTGTTCTACGCTCTGGTCGATGTGGATCAGATCGGTTCCACCATCGCACCAGAGAACGCTCGCGAACTGGCGGAAAAGGGGGTTCTGCTGCGTGACATGATTGCCACCCAGACTGATATCACGCATCCCGAGATCCCCGAGGTGCAAGGGCTGGCCTATGTCATGTTCCGTTCCCGCGACGAGGATGGTGCGGTGCGCACCTGCACAACTCTGAAACCGGCCCGCGCCGACCGTTCCCCTTGCGGAACAGGCACCAATTCCACCATGGCCGTAATGCATGCCACGGGTGAAATTGCACCGGGAGACAAGATCACGACCCGTTCGATCATCAACGGAGAATTCAGCGCCGAGTTGATTGGTGAAGCACAGATCGGCCCTTACAAGGGCAGCCGCGTGCGGGTGACGGGTCAGTGCTGGATTTATGGCATGTCACAGATCGGGCTTGATCCGAGCGATCCGTTCCGGAGCGGTTTCATCCTGTCCGATACTTGGGGAGGATGACCGCGTGAAACTTGGCTTCATCGGAGCGGGTGTCATCACCGACGCAATTGTGCGGGGGCTTTTACGCGCGAACTACCCGGCATCCGAGATCCTTGTCTCCAGCCGAACCCATGAAATCTCGACCCAACTGGCTCAATTGTCGCCGTTGGTGCGCGTTTGCGGCGACAACCAGATCATCGCTGATGAGGCGGAGATGTTGTTTCTTGCTGTACGTCCTCAGCATGCTGAAGATGTACTGACATCGCTGACGATAGGGCCTGACCGACAGATTGTCAGCCTGATCGCGACGATCCCGATAGACCGTTTGCGGGAATGGACCCATCCCGACGCTCAAATCTGCCGCGCCATCCCGCTACCGTCGGTTGCTGATTTGGCTGGGGTGACGGCGGTTTTCCCTTCTGCACCTATTGTGGAAGAGCTGTTTGATGCTCTGGGCACGGCAGTTGCAGCCGAAACGATTGAGGCCTTCGATGCCTACGCGGTCGCCAGCGCGATGATGGGGCTCTACTTTGGTTTGTCCGAAGCCGCGGCCCAGTGGTTGTGCAGCCAGGGCTCCAGCTACGAAGGGGCACGCGCTTACTTGGCAGGGATGTTTCAGGGGCTGGCGGATACGGCAACCGAGGCTTCAGGAGAGAGCTTCGAGGAATTGCGATTGCGGCATACGACTCCAGGCGGGTTGAATGAACAGCTGTTCCAGACATTTCTCGATCACGACGGTGGCAATGCGGTGGATAGATCCTGTGTCAGTGTTGCCAAACGCATACGGGACATGCACTGAAACCGATCTCATCCCTGACTCTGCCTTGATGGAGTTCAACTCTGCGCAATCAGCCAATCGCGGACAACAGCAACCAGCGCGGGGTTGCGAGGTTCTCGGGGGGCGACAACGTAGAACCCTTCATCGGTTGTCAGTGAATGAGCAAAGGGTTGGCACAGCCGCCCGTCTTCCAGTTCCCGGCTGACAAACGCATGATTGGTGAGGGCGACGCCTTGGCTGGCAATGGCGGCATCGATCGCCAGCGATGTCTGATTGAAGTTCATCGTCTTCATGTCAGGCGCGGGGCTGTCGCTCAGTGCGGCTTCAAGGAACAGTGGCCACCAGCCATGTGAGTCTTCCAGTAAAACGTGATGACGAAGGTCTTCCGGGGTTCGGATTGGAAGCGGGCCTTCGGCCAATTCCGGATGACAGACCACAATCACCTCTGAGCCGAACAGCGGGTCCGCCACAAGTCCGGGGCCGAAGGGCGGTTTCCCTTGCCGGATGGCGACGTCCACACCGTCGGTCTGGAAATTCGACAGCGCCTGCGAGGCATCCAGCCGTATGCGGATGTTCGGATGTTCTTCGGAAAAGGCACCCAATCGAGGCACCAGCCATCGTGTTGCAAATGAGGGTGTGGCGCTAATGGTGACAACAGCGTCCGCAGGGGCGAGGTTTTCGGTTGCTTCTGCAATCATATCAAATGCGCGACGAACCGGCGGGAGATAACGCCGCCCTTCATCGGTCAAGGACAGACCACGTGCGAGGCGGTTGAAGAGATTGATATTCAACAAGCTTTCGAGGGCGCGCACCTGCTGCGCCACAGCCCCCTGTGTCACGCCAAGTTCTTCGGCAGCAAGTCTGAAATTGAGATGGCGGCCGGAAGCCTCAAAGGCTTTCAGGGAATTGAGAGGGGGCATGTTGCGCATCGGGAGGCACCAATAAAGATGTAGATTTTCTACAGGATTAAAGCAGAATAACTGATTAGTCAAAAACATGCCGACGGCCCATCTTGGAAACAAGAATGAACGCACATATCCCGAGGAGAAAGAACATGGCCGACAAAAAAGTGGCAATCATCATGGGTGGCGGCAGCGGCATGGGAGCCGATAGTGCGCGTCGCCTTGCGGCTGACGGTTTCAACGTTGCGATCCTGTCCTCGTCCGGTAAAGGCGAAGCGCTGGCCAAGGAGCTGGGCGGTATCGGCGTGACCGGCACCAACAAGTCCAGCGTCGACATGCAAAAGCTTGTCGACGCGGCGATGGAGAAATGGGGACGCATCGACGTGCTGGTCAATTCGGCCGGTCACGGTCCGCGGGCACCTGTTCTCGAGATTAGCGATGAAGACTGGCATGAGGGCATGGAGGTCTATTTCCTGAATTCCGTGCGCGCAACGCGCATCGTGGCTCCGATCATGATCGAGCAGAAATCCGGCACAATCATCAACATCTCGACCTTCGCGGCCTTCGAACCCGATCCGATCTTTCCGACCTCCGGCGTCATGCGCGCAGGTCTGGCCGCCTATACCAAGCTGTTCGCGGACAAATATGCCGCGGACAATGTGCGCATGAACAACGTGCTGCCGGGCTTTATCGATAGCCTGCCGGAGAACGCCGATTGGAAAGCCCGCGTTCCGATGGGGCGCTACGGCAGCTCTTACGGCGAGATCGCGGCCACCGTGGCTTTCCTCGCCTCGGACGGCGGCGCCTATATCACTGGCCAGAATATCCGCGTCGACGGCGGCATCACCCGCTCGGTCTGAGGCGACACTCAAAGGACACATGACATGACAATGAAACCGACCTCCCACGACCGGCTGTTCAAGATCGACCTCCCGCAGGTCGATACCGCCCCGAAACATGACCACTATGATGTGGTCATCATCGGTGGCGCGACCATGGGGGCCTGTACCGCCTGGTTCCTGGCCTCGAACCCAGACTTCAAAGGCCGCGTCCTGATTGTCGAGCGGGACAAGAGCTATTTGCAGGCGCAGACCGCAGCCTCGAACAACTGCATGCGCCAGCAATTCGCCAATCCGATCAACGTGAAGATCGGTCAATACGCCGCCGAGTTCGTGCGCAACTTCCGCGAAAACCTGGGCGGTGATCCGGCGGTGCCAGAGCTGAGCATCCGCAACTTTGGCTATCTGTACCTGTCCGACGGACCAGAGCTGACCAAGGTGCTGCAACGTGACCAATCCGTCCAGGAAGAATGTGGGGCAGGCACAAAGATGGTGACGCCCGAAGAAATCGCCGCAGACTATTCGTTCTATAACTTGTCCGACATCGAAGCCGGCAGCCTCAACACCGTTGACGAAGGCTACTACAATGCGCCGCTGATGGTGGAATGGCTGCTGCGCAAATCCATTGAGAACGGCGTCGAATATGTCGAGAACGAAGTGGCTTCCATCGCGCGCGACGGCGCTAAAGTGACCAGCGTTACCCTCGCATCTGGTGAAACAGTGACTGTCGGCAACGTGGTCAACGCCTCGGGTACGCGCGCCGGACAGGTGGCCGAGATGGCCGGGCTGAAGCTCGATATCCAACCCAAGCGTCGCTACACCTTCATCTTCAGAGCGAAAGAGCCGCTGGACCGCGATCTGCCGCTGACGATTGATCCCACCGGTGTGCATTTCCGTCAGTTCGGGGATGACTACCTCGTTGGCTGCCCGCCACTGGGCGAAGACGCCACTGTGGGTGTCGAAGACTTTTCGGCCGAGGAAACCATCTGGGAAGACAAGGTGCATCCGATCATCTCGAACCGCATTCCGCAGTTCAAGGATGTCGAGGTTATCGACTTCTGGATGGGGCATTACGACTTCAACACCTTCGACTACAACGTCGTTATCGGACCGCATGACGAGGTGTCGAATTTCCACTTCACGAACGGGTCGTCGGGCCATGGTTCGCAGCAAGGTCCTGCCGTTGGGCGTGGTGTTGCCGAGCAAATTATTTATGGCGAGTTCCGGTCCATGGATCTGTCGCCTTTCCTCTATGAACGCTTTGCCAAAGGCGAGCGGGTCATCGAGCGCGCAGTGATCTGATGGAATCGGAGGGCGCTGGCAGGTTTTGCCAGCGCCCTCGCTTTTGCCAAGGAAAACGGTATGCCCCGGTATTGGATTGTCAAAGGTGGGGCCGTGAAGGACGAAGTGGCCCTCCAGGCCTATAACGACCTCTTCGCACCTATTGCGCAACGCTACAGCGTTGAAATCATCGCAGGCAAGGGGCGTGTTGAAGAAGTAGAGGGACGGAGCTTCCCGCGCCAGTTCATCCTGAGGTTCGAAAGCTTCGAGACCGCCAAGGCCTGTTACGAGGATAGAGGTGGGCAGGTGTACGTTCTGGTCGCTGAGACCAGAGCCTCACGAGGCTGCTTCTTGTGCCGGCCACAAGGGTGCGGTAGTCTGATGGAGCACCAAGCAGAGAATCCTTTGAGGACCACATGGGCGTCCAGAAACAGTCCGTCAGCTTCACAGATGCTGCCTTTGCCTTTGCCCGGGAACTGGTCGAGGCAGGCGAGTACCCGAATGTCAGCGCGGCGGTCTCCGGGGAATTGGCAAAGGCCAAGGCGGAGCGTGAGCGTGAACAGTCACTCTTGGAGGTGGAGCTGAAACGGCGGCTTGCGCTGCCGCTCGACCAGTGGGAACCGGTTGGGGAAGGTGGCAGTCTGACCGATGGCGCGCGGCAACACTTGGCGACCCGCAGACCGAAGTCCTGATGGAGCTCGTTCGTCACCCGTTCGTCGAACGGGACCTGGTCGGCATGGTCGACCATATTCTCGACGTGACCCAGGGCGACATCGCAGCCGCGGAGCGGCGCCTGGACGAAGTAGATGCCCTTATTGCTTCGATCCTCGACAACCCGACCTCAGGCATGCGTCTCAGTGGCGCCCTCTCGGGCTGGCTTGTTCGCCACGGCGGGGCGGGGCACCGGCACACCGTCGTGTTTCGGCCGAAGCGGAAGACCCGAACCGTCTACATCGCCCTCGTCGCCTTCGGAGGTCGGAACTGGATGCGGCTGGCAGCGATGAGGCGGAGCTTCGCTGACTGAACTTACTTCCTCGGCATCACCCGCGCCTTCAGGCTCGGCGCCAAGAGCAGGATGTGCTTTTACACCAGCGGTGTTTTTCTGCGCAATGGACCCAGGTGCGGCCGCCGTCGGAGGGGTTTCCGCACTTCCGCACGATGGCCCGAGCGAGCCTTGCAAGGATTGGTTTAACCGCAGCGAACAGCAGCGAACAGCAGATCGGTTCCGCATAGCGTGAATTCGCATGCGGCATCACCGTGCATCCGCAGTGAAAGTCAGGAATGACGGGCTGCACCGCGGCGCGAGTAGACTATCGCGAATGGCAGAAGTGGGCCGAGGCTGTGTGGAAACTCGCCGGCATGTTAGTCTTCTGCGAGGCAGCAAGAGGCAGGCATGTCGGGTTTCATAGAAGGCATCGACCGGGAGCAGACGACGCTCTTTCCGGAGCGATTGGAGGACTGGATCGGCGAGGATCACCTGGTCCGGGTGGTGGACCTTTTCGTCGATGAACTCGATCTGGCGGAGCTTGGGTTCACCCGGCATGTGTCAGCGCGAACCGGACGGCCGGGGTATCACCCGGCGGTTCTGCTCAAGCTCTTCATTTATGGCTATCTGAACCGTATCCCTTCCAGCCGCCGGTTCGAACGGGAGGCCGGGCGAAACGTCGAACTGATGTGGCTGACCGGGCGATTGGTGCCGGATCACAAGACCATCGCCGACTTCCGGCGTGACAACAGCGCCGCGATCGGCCGGACCTGCGCACGGTTTGTCGAACTCTGCCGCCGCATCGGCACATTGAAGGGTGCCTGCGTCGCCATCGACGGCAGCAAGTTCAAGGCCGTCAACAGCCGCGATCGCAACTTCACAAAGCGCAAGATCGCCAACCGGTTGGCGCACCTCGAAGCCGATGTGGCCCGCTACATCGACGAGATGGTGCGGATCGACCGCCAGGAGACCGGCGAGGCCCGCGCCACGAAAGTGGCCAACCTCGCCAAGCGCTACGGACGCATCCGGCAGGAGATTGCGCGGCTCAAGGCAATGGATGCCGCCTTGGACGATGCCCCGGACGGCCAGATTTCCCTGACCGACCCGGATGCCCGTGCGATGGCGACCAGTGCCCGCCGGAGCGGGCTGGTCGGCTACAATGTCCAGAGCGCTGTCGACACCGAAACCCACCTGATCGTCGCCCACGAGGTCACCAACAAGGGCTTCGATCGCGACCAGTTGGCGCCGATGGCCAAGGCGGCGAAAGAGGCGCTCGACCGCGACGGCCTGCATGCAATTGCCGACAAGGGCTACTTCAGCAGCGCCGAGATCCTCGCGACCCACAAGGCCGATATCACCGCCACCGTGCCGCGACCGGAGACCTCGGGCAACCGCTCGAAGGGCAGGTTCGTAAAAGCGGATTTCTCCTATGATGCAGACCGTGATGTCTACGTTTGCCCCGCGGGAGAAGACCTGACCTATCGCTACACGCGCGAGGAAGACGGGTTGCAGATGCGCCGCTACTGGACCGGAAATTGCGGCGACTGCCCGGTCCGGAACCGCTGCACCACCGGCAAGGAGCGCCCCATCCGGCGCTGGGAGCATGAGCATCTGGTCGAGGACATGCGTGACCGCCTGGACGGCCTTGGCGACCTGATGACCCTGAGGCGCTGCACCGTCGAGCATCCTTTCGGCACGATCAAAGGCTGGATGGGTGCAACGCATTTCCTGACAAGAGGAATGAAGAATGTCCGCGCGGAGATGGCACTGAACGTCCTCGCCTACAACATCAAGCGGATGGTGTCGTTGATTGGCATCCGACGCCTGATGGCCGCGATCCCGTGCTGATCCGGACAATCCGATTCACGTTCTGCGTGTTTGCGCAAGCCGATCAGACAGAGCGGTCCTCCGGCCGCCCCCGGCAACGCGTTTCCACACAGCCTCGGCCGGACATGTCTGCAGACACGACCATCAACGCCTGACTTTGCAAAACGCGCTTCCCCGCATCACCGACCGGCGTGCGTTGGGCAGCTAAGGGCAGGTCACGCCCGGTTTTCCGATTACCGCAAATGCGAAAAGTGCGAGATTTCACTTCGGCTGGGCAGCGTCCCTTTTGTATTTGGCATGTCGAAGGCCACTGAAGACGTCCTAACGCCGTCCCAATCTACTCAGTCGCGCAAGTTGCGCCAGCATCCTAGCACCGGTCCCGGTCGAATCGGTTCCGGTTTTCATGGGCGAATTTTGGTTTATGCCCTGCCGTTGAGGCATAGGCTGAATGCCGAAGAATTGTCGCGCCCGCAGAGCTGTGTACTCGGCCCCGCTTGCTCCTCCAATCAGATATCTATTGTAAGCCTGCTGGCTACCACCGAGCGCCTTGCCAAATCCGTACGCACCGCCCAATCCGGCGGACAACGCAGGCATCATGATGTTTCCGGAAACCGCGCGGACGATGAATGGCGTCGCTACGATGAAACCCTTTGCCATCAGAACCATCATGAAAAACGGGAGAAGCGCACCGATATTTGCGGCGTTCCCCGGGTCGCCCAGCTCTCCAATGAGGGCAGACGAAACGCCAGTGATCGTCGCGAAAACACCTGCCACGATTATTGGATACAGCGCGAAAGAAACCAGCGCCGAAAGCCAGCGCGCGAAGTAATCCTTGGTCACCTCAAAAAGGGTGAGGAAAATCATCACCGGAGCGATGCCGATCAGGAGTGCGATCATCAGCCGGGATGCTACGAGAATGAAGGCAGCAAGCCCGCCCAGGATCGACAATAGCAGCACACCCAGAACGTCAAGCAGCGCCCCGGCCATCCAGTTCAATTCGGAACCGGCCGCGTTCAGGTATTCGCCAAGCTCGGCGATCAGCCGGTCGAATTCCTCGGCAAAGGTGCCGCTAGGTCCAGGTGTTCCGCCACCAACCGAGGCGACAAGCGACCCGGCGATGCTGTCGATGCCGTTCAGGACGGCGGAGGAGAAGGCGTTGAACTGCACCCAGTTCGTCGCGAATACTCCGATCAGGCCGACTTTCACGGCGAGCCAGAAGGCGGTCCTGCCATCCATGGCGCGGTACTGGTAGATCATGTTGACGCAGATGAGGATGACGACGAGCGTCGTTCCGAGAACGAGCATCGTGCCGACTGTCGCCGCCACCGCGCCGAACTGGGTTTCGGCCGCCGAGTCCAGGAATCCTTTCGAGGTTTCGACGAAGTAGGTGACGACGCTCATGACCCGTTACCAGTTGCCCTCGGCTTCGCAGATCGCCATCGCTTCAGGTCTCAACGCGTTGGCTCGCCGGTTGTGGGTGTCCGAGGCCAGCAGCATTTCCCACCGTTCGGCTGTGGCGAAGCGCTCCCGAAACTCCGTTTCCGCCGCCTCCCAGGTCGGGAAGCGTGTGTCGCAGGTACAGGATCCGGTTTCGACGATATGCTCGAGGTTCTGAGCCCGGTAAATGTCCTGGACCAACACGCGCTTGTAGGCTTCTCGCACGGTGATGTTCTGCATCCACTCTGGCTCTGCAGGCCGATTGATGCAGACATCCGACGCGCTGTCGAGAGAGGGGACAAGGTTGCGTTCGGCGGCAGCTGGATACCCGGCGGCGGCTATCGCGACAAAGATCAAGGCGGTTTTCATGTTGCGCTGGCTCCCTTGGAAACCTCGCGCTTGAGAAACGCGGTGTGGCCAACATGCGCGAACTCGGATGTGCTGACGGAAACGACTTCCCATCCATCCCGACCGCGTTCGTTCAGGTCGTCCTGCATCGCGATCAGGCTGGTCTTCTTGTCCATTGGATAGGAGATGATCTGATATTCAAACCGTTTCATGCGCTTCGCCGCCGTTGTGATTGGTGCCTGGCAGATAGAATTCGGTGATGCCGCGGGTGCCGTCCTCGCGGCCGGCCTGGATGATCACGTCGATCGTGTTCTCGATGTATTGGACCATGTCTTGGTAGGTCATGGGAATCTCGGTCTTGAGGGCTGCGATGGCAAGCCGCTGGACCGCGAGTTGGGGCGTTTCGGCGTGGAGCGTGGTCATCGACCCGCCGTGGCCGGTATTGATCGCTTCGAGGAAGGTCATGGCCTCCTTTCCGCGGACCTCGCCGAGAATGATCCGGTCGGGCCGCATGCGCAGTGTCGTGGTCAGGAGCACATCGGCGGACTGGAACTGCGCGTCGCGGTTGGCGATCAGGGTGACGGCGTTTGGCTGGGTGGGCAGCAGTTCGGCCGCCTCTTCGATGGTGACGATGCGTTCCGCGTCGGCGACATGCGAGAGGATTTTCCGGGCGGCGACGGTCTTGCCGGTCGAGGTGCCGCCGGAGACGATCATGTTGAGCTTGTTCGCGACGCAGAAGCGGATGGCCTCTTGGATGTCGCCGGCGGCTACGACCTCGCGCAGGACGCGGTTCTTTTCCTGGCGCAGTTCCTCGAGCTTGCGCTCCTTGCCATAGAGGTATCGCAGCTCGATTTTCTCGAGCGGCAGGTTCGAGAAGAAGCGCAGCGAGATGGACATTCCGGAAAGCACGGCGGGTGGGGTCACGACCTGGGCGCGGATGGGCCGGTCGCGATAGGTGATCGAGACCGAGACGATGGGCTTGTCCTTGCTCATCGTCGTGTTGGCGGAGGAGGCGATCTGATTGCCGAGATCGCGGAGCTCGGTGAGGCTCAGGCGCTGTGAGAGCGCCCGCATGAAGTGATCGCCCTGGAATTCGCCCCAGCAAGACCCGTCGGGATTGATGCAAATCTCGATCACGTCGGCGCGGGTGGCATCCGTCAGCTTGTCGAGCGAGGCCTGGAGGTAGCTGAGCGCCATGGGTCAGAATATCTCCAGATCGCGGTCGACCATGACCGTCACCCGCGCGCCCTGGTCGACATGGATCACGGGGCCGATGGAGAGATATTCGCCGATCACGCTGTCGGTGGCGTCGGCGAGATCGTCGCCGACGTTCTCCAGCATGCTGGCCGCAGTTTCGTCCTGCACTTGCGATCCTGCCATGCCCGGCGCCGCGGAAATGATCGAGATGAGCGCGGCGGAGCCGAAGCGTTCCCCGAAGCGGGTGTCGACAATGCCGGTAACGCCGGAGCGGCCGAGCGGGTCCCCGCCGAAGGCGCTGATCCGGATGGTCTGGTTGTCCGGCAGGATGATCCGGTCCCAGGCGATGGTGACGCGGCGTTGCGCGATATCGATGCCGGAGCGATAGCGGCCAATCAGGCGCGATCCGCGCGGGATCAGAAGTCGCGTGCCGTCATAGCTGTAGACATTCTCGGAGACGATGGCGCGGGACTGGCCGGGCAGGGAGCTGTCGAGCGCGGTTTCCATCGCCGCCTGGATCATGGTGCCCTGGATGACGGTGTTCGACGGGTTGGCGATCACCTCGGCCTGGGTGACTTTGCTTGGCAAGGCACCGTTCAGTACGAAATCCGTCACCTCGTTGAAGCGCCGTTCTGTCAGTTCGGTCGCTGAGTCTGTCGCCCCCGCCGCGCCGCCAAAGGCAATGAGAGGTGACGCGATGCGGCGTTCCTGGAAGGCGCGTTCCTCCTCCGCCCGGCGCTGAAGCTCTGCCAGGCGCCGGGCTTCCAATTCACGCCGCAATCTCTCCTCTTCCCGGGCCCGCAGCTCTTCTTCGGTTGGCCCGAGCGGCGCGGGGGTCGGCTTGCTGGCCTCCAACTGGGCCAGTTCCAGGTCCATGCGCAACTTCTCCAGCTCGCGGTCCCGGGCGGCAAGTTCTTCCCGGAATTGGTCCTGTGCATCTTCCGAGGCGGTCTGCAGGGCTGCGATCTGCGCGGTCAGCGCATCGATGGCTTCGGCCGCGGCGGTGTTCTCCTCGACCACCGGTTCCGGCGCGTTTTTCAGCTCCTCGATCTGTGCCTGCAGCGCGTCCAGCTGGGCCAGAAATTCGGCGTTGGGTTTCGTTTCAGGCTCGACGAGGACAATCTCCGGCTCGGGCGGCTCGAAGGGGGCGATTTCGCCAAAGCTGTCGCCTTCGGCCTGGAACTCGTCCGGCGTGGCCGTCGGCAGGGCGGCCTCGTCCTCGGGCGGCGACAGGAGATAGAGCACCGCGCCGCCCGCCAGGATGAGGCCCAGCATCAGGACGGCAAGCAGCGGCGAGCGGCGTCGCGGTCGGCCGCCCATGCGGGGATTGCCCTTTTCGAGCGCGGCCAGGCGCTTTTCGAGATCGGCGGCCTCGGTCATGAGGTTGCCCCCGCGGGCGGCGTCGCGGAAATGCAGACCACCTCCTCGCCCAGCCGCAGCACCCATTGGCGGTTGACGCCGGAGACGCGGATCACACCGTCCTCCATTGCGCCGGTGTTCACCGTGCGCTCACGCCCGGACGCATAGCGGAAGATGGCCGGCACCGGCGCGTTTCTTGCGAAGGCGAAATAGGTGAACGTGCCGTCGTCCCAGACCCGCGCCGGCGTAAACGCAAGCCGCGCGCTGGCGCCGTAATTGTCATTGGGGGCCTGCTTCGCGATCACAGTGGGCGGGCGGCGCCGGTCTTCGGGGTAGCGAAACTGCACCACGTAGAAGGTCGGGCTCGCGACCTCCTCGACGTTGAAATAATAGCTCCGCCGGTTGGTATAGACCGTCACGTTGGTATGAACGCCACGCGCGACGGGCTTGATCGCGAAGGCACGTCCGCCCGGCACGCCGTCGATCTCGAACCCCTCTGTGTCGCCGGCGATGACCGAGCGGATGCTTTCGCCCTCGCCGAACTCGACGGTGGTGACATGGGTGAGCGAGACGCTGAGGTGATAGACTTGGCCGTCCTGGTAGGTGGCGATCCGAACGCGCCGGTCATTGGGGCCGCTCCGCGGGATCGCCTCGGCACTCGCGAACTGCGCCGAGATCAGGACAGAGACCAGAGCAAGGAGACAGGGTTTCACGTCAGTTCTCCAATCTGTCGGAGCGGATGGCGTATTCGGTGACGGTGAAGCCGAAGGGGTTGGTCCAGACCTCGTCGATGGAACGGCGGTCTTCGGGGCGGAACTCGAAGAGCAGGGTGGCGGTGAAGAGCCCGGCCTGGACGCCACTCACCGAGGTCAGGCGCTTGCGGAGACGCACCGTCGCCCGGGTCTTGCCGATCCGGTTGATGCTGAGGATCTCGACATCGAGCCGGGCGTTCGGCCCATAGACTTTCGGCGGATACTCCGCATTGGCCGAATTCCAGATCCGGCGCAGCGAGGCCTGCGCCGCGCCGTCCGAACGCCGGAGCACGCTGCGGATGCGCAGGTCGTTGTCGAGCTGGTTGTAGACTTCGCGGTCGGTCACGTAGCGGAAGACCTCGGCCTCGATGATGGCCTGGTTTTCGGTCACGCTAGCGGCGCGCACCGAGACCTCCGGCAGCGCAAACCCGGTGGCCGGGTCGTAGGGCACGACGACGGGCGGCGGATCAACATCGAGGATGGCGACGGCGGCGGCGCCGAGACAGCCGAGGATGCCGAAGATCAGGCCGACAAGCCCGAGGCGCTGCCAGAGCCGCTCGCGGCGCAGCGCGCCGTAGACCAATTCCTCTTCGATGATGGCAGTTTCCGCGTCCATACATGCCATCCCCTAGTCGGCCCGGAGGTCGGGGAGGGTGAAGTCCATGAAGCGCTGTTCCTCGGCGATGGTGGCGGCATCGATGACGCCGCCGGTGCCGTCGCCCACGGTCTGCACCGCCTCGAGCTGCCACATGGCGACCAGCGCGATGGCAAGTTCCGCAGTCACGCGGGTGTTGAGATCGACACTTTCCTTCAGCTCGTCCATGTCGTCGATCAGCCCGACCAGCCGTTCGACGCGGGCAAGCGACTGGCCCGCATCATCGTAGCTGTTCTGGGCCGCGGCCGAGACCAGCGCGCCGGTGGTGGCCTGCGTCGCCACCCGTTCGGCGCCGGGATTGCCGCTTCGGGCCATCTCGGAAAGCGTGTCCTCGTCGAACCCAAGATCGGCCAGGACCCGGTCCATCTGGGTTTCGATCTCGCCGGCGCCGGAGCCGGTCAGTCCCGAGAAATCCCCGGTCCGGATCGCCCGGATCGTGGCCTGGATATCGCCGAATTCCTGGTCGAGGAGGCCGTTCAACTCCTCTTCCATCTCGGTCCGGATGATCTCGGGCAATTCGGCAATGCGCGTCAACGCCTGGTAGGTTCGTTGCAACTCGGCGAGCTGTTCCGTGAGGGTGGAGAGTTGCTCGCGGAGTTGCGCCAGCTGCTCGTTCTGCAGGATCTCGTCTTCGATCATCTGCCGGAGCTGCTGGATGTTCTGGGCAATGTTTTGGGTATCGACGACCGGCACGCCCTGCGCCTGCACAGCCGTTGCGGTGACCACGGGGCCGCCGAGCAGGAAAGCGGCGGCCAGCACGGTGGTGCCGAGGCCGTTCGAAAAACCATGTCTGCGGGGCATCACTTGAGATCCTCCAATGTGAACTCCATGAAATCCTGATCGGCCATGCGCGCGGCGGCCTGGGCCAGTTGCGCGGCACTCAGGGGCTGCGTCCTGGCGGCTTTTAACCGGATGCGCGCGGCCATGAGCCGGACAAGCTCAGCGCGGGCATAGGTGTTGAGCGCCAGGCTCTCCTGGATGTCCCGAGTGTCCCCGATCCGGATGACGATGTCCTGGACGCGCAGGGCGGCCTGCCGGATCGCGGCGGGGGAGGTGCTGCCGTAAAAGGCCGCGCCGTGGCCGGCGAAGGACAGATGCGCATTGGCGAGGAGCGCGGGGTCGATCGTGCCGAGCGCTTCGATGCCGCCGATCCGGGTCAGGTAGAGATTGTAGCGCTCCGGGATCACCTGGACGTAGTGCTGCGTTTCCTTGAAAGGCGGCACGCCGCCATATTCAAAGACGCGACCGGGGCCCGCGTTGTAGGCTGCAAGCGCGTTGACGACGTTGCCGTCGAAGGTGGCAAGCTGCGCCGCCAGGTACCGTGCGCCGCCTTCAACCTGGAGATAGGGGCTGTCATAATATTCCGGGTTGATGCCGAGATCGCTGGCGGTGCCGGGCATGATCTGGGTCAGGCCAAAGGCGCCAACGGGCGAGCGAGCGCCAATGGAGAAACGGCTTTCCTGCCAGATCAGCGCCTGCAGGAGCGCGCGCCACTGGACAACCGACAGGCCTGCGCGCGAGATTCCAGGCCGGCCGTGAGTTTCTTGTGCAACCCGGATGATCAGTTGCTCGATGTGTTCCGCGGCATCTCCGAACATCTGCGCGCCACCGGGATTGGGATCGATCTCGCCAGTGCCGTAGACAGCGCGGGCAGTGCGTCCGGCGTTGCCGCTGCCGGCCTCGAGGTCTGACACCATGTCCGGCAGACCCTGGCCGCCAAAGCTGGTCTGGGCATCGAGGATGTGCCGCAGGACGGCGAGCTGTTCCCGCTCGATCCGGGTCAGGAGCTCACGTACCGACAGCTTGTCGGCCTGGAGCGCGAGATCGACGTCGCGGTCCGCCGTCTCGACGATGTCGCGCGCCGTCAACTCATGATCGTTGACCGGGACACCCTGGGCAAGGACCTGGCCCGCCGCCAGCGCGACGGCAATCGCGAGAGCAACACGTCTAGTCATCGACCCCGTCCCTGACATCTGGGCCGGCTAGCGGTTCGAAGGTGCAGTCCGTGGACCCCGAACCGGGTGAGACGAAGTTGAAGCAATTGGCTTCGGGTTCGCGATGCTGCGCGCAGGCTGCGAGTGCGGCGGCGGCCATGGATAGGAGCACAACACGGATCATGAGCACCTCCAGAAATCTGCGCGGGTGCGATAGTCAGCGCCGACCAGCGCTTCGCCCTTTTCCATGCCGCCAAGTATGGTGAGGTAGGGGCCGAGGGCCGAAAGATCGGCGTCAACAACGACCGAGCCGCTATCGTCGCGGATAAGCGCGAGGCGGCTGTCGCTGCCGGTGTTGAGGAGAACGTCGAGTTCCTTCTCGACGAGATTGAGCATCGCGTAGTCGGAGGCGTGCGCCCGGATGTTCGGCAGGAGGATCTGCGTCGGCACCGCCTCGACGATGGTCTTTCCGGTTCGCGTGCGTTCGAGTTGGCTGGCATATTGGGTCATCATCACGGCGACGGTGTTCTGCTTCCGGGCGGTCACCAGCCAGTTCGACAACCGCTCCGCGAAATACGCGTTGTCGAGCGCCTTCCAGGCCTCGTCGATGACGATGATTGTCGGGCGGCGGTCCTCGATTTCGCGCTCGACGCGGCGGAAGAGATAGGAGAGCACCGCCATGCGTTCTTTTTCGCTCTCGCTGTCGAGGATTCCGGTGAGGTCGAAGCCGACGACATCGCCGTCGAGCGAGAAGGTGTCTTCGAGGTTTTGCCCGAAGATCCAGCCATAGCGCCCATCCTCGGTCCATTCGAGCAACCGCTGATGCAGATCGCCATCGTCATCGGTGGAGACGAAGAGCGAGGCAAAGTCCTTCCAGTTTCTCAAGCCCGGGTTGGCGGCGGTGGCGTTCTGACGGACGACCTCCTGGATGCGATTGGTCTGCGCGGGCGAGAGCGGCTTGTCGGAGCGGTGGAGAAGGGAGGCCAGCCAGTCCGAGAGCCAGGCGGTACCGCCAGTGTCGATCTCGGTCCAGAGCGGGTTGAGGCCCGTCGCCTGTCCCGCCTTCACCGCGGCATAGCGCCCGCCATTGGCACGCACCGCCATCTCCATGCCAAGCCGGTAGTCGAAGACGAAGATGCGGGCCCCGACGCGCCGGGCCTGGGTCATCAGAAAAGCCGAGAGCACGGATTTGCCGGACCCCGGCCGACCCAGGATCAGGGTATGACCGCTGGTGGGCTCGCGCGCAGGCGAGCCATGCTCGTGGTAGGAGAACCGGTAGGCGCTCTGTTCCGGGGTCGGGAAGAGGGTGATTTCCTGTCCCCATGGCAGCTGGTGTTTTTCCTTGCCAAGCTGGGTGCGGTGCAGGGCCGCGAAATCCGCGAAATTGCGGTTAGTGACCGCGCTCGCCCGGACCCGTTTCGGCTGGTTGCCCGGATGCTGGCTGAAATAATGCGACCGGGCCGCCATCCGCTCGGAGATCATTTTCACCCCCTCGGCCGCGGCGGCGTTGACGATTTCGGCGCCGAGGGTCTGCAACTCGTCGAGGCTGTCGCAGAAGACCGTCACGACCATGTGGTGCTCGCCAAAGCTCTGACGCTTGGCTTCGAGATCGTCATGCGCGATGTCCAATGCCTCGAGAAGCGAGAGCGCGGCATCCTGCGAGACCTGCATCTGACGTTTCTGGCGCCTAATCCGGCCGGCCATCAGGTTCGAATTGATCGGCGTGAAGGAATGGGTGACGATCATGTCGACCGGCAGGTTCAGCATGTCGAACATGGTGCTGGTGGTGGCCTCGGAATACTCGCCGATGGTGAAACTCTTGCCGACGCGGTGGCCGGCGACACCGTCTGACAGTTCGAAATGGTCCTCGAGGAAGGTCGCGCGCGTGTTGGCCACGTCGCAGGCGAGAAACCCGTAGCGACCCGCCGGGTAGAGCGGCAGTTCGCGCCCGGTATTGAGCGCGCCGAGGAAGCCGACAAGGTCTCCGGAGGCCGCGGAGAGAACGCGGGGTTTCAACTCGTCCAGCCCGGCGGTGAAAACGCCGACCGCTTCCTTCAATCTCCGGAGCCGTTTCCGGGTTTCTTCCTGGAATCTCTCCGGCGCGCTGCGGTTCACGAAGCCCAGGAAACTTTTCGGGGGTGGGCGGTGAATGATGGTCAGCGTCAGCGTCTTGTCTCGCAAACCGGCCGCGCCCAGCTTTTCACGCCAGGCCGTATCCACCGCCGCCGCGAACCCGTCGCCGGGGACCGGCAGCAGGTCCGGCGTGATCGCCTTCGAGACCTTGTGCACATAATAGCTGAACTCGGGTCCCAGTTGCGCGATGAACCGGGCGAAAAGTGCCGTCACCTTGTCGAGATAGGCGTCATCAGTTGTGTAGGAATTGACGCCGCCCAGCCGGATGCACTGGAAGAGTTCGTTGACCCGGGTGCGGACGGTATTGTCATCGACCAGGCTGACGTATGGCAACATATGCGCCAGGCGTTTTTCGCGGACATGCCAGTCGGGCATCAGCGTGCGGGTGTCGAAAGCCTCGTCACGGGGCATAGCTGTCACCCCCGTGAATGCTCCGGTTCCGCGTGGGCGGTGTCTCTTGCAGCGCCGTGATTGCCACGTCGATGAAACGCGGGTCCCAGTCCGCCGCCTTCCAGAGCAGCGGATAGAGTACCGCGGCGATGCCGAGGACCACCATGTGCTGGACCCAGACGAAGAGCAGCACCGAGCCGAAGAGCCAGACCATGGCGTACATGATCGGCAGGCCGAGCAGTTTCGGCGGGCGGACAAGGCCCAGGAAGAGAGGCGAGCGTTCGGCCAAGGTCGTTTCTCCTCAAGGCGTTCCGAAGACGGCGGCCACGATGGTCGGCGCGGCGGCCACGCCGGCGATGCCCACCAGCACCCAGAGCGCCTGGCGCAGATCGATGATGTTGAAGAACCAGCTCAGGAAGACGCCCAGCACCGCCAGCGTGGCGATGACCACACCAAGCGGGCCGGTGAGCGCGTCGACGATGCCCTGCAGCAGGCTCTGGATCGGCGAAAGGTCGATGCTTTGCGCCAGCGCGGGCTCGGCCAGGACGATGAGCGTGGCGGCGAGCGCGACAAGGAGGGATTTGGGTGGCGTCATGAAGTCTTTCCTTCCAGCCGGTTGAAGACACCCAGCACCCGTTGGACGTGGGTCCGGGTCTCGGGGTAGGGGGGTATGCCGCCGTGCCGGCGCACCGCGTCCGGCCCGGCATTGTAGGCGGCCAGCGCAAGACGGGCGTCGCCGAACTCGGCCAGCATCATGGCAAGGTATCGCGCGGACCCGTCGAGGTTCTGCCGCCAGTCCTTTGGGTCAACGTCCAGGAGGGCAGCGGTTTCGGGCATGAGTTGTCCAAGCCCGATGGCGCCGGCAGGGGAGATCGCGCGCGGATCGTATCCGCTCTCGATCTCGATATTGGCGCGATAGAGGTTCAGCCAGTCGGTGACGGTGATGTCGGCCGCCCGCAGCCCGCGGTGACCGGCATAGCGCAGCCCGGTCGCTTCGATGGCGGCCAGGATGTCCGGGCGGGGCGCCCGGGCGGATGGGGCGGCGGGCACCTGAATGTCTTCAGATGGCTCGGGCGTTTCTCCGAAGAGGCGCATTGAACCAGCGCCGATCCCTTGGCCAATGCCGTCAGTATAGATGCGCGCGAAGGTTTGCTGGGCCTGGCTCGGCGACAGCTTGCCGTCGCGTCCCATGACCAGAACCATTTCGGCCGTTACGGGCGATGTCAGAAGGGAGACGAGTAGGGCGCTAAGACCCGAGGCGCGCCACTTCTTCGTCCGACAGCTTGTGTACCGTGCGCTGGCCTGCCCCGAGCGGGATGTCGGCATGGGAGAAGCCGATCCCCAACAGAAGCGAAATGACGCCGGTGACGGTCTTGATCTCACGGATCTTGATGTCGTTGCGCGAGGTCCGTGTGCGGGCGGTGACGAGCAGTTTCTCGATGCCGTCGTCGCTGACGGCACGCAGAATCCAAACCCCGTGCCAGTTGGGGCCTTTCTTGAAGGCGTCTGTCTTGCAGACAACTTCCACGCGATAGCCGCTGGCGGCCAGATCGCGGAATCTGGGTTCGGTGACCACATTCGGGGCTTCTTTTTCTAGTTCCATCACCCGGGCCTGGTCTCCAATAAGGCGAGTGCCCGGGCATTCTGCGTTGCAGCCCAGGCATACGATAGTATAGTTTTGACGCGCAAGACCTAATATCGTGCCGCCAAGCGGATTCTCGCTCATGAAACGGATAGACCGGAGACATGCTGTCGATCAAGAAAATTAAGGGCTTACACGGCCTCCGGTTGTGCTGCGCGCGGGTTGCGATGGCTGTGTCCGTGCTCATGATCCTGGCCGCCGAGGTTGCGGCCGACTCGTGCCTCGCGCCGCCAAGGCCCTACGTTCCGAAAGACCCGGCGGCGATGCGGGATTACGCGGAGATCATCCGCGGCGATGTCGAGCTCTATTTCCGGGACATCCAGGCCTATTTCCGCTGTCTCGAAGATGAACGCGCCCGCGCCTTCGAGGAAGCCCAAGAGGTCAGCGCGGAGTATGGACGGTTTCTGAGCTACATTGGCGATTAGGGGCTGCGGGTGCCCGTGCGATCAAACGCTTTGCGGCCGGTTCTCTCGTGACTCCTGGCGCGGTCCCGCGCCTGGCGGGTCACCGGCCGCGCCTGAGCAGCCGGGCCACGCTCAAACCGGCCCACAGGATGTAAGGCGGCATCGACAGCGAATAATGCCCGCAATTCAGTTCCAGGATCCCGGGCTTGGCACCGGCGTCGTCCAGGTCTTGCACCAACCTTGCTGAAATGTCCGGCAGAACCACCGTATCTCTTTTGGCCAACACCAGCTGTAGGTCGAGATCGTCGCGCGCCAGACGATGCGCGTAATTCTCCAGGTCCAGAGGCCCCCAGGCCCGCCGCAGATCGGCCTGATCCATCACAGGCTCGAGGCTTTCACGGATGGCTCGTGTCGCGCGCCCGGTCCAGACCATGTCCGCCAGGCTGTCGGCGGTCAGTAACAAGGCCGCTTTCGACACCGTGGGTTCGTGCGCCGCAATCAGCCCCGCTACCCAGGACCCCAGGCTCATGCCGAGAACCGAAATTTCGCCATAGCCTTGGCGTTGCAGCCAGCCGATGAGCTTGCGCCCATCCCACACAGCCTGCCGCAGCGACTGAATTGTCCGGCCGAGATTGGGGCTGAGCATGTCATCGGCGTAGAGCGCACCAGGGCGACTGCGCTCGAAGTGATAGGGCATGGCGATTTCGACAACCGTGATCCCGCGCCGGGCGAAAAACCGGGCGATCTGATGGTACCGCGCGGACGCATTCCAATGGTGAAAGACCACCAGCGCCTGGTCGTGCGACCCGCTGTCGGTCACCTTCGCCCAGACGGTATTGTTCTCTTTGACATCGGTAGACATGTCCGACGGGAACCTGAGCCAGCCGTCCTGGAATTCGAACCGCGTATCGCTCGCGCCGGGAGGGTCAAAAAATCCGGGTTCCGCAACGGCCTGGTCTGCCAGGTCACAGAATTCCACGATGCTCTCGACCGGCGCTGCGCCTGGAAAGGCGAGGTCCGCGTCAAGAGCGAAACCGGTCACCTTCTTGACCGCGTCGCCCCGCGCCGCGCGGCGTTCGTCCCATCGATCAAGCCAGCTATGAAACACTTTGGTCGCCTCCTTGATCTGCCGATCGCCCCAACCCGAACGTCGGATCGAACAGCCCGTACATCGCGGGCAGCAAACCGATGCCCAACAAGATCGAAAACCCGGCAAAGACCCCGATCAGCAAATATCCGGCGACCAGCAAACCCATGACCGCCAACATCAGGCCCAAGATTCCGCGAAATCGGTATCGCGATACGGCTTCCTGCTCCTTCCAGACCGCCTGGAGCCGCAGGGCACAATGCAGAAAGACAAAACAGGCCGCCACCGTGACAAGCAGACTGCTGTAATGCGTCGGCCTGACATAGGCGAATTCATCCCCCAATGCATCGCCTGCCTCGAAGACCGACAGCAGATCGCCGCGAAGCCAGGCGAGGATATTCTCGGCGTTCGAGGTCACATAGGCGCTTTGCAGCTTCATGCATATGGCGACCAGGACCACCAGAATCGTGCAGCGAAAGGTCCCGCAAAGAACGCTGAGACCGATTTCCTGAGCGTCGCGACTTCCATCGGCACTCTGCGGAAACCCGGTCGTGCCGCCGATGTCTGAGAGATCATCGGCCAGGGTATGGAGCAGGATGAGACCAGCGAAGAATAGGTAAAAGCATAGACTCATGTAAAGGTAGGCGAGGCCGGTGAACAGGATCGACGCCGGGACCGATACGATCTCGGGATGCACAATCGCGATGGCGCCCCAGTCCATCGCGTAGTCGCCGCGATCGCCTTTGATCAGCGGGAGCAGACTCGTAGCCATCCATTGAAATAGACCGGCAAACGGCAGGCAGATAATCAGGACCACCCAGTAGGTTACAGAAGATGCTTCGACCTTGCGCGCCCAGGCGTCGTCCCGTTCCGTCCGGTCGCCGTGCTGTGCCAGCCTTGCGCGCGCACCCTTTTGCCAGAAGGCGAGCACCTCGACGACGAACACAAAGTAGAGCGGCATGAACACCATGAAGAGGATTGTCCAGTTCGGCGCCCACAGGAATCCGACCTGCTTGATCAGCCCGTCCGGCCTTCCATAGGTGACATCGTGAATGCCGAGAAAAAACGAGAAAAATCCGAGCGCGACGGCGCCCGCGAAGACCGAGGCGGGCAGATCCAAAGGCGACCCACGACTGAAGATCGCTTCTGTTGTCCTCGCCAAGCTCAACTGCTGCTTTGCCCTTGAGCCCGCAAGGTCACAATCAGGTCGTTTCTCGGCGGCAGGATCGGTCGCGTCCTCAACAGTTTCGCGCGCTGTACTTTCCGGGCGTCCTTGGCCATCGCCGGACTTCGACCTTTTGCGCCGCACGCGCCTTTTGGCCACCAGCCGCGCATGCGCGGCACTCAGTTCCGCCTGCCAGGCACTGGTTGCCTCCGGATCATCGCAGCCGAAAACCCGTGCCAGCCAGCGAATGTTGTCGGGGCTGACCCCTTTGTCGTTGTCCTGAAACCAAAGCTGCACCGTACGGAGATCCACCCCAGTTCGATTGGCATCGAACTGGGAAATCGCGGCTGCCAGCAGCTCTGGCGTCCATGGCCCCGTGGGAAACCCGCCCTTGTCCACCGGCCGGCCTGCGCCCGCAGCGCTCAGCTGTCGGAACAAATCCTTGAAGTCGCTTCCGTCACCCGGCGGAGGCACAAAATGTTTTCCATGTTTTATCAAGGGCGTACCGGTGTTCGTTTCGTTCCGTTTCGCCAACCTTCATATCGTATCGTGATTTAGTCCCACTTTGAAGTGCAACTGGAGGGAGAGCGAATCGGCAGTCGGAGAACGCGGCGTATGTCTCGGCTCACCGACGAGAGCAGGAGCAGAAGATTTGGAGCAGCAGTGTGGCGCCAAGAGGCGTGACGGGAAGATTTCCGAAGGGAGCCGCAATCGAGCGACCAAGAACGGGGCAGACTGGGTCGGGGAAGCCCTCAGGCAATGTTCGCGGCAAGACCAGGGCACGGACGCGGTAGTGAAGATGGATACAAAGGAAAGGATGGAAGCGGTGGCTATTGCGCGGCTGCTTGGCGCCGATCGAACACGCGAAATCGGAACGGTTTATCTGTGGAATACGGCCGAGCTCACCTTCCTCTGGACGGGCATGCGGGGCGAAGCCAGATACATCGATCCTCCGATCGGCGAGGAGATGCTGGGACATGTGAAGTCCGCGACGCCGGTCGAGGTGATCGAATTTCTCGTGTCGCTACCTGGCTTCACAGCGGAGTAGCCAGGATAGCGACAACCCGCTGGGTCCATTCGCTTGGAACAGAAGTATGGTATGTGGCGCAAACCTATACTATTGATAAATCCTCTGATGGCCCGCGATTCCTCTGGAGCCCTTTCATGCTCAAAGCCTCAAACAGCCTCGGCGCACTCGTTATTGTTCTGGCTCTCTCAAGTTTCGGGATGTCAGGTCGTGCGCAAGCCCAAACCTACCCGATCGATTGCGCGATCCTGCTTTGCCTCGCCGGCGGATGGCCGTCATCCGTGCCATGTTCACAGGCGCGCGCCGAGTTCATTCGGCGCGCCACACCTGTGCCTGTCGAGCCACCGCTGCAAATCTGGCGGTGTCCGATGCGAGGGGGCGCAACGGCAACGAATTCAATGACAAGCTTGCATGATCGTGAGACTGAAGACACGGCGTCGCAGTGGTTCGACGAGAGTGAGGGAACGGGCATCGGAATTGGCCAGGCTGTCGGCTTGGGGGCCGACATCGACATCAGCGACCGCGCGTTCGATTTCGTTCGCTCTATTGATGTGTACGACGTGCGCGCAACCCAGCGGGAAAGCGCCAGCGGCGATTGCAACAGGACATCGTCCGTCCGGCACGGATCCTACGGCATAGATGGCCAATATCATTGGCGGGGAGGCTCGATCACGGCTCTGCCGCCGGCGTTTCGCGGCCTCGAAGGCTACGGGGAACATTGTCCATCGATCGGTCTCAGGACGGTCTTTGTCGACTGGAATGATCACCAGGGTGTCTATGGCTTTGAACAGATCGGCTACTGACAACCCCAAACAAAAACGAAGAGCCACAAGCACGCGCATGGGTCGATCGCTGCGCTGCCGAACCATCCCGCGCACAACGTCACTTCCGGGCGTAGAGATCAAGCGCCGTCGCGGGAAACCTCACCATGCCGTCGGGCGCGGCGTCATGCCTTTGAAAGCCGTGCCGATTGTAGAAGGCTTCCAGCGCGTCCTTGCTGAGACCCTCTTCGCCGAAGGGATCATGGTAGAGCTCAATGCCCAGCTCCGCCTCGTCGGCAGCCTCCACCAGCGCCCGGAGGATATCGTGCGCCAGGCCTTGCCCGCGGTATTGCGGGGCGACCCAGATGCCGCCGAGAACGAACCGCTGGTTGTTCAGCGCATGCTCGATATAGGCGACATTGTCCTGTTCATTGCGGTAGTAGGTCCGCGCCGCGGAATCCCCCGTGGTCGCCGTCAAGCCGGGCACCTTGCAGACCCCGATGAGAACCCGGTCATATTTATCCTTCGCATCGCGACGCGATCTGGACATCGCGGCTTCCAGTTCCGCGGTCAGTGCCGGGTGCCGGCCCTCGCAATAATCCCGCAGCCCATGCTGAAGCGCGACCGCGACGAAAGCGCGGAGTTCACCGTTCAGGCGTGCAACCTCGACGCGAAGGTCATCGGCGCTTTCGGACGTCGTGCCGCCACCCTGCCGGGTTCGGCCGTGATCTTCATTCATCATTGCCTCCCGAGCGCAGTCTATCACAGTTTGGACGCTGAATTCGCGGAGGGCCATCCGCGTTCTGCGCAGCTTCAGGCGCACATTTGCTAGCCTCAAGTGATAGACGCAACTCTGTGACCGGTCCGTAATCCAATGTCATTGGCCTGCCACAAGCGCGCGGCCTAGACTCGCCTCAATGGTCGCTTTCCCGAATATCCGATCCGGCTACAGCCGGTCCGAGCGCATCAGCGACGGCGTCGTCCACGTTATCGGGGTCGCCCTCGCGCTGGTCGCGGTCCCGGCCCTGATCGCATTGACCGCGATCCACCGGGCCGAGCCCGCCGCCATCGTCGGGGCCTCGATTTATGGCACGACGTTGATCCTGATGCTGGGGTTCTCGGCGCTTTACAACTTGATCGACAGCGCCCGGTGGAATGGCCTTTTGCGGCGTCTCGATCATTCGGCGATCTACGTCAAGATCGCCGGGACCTATACCCCCTTCGTGCTCTTGTCCGGTGCGCCTGCGACGGGGCTTCTCACGGGTCTTTGGGGGTCGGCGGCCATTGGGTCGGTCCTGAAGATGCTCGCGCCCGGGCGGTTCCGGTGGTTTGCGCTCTCGCTCTATCTCGCCATGGGCTGGGCGATCGTCTTCGCGGGTTTCGCCCTGCTTGACGCGCTTCCCTGGGGCGTCCTGGCCCCGATGATCGCCGGAGGGGTCATCTATACCGCGGGCGTGGCGTTCCATCTTCTCGACCGTCTGCCGTTTCACAATACCATCTGGCACGTCTTCGTGCTCTTGGGCAGCGTGCTGTTTTTCGTTGCCGTCGCCCTGTTGATCGCCGGAATGCAGATCGAAGGTCGATAGCTTCCACGACTGCCAGCGCCGCATTGGCGAGCTCAGAAGGACAACCGTGCGCGACGCGAAGCGAAGTGATCCTCGGCAAATCAACTAGGTCAGCAATACTGACTTAAATAACATAAGCTGGATTACGCGGGGCTACAGGGTTCGCAGTCGCATCCGTTCCAGAAGTCCGGTCAGGACGTCCCGCGCATGACGGCGATGTGCGCGGTGGAGGCGTCGGGCCCGGGCCGGGTCACCTGCGAGGATCGCTGCATGGACCTCGCGGTGGTCCTCGTTGGACCGGACCGGCAGAGGGCGGAGAAAGAGCGTCGAGGCCCTTGCGCGGCGCACCTGGTCGCTCATCATTCCCACGATCATGGCGACACGCGAATTGCCGCCCAGCCGTACCAGTTCGGCATGGAACCGGTCGTCCGCCTCCGCCCAGGCCTCCAGGTCCTCGGCTGCGATCGCGGCATCCATGTCCGCGATGGCGGCGGCCAGATCGGCCAGATCCGGCTCCGTGTAGCCGACCTCTGCCGCGCGTTCGGCAGCGAGGCTTTCGAGTTCGGTCAACACGTCGTAGATCTCGCGCATGTCGTTGGCGGACACCGGCAGGATGCGGATCCCCTTGCGCGGACGCATCTCCACCAACCCTTGGCTTTCGAGCTGCAAAGCCGCTTCGCGCACCGGGGTGCGCGACATGCCCAGGCGTTCGGCCAATTCGGTTTCCAGGTGGTCGGAGCCCGCCGGCAAGTCGCCGGAAAAGATCATCTCGCGCAGGTGCTGGACCGCGCGCCCGGCGTTGGAGGCGGGTTTCCCGGTCATGCTGCCGGTCCGTCGAGGCGGATTTTCCGCCCGGAGGCGGCGGAGGCATAGATCGCCTGTTCGATCTCGATCACCGTCAGATACTCCCGTGCCGTGTTTTCCAGCGGTTCATTTCCGAGAAAACCGGATACCGCGTGGCTCTGCAAGGCGTGGACGCAGTCGCCGCCGAAGCCGTCGTGGGTGTCGGGGGGCAGCACTTCCTCCTGCGTGGTCTCGCCGTGGCGGCGCAGCTGGACGGACCCGTCACCGAGGATGCTCAGCACGCCTGCGGTGCCTTCGAACAGCGCCTCGCCCATGGTGCGGCGCAGGTTGTCGGCGGCGTGGTCGAGATGGCGGTTGCCGTCAAAGAGCGCACGCACCCCATCGGGATGGTCGAACAGCACGACCCCTGCATCCTCGCCCCGGATCGCCGGGTTGATGCGGCGTAGGTCGGCGTAGACGTGGGTCGGGTTGCCAAGCAGCCAGCGGAAGGTGTCGACCCAGTGCACGCCGGTCTCGTGGATCAGAAAGCGCTCCATCTGCTGGAAATAGGGCTGCCGGTCGAGATAAGCGCGCGGCCCCTGCCCGTCGCCGGGTCGCAGGCGGAAGGTGGCCTGTTGCAAGTCGCCGACAACGCCCCGCGCCAGCGCGGATTTGACGGCGCGATACCAGGGCTGAAAGCGGAAATTCTCGTGCACCACGATCACCGCGCCCTCTGCCTCGGCCTCTTCGGTGATTTGGCGCGCTTCTTCGAGGGTCCGGCAAAAGGGTTTCTGGCAGATCATCCGTTTCACTCCTGCCGCCAACGCGAGACGGATAGTCTGCGCATGCGCTTCGGGTGGCAGGATGATGTCGAGCAGATCTGACTGCACCTCGGCCAGCATCTGCGCCGGATCGCCATAGGCCGGCAGGCCGGTGGCGCGCGCTTTGGCTATGTCGCGATTGCAGGAGGTCACGGCGCGGGCGCTCTCCATGCGCGCCCAGCTGCCGTAGTGGAACCGGCTGAAATAACCCGCTCCGATGCAGGCCACCCGCAGTGGCGGTGTCAGCGGCGCGAGGCTCATGCTGCCTGCGCCGCTTGCAAGGCCGCGCGCACTGCGCCAGCGGCCTCGCTGGTCCCGGCGGTGCCGCCCAGATCCCGGGTCAGGCAATCGCCGCGCGCCACCACATCCTCCACCGCCTGGCGCAACCGGTCGCCATCGGCGCGCATCGCGGCATTCTCGTGCTTGATGCCGAGCCAGTCGAGCATCATTGCCGCCGACAGGATCATCGCATGTGGGTTGGCTGTGCCCTGCCCTGCAATGTCGGGGGCGGAGCCGTGGCAAGGCTGGAACACCGCCTGTTTCAAGCCGATGTCCGCCGAGGGCGCGAGCCCTAGCCCGCCCATCAGCCCGGCCCCGAGGTCAGAGAGGATGTCGCCGAACATGTTCTCTGTCACCAGCACGTCGAAGTCCCAGGGCTTCTGCACCATCCAGAGCGCGGTGGCGTCCACATAGGCGTGATCGGCGGCGAGGTCGGGATATTCCGCCGCGATCTCGTCAAAGATACCCCGGAAGAAGGCGAAAGCGCGGAAGACATTCGCCTTGTCGACACAGGTCACCCGGCCCGGGCCGCGCCCGGTTTTCTTACGGTTGCGGGCGAGGTCAAACGAGAAGCGGAAAAGCTGCTCCGAGACCTCCCGGGTGATACGCAGGGTCTCGCGCGCCTCGGTCTTGGTGACCTCGCCCTGCCCCATGGAATAGAACAGACCCTCGGTGCTTTCGCGCACGAGCACGAAGTCGATCTCGCGGCCCTCTGGCAGAGTCAGCGGGCTGATCTGTCCGTGCCGGACGCTGACCGGGCGGACCCCGGCGAAGAGGTTGAAGGCCATGCGCAGCTCGATCTGCGGCGAGATTTCCGTCCCGTCGGGATAGCGCACGTCCGGCAGGCCCATGGCCGAGAGCAGGATGGCGTCGGCCTCGCTGGCGACGCGCAGCGACTCGGCGGGCAGCGATTCCCCGGTTTTGGCATAGTGCCCGGCTCCGGCGGGCAGCGTGGTGAACTTCAGGTCATAGCCGGTGGAGGTGGAGGCCAGCTCCTGCAACAGGGCCACGGTGGGCGCGGTGATCTCCGGCCCGATGCCGTCACCTTCGAAGACAGCGATATGGTAGGTCTGGGTCATGATGTGCGTTTCCGATTTAGGTTAAGTTTGACAGTGCGTTTATTAATGCATACACAAAGAAATGCAATAGATAGAGGATGCTTCATGTTCGCCGTCACAGTGACCTTCACCCTCAAGCCGGGTGCCCGCGCGGAGTTTCTGCCGTTGATGGCCGAGAATGCGCGCACGTCGCTGGACCGCGAGCCCGGCTGCCGACAGTTCGACGTCTGCACCGAGGGCGACGAGGTCTTTCTTTACGAGGTTTATGACAGTGCGGTTGCATTCGACGCGCACCTGCAAAGCGCGCATTTCAAGAGTTTCGACGCGGCGGTCTCTGATATGGTCGCCGACAAGACCGTCAGGACATACGCGGAGATGCTGCAATGAACGACTGGGAAGTCCACGCCGTCAAATACGCCGAGCGCAATGCCCGTACCCGCGCCGACAGCTTCCTGTTCGATGACAACCACGATGCGCCGCACGCAATGGATTACTACATCTGGGTGCTGCGGCGGGGGGCAGAGGCGATCGTTGTCGACACCGGCTATGACAACACCGAAGGCACGGCACGCGACCGTCCGATCCAGCTCGATCCGCGCGAGGCGCTCAAACCGCTGGGGCTGGAGGCCGAGGAGGTGACGCAGGTCATCGTCACCCATTTGCACTACGATCACGCGGGCGGGTTGCACCTGTTTCCCAACGCGGTGCTGCACATGCAGGAGGCCGAGATGCGCTACGCCACCGGGCCCTGCATGTGTCACGACGCCCTGCGTATGCCGTTCACTGCGGGCCATATCTGCGAGGCAGTCAAGCGGCTCTATTCCGGCAAGGTGGTGTTCCACGACGGCGACGCCGAAGTGGCCGAGGGCGTGACGGTGCATTGCATCGGCGGTCATTCCCGGGGTCTGCAATGCGTCCGCGTGCGGACGGCTGCGGGCTGGATGGTGCTGGCCTCGGACGCGGCGCATTACTACGAGAACGTCTTCGCGCGGAAACCCTTTCCGATCGTGGTGGACCTGCAAAACATGCTCGACGGGTTTGCACGGCTGGAGGCGCTGGCGTCGTGTCCCCGCCTGATCGTACCGGGCCATGATCCGCGCGTGCGGCAGCTCTATCCGCAAGGGGTTGCGCCTCATGTCTTCCGGCTCGATCACGGGCCGGAGGCTGATCCGCGAGAGGCGGATTGAGCGCAGAGTTGACGGCTCCGCGCCCCAGCGCACCGCACCGTCAGACGTACCGGTTGACGATGTTCTCGAGGATTTCCTGCCGCCCGGAGACCGGCGTCGGGTCGATCCTTCCCGCCTCCACCGGTGCCGCCACGGTGGCGAGATCGGAGGTCAGCATCGCCTGGGCCTCAGGCGTCTCCCACCCCGCATAGCGCGCCCGCCGGGGCGTCTCCAGGGCGTTGTCCTCCAGCATGCGCGCCGCCGCCTTGAGGCCCCGCGCGCAGACGTCCATCGCCCCGGCATGTGCCGCCACCAGGTCCACCGGATTAAGCGATTGCCGCCGCAGCTTGGCATCGAAATTGGTACCGCCCTTGTCGAAACCGCCCGCCTTGAGGATCTCGTAATAGGCCAGCGCCACTTCTGGCACGTTGTTGGGAAACTGGTCGGTGTCCCAGCCCGACTGGTAATCGTTGCGGTTCATGTCGATGGAGCCGAGCACCCCAAGTTCCCGCGCCATCGCCAGCTCATGTTCAAAGGAATGCCCGGCAAGGATCGCGTGCCCCTGCTCGATATTGACCTTCACCTCATCCTCAAGGCCGAATCGTTGCAGGAACCCGTAAACCGTCGCCACGTCGTAATCGTACTGGTGCTTGGTTGGCTCCTGCGGCTTGGGCTCGATCAGGATCTGGCCGTCGAATCCGATCTTGTGCTTGTAGTCGACGACCATGCTCAGGAACCGACCCATGTGCTCCATTTCCTGCCCCAGATCGGTGTTGAGCAGGGTCTCGTAGCCCTCGCGCCCGCCCCAGAGCACGTAGTTCTGCCCCTTGAGACGGTGTGTTGCATCAAGGCAATTTTTCACCGTCGCTGCCGACCATGCAAAGACATCCGGGTCCGGGTTGGTGGCTGCGCCGGACATGAATCGCCGGTGTGAGAACAGGTTTGCGGTGCCCCAAAGCAGCCGCACTTTGGCGCTCTCCATCTTCTCCTCGAAGAGGTCGATGATGGCGTCGAAGTTGGATTTGCTCTCGGCGAATGTCGCCCCCTCGGGCCGGATGTCCGCATCATGCCAGCAGAAGAACGGCACCCCCAGCAATTCGAACAACTCAAAAGCCACGTCCGCCTTTAGCCGTGCACCCGCCATGTCGTCGGAGAACCAGGGTCGCTGAAAAGTCTGCCCGCCAAAGGGATCGCCACCGGTCCAGGCGAAGCTGTGCCAATAGGCCACCGCGAAACGCAGGTGATCCTCCAGCCGCTTGCCCATGACCACCGCGTCGGGGTCGTAGTGGCGAAAGGCCAGGCCATCGGCCTCGGGATCGTATTTCAGCGGCGTCAGGTCGCCGAAGAAGTCGGTCATATTCTGTCTCCTTGTATTGGCGCTCAGAGCCGGTAGACCCGGCGCGCGGTGCCGGAGAATATGGCGTTCAGGGCGTCATCGGGCTGATCGGCGAGCACGTCGTGCAATTGCTCGAACTGGCGGGCGAGCGGGCAGTTGACGCCTTCGACCGGCAGGTTCGAGCCGTAGAGGACGCGGTCCGGGCCAAGGCAGTTGAGCAGGTGCGATACGTGCGGCCGAAGGACCGAGGCTTGCCAGGTCCGGTCAACCGTCCAGAGACCAGACAGCTTGACGACGACATTCGGGGCTGCGGCCAGCGCGTCGATGCCGGTGCGCCAGTCGTCCAGGTTGTCCGGCTCCAGCGTGGCGAAGTGGTTGAGGGCGATTTTCAGACCTGGGTGCGCTTGCGCGAGGTCGAGCACGTCGCGCAGTTGCGCGGGCACCACGACGCATTCGAGGCAAAGGTCGTTTTCCTCCAGTTGGGTCAGGGCCTCCCGGAACCTGTCATCCGCCAGCACTCTGGGCTTGCGCGCCACGCGCCAGCGCCCCGCTTTGTCCCAGGCGACCGGGGTGCGGATGCCGCGAAGGGCAGGCGATTGCAGGTGCCGGGCAATCTGCGCCGGGGCGTCGGGCTCGGTCAGATCGACCTCGGCGATGATGGCGCTGGGCCAGCCGGTGGTGTTGGAAAGCTCTTGCAACCAGCGAGTTTCATCCACCGGATCGGCCGCGCCGCAATTGGCCTGCACGTGGACGCTGGCCGAGAGCGGCAGGCCTTCGAACGCCGCGAGGTAGTCCGCCGGGAGGAAATCCCGGCGTATCGTGGCCTTGTCGCCGAAGCGCGCGGGGGGCGCATCGGGGGCGAGCCAGCGGTAGGGAAAGCGCGACAATTCCCAGAAGTGGTGATGGGCGTCGACCAGCGCAATTCCGTTTAGCCAATGCGCCATCAATAGGTCGCCCGGCCGCCCGAGAGATCGAAGACCGAGGCGGTGGTGAAGCTGTTTTCCTTCGAGCAGAGCCAGGCAATCATCGCCGCGGCCTCGTCGAGTTCGAGGAACCGGCCTCGCGGGATCTTCGACAGCATGTAGTCGATGTGCTCCTGCTTCATCTGGTCGAAGATCCGCGTGCGGGCAGCGGCAGGCGTCACGCAGTTCACCGCGATGTCCTTGTCCGCCAGCTCCTTGCCCAGCGATTTGGTCAGCCCGATCACCCCGGCCTTCGACGCAGAATAGGCGCTGGCCATGGGGTTGCCCTCCTTGCCCGCGACCGAGGCGATGTTGACGATGCGGCCATAGCCTTGGTCGGTCATCGCGGGCACGACCGCGCGATTGACGTGAAAGGTGCCCAGAAGGTTGATCTCGGTGATCTGGCGGAATTCCTCGACCGGGTAATCGGCCAGCGGCCCGTTCGAGCCCGCGATGCCGGCGGAGTTCACCAGGATGTCGGCGCGGCCCGTGGTGTCGAGCGTGGCCATCATCGCCGCTTCGACGCTGGCCCAGTCCGAGACGTCAACCTCGCAGGCGAATGCGCCGCCACCAATCTCTTCAGCGGCGGTGTCGCCCAACGCCTTGTCTCGGTCCCAGATGGCGACGCGCGCGCCGCCCTTGGCGAGGCGGTTGGCGACGGCGCGACCGATGCCCTGTGCACCCCCGGTGACGATGGCGGTCTGGTTGGTGAAGTCTGTCATTCTGCGGCTGCCTTCTGGTCCTGTTTGATGATCTGTTCTGCCCCCCGGGCCTTGCCCGAGGCGACGATTGCGTGAAGGGTTTCGACGGCGCGGGCGCCGACCTGTCCGGGGCTTTCGTTGCGTCCCTGCCCAAGGGCGACGTCCACCAGCCGGTTGGCCGGGCCTTCACAGCTGTATTTCCATGCGCCCTGCGGTACCTCGGCCACGTGCGCCTCGCCGTCGGGAAGCTTGAGCACCAGCCGTTCGGTCTCGATATCCAGCAGGACCGAGCCCTTGCTGCCGTAGATGCGGATATCGACCTCGAAACCGTGGCCGTTGGGCACCCCGCAACTGCCTGAGAAGACGCCGGTCGCGCCGTTCTGGAAGCGGACGGCAGCGGCGTCGTGCAGGTCGATGGTCGAGGGCGCGTCAAACAGCATCGAGCGGACCGAGGCGGCGCGAAGGTCGGTCAGCCAGTAGAGGATGCCGAGCGCGTGGGAGAGTTGGCCATAGGCATAGCCGCCGCCCTGATCGGGGGCCTCCCAGGTGCTGCGGTCGGGCTGGATGGCGATGTGCTGCCAGTTCGCCAGGGTGCCACCGGAGAAAATGCTGCGGGTGAAAGAGGCCATGTGGCAGACGACGTGCTCGATCTCGCCGATCTGGCTGACCATGTCACGCATCTCCTCGAGGCCGGGCTTGTAGTTCCAACCATAGGCGACCAGCAACTCGCGCCCCGAGCGCTCGGCCACCTGCACGAGGTCCCAGGCCTCGCCCGGATCGAGGCACATGGGCTTCTCGACCAGCACGTGGCAGCCCTTTTCGAGGAAGGCCTTGGCCTGCTCGTAATGCAGGTTGTGCGGCGACGAGATCACCGCGATGTCGATGTCGCGGTCCAGCACCTCGCGCCAGTCCTCGGTGGCAAATGCAAAGCCGAATTCGTCGCGGATCAGGTCCAACTCCTCACGCCCGAGGCGGCAGACGGAATCGAGCACCACCTCCTCGCGTGCGGCCAGAACGGGGATGTGCATGCGATAGGCGAAATGCCCGGCGCCGATGATGGCGGCCCTGACAGAACCGTTAGATGAAGTCATGTGCTTTCCCTGATTTGAAGGTGATAGCCGATGTCATGGATGGCGGCGCTCTCTGCCCTGCCCTCCAGCCGGTCCATCACCAGGCTGGCTGAGCGTTCGCCGATATCGCGGCCCTTGATCTGAACGGTGGTCATGGGCACCGGCAGCAGCGCCGAGAGGCTGAGGTCACCGAAACCGGCGATGGCCAAGTCACCCGGCACGCTGACGCCGTTCGACATGCACCAGAGCATCGCGCCATGCGCGGGCAGTTCGGCGAGGAAGAAGATCGCGTCGGGCTTATCTTTGCGCGTCATGAGTTGCTGGATCAGCGCCACCCCGCCCTCGATGGTGGCCGGATTGTCGAATTCGACGATCGTATCCTCGGTGACACTGCGCCCTGCTCCGCGCATGGCATCGACAAAGCCGCGGGTCCGGTCTTCGGCCTGGTCATTGTGATGGGCCGCGCCGCCGACCATGACGATGTTTTCGTAACCCCGTTCGATCAGGTAGCGGGTCATCTCGACCGCGGCGCCGTAGTTGTCGAAGCCCACCGCGCTGTCGATGGCCTCGCGCAGGTTCCAGGCCTCGATCACCGGGCCGGAGAACTTGCCCAGGAGCTTGGTGGTGGCGGCGCTGTGCGAAAAACCGGTGACGATGATCGCATCGGCCTGCCGGGCGATGAAGGTGCGCACCGCCTCTTCTTCCTTCTGCGGCGACCAGTCGGAGACCGCGAGCAGCATCTGCTGTTTCTTGGGCTCCAGCACATGGCTCACCCCTTGCGCGAAATCGGCAAAGAGCGAGCTGGCGAGGATCGGCACGACTACCCCGATCATGTCCGAGCGTTGCGAGACCAGCGAACGCGCGGTGAGGTTGGGGATATAGCCGATCTCGTCAATGGTGCGCTGGATCTTTGCCCGCGTATCGGCATGCACCGTCTCGGGCTGGCGCAGCGCCCGCGACACGGTGATCAGCGACAGCCCCGAAGCTTTCGAGACGTCCTTGAGCGTCACCTTCCTGTTGTCACCCTGCGCCATACGCGTGCTCCTTGTCGGTATTCTGCAATTGCTTTCCCGGTTGAGCCTGCGCGAGGCGGGCGGTGAAAGCAACGCTGCAAAATATCCATTGACATACGAGTATCATTGGCTCTAACGTCCGTCAACATGAAATGATGCACGTATATCATTCACGATTACCGCATTCCGCGGTCCGCCACAGTTGGCACGAGAGGGAGGACAAAATGTCGAAATCAATCAGCCGCCGCAGGTTCCTGGGCACCACAGCCGCCGTGGGCGCGGCCACGTTTCTGCCGGGCACCCCGGCCTTTGCCGCCAGCGGAGAGATCTCTGTCTGGAAATTCGGCGGCACGCCGCAGGAGGTCGAGACCTGGGCCCAGCGCAACGACGCCTTTACCGAGGCCAACCCGGATATCGACCTGAACTATTCCTACTTCAACGGCCAGATCCGCCGTCAGAAGATCCTCGCGGGCTTCCAGACCAACCGCCTTGCCGACGTGATCATCGCCTTTGGCCAGGATATCCCGGAATTCGCCGGTTTCGGCATGATCCAGCCTTTGGACGACATCGCTGGCGACAAACTGGCCGGCTGGAAGGAGCGCATCGTTCCCGAGGTCTACGAATCGGGCATGCATGACGGCAAGCTCTACGCCCTGCCCACCTATGTCGACATGGCGAGCTTCCTGGCCATCAACCTCGATGCGCTGGAAGAGGCCGGCTTCGACCGTCCGCCGGAAACCTGGGACGAGTTGCGTGAATACGCCAAGGCGATGACCAAGCCCGACCGTCCCGGCATCGCCTTCCCCGCCACCACCGCGCCGGTGGACATCAACATCTTCGAGGGTCTCGCCTATGCCAATGGCGGCCGCATCTTCGACGAGGAAACCGGCAAGGTCACGCTGAACGACCCTGGCGTCGTCGATGCGCTGCAATTCTATGTCGACCTGATCAAGGACGGCTCGACCCCTGCCGCCACCTCACTGACCGAGACCTTCTTCCGCGACACCGCGCAGCTTTTCGGCCAGGGTCGCTCGGCCATGTGGATCGGTCTGTCCTGGCTCAACACGCCCTGGGGCGTGAACGAGGACGTGCGCTGGACCGGCGTGCCGATGCCGAAGCCAGAGGCGCCTTCGGGCAGCTATGAGCCGGTGAGCGCGATCATGGACGGCACCGCGATGCTGATGGTCTCGTCGCGGTCGAAGAACCCCGAAGCGGCGGCGGAATACGTCGATTTCTGGTCGCAGGACGCGCAACTGGAAGTCTGGGGCGGCCAGCCCGAGATCGCCCGCATCCCGGCCGGCAAGGCCGCCTGGGACAATGCCGAGTTGAAGGAAGCCTGGCCGAACTGGGTCAAGGCTTACGAGGCCGACACGCTGTTCAAGGGTGGCGCCCCGATGCCGCGTTTCATTGGCGTCTCGGCCATCGAATCCGCGCTCGGCACCGCGATACAGCAGGCCGTTCTGGGGCAGAAAACGCCACAGGAAGCGCTGGATGAAGCCACTACGGCCGCGCAAGGCCAGATCGACCTGATCCGCGGTTGAGCCGTCTAACGAACTGAAAAATAAGGAGGGCCTGACGATGCTGAAAAGCGATCGTTTTCTGGCGTATGCCTTGATATTGCCCGTGGTGGCCGCCGTCGTGGCGTTTGTCGTCGGGCCCACTTACAACGTGGCCACGCTCAGCCTCACCCAAGTGGTGATGGGGATGGAGCGCGGCTTCGGCACCCTTGGAAACTTCAAAGCGCTGGCGGCCGATCCGGTCTTCGGGTTGGTGCTGAAGAACACCGCGATCTGGATCCTCGGGGGAACATTCCTTTGTGTCACCGTGGGGCTGGCGGTCGGAACGTACCTTGCCATCGACAGCCGCATGACCGGCTGGCTCCGGGCGCTGATCCTGCTGCCCTGGGTGCTGCCCGACGTGGTGACGGCGATGGCGTGGAAATGGATGCTGCACGGTCAGGTCGGCATCATTGGCCAGACCCTGCAATCCAGCGGCATGACAGAAGGCACCGTGTCGTTCCTCGGCGATCCGGACTTGGTGATGTGGGTACTGGTAGTGGTGCTGATCTGGCGCAAGATGCCGCTGGTGGCGCTGATCCTCTGCGCCGCGATCCGCGCGGTGCCGGATGACCAGATGGAGGCCGCACGGATGGACGGCGCCAATGCCGTCGAGCGGTTCCGCTTCGTCACGCTGCCAAACATTGCCTTTTCGCTGACCGCCGTGACCGTGATCTCGATGATCTGGATCACCGCCGAGTTCGCCCTGCCCTGGATCATGACCGGCGGCGGACCCGCCAACGCGAGCCAGATCATGGCGACCTACATCTATCAACAGAGCTTCGAGTTCTTCAATTGGGGCGTCGCCTCGGCCATGTCGGTGATCAACCTTGTCATGCTGGCCTCGATCGTCGCGCTGTATCTCTACGTCAATCGCCGCTCCTGGGCGTCGGAGGGTCAGAAATGAACGAGCAACCGCGCACCCTCTACTGGATCTTCCTCGGCTTTGTCGGCCTGGTGATCTCGCTCTACGTCCTGTTCCCCGTGTTCTGGCTGTTCCTGGCGTCCTTCAAGACGCAGGCGGAGCTGGCGCAGCTGCCGATTTCCTTCTGGCCGGAATCGCCCACTCTGGAGGCCTACAAGGCGCTGTTTTCGCCTACCCACCAGAAGGGGCAGTTGCTGGACTGGCCGCAACTGATCGGCAACAGCTTCTTCATCGCCATCAGTTCCACCGTGATCGTCTTGGTCTTCGGCACGCTGGCGGGCTATGCTTTTGCCCGGCTGAACTTCCCGGGCCGTGACCTGATCCTCGGCGGGCTGCTGATCTCCCGAATGTTCCAGGGCGCCGCACTTCTGCTGCCGACCTACCGGCTGATGTCGATGATCGGCTTGCAGGACAGCCTGATCGGCCTCGTGCTGCTCTACTCCGCCTTCGGCCTGCCGTTCGCGACCTGGATTATTGCGTCCTCCTTGCGCGAGATCCCGAAAGAGCTGGAAGAAAGCGCCATGATCGACGGCGCGAGCCGGTTGCAGAGCATGGTGATGGTGGTGCTGCCTCTGGCGACGCCCGCGCTGATCACCGCCTCGATGTGGCATTTTGTCGGAGCCTGGTCGGAGTTCGCATTTGCCTCGATCCTGTTGGAATCGAACGAAAACAAGACCGTGACTATCGGTCTGGCCAGCTTTGTCGAGCTCTTCACGCTGGAGTTCCAGTATGTCGGCGCCGCCGCGACCATCGTCGCCCTGCCGATCATGCTCGTGTTCTTCTTCGGCCAGCGCTACTTCACCCGCGGCCTGCTGGCAGGAGCGGTGAAGGGATGAGGATCACGGAGATCACCGCGCGGGCCGTGGACTGCGGCTTCAACAGCCAGAAGCTGCAGACCAGCCGCGTCGCCTCTCCCATGTCCCGCTTTGCGCGTTTCGCCGAAAGCCGCGCAAGCTGGATGTGGCCCACCAAGAAAGTCTTCGTCCGGGTGACGGGCGAAGACGGCACCATCGGCTGGGGCTGCACCAATGGCGGTGAGATCGTCGAGATGATCGTCAACCAGCACCTTGCACGGCTGCTGGAGGGCGAGAAGACGGGCGACCTGGCCCTTCTCAACGACCAGATGGCGGCCTCGCTCCTGCCCAACGACCGCTCTGGCTTTGCCATGATGGCGGTGGCGGGCGTCGATATCGCGCTCTGGGATTTGACTGCCAAGGCGGCTCACCAGCCGCTGATGGAGACCCTCGGCGGCGCGGGGGTAGACAACCTCCCTGTCTACATGACGACCCCGCGCCCCGAGGCTTTTTCCGGCGGTCCGTTCCACGGGCTGAAAGCCGCCGCGCCCTATGGGCCGGAGTCCGGGGACGAGGGGCTGAAAGCCAACGTGGCGCTGATGCATCGCTTCGCAAAGGCCGCGGGCGAAGGCGTGCCAATCATGATCGACAGCTTCCTCGCCTGGGGCGCCGATTACACCCTGCGCTTCGCCGAGGCCGTCAGCGACCTCGACGTCAAATGGATTGAAGACCCGATCCACCCGCAAGACATCGACGGCTTGCAGAAGATCCGCCGCGAAATGGACCCCTCGATTGCGCTGGCGCTTGGAAACTTCGCCTTCTCGCGCGCCGACTGTGCTGACCTATTGCGCTCCGGCGTTGTGGGCGTGCTGCAACCGGACGTGGCCTGGGCCGGCGGCATCACCGAGGCGCTGCGCATCCTCGACCTGGCCGAGGCGGCACTAGTTCCGGTGATCCTGCACAACACCTGCGAGCAGCCCTGGTCTTTGGCACTTGCCGGTGCCCGCCAAGCGCAAGCGCTGGTCGAATGCGTCGACCGGGGCGAGAGCTCGCCGCTTTACGAACTCATGGCCCCGCGCCCCGACCTTTCCACCGGCCGCGTCGCCATTCCCCGCGATCCAGAGGGCAATCGCCCGCCCGCGCATGTGCTGGAGGCCTTCGGCCCCGCCGCCACTGAAACCAAGGAAGGATAGACCAATGGGCTCTGTCGCACTCAGAAACATCCGCAAATCCTATGGCGCCGTCGAAGTGCTGCACGGCATCGACCTCGACATTCGCGACGGCGAGTTCACCGTGCTGGTCGGTCCCTCCGGCTGCGGCAAGTCAACCCTGCTGCGCTCGATCGCCGGGCTGGAAACCATCAGCGGCGGCGATATTGCGATCGACGACACGGTGATCAACACGCTGGTCCCCAAGGACCGCGACATCGCGATGGTGTTCCAGAACTACGCGCTCTACCCGCATATGAGCGTGGCCAAGAACATGGCGTTTTCGCTGCGGCTGGCCAAGCAGCCGAAGGCCGAGATTGACCGCAAAGTCAATGCCGCCGCCGAGATCCTCGACTTGACGCCCCTGCTCGACCGCTATCCTCGCCAGCTTTCGGGCGGTCAGCGCCAGCGCGTCGCAATGGGCCGGGCCATCGTACGTGACCCCAAGGTGTTCCTGTTCGATGAGCCCCTGTCGAACCTCGATGCCAAGCTGCGGGTGCAGATGCGCTCCGAGATCAAGGAGCTGCACCAGCGGCTGAAGACCACCACGATCTACGTCACCCACGACCAGATCGAAGCCATGACAATGGCCGACCGCATCGTTGTCATGCGCGGCGGCCATGTGGAGCAGATTGGCACTCCGCTGGAGCTTTACGACAACCCCGCCAGCGTATTCGTCGCAGGCTTCATCGGCTCGCCGTCGATGAACTTTATCCCCGCACGCGCCAGTGGCGCGATGCTGGAGACCGAGGACGGTAAACCCTTGGGCGAGGCCCCTGCCCCGATCACTCACGGCCAGCATGTCACCGCCGGTTTCCGCCCCGAGGACATCCGCCTGTCCGACACCGGCATCCCCGCCAAGGTTGCGTTGATCGAGCCCACCGGCGCAGAGACCCAGCTGACCCTGCGCACCGGCGATGCCTCGATCATCATGACCACCCGTGAGCGTGTCACGCAAGCGCCTGGCGACCTGGTGCATTTCACCGTCACGCCTGGCAAACTGCATGCCTTTGACCGTGAGACTGAACTGACCCTTTCCGAGGCCCGCCAATGAAGATCACCGACGTCCGGGTGATTCGGTTCCGCACCCATGCGGACCGCTGGGATATTGGCCATGCAAGGCTGAAACCCCAGGCCGAGGTGCACCAGACGATCACCTGCATCGACACCGACGCGGGGCTGACCGGCTATTTCCTTGGCGGAGGCAAGCACGGCGACCAGGACGGCATGGGGCCGGACGAGCAGCGCCTTATCGAAGGCCAGGTCCGCGACATGATCCTCGGCGCCGACCCGCTGGACCGCGAGTTGATCTGGAAATGGATGTGGGTCCGCAACATCCCCGAGGTGGCGCAAAGTGTGATCGACTGCGCGCTCTGGGACCTGGCCGGGCGGCACGCCGGCCTGCCGGTCTACAAGCTGATGGGCGGGGCGCGCGACAAGGTGCCCGCCTATGCCTCGACCTATCCCAACATCGGCCAGCCGCAGGTCTATGCCGAGCATGCGCTGGAGTGTCAGGCGGAGGGTTACAAGGCCTACAAGATCCACCCGCATTACTTCTGGAACCCCGAGACCGGAAAGCCCACCAATGGCCGCCCGTCGAACATCCGCTACGACATCGAGACCATCAACCTGGTGCGCGAGGCGGTCGGCCCCGACATGGTGCTGATGTACGATGTCTGGGGCACCTATCACACCATCGAGGAAACGATCAAAGTCGGCCGCGAACTGGAGAAGCTGGATTTCTACTGGTTCGAACACCCCATGCCGGAATACCGGGTCGAGAGTTATCGCCGCCTCTGCCGCGAACTGTCGATCCCAATCCTCGCGCCCGAGATCGCCGCCGGGGGTGTCTTCACACGCGCCGAGTGGATCCTGCAAGGCGCCTCGGACATGAGCCGCATGGACATCCGCCGCGGCGGCGTCACCGGCTGCCGCAAGACCGCCGTGGTCTGCGAGGCTTTCGGCCAGCGCTGCGAAATCCACATGGCCGGTTGGGGCAACCTTCAGGTCATGGGCGCGACCTCGGAAGACACCTCCGAATGGTACGAAAAGGGCCTGCTGGCGCCGGGCGTCGACTACGACGCGCCGCATCCCTACCTGGAACGCAACTGCGACCCAATGGATGATGAGGGCTATGTCGCGCTGCCGCAGGCCCCCGGCCTTGGCTACGAGATCATCTGGGACCACATCGACGACAACAGGATCGCGGCATGACCCTCTATCGCCGCGCCTGGACGATGCAGCTTCGCGAAGGGGCCGAGGCCGCCTATGACGCCGCCCACGCCGCGATCTGGCCCGAGATGCGCGCGCAGATGCGGGCCAGCGGTATCGTGCGTTTTTACCTCTACCGCTCCGGACAGACGGTCTTTGCCTTTCAGGAGCGCGACCGCCCTTTCACACAGACCACCGCCCCGCCCAGCGAGCTGACCGCCCGCTGGTGGCGCGAGATGGCGCCGTTGATGGAGACTGAGGGCGACGATCACCAGCCCGTTCACCGGGAGTTGCGCGAGGTCTTCGCGCTCGACACTACCATGGAGGCCAACACTTGACCGGGCCAAAGAAAACTGGACTGACGGGTATCGTGCCCATCCTGCTGACCCCGTTCCGCCGCGATCTGACGATCGACTACGCAAGCCTTCGCCGCGAGGTCGATGCGACGCTGGCCACCGGCGTGCATGGCGTCGGCATTGCCATCGGCAGCGAGATTTTCAAGCTGACACCGGAAGAGCGCCGCGAGATCCTGCGCGCCGTGGTCGACCAGGTCGAAGGCCGGGTGCCGGTGATCATGAACACGTCCGCCCCCGGCACCGCGCCGGCCGTGCAGCTGGCGATTGAGGCAGCCGACGCCGGGGCCGACCGACTGATGATCTGGCCGCCGGATTTCTTCGCGCTCGGCCCGGACCCGGTGATCGAACACCTGTCGCGCATCGCCGAGGCTGCTGATTTGCCAATCATCCTGCAAGACGTACCGCAAGCGCCGATCTCGCCCACGCTGGCCTTGCGCATCGCGGAAGCCGTGCCGCTGGTCGACACAATAAAGGTCGAGACCAACCCAACGGTTGCGCAGGCTGGCGCAATGGTCCGGGCGGTCGAGGGCAAGCTCGCCGTGCTTGGCGGCGCGGGCGGCGGCACGCTGGTCGAGGAACACCGTCGTGGCGCGCGTGGCACCATGCCCTTTGCCAGCCAAGCGGCGGAGTTCATGGCTGTCTGGACCGCTTTGGAAGCCGGTCAGGAAGACGAGGCCGCGCGCATCGTTGAGACCGATATCCTGCCGGTCAGCCGTCTGGGCTTCCAGTCCGGCGACATGTTCTATCACGTTCACAAGGCGCTGCTGAAACAGGCCGGCGTCTTCGCCAACACCCTTGTCCGCCCGCCCACCGCGCAGCCGGACGAGATCACACTCGGCGAAATGGAGCGGCTGCTCCAGCGCACCGCGAAACCCAAGAAAAGACAGAAGGAATCCGCATGAAACTTCTCCGTACAGGCCCCGAAAACGCCGAACGTCCCGCGATCCTGCATAGCGACGGCACGATCCGCGATCTCTCCGGCGTGGTGGATGACATCGCCGGTGACACGCTGACGCCCGAGGGGCTCGACAAGCTGCGCAGCGTGGACGCGGACGACCTGCCCGTGGTCGAGGACGGCACCCGCATCGGTGCCTGTGTCGGCCAGGTCGGCAAATTCATCTGCATCGGCCTCAACTACGCCGACCACGCCGAGGAAAGCGGCATGGAAGTGCCGTCCGAGCCGGTCATCTTCATGAAGGCTACCTCGGCGATCTGTGGGCCGAACGACGACGTGATCCTGCCACCCGGCGCCGAAAAGGGCGACTGGGAGGTCGAGTTGGGCGTGGTGATCGGCAAGGTGGCGAAGAACGTCTCCGAGGCCGAGGCGCTGGAGCATGTCGCGGGCTATTGCGTCATCAACGACGTTTCGGAACGCGCGTTTCAGCTTGAACACGGCGGGCAATGGGTCAAGGGCAAGTCCGCCGACACCTTCGGGCCTACCGGGCCCTGGCTGGTAACGCGGGACGAGGTCGAGGACCCGTCGAACCTGACGATGTGGCTGGAGCTGAACGGCGAGAAGGTGCAGGACGGCTCGACCAAGACAATGGTCTTCGGCGTCGCGCACGTAGTGTCCTACCTGTCGCGCTACATGTCGCTGCAACCGGGCGACATCATCTCGACCGGGACGCCTCCGGGTGTCGGGCTGGGTATGTCGCCGCCGAAATTCCTGAAGGCAGGCGACGAAATGCGGCTGGGGATCGAGGGGCTCGGCGAACAGCACCAGGTTGTCCGCCAAGGCTAGACCTTGCCGCGTGACACCTGAACCAATGGATTCCGGGCGGGATCGGCCAGTGCGCCGGTCCCGCGCCCCTTTTTGCCGAACGGCCCCATCGCGAAACCCCATGAATGCAAATCTCCGACTTCCCCAGGACAGTGACCCCCTGCAGGATCGTTCAGAGCGCAGCCAGCGCGCGCGTGACTTCACGGCGGCCGAGGTTGGCGCCCTGGCGCATCTCTATCGCGGCGAAGTCTATCGCAGCACGATCTGGCGCACCCGCCTCGATACCACCGCCAACTGGGCCATCGTTCTGACCGGGGTTTCGTTTTCGCTCGCCTTCGCGACGCCGGACGCGACGGCCCTCCCCTTGATCCTGGCGGGCCTTTTGCTTGCGGTGTTTCTTCTGCACGAGGCCCGGCGCTATCGCTATTTCAACGTCTGGCGCGCTCGCGCCCGGTTGATGGAGACGGATTTCTATGCGCCGATGCTGCGCGGCACGGGGGGCGGGCGTGATGATCGATGGAACACCTTGCTGGCCCACGATTACGATCACCCGAATTTCCACATCAGCTATGTCAGAGCCATCGGTCGGCGATTGCGCAAGAATTACATCTGGATCTTCGGCATTCAGGCGCTGGCCTATTCCGGCAAACTGGCCATCCATCCCGTCCCGCTCGAAAGCCTGGCGCAGGTCTTCCCGCGCGCGGCCATCGGACCGGTGCCCGGCGAGGTCATACTGGGCCTCGGGGCGGTATTCTATGGCTTCTGGATCGTTTTTGCCGCCGTGTCATACATGATCGACCGGGCGGCACGCCGGGACCGGCGGGCGCTCATCGCCATTTCCTGAGGGGCAGGATTGTCGACCGATGGTTCTTCCCCCCGTGATGCCACCTTGTGCGAAGGCAACTTTTCACGATGACATGAATGAATTGGCCTAGAGCGAATATTGATCCTGAGTCCAACGCAGCCCCGGACTTGATCCGGGGCCTCATATCAAGCAGTCAGAGGAGGTCCCGGATCAAGTCCGGGACTGCGAGGTGCCAAACGGCAGGAAATGGCCATTACCAACGCTCTTGCCGTCATCCAGCCGCTCATTGGGACAGGCAAAACGCCCGTTCACCCAACCGGCAAATCCCACACCCGGATGACCTCGCCGCCCTCGCGCATGGCATTCAGCTCTGCCACGTCCGGCACTGCTGCACCAGGAACCTCGGGCAGCGCCTCATCCGTTCCGCGTCGCCCGGCGCAAATCCACGCGCCAAACGACCATTCGCCAGGTTCCAGAGCGCAGATCAACTGTGGGACCCAACTGCGCGACGCAAGCAGGTTGGTGTTGGGTTCCGGGGCCACGACGCGCGGCGTGCGGGCCTTGGAACCAGGCAAGGGCGTCGCGACATCGGCGATACAGGTCACGTCCCGCGCAGTCACCATCCGTGCCGATGCGGCCGTGACCTCAGGTTGCAAGGCGGGGCCGGGCGTGGGGTCATCGCGGCGAATGGCAAAACCCCCTTCGACCGTCTGGACGTGCCGCCCGGTGCGGATGCGATGGATACGCAGGTGGCCGGGCGGTCGCGCCAGAAGCCAGCTTTCCACCTCGACCTCAGGCATCGGCGACCACGCCGAATAAAGCCAGTCCGGCCCGATCCGCGCCATGCTCTCGCTGCATCGGACGGCGGCCAGTTCGCCGTTTTCGGAGAAGGCCAGCATGTTGTCGAACGGTCCATTCTCGAAGGCGCGGCCCTCGGTTTCGACGCTGAAGCCATAACGCGTGGAATAGGCGAACTTGTTGTACTTCTCGGCGGTGCGCCCGAAAGTCGGCGATTGCTGGCCACCCGCCAGAACGGTCACGTCGCCCGTGTGCTCGAACTTCACCATGCCCGGTTCGGGCAGGCTGATGACCTGCGGGCGCTCCTGCGGCGCGGCCTCCTCCGCCTGCCAAAACGGGTGATCCTCGGGCAGGACCAGAGGCGCGAAGGCTTTCATCGCCCAGTAGGGAGAGCCGGGGGAGTTGTAGCGCTCCGACATCGAGAGCTGCGGGTAGCCGTAGCCGATGGTCATGGCGCCACGTGAATCGCAAATCGGCTTGTCCGACCACCAGCGAAGGTTGCGCGCCCAAAGCCCGCGGATCTCTGCCCAGGGCAGCGCCTCTTCGCCCGCCAGCGCCAGAGTGCCCCAGAAGCCTGCATGAGCAAAGCGATAGGTCAGGGAGCGGCCATAGGGCAGAGCGGCGCCATCGGCGGCGTACCAATGGGCGATCTGCGGGGCGAAGGTTCGGGCGCGGGCGCGGAAACGGTCCCGGCGGGCGCGGTCGGCCTCGGGGCCGTATTGCGCATAGATCAGCCCGTAGAAATGCATGGCAAAGGGGATGTAGTGGTCGGCCTGCCGCTTGTCGCCGTCGCGGTACCAGCCGTTACCCATGTCCCAGCTTTCCAGCCGGTCGAGGTTGGCCTCGATGATCGAGAGGTCATGGTCGACACCGACACGGGTGAGGCCCAGCGACACCAGCACATGGAAGAAGTTCCAGTTGTTCGGTGCAGGGGTCTGTTGCAACGAGTTCAGCAGCCAGTCGCGGAGAGTGTCGCGACCACGTTGGCTCATCCCGTCCCAGAAGGTCTCTGGTGCCAACGCCAGCGCGTAGCCGATGGCGGCGCTTTCGACCATGCGCTGGTCGCGGTCGGTGACGGGTCCCCAGTATTCAGGGTGTTCCGGGTTGGAGCCATTCTCCAATCCGGTGACGAACTTCTCGATCCCGTCGAAATGGCCCCCACCAGCCAACAGCGGCGCGAGCCCCCAGAAGGGACGCACCAGACCTTCGAGATCGGCAGCGGCGGCATGGAAATGTGCGCCTGTCGCGCCGAGGGTCACGCGGGCGCGGCCGGGGGAAAACGCGTCGAGCAGGGGCGCTGTGAGGTTCAGCACCGCCATTTGCGCATCGGCGCGGGTGGCGAAGGTGTTTTCCTCCATCGGGTTGGCCGTATTGCGGAAGGGGATGTCTTTCATCATGCCACCAGGTGTCGTTTGCGCGGGTCGGGGATCGGCACCGCGGAGATGAGTTTCTGCGTGTAGGGATCCTGCGGCGTGTCGCAGATCTGCACGGCGGTGCCGGTTTCGACCACGCGGCCCTTGTGCATCACCGCGACGCGATCGCAGAAATAGCGCACCACGCCGATGTCATGGGCGATGAACAGGATCGCCAGGTCGAGCTCGTCGCGCAGGTCGAGCAGCAGATCGAGGATCTGCGCC
>Ga0208334_100047_pt1 | contig 81738 bp, 94 predicted proteins | sample DeeseametaMP0900_FD_184201 | JGI IMG/M metagenome (GOLD analysis project Ga0208334, IMG submission 184201) | Marine microbial communities from the Deep Indian Ocean - MP0900 (SPAdes) | ecosystem: Environmental > Aquatic > Marine > Oceanic | place: East of Durban, South Africa, South Indian Ocean...
GAGCGTGATCACCTTGCCCCGGGCCGCGGCGCGGATGTCGGGGTGGATAAGGCCATAGCGCAACCGGCCTTTCACGGCGGCCACCGTGGTGCCGAAGGTCTTTGCGATGGTCTCGGGCGTCTGGCCGTCGACCTCCATCATCCGCGCGAAAGCCTCGAACTCGTCAATGGCGTTCATCGGCGCCTGGGTGACGTTCTCGGCGAGCGACAGCGCCGTGGTGACGTCGCACTCCTCCGGCACGAGGCGGCAGTCCACCTTGGTCTTCGCCGTGAACCCCTTGGCGGCCTTGTCTGCGACCAGCTCCTTCAGCGCGGCATGGCGTCGGCCACCAGCGAGGACAGAGTATTTGCCGTCGAGCTTCTGGACCAGGAGCGGCTGCAGGAGGCCCAGCACAGCGATGCTGGCCTTCAGATGCGCGATGTTCTCAGGATCATAGGTTTCCGGCGCGTTGCTGCGCACATTGGCAGGATGCGGGACCAGATCGCCGATGGCGACGGTAATGGGCGCAAAGCTTGTGGTCATGGGATATCCTTCTCGGTGGGTGAGATACGGCCCGCGCGCTTGCGCGTGACCAATCCCCGGCTTCGGGGATCACGACGACAAACGGCCCACTCTCCCTTTGAGGGGTCAGTGGGCCTTCATCGTCTCAGATGTCAGGGGGGAGGAGTCCCCTGCCCTACCAGTCGCGCGCCAGCATGATGGTCAGCACGCGCATGGTGGTGGCGGGATTGTCCGGGGTCTCAGCCCCGTAGCGGAAATCCGAATCTGCCTCATAGAGATCGATTTTCCAGAACACGGTCTCGCCCCGGATCTCGACCGCCCCGAAATCGTGCCATCCCTCGGGATCATTCTCAGGCTCGAATGTATCGAACGCACCGGTGGCCTTCACCGCCTCGGCCATGAAGCCGTCACCGGCCTCCATAAGCGCGCGGGTGACATGCATGCGGCCCTGGATGGGCTGCGCGGGCGGCACCCCAAGGCACGCGAGCTTGCGAAACGCGTCGTTTTGCGCCGCGATCACGGTCGGATCCGGAAGGTCTGGCTGGGGTTGAACATTCATGGACATGGGGATCTCCTTTGAGAGGTTTGAAACACCCTTCTCAAAGCCCACTTTTCCTTTTCCGCTTGGCGGAGGAACCCGGTCCAAACCTGCCCGAACCAAACAGTTCCAATAGTCCGCTCTGCGGACAATCCTGCCGTTCGCTGCGCAACCTCCATTCTTGCTGCCCTTGCGCAGGCGCCCGTAGGCCGGGCGGATTCCAGTCATTCGCCGCGCCAGCGAGCATATCAGCCCTCGGAGGCGAAAAGCGACATTCAAGTCAACTGACTCTGGGGTGAACTTTTCCACCGCCACAAGTCGGCTACGAGCCCTTATTGACCGTGACGATCTTGAGGTAAAGTGCAGTTGCAGCATTGCATAGTGTGCAAAGAGCGGCCAATACCCCCGTCGGGTGAAGCCACCCTCCGAGGTGCAGCCTAAATTTCCGGTCCTTCGCCGCAAATGCAAAGCTTTCGCCCAGGATCAGGCATTGCTTGCAATGCCGACCTTGTAGGTCAAGTCAACCAAGCCTGAAGGAAAGGGTTTCGCCGATAGGAGTTGGAGATCAATGTCCCGCACGGCTGTGTCGAAGATGCGGATGCCCTCGCCAAGCAGGATCGGCACGATCGTGACCTTCATTTCGCCGATCAATCCTGCCCTGAAAAAGGACTGGATTACGGCACCGCCGTCGACATACGTTCGCTCATGGCCGCGGACGGCGAATTCACGCATGACGCCTTCGGGGCTAAGCTTTGAAACCTCGACTTTTCCCGCCAGGCGCTCTGGAATGTCTTGCTCGGACATTGAGCGGCTCAACACGACGACAGGCTTCGTATAGGCCCATTCACCAAACCCGAGAAGCGTGCGGAATGAACCAGATCCCATGACAATCACGTCCACGCTTTCCTGAAACGCGTCGAACCCATGGTCCTCCCCAGACGTCTGCTGCTTGGTCAGCCAGTCCAACCCGTGATCCTTGCGCGCGACGAAGCCGTCGAGGCTCATGGCCATCATGATGTGTCCGGTTGGCACGGAACCCTCCTTTCGTCGTTCCCTGAAAAAAGCGTCGCGTGACGCCGAGTGGTTGGTGCGGAATGGGACCTCTCTTGGGACGCCGCTCGGTTTCAGGCTGACTTTGCAGGGAAGGTTAGCGTCATGGCCTCGCCGATGGAACCTCGAGAGCGGGACTCCACACTTCCGCCGATGCGTTCCATGGCGGTTTGTGTGATGGATAATCCCAGCCCGCTGCCCCCTTCTGGGGCGTTTCGGCCCCGAAAAAAGCGCTCCGTTATGCGAGAGCGATCTGCCTCAGTGATGCCAAAACCCTCGTCTGACACGGTGACCTGTGCGGCATTGCCGAAGACAGCGGCGCGGATTTCGACCACTTTTCCGGTCGTGCTGGCCGCGATGGCGTTTTCGACCACGTTTCGCAGCGCCAGAGTCGCCAGGACGGTGTCGCCGGATACGGAAGGCAAGCTTGCCGGAAGATCAAGATGGAGATTGACGCCTTTGGCGTCAGCAGCGCGCTGCATGGAAGCCACGACGTCGGAGATCACCTCCCTGAGGTCAATTTCCCCGCCCCCATCGTCTGAAGCACCATCCACAGCTGCCAGTTCCAGAAGCTGGCGCACCATGCGGTCGGTGCGAGCCACGCCCTTCTCGATCTGCTCCAGCGCGTGCCGGCGAGTGTCCTCGTCTGGGGCCATGGCCGCGATCTGGGCCTGCGTCTTGATACCTGAAAGAGGCGTCTTCAGCTCATGCGCGGCATAGGCTGAGAAGCTGCGTTCTCGCTCCCGGGCTGTGGTCACCCGCTCAAACAGCGTGTTGAGTGCGGCCCCCATGGGGCGCAGCTCAAGCGGGAGGGGCTCCGCCTGAACCGGCTCCAGATTGTCAGCCGAACGCGCCGACAACGTCTTTGCCAAGCGTGAGAGTGGTGCGAGCCCTTGGCCCACGCTGAGCCAGATCAAACCCGCGAGAAACGGGAGGACAGCGAGTGCAGGGACCAAAAGACCGCGGATCACGTCACTGACCAGCCGGTCCCGCACGGCAAGGCGATCCCCCACCATCACCCTCAGGCCGAGGTCTTCGTTTACTTCGGCGAAGACGCGCCATCGTTCACCATCCACGACAGTTTCAGAAAAGCCGCTATCCGCCTGGGTCAGCCGTCCCGCCGGGGCGCTGCGCGACGCGCCGACCATCGTCCCGTCGAGTGACCAAATCTGGCAAGAAAGCTGGCGGGAATACCCGGCCTCGGACCGAGTGGTGAGCGCAGCCATCGCGTCGGCGGCGTTAGACAACTCGACGCGCCCATCGGAGAGGAGGGACGAGACCATTTCAGCCGCTTCCGCGAGACGGGCATCCAATACCCGCTCCACCTCGACGCGGGTGGAGTGCTGAATCCACCAGGCTGCGGAAAACCAGATCGCACCGGTGGAAACCAGAAGGATAAGAAACAGACGTGCGCGGATGGACGTCATGCGCTTTCCTCCGCAAGCCGATAGCCCACCCCGCGGACGGTCTCGATGAAATGCGGGCCCAGCTTCGCCCGGAGCTTGTGGACGTGCACCTCAACTGTATTGCTCTCGACGCCATCTTGCCAGCCGTAGAGCCGCTCCTCGAGCCGATCCTTGGGGACAATGACCCCGGGGCGTTCCAAGAGTGCCTGCAAGATCGTGAACTCGCGGCGGGAAAAGCGCACCTCACCCCCGCCGATCTTGCCTGCCATGCGCGCAGGGTCGAACACCAATCCGTTCCATTCAATAGTGGCACTGGCCTGACCCTGCGCACGCCGGGTGATAGCACGCAGCCGAGCGCCCAATTCGCCCAGGTCGAATGGCTTTGCGAGGTAGTCATCGGCGCCTGCGTCCAGCCCGGCGATCCTGTCGCCGATCTGATCGAGCGCTGTCAGTAGCAACACAGGTGTCCGGGTGCCTTGCGATCGTATGGTGCGGAGCAATTCGAGACCGGAGCCGTCTGGCAGCATAATATCGAGCACCACGGCAGAGAAGCCGTCCTGCTCCCAGGCCTCCTGCGCATCCTCACAGGTTCCCACCAGTTCGGGGACGAAACCGTGCAGACGCAGGCCGATGCACAAACCGTCGGCCAACGAGGCATCGTCTTCCACTACCAATATCCGCATTCCCGGCTCCTTCTGACTTCAGGCGGTTTCGGCTGTCAACATTAAGCCAGCGTTAAGGTTGGAGGCCGAGGGAGCGCTGCATGACAGCAATTCTCTCCGAATCTCTCCGACCACTCGCGTTTCTTTGCGCCTCGTTCCGGACAATCCTGCTGATTGCGGGTCTTGCAGGCTCCGCGGCCGCACAGGAAAACCTGTTTTCATCCGGCGCACCGCTGGACCCGCGCGAGGCTTTTGCCCTTTCAGTGGACCCCCAACCTGATGGCAGCCGCCTGTTACGATGGAAGATCGCTGAAGGCTATTACCTATACCGCGACTATCTCGCCGTCGAGACTGACACGGGTGCGCCCGTCACCTTCGAGAGCGACCCCGGCGCGCAGAAGGTAGACCCGACCTTCGGCCCGGTAGAGGTCTATTATGACCGGGCCGAGGCGCGCATCGACCTTGGTTCCGGCGAGTTGCACGTCACCTATCAGGGCTGTCAGGAAGACGGCATCTGCTACCCGCCGGTCACGGACATCTTGCCGGCTGTCCCGGCTGCTTCGCCTGGGGAGCCGGAAAAGATTGGTTCAGCGCCCATTACGCCGGAGGGCGGCATCACTTTGGCCGAAGATGTCGGGCTAATCGAGGGGTTGATGCAGCGCGGGGGTCTGAGCCTGTTGCTGCTGGGTTTCTTCGGTTTCGGACTGCTGCTGGCCTTCACGCCTTGCGTTCTGCCAATGATCCCCATCCTCGGCGGGTTTCTTGCAGGCCAGGGGGAGAGTCTGACGGCCCCCCGCGGGTTTGCGCTCAGTGCGACCTACGTGCTTGCGATGTCCTCCGCGCTTGCACTTCTGGGGGTGGCCGCCGCTTGGTCCGGGCAAAACCTCCAGATCGTCCTGCAATCGCCGTGGGCAGTCGGCGGAGTGGCGATACTCTTTTCCGCACTGGCGTTGTCGATGTTCGGCCTGTTCGAGCTGCGCCTGCCGCAGGGTTGGAACGATCGCATGGCGGCGGTCGGCGGCCGGCCCGGGGGGACATTTGCAGGGGCCGCTGGGCTCGGCTTCACCTCGGCCCTGATCATGGGGCCCTGCGTTACCGCGCCGTTAGCGGGGGCGCTGCTTTATATTGCTCAGACCGGAGATACCGCGCTTGGCGCCGCCGCGTTGTTTTCTCTTGGGCTCGGCCAAGGCGTGCCGCTTCTGCTGCTCGGTGCCTTCGGTAGCCGCGCCTTACCGCGCGCCGGGCGCTGGATGCAGGTGGTGAACCGCATTTTTGGTTTCATATTTCTCGGTATGGCCGCTTGGTTGGCGGGACGGGTCGTGCCACCCGCCGCTGGACTGGCGATCTGGTCCGGGGTGCTGGTGCTGGCCGGCGTTTTTCTCGGCGCGCTTGACCGGCCGGAGTCCGGCGCCGCGCCTACCGCTCGGCTGCGTCAGGCAGCTGGGGTCGCAACCCTTCTTGCCGCAGCCCTCATGGGGGTCGGAGCCGCCAGCGGCGGTGACGATCCCTTGCGACCGTTGGCGGGGCTGCGACTCGGAGCGCCGAGGCATGACAGTGAGAAGGCTGTCGCCTTCACCACGATCCGCTCTGTGCCGGAACTCGAGGAAGAGCTGGCGCGGACGGATCGGCCGGCCATGATCTATTTCACTGCCGAGTGGTGCGTGAGCTGCCGCTCCATCGAGCGCCGCGTCTGGCCAGACCCCGGAGTGCAGGCGGCGCTTTCGGAGATGCAGGTGCTTGCTGCCGATCTCACGACGTTCGACGCGGATAGCCAAGCGCTGCTGGATCGTCTGCGCTCGGTCGGGCCGCCAACGATGATTTTCCTCGATGCCGAGGGGCGTGAGCAGAAAGAAACGCGGCTTATTGGCGAGCCCGGTCCCGCTGACGTCGTGGCCTCGGCGAGGGCTGTGCAATGAACGCGACATCCATCGGTCCCCTGGTTTTCGCAAACGAACGTCTGCACGCGGTGATCGCGCTTGCCGCCGTTCTTCTGATGCTGGACCTGGTTGGCCGGCGAAGACCGGGCCAAGCAGTCACGCTGCACCGGTGGGGGTGGCTGCTGTTGATGTCGTGGATCGTTGCGGCGCGTCTTGGTTTCGTCTTGGTTAATCGCGAGGCATTTGTCCTCGACCCGCTCTCGGCACTGGCCGTCTGGCAGGGCGGTTTCGAGCCGATTGCCGGACTGCTGGGCGCGGGGCTTGTGGGACTTGTCTCGCTTCTGAAACGTCCCGAGGTGCTGCGCCCTCTGGTCCTTGCGGTGGCCATGGCCAGCTCTGCCCATACGGCGGCGGGATGGATCTTCTCGACCGAGGCACAGGGCAGCTTGCCTCAATTGGCCCTCACGAATCTCGGGGGTGCTTCAGTCAAGATGACCGAGTCCGATGGACGTCCGGTGGTCGTGAACCTTTGGGCAAGCTGGTGCCCGCCCTGCCGACGCGAGATGCCCATGATGATGGAGCTCGCGGAAGCACAGGACGATGTGATGCTGCGTTTTGTCAATCAGGGCGAGCCGCCAGCCACCGTGGTCCACTACCTCGAAGAAGCGGCATTGAATGGCAGGCATGTGGTGCTGGATGAAGGCCAACGCATGATGGAGCACTTCGATCTGCTCGGCCTTCCCAGCACGCTTTTCTTCGACGCGGAGGGGAATCTTGTCGCCGCACATACCGGCGAAATCTCACGAGCCGAGCTGACCAACCGCATGAAAGAACTTCAGGAGACAAAATGACTTTGAAGCCGACGACCTTTGGCGTGGTTGCGGGGTTGGCCTTGTTGGCGGCCTGCACGGCGCCACCCGCTGATGCTGTGCGAGAGAGAGCCACGCCAGTTGCCCTCAAATCCACAGAGACGGACCCGCTTTACGGTGAAGTGCAGGACGCGGGCCGCACAATCCTCGCAGTGCCAGAGGCGGCGTTGAGCGAGCGTAACCGTAGGCAGGAGGTCGACTACTGGACCGATGAGCCGCCCGGCACGATCATCGTCGATCCCCATGCGCGCTTCCTCTATCTCGTGCTCGAAGGCGACCGTGCCCTGCGCTACGGAGTCGCCGTGGGCGATCAGGGTCGCGGCTTTTCAGGCGAAGGGGTGATCCCGTTCAAGCGTGAATGGCCCCGCTGGACGCCGACGCAGAACATGCTGCGCCGTGATCCAGAGCTCTACGGCCCGGTGCGCAACGGGTTGGAAGGCGGGCTGGACAACCCCCTTGGCGCTCGCGCGCTCTATCTCTTCAAGGGTGGGCGGGACACGCTTTACCGCATCCACGGCACCAACAATCCTTTCTCGATCGGCAAGGCCGTCTCATCCGGCTGCATCCGCCTGTTCAACCAGGACATCCTCGACCTGCACGAGCGCGTCAACGATGGCGCTCGTGTGGTCGTGCTGAGCGAGAGCGACAGCGGCAAAGGAACGACGCCTCCGGGCCGCACCACGACCAGCAACTGACACGCAATAGGAGATTCTCATGCCCATGATCCCACGAAGAACCTTTCTGACTGGCGGCCTTTTCGCCGTTGCCGGCGGTGTGAGCCTGATGTCGATCTTCCACTCGGCTGCCAGCGCCAAGGAACTGACCGTCGAGGATGTTCTCTTCGATCCGGCCAACCCGGTGCTCGGCAACCCTGATGGCGACGTCACCATCGTGGAGTTTTTCGATTACCAGTGCCCTTACTGCAAGGCCAACCATCCGCCATTGACCGAGGTCGTCGAGACTGACGGCAACGTCCGTCTTGTCATGAAGGACTGGCCGATTTTCGGCGCGCCGTCCGTCAGGGCCGCCCAACTGGCTCTCGGGGCAGCCTCTCTGGGCCGCTATGAGGCAGCAAACACCGCCCTGATGGAGACTGAGGGAAAGCTCGACGATCACCTGATCGAAGAAACGCTGAACCTTGCGGACTTCGACATAGACGAACTGGACAAGGCCTATCGAGGCGAGCGGGACAAGTGGGACGGGCTGTTGAGCCGCAATAGCGAGCAGGCAAGTCTGATCGGCCTTCGTGGCACGCCCGCCTTCATCGTCGGCGAAACGCTATATCCGGGCGCACTGGACGCCAAAACCCTGCGTGAGGCCGTCGCCGCGGCCCGCAGCTGACTTTGGCAAAAGCGAAAGCATCACAAAAAAAGGAGAGAGCAGATGAAAAAACCTCTGACACGCCGTTCAGCGATCCTCACTGGCCTCGCAGGGCTGGCAACTCCGGGATTGCTGCGCGCGGCTGAGCCCGTGCGACGAAATTCCTCGAGCTTCAAGGTGCAGCGATGGCAGGACCATTTCGATGATCTGGGCGTCGGGATCATTGTCGCCGATACCTCCTCGCGGGCATTGCATTACTGGAACGCCGACGGATCGGACTACCGTGTTTATCCGACTTCGGTGCCTATCTCGGAGGAACTCACAAAGCGTGGTTATACGCGGATTGTGCGCAAGAAGGTGGGTCCCGACTGGACACCGACGCCCAGCCAAGTCGAACGCTTCGGCTGGACCTACATGCCGCCTGGCCCCGACAATCCGTTAGGAACTCACGCGATGTATCTGTCTTGGCCCGCCTACCTGATCCATGGCACCCACGATACCCGAAAGATAGGCCGCCCATCCTCTGACGGATGTATCGGACTCTACAATGAGATGATCGCGGAGCTCTTCGAGATCACGCCAGTCGGAACGCAGGTGCGGATCATCTAACTCGAACCGCATAAAAGCTGTCCGGCCTGAGGCCGGGCAGCTCGGTCTAATAATCCGGAATCCGGGCGTTATGTGCGCGATCACATTCGAATACGGCGGGAACGAACCGCCAATCGTTACGGCGAAGAACTGTCTGCCACCGGCAACAGAATTTGCACTCGCGTTCCGTGGTCAAGCTCGCTGGTGACGCCTATATCTCCACCAGCCTCCCGCGCGAAACGCCGGGTCTGATAGAGACCGAGACCGGTGCCATGCGCCCCTTTCGTGCTTGTGAACGGCTGGAACAGGCTGGCCAGTGTTTCCTGAGAGATGCCTTGTCCCGTATCTTCAACCTGAATGGACACATAACGTCCGGGATGAAGCTTGGGGTGTTCTTCGAGGTCGACGACCCTCGTCGAAATGACGAGTTCGCCCCCTTTGGACATTGCATGCGAGGCGTTGACCGCCAGATTCATCAAAGCCGCATCCAAAAGCGCGCGGCTTGCCTCCACGCAGGCTTCTCCGGCCTGGAGATCGAGTGAAAGCGTGACACCTGAGCCCGTGCTGCGGCGGAGCAGAGCCTCGAGGGAGCGGATCTGCCCATCCAGGCTGAATGTGCTGGTATGCACCTCCTGATCTTTGGCGAACTGGAGCAGATCAGAGATAAGTCCGACACCGCGCTCTCGGGCTTCATCAATGCCCCGAAGCAAGGTCTCGTCGGCGTCTCTCCGACGCAGCAAGCGCACCGCGGAGTCGATCACCGCAAGGATGTTCTTGAAGTCATGAGCGACTCCGCTTGTCATGAAACCGATGGTCTCAAGTTTCTGCTGCATCGCTGCCTTCTGGCGCTCGACCTGCCGCTCGAGCCGACGACGCTCCAGTGCCGAGTAGAGCAGCAGCATCAGCGCGATCAGGAGGATATCGGCGAGAACGACGGTCCAGAGTGTCCGGCGCCAATCGACCAGAGCGTCGCCGTGGTCAAGCCCGACGGCGACTACGAGAGGGAACGCGCCGAAACGTTCGAACCCGACCACCGCCTCGCGCTCGGTAAGTGGGTTCATGGTCTGATAAATACCGTTTGAAGCCTCGGCCAGGTCGGGCGCGAAAATCCTGACATTCTCGGCCTTTGTTCCATAGGCGTCGGGCAGCGGCGGGACGCTCGCAATCAGCGTTCGGTCCGCATGAAACAGGACGACTACGTCACGCGGCTCGAGTTTCAGGCGGCCGTAGGTTCGCTCGATGAAGTTCGGCTCGAGCGCCGCCACCGCAACCCCGGCGAATTGGCCATCGGTGGACTCGAGGCGACGCGCGACAGGAACAAACCAGCGCGAAACCGACCGGCTCAGAATCGGGCGGCCGACGTAGAAGTCCCTGTCGGGGTCGTCGCGCAATACGCTGAAATACTGCCTGTCGGCCAGCGAAACGCGCGGAGTGTCCGGGTAATCGGTGTCGTGACTGATGTAACCGTCCGCTCCGATCACGAAGAGCGCACGCACCGTCTCAAGGCGTTCGTTGAGACTGCGAATGAACGTGCGAAATTCCGCGTCGTCTTGTGGGAGATCCTCGCGTTCGAGCCAATCGGCGATCGCACGCAATGCGAGGTCGGTTGATTCAAGCGCGGTCCTGCCTTGCTGCGCAAGGAGCGCGCTGATGTTCGTCGCTGCGGTGCGGACATCGGCCTGCTCGTCCTGCCGCGCGTCCACCACGATCCAGATCGAGGCCAACAAGAGCGTTGCCACGGCTCCGCCCAAGCCGATCTTCAGATGCCGGGCATCCTTGGTTAAGCGGCGGCCCATCTGGACGCCAAGTCGCCTGATCGCTTGTGTGTTCATACAGCGATTACACGGCAAGCGCGATCAATACTCAATGTTCTTGTCCGTTCAAGTTGCCAGTCCCTTCCCAGTCGACATTGGCCAGCGCTAACGTGCGCAATACAGGGTGTGCAGGGTTTCCAGCACCGCCGCGGCTTCATTCCCGACAAGTCGATAGTAGACCGTCTGGGCTTCCCGGCGGCCTTCTACCAGACCGGCGTCTTTGAGCCGTTTGAGTTGCTGAGACATCGTGGGCTGGGCGACGCCACAGGCTTGGGCGAGCTCGCCTACCGAGCGCTCGCCTTCCACCAGACGACACAGAATCCGCAAACGGGCCTCCGAGGCCAGAATCTTCATCAGTTCAGCGGCTTTTTTGATGTCGCCGTCAAGCAGGTCGTCGTCGGCCACTACATGCCCCACCTTGAATATTCAGGCTCCGATATACATCGACAATAGATAACATCAAGCGTGCACGATCTTGCGCGCCATCACGGAGTGGAGAGATGGAAACTGCATTCACACCATGGCTGTCGCTCGGCGGCGGCATGATGATCGGGGCATCGGCGGTATTGTTGATGGCCACGAACGGCCGCATCGCTGGGATCAGCGGCCTGACCTCACGCATCTTCGCGCGTAGCAGCGACGGTGAAGCGCGCGGCGTTTCAGCCCTGTTCGTCCTGGGCTTGTTGCTGGCCGCTCCGCTCTGGCTGCTGGTGTCGGGCGATTGGCCTGAGCAATGGGTGCCGTCCAGCCCCGTTCTGATGGCGATTGCCGGCCTGCTTGTGGGCTTCGGCGCCGTCTTCGGCAGCGGCTGCACCTCGGGCCATGGGGTCTGCGGCATCTCCCGCGGCTCAGCGCGCTCCATTGTGGCAACGATCGTATTCATGACGGCGGCCTTCGTGACCGTCCTTGTCACCCGTCACCTGATCTGAGGTCTCAGCGATGAAACAGATATTTGCCCTAATTTCCGGCCTGATCTTCGGCCTCGGCCTGATCATCTCAGGCATGGCCAACCCGGCCAAGGTGCTGAACTTTCTCGACCTGTTCGGCAGCTGGGACCCGAGCCTCGCCTTCGTGATGGGGGGCGCCATCCTGGTGACGGCGCCAGGGTTCGCCTGGCTCACCCGCGCGCTCGACCGTCCATTCTTCGACAGCGAATTCCGCATCCCGCGGAAGAGCGACCTGGAGCCGAAGCTGGTCGTAGGAGCTGCGATCTTTGGAACGGGCTGGGGTCTCGGCGGGTTTTGCCCCGGACCGGCGCTCACTGCCCTTCCCATCGCCGCCACAGGCACGCTCATCTTCGTGCCGTTCATGCTGATCGGCATGTGGGCGGCCCGCCATGCGCCCGACAAACCCTTCTCGCTGAAAGGAGCCACCCAATGAAAGATCCGCTGAAGTCCCGCGTCGTCCGCCATTCGCCCTCGACCGGCGAAGGCAGCCCCGATGTCTGGGGCATCTATGAACCCGACACCGGTTCCATCCAATACATTTGCGCCGATCCGACGACGAAGAAAGCAGCGCTGATCGACGTCGCGTGGAACTTCGATCACCGGAACTATCGGTTCTCGACCGAGAGCATGGACCAGGTTCTGGACCTCGTGCGCGAGAACGGGCTGGAAGTTGAGTGGGTGCTCGACACGCATCCGCATGCCGATCATGTGATGGCTTCGACGCATCTGAAGGAGCGCACCGGTGCGCCGAACGCCATCGGGGCTCTGGTTCCCGAGATCGCGAAGATCTGGGCCGATCTATACAACCTGCCAGATGCCTTTGACCCCGAACGCGATTTCGACCGCCTCTTTGAGGAGGGCGAGACATTCAGTATCGGTGAGCTCGACGTGAAGATCATGTTATCGCCGGGCCACACGCTCGGCTCGATCACCTACCTCTGCGGCGACGCGGCTTTTGTGCATGACACGCTGATGCAGCCCGACGTCGGCACCTCGCGCTCGGACTTCCCGGGCGGCAAGACAACCGAGCTCTGGGAATCGATCCAGGAAATCCTGGCGCTGCCGGGCAACACCCGGCTCTTCGTCGGCCATGACTACGGCGGCCCGGACCGCGACGAGCCGATGTGGGAAGCGACGGTTGCAGAGCACAAGGCAAGCAACAAGCACGTCAAGGACGGCACCGACCGTGAGGACTACATCAAGCGCCGACAGGAGCGCGATGCGACGCTGCCGCTGCCTGACCGCATTCTGGCCGCTCTTCAGGTGAACCTGCGGGGTGGGCGGCTGCCACCGGCGGAAGATGACGGCAATCATTACTTGAAGCTGCCGGTCAACCGCTTCGACTGAACCCAAGGCGGGTGGTCATGAGGCCACCCTACAGTTCCTCACTGATCCCGGACCTGATGCTATGTCGCTGTCGCGTTATTTCCCGATCCTTGACTGGGGGCGTCGCTATGATCGCTCCGCCTTTACCGGCGATGCTGTCGCGGCGGTGATCGTCACGATCATGCTGATCCCGCAGTCGCTGGCCTATGCGTTGCTGGCCGGGATGCCGCCGGAGGCCGGGATCTACGCCTCTATCGCGCCGATCCTCCTCTATGCGATTTTCGGCACGTCGCGGGCGTTGGCGGTCGGACCGGTGGCCGTGGTGTCGCTGATGACAGCTGCGGCAGTCGGCAATATCGCCGAAAGCGGCACGGCGGGCTATGTTACCGCGGCGCTGACGCTGGCGGCGCTCTCTGGCGCGATGCTCCTTGCCCTGGGGCTGCTGCGGTTGGGATTTTTGGCCAATTTCCTGTCCCACCCGGTAATCGCGGGCTTCATCACTGCCAGCGGCATCCTAATCGCCGCCAGCCAGTTACGCCACATCCTCGGCATCGATGCCGAGGGCCACATGCTGATCGAAATTCTCGCAAGCCTCTGGGCGCATCTGGATGACGTCAATCTCATCACCCTTGCGCTTGGCGCCTCGGCCACGGCCTTTCTCTACTGGGTGCGTGGCGGGCTGAAACCGCTTCTGCTTGGTGCCGGGCTCGGCCCGCGAGCGGCCGACCTGGGGGCGAAGACCGGCCCGGTGCTGGCCATCGTCGGCACCACCCTGGCCGTGTGGTCTTTCGATCTCGGCGAGCGCGGCGTTGCCGTCGTGGGAGAGGTGCCGCAAAGTCTGCCGCCGCTCACCTTGCCGTCGGTCTCTCCGGAGTTGATCAAACAGCTTGCGATGCCCGCGTTGCTGATCTCGATCATCGGTTTCGTTGAATCGATTTCGGTCGCGCAGACCCTGGCCGCGAAGAAGCGCCAGCGGATCGACCCCGACCAGGAGCTGATCGGCCTTGGCGCGGCCAATATGGGTGCGGCCTTCACTGGCGGCTTCCCGGTCACGGGCGGCTTCTCACGCTCGGTGGTCAACTATGACGCGGGCGCCGAGACCCCGGCCGCCGGCGCTTTCACCGCCCTCGGTCTGGCGCTCGCGGCGCTGTTTCTGACACCGCTGATCCATTATCTGCCCAAAGCCACCCTGGCGGCCACGATCATCGTGGCCGTGCTGAGCCTCGTCGATCTGTCGATCCTCAAGCGCGCCTGGGCCTTCAGCCGTGCCGACTTTTCCGCTGTTGCAGTAACGATCCTGCTCACCTTGCTGGCCGGGGTTGAGATGGGCGTGACGGCCGGGGTCGTTACCTCGATCCTCGTGCATCTCTACAAGACATCGCGCCCACATATGGCTGTGGTGGGGCGCGTGCCGGGCACAGAGCATTTCCGCAATGTGCTGCGCCATGAGGTGGAAACCCAGCCGCATGTGCTGTCGCTGCGGGTCGACGAAAGCCTCTATTTTCCGAACGCACGCTATCTCGAAGACCAGCTTGCCGCCTATGCCGCCGACAAGCCGGAACTGACGGACGTGGTGCTGATGTTCCCCGCGGTCAATGAGGTTGATCTTTCGGCGCTGGAATCACTTGAGGCGATCAATGCACGCCTCCGTGATGCCGACATCCGCTTGCACCTGAGCGAAGTGAAGGGACCGGTGATGGACCGCCTCAAGCGGAGCCATTTCCTCGATGAACTGACGGGCGAGATCTTCCTGAGCCAGCATGAGGCCGAGTTGTATCTGAAAGACGCAGCCAGCATCCCGACCAGCGAATCCGGACGGTAGGCCCACCGCCGGATGTTGGTCGCCAGCGAAGGCGGCGCAGTCAGCAAGACCTCTCCTACGCAGTCAGCAAGACCTCTCCTACGTAGGCGGCCCGATGGGAACACCCTGCCACAGTAAACGGTTTGTCAGCAGGAGGACCCGACATGACATTACGCTTCGAACAGATACTGGCCGACGGGGTCGCCGAATGCTCCTATTTGCTCGGCGACGACGCGTCCCACACCTGCGCGGTTGTTGATCCGCGCCCGGACGTGGAGATCTATCTCGAGACCGCCCGGCGCTTCGGCATGGCCATTACCCATGTCTTCGAGACCCATATCCATGCGGATTTCCTGAGTGGCGCGCGCGAATTGGTGGATCGGCTGGGTGGGCAGGCCAAGCTCTATGTCAGCACCGAGGGCGGGGCCGAATACGGCTTCGACCATGAGGCGGTGCGCGACGGGGACGAGTTCACCTTTGGTGGCATGCGCATGAAGGCACGCTTCACCCCCGGCCATACGCCGGAGCATATGTCTTACCTGCTCTTCGACGGCGATACCGAGACGCCCTGGGGTGTTCTCTCCGGCGACGCCTTCTTCGTCGACAGCGTGGGGCGACCTGACCTTCTGGGCGACGACCAGTCCGAGGAACTGGCCGAGAAGCTCTTTTACACGGTCCGAGATGTCTTCATGGCCTTGCCTGACAATGTCATCATCTACCCCTGCCACGGCGCGGGCTCGGCCTGCGGGCCGGATATCGGCGACCGGATGTCCTCGACCATCGGATACGAGCGGCGCTTCAACCGCTACGCTCGGATCGAGGACCTGGAGAAGTTCAAGGAGGCGATCCTGGGGGATGCCCCGCCGGTGCCGACGCATTACCCGCGCATGAAGAAAGTGAATTCCAAAGGACCCGAGGTCCTGCGCAACCTGCCGCGGATTGAGCCCATGACCGTCAAGCGTTTCTCCGAAGCGGCAGAGGCTGGCGCTCAACTTTTGGACGTGCGCGACATGATGGACTTCGGCGCCGGACATGTGCCGGGAAGCCTCAATATCGGCGCCCGACCGGAGCTTTCGGTCTGGGCGGGATGGCTGCTCGACCCCGAGAAGCCGCTATACCTCGTCTTGCATGATGACGGCGATCTGTCCGACGTGTTGCGCCTGCTTTGGCGCACCGGCTTCACAAAATTCGGCGGTTACCTCGCCGGGGGGATGGCGGCTTGGCGCGAAGCCGGACGGGAATTTGCCCAGATCCCGCAGATTTCAGTGCATGAGCTAAAGGAGGCCGAAGATCTGCAACCGCTCGACGTGCGCAAACCCGACGAGTGGGAGGGCGGGCACATCCCCGGCGCGCGACATGCATTCCTTGGCAAGCTGCGCGAGACGCTGGACGACCTCGATCGCTCCGCCCCCTATGCCACCTATTGCGCCAGCGGTTTCCGCGCCTCGATTGCCGCGAGCTTGCTGAAGAAGAATGGTTTCGAGCAGGTGCGCAACGTGCCCGGAAGCTGGAAGGCCTGGCAGGCCGCCGACTACGAAACTGAAAAACCGAGTTAAGGAGGACACCATGCAAAATACAGTTCAGATCAACGACCGCTTCACCATCGCCAAGTTCGCGCCCGAGGCCGATCAGATCCGGCAGGCCGCGCAGGAGGGCTTCCAATCGCTCATCAACATGCAGACCGATGACGAGGACAAGAAGCTGAAGATGAAGCCGCAGGAGGAAGGTCAAAAGGCAAAGGAGGCCGGTCTGACCTTCCTGCACCATCCGGTCGACGGCGAGAAACTGTCCGAAGATCTTGTGGATGACTTCCGCCGAAAGGCCACCGATCTGCCGGCGCCCGTTCTCGTGCACTGCGCTTCCGGCAAGCGGTCCGGCGCCTTCGTGATGATGCACATCGGCTGCGAAAAAGGCATGACCGGCGAAGAGGTTATCAAAAAGGCAGAGGAAATGGGCTTCGAGTGTGACACGCCGGAGCTCGAGGATTTCGTGAAGAACTACGTGAACAGCCACAACGGCAAATAATTCGGCCGGCGCCGGGGGAACCAGCCCCCGGCCTTTCGAGCCCGGGGCGGTCCTCTGATGACGCCGTCAAAACGGCCGGCACGAGGTCATGTTCTGCTCTTCGGTATCACGCTGACCTGTCCATTTCGTTCAAGACGCGCTTCCTCGACCTCCGAGAGATCCCGCAAGCCATTCAGCCGCAACAGCTCCGCGATATCGTTCTCGCCGAAATGCGCTTTCCGGAATGCCTCGTCGTCAACTTCTCCGTCGCGAACAAGGGTTATGGGGCGGCCCTTCAGGAGGCGGGAGACGACCTTAGAGCGCGGCGCCAAGGCGGTCACCGAAACATATAGAACAACCAGCAGGCCGGTAGCGGCAAGGGTGGGCAGCAGCGGGGCATTACCGGTGAGCGACCGGCTCAGGCTCGACCCCAGGACGACAGTCAGGACAATGTCCTGCGCAGACAGATTTGAAAATGATCGTCGCGGTGCCACCCGGTAGAGCAGGATTGCGTAGAGGAAGATGATTACGGCGCGCAGGCTCATCTGCCACCAGGCAATATGCGGCGTATCCTGCCCGATCAGATAATGGAATGTCTCCATGCTCGCGGCCCCCTCTTCGCCTCACCGTAAATTACTCTGAGCCCAACACAGTTAAGCGCAACTTCGCAATGGTGCAGGCAAGCTTTACTTCGCGCGCGAGCGTCAGGGGACCGGAAGGCGAGAGAACGTCCCCCCCAAATGGTTTGCCGTTTACACAGGTCGCTGCATCTCCGCCGACGCGTGTGGTTCAGCTACGGGCGGATTTCGGTTATTCGTGAGCAGTGCGGCTTAGTCCCTCCGCCCCTCTCGCCCGGGTCTCTTCTTAACCGAAGCGAAAACTGTGGGTCCGCAGCGAACGGCAGGAAGTTCCGCTCTGCCGGCCTTCCCTCCCGAAAATACTGCGAGATGCATGGAGGGCTGGTTTGGTGAAGCTACACTGTGGCGAAGTCGTAACTAATGAACGGCTGCTCTGGGCCGGTTTCTCGCGCGCAAATTTGCTGCGGCTGCAAAGTGCTGCAACTGCTCGCTCGGTAGATTGGGCTCGAAGCTGCCATTTTCTGCGTTGCGGAAGAGCATAGGTCATGCTGCCTCAGCGCCCTCCCCTGCCCTGCACGCCTCCGATCTGGCGATCAGATAGTCGCAGGCCCGCTGCGCGTCCGCGGCGTGCCGGAAGATTGCGCCCTTGTCCGACCGAAGAACGCGCAACCAGTTGTGGAGGTAGGCGGCATTCATCTCGAGCGTATGCGCGGTAAAGCCCAGCGTCTGACCCAGGAACACCGAGGTCAATTCCGCGACGATCTCCTCGCGAGCATAGGACGTGTTGCCAAACTTCGAGAACCCGAAATCGCGGTTCAGCCGATGGGGGGCTTTTGTGGCATGGGCCAGCTCATGGGCCCAGACCCCGTAGAAATTGCGCGGGTCCTGAAACCGCGTGATGGACGGCATGTAGACCTTGTCCACGGGGGGCAAATAGTACGCCTCCGTGCCCGTGAAGACGGTTGTGATGTCGATGGCATCGAAAAACGCTTGCATGTGCGGGATGGGCTCGGACGGCGGATGCTCGGGCACGGGCTCCGGGTCAGGGTAGAAACTGTCGGGCAAGCCCTCGATCTGGCAGGCATTGAACACGCGGTAGGATTTCTGGAAGCGGAAGATGCGGGCTTCCTCGGAGTGATCATCCCCGCTGCTACGGTCGTCCTCGCCATCGGCGTCTTTCCGGCTTTGGCCGTAGTAGACAACGACAGAGGACTTCTCGCCTTTGCGCACCTTCGCGTCCAAGGCATTGGCCTGAGGCAGCGTCATCCAGAAGGGCGAGCTGTGGCCCGCCATCACGGTGCGCATCGTCAGCAGGAAGTTGTTGACCCCCTGGTAGGGCTCACCCCCCACGCGCAGGGGGCGAGAGCTGCCGCCTGCGGTCCAGGGCTTTCGCCAGGGCAGGACGCCGCGCTCAATGATACGGATGATTTCGTTTGTGATGACCTCGGAGGCATCGAATTTGGGCGTGCGGGATCGGGCCATGGCTGGCCTCCTTTCGAGTTTTAATGAGAGGGAATGGTGATCAGGCTGACTGACGGGGCCGCGGATCGTTGAGGATCCTCGCGCCGAGCTCTTCAACCATGTCGATGTAGTCGGTCAGCGAGACGGACCTGCCAGGACCGCAAGGGTCAGGGTCGACCGATCCGTCCCGCGCCACGCACGGCAAGTTCGCGAAGGCGACGACGTCACTGATGGGCCGGATATCGATGAACGGGGTCCCTCGTGCGACCGCGAGGGCGGCCAAGGGAAAGCGCTCGATGGGCGCGAGAGTCGAAACGGTGGTCCAACCGAGATGGAGGAATGTCCCACCCTCCCCGCAGATCACGTGCGCGTTTGGCAATGACGCCGCCTGCTTCAGATAGCCGAGATCACGCAGGACGGTCTGGCGTTCGAGCCGCTGTGCCAGCGCCGTCTGGCCAGTTCGGCGCAGCTCTCTATGCCGCCACCAGGAGGCGGCGGTTGCGCGGAGCACGCGCAAGACACTTGATTGCATAGGAATGCCCTTCATCCGGAACGGCAGACCGGAACCCGGCCCGGACCCATCTGGGGGACCCCAAAGGCCCTCATCCGTCAGTCACAAAACCCGAAGAACACTTTCTCTTTTTCCGGCCCCTTTGGGCACACAACAAAACCGAAAAGCCCGGCCCTTCTGCCGAAGCCATTGATTTCATGCAGCAATTCCAGATCGGCAGGCAAGATCGGCAACGCATATCGGCAAAACCTTGCTTGAAAGTACGAAATGTGTTTATTTTTCAATTACTTTGCAAACATGTAAGATCGGCAAAAATGCTGGAAACACCCGCCAGGATCGAACCCTGCTTCTTCGAGGAGCATATTCCCACAGAACTGGCAGACCTTTCGGTCGACATCCAGAGGGAAGCCACCGGGCTGGGACAAGGGTTGCATCCTGACAGCGCAGCCGAGCTTGCCGATCTCGTCCGCGTGATGAACTGCTACTACTCCAACCTGATCGAAGGACACAACACGCGCCCCCGCGACATCGAAAGGGCGCTGGCGGGCGCCGAGCTTGAGGAAGAAACCCGTCCCCTCGCCCTTGAGGCCCGAGCGCACGTCATCGTTCAACGGGCCATCGACGAGATGCATCGCAAGGGCACCCTGCCCCGCCCCACATCCGTCGAATTCCTGACTTGGGTCCATAAGAGCTTCTACGAAGAGATGCCGGATGAGTTTCGGGTCATCGAACATCCCGACGGCACACAAGAGCCCATCGTTCCGGGACGCATGCGCCAGGATGATGATCGGGAAGTTGCGGTCGGGCGCCACCTACCTCCTTCATCGTCGCGCGTCGCGGCATTCATGGACCATTTCGACAAACGATTTCAGATTGCGGCGCGGTCTTCGAGCGGACGGATCATCGCGATCGCCTCTGCACATCACCGGCTCAACTACATCCACCCTTTCCCGGATGGGAACGGTCGTGTCAGCAGACTGATGTCTCATGCCATGGCCCTCACAGCGGGGATTGGTGGCCAAGGGCTCTGGTCCGTATCACGTGGGCTGGCCCGCGGGCTAACCGATCGGGGCGAGTACAAACGGATGATGGATCTGGCCGACAGTCCACGCCGCGGAGACCGCGACGGACGGGGGAACCTGTCAGAAGCGGCACTGAAGACGTTTAGTGAATGGTTCCTAAAGGTGACGCTCGACCAGATCACCTTCTCAGCAAGATTGTTCGATCTCGGCGGACTAGACCAACGGTATCGTCGTCTTGTTGCAGATACCATCGATGACAAGCGAGCGCCGGAACTAATCTCGGCGGTTCTTCGTCATGGGGCACTGGAACGAGGCGATGCGCAGATTGTGCTCAAGACGTCCGAGCGTACTGCTCGCAACACGCTGAGTAAACTGACCGCCGCCGGATACATGACGTCCGCCTCGCCGAAGACGCCAGTACGGTTGGCGTTTCCGTTGGATTATAGAGAGCGGCTCTTTCCAAACCTCTTTGGAGACGGTGACATGCCCGTGTGACTGGCAACCGAAGCACCCTGTTTCTGGCCAAGTCCGCGAGCGCAGCCTCTGACCGTGTTGGAAAGAAGTTCACAGCTGTGAACTATCCCGAGCTATCCTACTTGTCAGCCGAGTTCACAGCTGTGAACTCATCATGCAGCATCCCGCCGCATCAAGGCCATGATCATCGGACCGCAGGAGAACTCCCCAATTGCTGCCTTTGAAGATAGGGTTCTCAAGTAGCCTCCAGGTGATCGGATATCCGCAAACCGTTCAAGCATTGCAACGATCACAACAGACGCTTCTTCGGGACCCATATAGCGTTTCGCCTCGTCCCACGCGGACGGGGAAATACCCATCATGGGCCTGACCACATCAGCCACCCGGACCAGATCGTGCCAGTGGCGCACGGGCTGCTCGGAATACGCTTTGAATTCCTGACAGGAAGCGAGGACGAGACCAAGCGGTATGTTCGGCATCAGTTGATCGTCAATAGTTGCCGTTGAGTTGCCCTCATCTTCAGAACACAGATGACTATTGGCAACTTCTGGAGTTTCGCGCACAGCGCCTCCGCCCCGCGCTTTTTCTAAGCGAGGTTCAAGATCATAAGAGTCTTTATTTGAATTCTGATAGTGCTGCTCAGAAACAGCATCATTGGTGCTCATATTTTCTGTTTCACAGCCATCCAGAAGGCTTCGGGCGTGATCTAAAGCTGACCCCAAAGCGTCTTCGATGCGCCTAAGGTCTTCCATTTCGAGTTTTCTGCGAAGATCTCGGGCCATTAGGGCCGCAAGATCAGAGAATTGCTCCCAGACGCCCTGATCCGGACGAAGTGAGCGCCCGTACTCGGCCAGCCCTGCGAGGTCACGCCGCATGAGGCTCACAGTGGCACGTAAGCGCTTGTACCGCTCTTCTGCGGCCCGGACGGTCTCAGCGGCCTCACAAACCTCCTGGAAGCGTCGAACGAGCGGAGAGAGGTCGAACCCAAACGCAACCTTTTCGTCGCCGTAGCGGCGGGCATAGCGCTTCCCATTGGGGCTATCGCGCCGGACAACAAAGCCAGTCTGCACAAGGTTGGAGAGGTGGCGCCGCATCGTCGAGCAGGGCATGCCGTTCAGGCGCTCGCAAATCGCCTTGTTGGACGGATGTACAATCAATTCGCTGTCATTGCCTCCGAGAATTGTCGCTTGGTGAAAGCTGACCAGCGCCTGAAGCACCGTCAAATCCCGATCGGACAAGCCGAACGCGACTCGAGCGGCAGCGAGCTCCCTCAGGACCTCCCACTTGTTGGCGCCGGCTGGGGGCAGGTCTTCTTGGGTCGCTGCCTGATGTTTCAGGATGGCAGCATCTATCGTTCGCCGGAACGGCGTTACGGGCGTGTAGTCCATTTTGTCATTCACGAAGACAAAAATATCCCTGTCCGCGAATCACTTTGGACTTGCGGAAAATAGCTCCGGACACTACCTTGAAGGTGCTAGAAACAAGTTAGGGTCTCGTGGAGTGGTCGCTTTGCGGGACCTTTTCTTTTGCCTTTTCGTGCCTCCTTCTTTGATTTCTGCTCTTCCTCAGTCTTCCGACCGCTGCTTCCAGCGTTCGTGAAGGTCTTCAATCATGTCATGCACTTGCGTCTCGACCCAATCGGCGAAGTCTCCACCCGCCAACTCGATCGATAGGCCCTTGGCAGTGCGTTTGACCGTGCCGCCGCGTTTGCCGCCGATCTTCAGCGGGACGCTGGAAGGTGGGGCAGGGGAGGGCGACTTGGCCGGTTTAATCGCCTTGGTCACAGCCTTTTCTACGGCCAGGAACGCTTGGATGGACGGGTCATTGGTAGAGGCAACGTCATCCACCACCATGGAGGTCTCGGCATTTTCACGTGCCTCTTTCGCGATCCCGATAAGGTCCTCGCAGTCCAGACCATTTTCGTCGATGGCCCGACCAAGGGATTCCCATCGGGGTCGGCCAATGCCATGGGCGGCGCCAATGGCGCGTACCAGATCCGGCCCGACCATGTCCGCGATCGCGATCGCCATAGATATGGACGACTTCGTGACGGTAAGAATTTCTGCAACCTGAGATTGATTTCCGAAGCCGGACGACACAAGGTCCTTTGCGAACAGGGCCTTTTCAATAAAAGACAAATCGCGCCGCCCCATGTTCTCCGAAATCTGAGCACGCAGAGCGCTGTCGTCATCCAGGTTGGTGACTAACGCGCGAACCTTGGTAACCTTATCGGACTGACGGATCGCCTCCAGCCTGCGTCGCCCATAGACCAAAAGGTAGCGATCATCTTCACCCGGCGCACGTCGCACGAGGATCGGAACAGTCTGACCGTTCGCCTCAATCGCATCGCGCAAATCCAGTACATCGGCCGGGTCAAGCCGGTCCGCCATACGCCCGTCTTCGATGCTCGCCGGGTCCAGTTCCCAAACATGATGGGAATCGACCGCGTCGCGGGCGGACCGAAGGGCGCGATTCGAGGTCATCATCGGTGTCACAGCACCTGTCTGAGGGGCAGGGGAGGGGGCCCCAGCTGCCGCGAGACTGTCCAGCATTGACATGCGCTTCTTCTTGCCACTGGTCATGTGCGCCCCCAGGTTTTCTGGATTAGGTCGGCGATCTCGTCATTCAGCGTATTCAGGCTCTCAATCGCGCGATCATAGGTGGAACGCGTGAACGCGCTGCGTTCCACTTCATAAAGTGTCTGCTTGGTCAGGCCCGCATCTGAGATGGCTGTGGACTTCAACATGGGCGAATTCAGCACGGCTTCGCCGTACATTGTTCGCAGGAAAGCCACGATGCGGTTCTGCGGCGCATCCTGCGGCTCGTAGCGGGTCAAAACATAGCGCATCCAGTCATGAGACATGTCAGCGCCGCTCTCGGCGATCACGTCCATGAGGTCGGCTGTCATGCGGAGGAATTGCGACATGGACATCACATCGAGCATCTCTGGATGGATGGTCACCAGAACGCCCGTGGCCGCGGACAGGGCGGACATGGTCAGAAAGCCAAGCTGCGGAGGGCAATCTATGACGACCACGTCGTAGTCCTCATCGACCTGGGCCAGCGCCTCCTTCACGCGGAAGAAGAAAAGTCCGGCATTGCCCTGCGCCAGCGCGCGCGGGGTGTCGTGCTCGAACTCCATCAGTTCGAGGTTGCCGGGGATCAAGTCCAAATTGGGGATATAGGTCTTGCGGATGACCGACCGGATCGGCTCCGGGTCCTCATAGCGGATCGCATCGTAGAGAGTGCCGCCATCTTCGAGGTCCAATTCCGGCTGAACGCCGTGCAGCGCGGTGAAGGAAGCTTGTGGGTCAAGATCAATGCCCAGCACACGATATCCGCGCAGGGCAAGCCGTTGGGCGAGATGGGCAGAGGTTGTTGTTTTTCCGGACCCGCCCTTGAAATTCATCACGCCGATGACCTGAAGATGGTCACCTTCTCGTCGTCCGGGAACGTAATCGCCCGGCTTGCGAGCGGTTTTTTCAAGGAGTACACGCAGCGCCTGGATATCCTGCGCCGAGTAAAGACGACGGTTGCCGGCGGTAAGCTCGGGAGAAGGCCCTTTGCCATCCAAGTTGAGTTTGCGAAGATAGGAATCGTTTACGCCGAGCAGCGCCGCAGCCTCACCAGAGGTGAATTTGCGCATGGTCTTCTCGGCATCGGGTGGAAACAGGCTCTCACGTTGCGAATGCAACTGGTTCGCCAGCCATTCCGAATGCTGGCGGATCACCGCGTTGAGATCCTCATGCACAAAGGTATTATCCATCTGCCCTCTCGCTTCCGAGACATCGCGTCTTTGGCGTGTTCACGGAAATTGACGTTTTTTGCCTCGTTTCCGTGACTATTGGCGCAAGAGTCGGATTCGCGCAAGGTTTTTCCACATCTAGTGGGCGAGTCGTCACCGAACACAAGGCTGTTAGGCTTCCTGCTGCATGGTGTAACGCACCGCATCTCACGAAAAGGGACAGGGGAGAACTCTTGTCGGAGGGCTCCAGCATGGCTTTGAGCGCACCAGAGCTTGCCTTCTGGCAGTTCTGGATATACATTACTGGATGTTTATCCATGCCTGAGAGGACAAGATGCAAGTTGCCAAATGGGGAAACTCCCTTGCCGTCCGGCTACCCGCGGATCTTGTGAGGGAACTCGGCTTAAAGGAAGGCGATCAGGTCGACCTGGTAAAGGACGATGGAACCATTCTTGTGAGACGCCAAACTCGCGCCGATGAAGTTCTACAAGGGCTGAGGCGGTTTCGCAGAAAACTGCCCAAGGATGCGCGTCTAAGCCGCGACGCCGCGCATGAGCGCTGAATTCGCAGACACGAATGTTGTGCTCTACCTGCTCGACGATGGTCCAAAGGCTGAGAGGGCGGAGGAAATTCTGGGGCAGGGACCCCGGATCAGCGTTCAGGTCCTGAACGAAGCGATGGTCAATTGCCGACGGAAAGCTGGGCTCAGTTGGGAAGATACCGGAGCGTTTCTTGAGGGTATTACGTCCGTATGCCCTGTAGAGGGCCTAACGGTTCAAACCCATCAAGTCGGTCGCGCGTTGGCAGAGAAGTACCAGTTATCGGTCTATGACGCGATGATCGTGTCTGCCGCGCTGATCGCTGGGTGCACGACTTTGTGGACTGAGGACATGCACGACGGATTGCTGGTCGAGGATCGGCTGCGCATCGTCAATCCATTTGCCTGACCAGCAACCCAAGTCGCTCCGCCCGTTCCAACAGCATCCTGACGGATGACGGTTGCCAGCTTGTGCGTCCCCGTGGCGTCCGCTCACGCATGGCTTCCAACCGGTCGCAGATCGCCTGTAGCGTGATATCCGGGTCCGAACCTTTGATGGCCGCAACAATCGCAGGCAGGCGATCGTCGGTTTTGCGGCGTCCAGCGCGTCCAAGCACTTCAGCGGGCAGGAACCCATCCCGCACATATGCCTTCACGGCACGGAGCAGGCGGCTTTGCGTCCAACGGCGGTCTTGGGGCAGGGGGGCATTGATAATCCGCAGCACGTCTTCCCAGGCCATATCCGGCCGTAGGCGGCGCACATGGGGCACCCAATCCTGCGCGGTTTCGTTCAGGCGCTCCATGTAGCCGTCCTGTCGTGCCAGCCGCACCTTGCGCAGCGCGGCGGGGTCTTTGGTGCGAAGCCCAGGATTGCCACCAACGCGGCCCTTGGCGCGTGCAGAGACAAGCCCGGCCTTCGTGCGCTCACGTATCAGCGCGCGCTCGAACTCCGCCGCGGCGCCCAGAACCTGCAATGTGAATTTTCCTTGAGGGGAGGCGGTGTCGATGGGGTCCTGCAGCGAGCGGAAGAAAGCTCCCTTGGCCTCCAGACGCTCGATCACCTCCAGTAAGTGCGACAGAGACCGCGCAAGCCGGTCGATCCGCACGACGACCAGCGTATCGCCGCTCTGGACCCGTTCGAGCACCCGCGCGAGCACAGGACGCGCGCGATTGCCGCCTGAGGCGTGCTCTTCAAAGATCTCGGCACAGCCCGCCGATTGCAGCGTCTCGGACTGGGGCAGGGGGGTCTGATCCTCTGTGGAAACGCGGGCATAGCCTATCAGGGACATGAAAACGGGCCGTTTGCAATTTTATGTATCACCAATAAACGACCGTTTGTAAGCGAATGCAAGTGCGGGCTCTGTGGGGCTGTTCAATACAAAGCCCTTGGTTCCCTTACGCTGAGCGCGATCAGCGAGCTCTCGCAGACCATTGCGCGCGCGTGCTATATAAGGTGTGCAGGCGCACCCTGACAAAACCCTTGGATAAAACGCAAAAGTACCATATTTTGCACATATGGAGCCTCAAGCATGTATAAATTATAGTATTTTTGATGATCCTCTTGAGGATGCGGAGGAGCTTGAAGAGACTTCTGAGGACGACCTGTGGTTCCTGCCCGGTCCGATGGAAGAGGAGCCGCATTTTCTGCCGCCCGGACCTAGGGCCGAAGTGCGTGAGACCGCTGTTCTCGACGATTGGCGACATGCCGAGGCGGGCCATGCTGCCCGCCTTGCCCGTGTGGCCTGCCGGATCGGGGCGTTAGACGACCGTCTGAAGCGTGGCCCGGAAGGCTGGCGGCACAGGCTTGCGTTGATCGAGGCGGCAGACCTCAGCTGGTTTGCAGGCGACCGAATTGGCCCGGATCGGCTGGCGCTCTGGATATCCATGCGCTTGTCCGGCGTGCAGGACGACACCGCAGCGCTTGCGCGTGTCGGATGGGCGGTGCGGCGTCTTACAGGCGGTCCCGGCCCAGAGGTGGACCTGTCCGCCTTCCTCGATCGCCGTGACCCCGAGAACATGGTGGATGAAGCCGAGCCCTTCGCGGATCGCGCGGGCGGGTGGCTTGACCTGATGGCGCAAGCCGCCGACCTGCACCCGATCACGCGTGCCTGCATGGGGTTTCACCTCTGGAGCCTCGCGGGCCTCGGACAGCAGAGCAACCGCATGGAAGCGGCGGTCACGGCGTCGCGCATTGCCGCGCATGAGGGCGAGGGGGCAATATTCGCACCCCTGGCCATGGGTGGGGCGGGGGCGCTGCGCGCCGGCGGCCCCCCGGCTGAACGTTTGGCGCGATGGCTCGAGAAAATGGAAACGGCCTGCCTGACCGCGATGCGGCACCTCGACGATATCGAGACATGGTCGGCGCTGGCGGAAGCCGAAATGACCCCACTCTCGGGCAAGACGCCGCCAGCCCTGCGCGGAGTGCTGACCGAATGGCCCCTGGTCTCTGCCCCTATGGCCGAGGCCCTGACCGGAGCCAGCCGCGCCGCTGTCCAGCGCAACCTCGCCTGGATGGAAGCGCGGGATCTGGTCCGCGAGCTAACAGGGCAAGGACGGTTTCGAATGTGGCGCGCCACAAACTGATGGTCGAACCGATCTGTGCGGCGGCCATGTTGCGTCTATCCGCAGCGCAGCTGAAACGGTGAGGAGCGCCGTTTTCCAGATTCTCGAGGTCAAAGAGTTCGGCTGATCGGCTGAGACAATTCGGCTTTCGCCGCGTCCCCAACTACCATGAAAGCATTGTCGACTGGGTCGTGACCGGTCTGCGGGTATAAACCGGACAGACCATACAACGCTCCAAGCGACGAACGTGCCGTTGTCGTAACGGCCTGTCTAATGATGTCTTTTTGAAAATCGCCGACGGAAAGAGCAGGGGCAGGACATGAAGCTGCAAAATCTCGAACGCCATCAAGCCTGGATCTATCTCGCTGCCATCCTCTCCGGTCTGGTCTTGGGCGCGCTCGCGCCCAGTATCGCGGGGGTGTTAGAAGCGCTGCTGTGGCCGGTGCTGGGATTTATGCTTTTCACTACCTTCGCTCAGATGCCGCTAGCGCACCTGCCGCGCGCGACGCGCGACCGGCGTTTCATCGGCACCATGTTGATCGGCAATTTCGTCCTGGTGCCGCTGCTGGTCTGGGGGCTGATCGCGTTCCTGCCTGACGATCCTGCGCTTCGGCTCGGGGTGCTTGTCGTGCTGCTGGTGCCCTGCACCGACTGGTTCATCACATTCACCCATCTCGGTCGCGGCGATGCGGTGCGTGCCGCGTCCGCGACACCGATCCTCCTCGCGGTTCAGTTCGCCTGTCTGCCGCTCTTCCTTTGGCTTTTTCTCGGCGAGGCATTCTTTGAGCTTCTCGCCGCCGACCGCATTGCCGCCGTCTTTGCGGCGCTTGTCCTGCTGCCGTTCACAGCGGCTTTCCTGCTGGAGCGTTGGGCAGAGGCGCGCCCGGAGCGGGCCGCGATCGTAAATCGCCTCGCCTGGCTGCCGGTTCCGCTTCTGGCTGTCGTGGTGTTCCTGATCGCGGCCGCGCAAGTCGACGCGGTACGGGATGCGCTGCCGGTTTTGGCGCAGGTGGCGGGCGCCTACGTCGCCTACCTCGTCGCCGCAGCACTTCTCGGTGCGGCGACCGGGCGGGCGGCCGGATTGTCCACTAGCGGGTGACGAACGGTCATCTTCTCGCTCTGAACCCGCAACTCCTTCGTCGTACTTCCGCTGGTGCTGGTGCTTGGACCGGAGTGGAACGTGGCGGCCGTGGTCATCGTCTTCCAGTCGCTCGTCGAGCTCTTCGGCATGGTCGCCTATCTGTGGATCGTGCCGCGCTATCTGGTCCCCGAACATGCGGCGACCACGCAGGACTCCGCGGGGAACGAATGATCGCAAACAACGGCGCTGGCACCATTGTCCGCTTGGCTGACATGCATGGGCGTCCTCAACTATGGCCCTTCAGGTCACCTCCGTCAGCGCGTCGATCACAGGGCATTCAGGGACATCGTCACCGGTGCATTGCGCCACGGTGGAAGACAGCACGCGTTCGATGCGTTTGAGATCGTCGATCTTGGCGCGGACCGAGGCGAGATGCGAATTTGCCAGACCCTGCACCTCGCCGCAGGTCTGGGCACCGCCATCGACCAAGGCGAGCAGATCGCGGACTTCGTCGAGCGTGAACCCAAGCTCGCGCGCGCGCATGATGAAGCACAAGCGCGCGACATGCCGATCATCGTAGACGCGATAGTTTTTGCTGGAGCGCGGCGGCTCGGGCATAACGCCGATGTTCTCGTAGTAGCGAATGGTCTCGAGATTGCAGCCGGTCAGCCTGGCCAGATCTCCGCGCCTGAGGACCTTCACCGATCTGTGACGATTTTTCACGTTTGACCCTCTTGAGCCTGTACCTGCTACAGACCCTAGATTGAGATCATCACTGAGGCAAGGATGATTCGAACCATGACTGAAACCACATCCGCCGACCGGCAGACGGCAATGGACGAAACAGGGGCTGCCGACAAAAAGGCATGGACGACAACCTGGCTCGGCGCGCTTGGCGCGCTGGCGATGACCTCATGCTGCATCCTGCCGCTGGTGCTGGTCAGCTTCGGCGTTACCGGCGTTTTCATTGCGCAGCTGGGCGTTCTCTACCAGTACAAATGGATCACCTTCGCGCTGAGTGCCGCCTGCATCGGCTATGGATTCTACAAGGCCTACCGTCCGATCCCGACTGAGGCCTGCGCGGATGGCACCTGCGCGCGCCCCATGAACCGGACACTCATGCGATCCATTCTTTGGATTGCCACCGCCATCGTCACCGTCGCGATGATCTTTCCCTATCTCACCCCATACCTTCTGTCCTACTGAAAGGCCGAACCCATGAAGTCACTCCATCTTGCCCTTGCGGTCGTTGGCACTCTCGCAGCTTCCCCCGCCGGTCGTGTCGCGGAAGTGGTGGAAATTTGAGGGTGGCGTAATCTCCGGGTGATCCAAAACCCACCCGAACCGGCGGCTGCAACCGCCAGGGAGATTACACCATGAACCAGATTACCGAGCTCGCGAGCGTTTCGCCACTGACAGACGAGGCCGGCTTCGACCCTATCGAGGATCGCCTGCGTGCGGGCGTCCGAGCCACCATCGAGGCGATGTTCGAGGAGGAACTGGCCGAGTTTCTGGGCCGCCTCCGCTACGGCCGGTCTGACGGCGGGGCGAAGGGCTACCGCCACGGGCACCGCGAGCGGCAGCTCACCGGCACCTTCGGCACAGAAACGCTGCGGGTTCCGCGCGCCAGGGTCGAGGACGATCGGGGCAAGATCAGAGAATGGCGCTCGAAGGTGCTACCGCGCTACAAGCGGCTGACGAAGAAGGCCGAAGCCCTGATCGCATCGGTCTACCTGGCGGGCACCAACACCCGGCGGGTCAAGCGGGCGCTGTTCGGACTGTTCCAGGGTGCGGTGAGCAAGGATGTCGTCAGCCGGGCGTGGCGCAAGGTGAAGGTCGACTGGGACGCCTGGTGCGCCCGCGACCTGGCTGATGAGGACATCGTTCGTCTGATCCTCGACGGCACCGTAATCCGGACCAAGCTGGACAGGAAAGCGACGAACATTTCGGTACTGGCGGCGATCGGCGTGCGCCGCGACGGGCAGAAGGTCTTGTTATCCATTCGAAATATGGGTGGTGAGAGCAAAGCGGCCTGGCGCCAGTTCCTCGATGACCTCGATGCGCGCGGCCTGAAGCAGCCCGAATTCGTCATCGTCGACGGCGCCCCCGGCCTGGAAGCCGCGCTCGTGGCGCTGTGGGGCGAGGAACTGCCGATCCAGCGCTGCACGGTTCACAAGCACCGCAACCTGCTCGGCCATGCCCCAAAGCACATGCAGGACGAATTGACCGAGGATTACCGCGACATGATCTACGCCAGCACCGCCACCGAAATCGAGAAGCGCCGCAAGATGTTCTTGCGCAAGTGGCGCCTGAAATGCCGCGCCGTCGCCGACAGCCTCGTAGAGGCCGGGGACCGCCTCTTCAGCTTCACGCGCCTCGACCCGTCCCAGTGGAAATCCGCGAGAACGACAAACGCCATCGAGCGGTTGAACGGCGAATTCCGCCGCCGCATCAAGACCCAGACCTTGCTGCCCTGCGCCGAGACCGTGCCGATGCTGCTTTGGGCGCTGCTGGCGTCCGGGCAAATTCAGATGCGCAAAGTCGATGGCTGGGAAACCCTTTCTCAGCCGCTCGAGCCAATGCCCCTTGACCTCGTCGCCTGAGAAAACAAAGCTTCACATGCCCGGACTACGCCGCCAGGGAATTTCCACAGCATTCGCGACACGACCCCCCCGCCACCGCCGCCGAACAGCGCATCAATATCGGGGTAGGCGAACTGACATGCCCGACCTGCTCCTACACGGTGGCGGCGGCCATGCGGGGCGTTCCCTCGGTCGAGATCATCGACTTCATGGAAGGAGAGGAATTCGGCACCGGCACCTACATCGTCGCCTTTGATGACGAGGCCGCCGATCAGGACATGATCGTCGAAGCAATCCGCGCCACCGGCTATTCGGCGGACATCGTCGAGTCCGGCGATTTCTGATCGCATTCACCGACCCGCACTCGGAGCTGGAGACAGCATGACAGACATGAACAATAACAATGAACCCACGACCCTTTTGCGGCGCGGCCTCATCGGCAGCGTATTTGCGGCGATCTGTTGCTTCACGCCGTTCCTGGTGCTGATCGTCGCCGGGGTCGGACTTTCTGCCGTTGTTGGTTGGCTCGACTACGCGCTTTTCCCGATGCTCTTCGCCTCGCTGAGTGCGGTTGCATATGCCCTGTGGCAGCAAGCCGGCAGACCAGGGCACAGTCCGAAAGCCCTTCTCATCGGCTTGGCGGTTGTTCTTTCGGCTCTGCTGTTCTGGCTGGAGTTCCGCTTTGCTCTGCGGATCTCGGTTGCCGCCGCTTTGGCGGTGGCGGGATATGCGCTCTGGCTCAGAAAATCGGGCAGTTCAGCAGTGAGCCGGATCAAGAGAAACTGGCACAAGGAAAGGAACAGGTATGACCAAGACGTATGACCTCATCGTGATCGGCGGCGGCACCGCTGGAAATGGCGTCGCCCGGATGGCCGCGGATGCAAGCTGGAGCGTCGCCAGCATCGACAGCGAACCCCATGGCGGCACCTGCGCCCTGCGCGGCTGCGACCCCAAGAAAATGCTGGTCGCGGTCACCGAGGGTGTCGAATTTGCCGAAAACATGGAAGGCAAGGGGCTGGAGGCGCAACCTTCGGTCAACTGGCCCGACATGATCGCCTTCAAGCGCAGCTTCACGGACGATATGCCGCCACGCATCGAAGGCGGAATGGAGAAGGCGGGGATTGACGTCCTGCACGGAGAGGTACGGTTCACCGGCTCCGATACGATCGAGTTGAACGGCGAAACCCTGACGGCGAAGCATTTCCACATCGCCACCGGCGCCCGGCCGATGACGCTGAACATTCCCGGCGAAGAGCATCTGACCACCAGCACCGAGTTTCTTGAACTCCCCGACCGGCCTGACCGCATCGCCTTTGTCGGCGGTGGCTTCATCGCGATGGAATTCGCACATATCGTCAAGCGCGCCGGGTCCAGCGAAGTGACCGTGCTGGAGATGGCGGATCGCCCCCTTGGCAACTTCGACCCCGACCTGGTCGAAATGCTGGTCGAAGGCACCGAGGAACTTGGCATCGACCTGCGCACCAAGGCGAAGGTCACGAAGATCGAGAAACAGGGCGATGAATTCACCGTCACAGTGGAACGCGCCGACGGCACCGAAATCGTGACCTGCGACCTGGTGGTGCATGGCACAGGCCGGGTGCCGAATATCGACGGGCTGAACCTCGAAGCCGCAGGCGTCGAATACTCGCGCCGCGGCATCAATGTGAGCGACGCGATGCGCACCACCAACCCGGCGATCTTCGCCGCGGGCGACTGCGCTGACAGTGGGCCCAAGCTGACCCCGGTGTCCGCCTTCGAAGGGCGTGTGGCAGGCAAGAACCTGCTGGCTGGAGAGGACGAGCGTACCGTGGATTATCCGCCGATCCCGTCGGTAGTCTTCACCCTGCCGATGGTGGCCACCGTGGGCTTGTCGGAAGCGGTGGCCAGGGAACAAGGGCTGAAGTTCGACACCCATTTCGAAAAGACCGGGGACTGGTATTCGTCGCTGCGCGTCGGCGCGAAACATACCGGATTCAAGGTTCTTGTCGAAGAGGGCAGCGGACAGATCCTCGGCGCGCATCTGATCGGACCGGGCTCCGAGGAACAGATCAATCTCTTCGCCATGGCCATGGGTGCCGGGCAGACCGCCAACCAGATCAAGGCGATGATCTTCGCCTATCCGAGCTATGCCTCCGACATCGGGTCGATGGTGTAATTTCAGAATTTTGGCCGGGCGACCGTCGCGATGTCCGGTCGCAGGCCAAGGAAGAAGACATGGACCAGACCGTCAAGAAAAAGGATTGCTGCTCATCGAAAGAGTTGAGCGGCGACCAATATGACCTCATCGTCGTGGGAGCCGGCTCTGCTGGGTTCTCCGCCTCGATCACCGCAGCCGAGGCTGGCAAACGGGTGGCGCTGGTTGGGCATGGCACCATCGGTGGTACTTGTGTGAACGTCGGCTGCGTGCCGTCCAAGGCAATGATCCGCGCCGCGGAGGCGGCCCATGGTGGTGCGTCCGCTGCCCGGTTCCCGGGCATCGTGCCCTGCGCACACGCCGTGGATTGGACCGCCGTGGTGAAAGGCACCGCCGATCTGGTCAAGGAGATGCGGCACAAGAAATATATCGACCTGCTGCCCGCCTATGAGAACGTCAGCTATATCGAGGAAGGCCCGGCGCGACTGGTCGAGGGTGGCGTCGCTGTCGGAGGCCGGGTGATATCCGCGCCGCGCGTCCTGATTGCCACCGGGTCTCGCCCGCATATACCTCTAATTGACGAGATCGAGGCCGTGGAGACGTTGGATTCTTGGGGACTGCTGACTCTACCCGACCGGCCCAAAAGCATCCTCGTGCTGGGCGGCGGCTATATCGGCTGCGAGCTGGCCCAAATGGTCTCGAGACTGGGGGTGAAGGTCACGCTAGTGACCCGCTCACGCCTTCTGCCAGGCGTCGAGCCGGAGGTGACCGAGGCGCTGACGGAGGCGCTGAAGGTCGAGGGCATCACGGTCGAGACCGGTCTTGCTTACGTCTCGGTCGCGAAAGCTGCGGGCGGCGTCAGTCTGACTGTCGAACGGGGTGGCAAGACCGAGGATCTGACCGCCGAACGGCTGGTTGTGACCACCGGCCGGATCGCCAATTCCGAGAACCTTGGATTGGAAGAGCTTGGCATCGAGACCGACGCATGCGGCTCTATCAAGGTCGGTCAGGACATGGCGACCACGCGTGCCGGCGTTTGGGCCGCGGGCGATGTCACTGACCGTGACCAGTTCGTCTACATGGCGGCCTATGCTGCCAAGGTGGCGATCAATAATGCCCTTGGATTGGAGCCGATGCGCTATGACAACGCGGCGATGCCGTGGGTCGTGTTTACCGACCCGCAAGTGGCCGGCGTCGGCCTTTCGGAGGCCGAGGCCAAAAAGGCGGGGTACGACGTCAAGACCAGCGTGATCACGCTCGACAACGTCCCGCGCGCCGCCGCTGCACGCGATACCCGCGGCTTGATCAAGCTGGTGGCAGACGCAAAGACCGACCGCCTGCTGGGCGGCCAGATCGCGGCACCGGAGGGGTCGGACACGATCCAAACACTGGCCATGGCCCTCAAGTTCGGCATGACCGCACGTGCGCTCGGCGAAACGATCTTTCCATATCTGACTACGGTTGAAGGGCTGAAACTCGCTGCGCAGACCTTCGACAAAGATGTGGCAAAGCTCAGCTGCTGCGCAGGGTGACGCCATGGAGTCGACCGGGAAGTCCGACTTTCTTTCGACTCTTCCCGGGGTGCTGATCGGCTAGGGCTTACCAATCGCCGCGATGCTTTTGTCGATCGGCGTGCCGCATCCGGTCAAGATTTGGGTCTGGGGCGGCGCGCTGATCTGGATGGGGACGGCCTATCTGTGGAATGCCCGCCGGTGCAAACGGCGGCATTGCTTTTGGACCGGACCGTTTTTCCTGGTGATGGCGCTGGCCGTATTGGCTTACGGGTATGGCCTTGTGGACCTGAGAAGCCAGGGATGGAAGTGGCTGGGTGCGGTGATCGGGATTGGCGCGTGGGCTATCGCGGCCATCACGGAGCGCGAGGGCAGGTATCGTTGATGGACCTTGCGGAACGACGACTTTTGACCGTCCCTGTCGGCGTCGCCTGCGATTTTGCAGAACACTCGGTCAATCGACAGGAGAGTGCTGTATCCGCGCGATGGGTTATTGGACCCGGGAGCTTGATGCAGGTCATAACCGGACCGTCCGCAACCTGAGAGCATTTCCAATTACCGAAACCGAAGAAAGGCTCATCGCAGCGGCGGCAAACATCGGAGAGATCAACAGCCCGAAGAATGGATACAGGATTCCCGCAGCGATCGGAACGCCGGCCGTGTTGTAGATCATCGCGAAGAAGAGGTTCTGCCGGATGTTTCGCATCGTCGCCAGCGAAAGACGCCGCGCGCGGACAAGTCCATTCAAATCGCCCTTCAACAGCGTGAAGCCGGCACTCTCAATCGCCACATCTGCACCGGTTCCCATTGCGATCCCGACGTCCGCCTGTGCCAGGGCAGGCGCGTCATTCACGCCGTCACCAGCCATCGCGACCTTGCGACCCTCGGCCTGAAGCTCGCGGATAATGCGCGCCTTGTCTTTGGGCAAGACATCGGCCCGGACATCATCGATGCCGAGCCGTGACGCTACGGCCCGCGCCGTGCGTTCGTTGTCACCCGTAGCCATGACGATCCGGAAACCCAGTTCGTGCAGCGCCTTCAATGCGGCAGGCGTTGATTCCTTGACCGGATCGGCGACGCTGACAAGCCCGGCGACCGAACCGTCGATGATGACGAACATCACCGTTTCTCCTTCGTCGCGGCGGGCGTTGGCAACTTCGGTCGCGGCAGGCGCGTCGATACCAAGTTCGCCCAGCATTCGTGCGTTCCCGAGAGCGACGGACTTGCCGTCCACGCTCCCCCTAACACCCATGCCGGTGACCGCCTCGAAGTCCTTTGCGTTGGCAAGGTCTATCCCGCGCGCCTCGGCCCCGCGAACAATGGCCTCGGCCAGTGGGTGCTCGGACCCGCGTTCGAGGCTGGCGGCCAGCCGCAAGACTTCCGCCTCGTCGTGACCGTCCTCGGGAAGGACGGCGGCAAGCTCCGGCTTGCCGAGGGTCAATGTGCCGGTCTTGTCGACGATCAGGGTGTCGACCTTCTCGAAGGCTTCCAGCGCTTCGGCATTCTTGATGAGAACGCCCGCCTGGGCCCCACGTCCGGTTGCCGTCATGATCGACATCGGTGTCGCGAGCCCCAGCGCACAGGGACAGGCGATGATGAGCACCGCAATGGCGGAAACGAGACCATAGGCGAGGGCAGGGGTGGGCCCCCAGATCGACCAGGCAATGAAGGACGCGATGGCCACGGCGATCACGGCCGGCACGAAATACCCTGCCACTGCATCGGCGAGCTTCTGGATCGGCGCGCGCGACCTTTGTGCGGCTGCCACCATCTCGACGATCTGCGCGAGCATTGTGTCCTCGCCGACGCGTTTCGCTTCGATGATGATACTGCCAGTGCCGTTGATCGTGGCGCCGGTGACGGCATCACCTGTCACCTTTTCGACAGGCACGGGTTCGCCGGTGAGCATCGACTCGTCGACAGAGGACCGCCCGTCGATCACTTCGCCATCCACCGGCACCTTCTCGCCCGGACGTACGCGGACGTGATCGCCGATCTGGACATCCTCAAGCGCCACTTCTTCCTCACTTCCGTCTGCACGGATGATCCGCGCGCTCTTGGCGGCAAGGTCGAGCAGGGCCCGGATGGCGGAGCCGGTTCGCTCACGTGCGCGCAGCTCCAAGATCTGACCGAGCAGAACCAGCACGACAATCACCGCCCCTGCCTCGAAATAGATGCCGACATTGCCTTGGTCGTCGCGGAAGCCCGCAGGGAACAGGCCCGGCGCGATCACCGCGACGGTGCTGAAGGTCCAGGCCGCGAAGACGCCCATGGCGATCAGGCTGAACATGTTGAGGTTCAGCGTGCGGAAGCTCTTCCAGCCTCGTACGAGAAACGGCCAGCCGACCCAGAGAATGACCGGCGTCGCCAGGATCAGCTCCAGCCAATGCGCAAGCCTTTCCCCCGTCCAGTCGCGGATGGGCATGCCGACATAGCCGCCCATCGCGAGCAGCACGACCGGGATGGTCAGCGCCGCGCCAATCCAGAAGCGGCGGGTGAAATCAACGAGTTCGGGATTCGGGCCTTCCTCTCCCGTCGGCACGCCCTTGGGTTCCAAAGCCATCCCGCAGATCGGGCAATCACCCGGTCCGACCTGCTCAATCTCGGGGTGCATCGGGCAGGTGAAAATCGTTCCCTCGGGCATCGGCTCCGGGGCCGGCCCTGCGCCCAGATACGTCTCGGGCTCGGCGTCGAACTTGTTTTTGCACCGCGACGAGCAGAACATAAACTCTTTGCCCGCGTGAGTTGATCGGTGTTTGGCCGTCGCGTGATCGACCTTCATCCCGCAGACGGGATCGGTCGCTTCGCGCGTTTCTGTTTTGGAAGTGTCCATGTCAGGTTCCTTCGGCAGGTTGCTGACATTTCACGTAATGCTTCTAGTGACTGGGAGGTCAATAGAAGACCCGCAACTTTTCAGCCAGTTCCACTGCGGACGGAAAATTCCAACCTTCCAGCGCTGGAAATTGAAACCAAATGCCAATGACTTAGTTGAACCGGTAGCAACTGAAAGAAGGAAGAAGATCATGATGGATGGTGGAATGATGGGTGGCGGCATGATGCTCGGCATGGGAATCGTCTGGCTTCTTGTCATCGTGGTGCTGGTTCTCGCGATCATTGCGCTGGTGAAATACTTGCGCACATAGCGGAAAGCCGGAGTGTCTCCATGGCGGATGAAAGCAAGCCAGTCGTCATTGTCACGGGGTCGAGCGGGTATCTCGGGGCCGCGGTGGTGCGGCGATTGCACGGGTCCTACCGCGTCGTCGGACTTGATCGGTATTCGCCACCCCATCCGCCGCATCAAGCCGAATGCGTCTGTTTCGACATCACCGATCAGGCGAGTGTCGATACCGCGCTTGATCGTGTACGGCTGGCATATGGCGACAGTATTGCGGCCTGCATCCATCTTGCCGCCTATTTCGACCTCACCGGCGAGGATGATCCCGCCTATGATGCGGTTACCGTCGAAGGATCGAAACGTCTTCTGAACGGCCTTCAGGAATTCAAGCTAGAACAGTTCGTCTTCGCATCGACAATGCTGGCGCATGCCGCGACCGAGCCGGGCCAGCCGATAAGCGAAGATCATCCTTTCGATCCCAAATTGCCTTACCGGGCGTCGAAGGTGCGTACCGAAAGTATGCTGCGCGAAGAACGGGGTGACGAGAAACTCGTGCTGATGCGCCCCGCCGGTATCTACGATGACAAAGGGCAGTCGACTTTTCTGACCCGTCAGATCGCTCGCATTCACGAGAAGCGGTTCAGTGGCAGGGTCTATCCCGGTGATCTGTCGCGCGGGCAGGCATTTCTGCATCTCGAAGATTTCCTTGACGCGGTGGAGCGCATCGTTGACCGGCGCGCCAAGCTGCCGGACGTTTTTCCGGTCCTTTTGGGCGAATCAGACCCAATTCCGTTCGGCGATCTGCAGCGCCTGATTGGGCGCGAACTGCATGGCGAAGACTGGATCACGTGGAACGTGCCGCCACGACTGGCCAAGCTCGGCACCTGGACGGAAAACAAGATACTTGGTGAAGATGCCTTCATTCGGTCCTGGATGGTCGATATATCCAGCGATCACTATGAGCTCGACCTTTCGGCGGCGAAAAAGCACCTGGACTGGACTCCTCAGCACAGCCTGCGCGAGGACATGCCGGGCATTCTTCAGCGCCTGAAGGACGATCCCTACGAATGGTACGAAGTGAACGGGTTGAACGCCGCCCGCGTTTCGGCGTCCAAGGTTGAGAACGCCGCGGCGGAAGAGGCTGCCGAGAAGGCACCGACCGAGGCCGAAGCGAACGAGAACAGGCGCGAGCATGAAGACCACATGCGGCAGATGCATTTCTCGATGCTCTGGGTGCATTGGCTGGTCATGGCGCTCGGCCTGTGGTTGGCCACCGCGCCATCGGTTTTCGGCACCTTCGATCAGACCGAATTCAGCGCGGCGGTCCAGCGCGTGACGGAGGATCGCGGGTTGTGGGCCGCCGCCACGCGCAGCTGGCTGACCGCGTGGAACGATGTCTTCACCGGGCTGGCCATCATGGTCTTTGCCGCCCTGTCGCTCCGCCCCGGCAACGGCTGGGCGCAATGGGCGAATGCCGCGCTCGGCGTCTGGCTGCTGGCCGCGCCGCTGGTGTTCTGGACGCCGGACGCGGCCGTCTATGCCAATGACACGCTGATCGGCGCGCTGGTGATCGCACTGACGATCCTGATCCCGATGATGCCGGGGATGTCGCGTGAGGGGATGATGGACGATACCGACATCCCGCCCGGCTGGACTTATTGCCCTTCCACATACGTCCAGCGCCTGCCGATCATCGCGCTCGGTGTCGTGGGCTTTATCCTGTCGCGCGTCCTGTCGGCCTATCAGCTAGGCCATGTAGACGGCGTGTGGGAGCCGTTCTTTTCATCGCCCTCGGCGCTGAATGGCACCGAATACATCGTCACCTCGGATGTCTCAAAGGCTTGGCCCATTGCCGACGGCGGCTTGGGCGCGATGAGTTACATGTTCGAAATCATGATGGGCGTCATGGGCAGTCGCCTGCGCTGGCGCACGATGCCCTGGATGGTGGCGCTGTTCGGCATCGTCGTCGGGCCGCTGGGCGTGGTCAGCATCTATTTCATCATCATCCAGCCGATCACGATCGGCACCTATTGCACGATCTGCCTGATGGCGGCGCTGGCCATGCTGATCATGATCCCGTTCTCACTCGATGAGATTGTCGCGATGGTGCAGTTCATGGTCTGGAATACGCGCCGGGGCAGGCCGTTCTGGCGCGCGTTCTTCAGGGGCGATGCTCTGCCCGGTGGCACGACGGGGGGCGAAATGAGCTTCGACGCGAGACCGATGCAGATCTTCCGACAAAGCGCACGTGGGGTTACCGTCCCCTGGACACTCGGGCTGAGTGCAGCGATTGGCGCCTTCCTGATGCTGTCGCGCGCGATTTTCGGTAACGAAGCAACAATGGCGAACAGCGATCATCTGCTGGGCGCACTGGTCCTGACCACCGCGGTCATCGCCTGGGCCGAGGTCGCGCGGCCTTTGAGGTTCCTTAACATCCTCTTTGGCCTCTGGCTCATCATCGCGCCTTGGCTTCTGGACGGAGGCACGGTGGCAGGGAGCCTTGTCGGTATCCTCGCCGGGATCGCTCTCATCGCGCTCAGCCTGCCGCGTGGGAAGCGCAGCGAGGAACACTATGGGAGTTGGGACAGGTTCATTGTTTGAAGGGTAACCACAACAAAGTATCCGAGTGTTCTTGACCTTCCAGTTGGTGGAAGCCCTATCTGGTGTTTCAAGGAAAGGATTGCCAGCCATGAACATCGGAAATGTTTCGGAACAGAGCGGATTGCCGGCGAAAACGATCCGGTACTACGAGGATATCGGACTCGTGCAACCGTCGCGGCGTGAAAACGGGTACCGCGATTTTGCTGTTCAGGATCTGCACAAGCTGGCGTTTCTCGGCCGGGCGCGGTCGTTGGGTTTCGGCATCGAGGAATGTCGCACGCTGTTGTCACTGTACGAGGACCGCGAGCGGTCCAGCGCCGACGTCAAGGCGATCGCCCAAAGTCACCTCGCGCGGGTGGATCAAAAAATCTAGGAGTTGCAGGCGCTTAGCGCGACGCTTCGTGATCTCGTTGCTCGGTGTCATGGCGATGATCGTCCCGATTGCCCGATAATGGATGATCTGACGCCTTCCGACCTCGCGGGGACGCGAAAACATCGCGCTGGAACAACCCTCTGAACACTGGTAAATTAGCCGCATGCACTTTGTCGCCCGCCTCATCATAATAGCCGTCCTTGCCGCCTTCGCGGCAAGCTCGGTTGTGCATGCGGCCGGTTCGGCCAGAATGGCATCTGAAATGATCGCAGCCGGAGCTGGAATGGCAGGAGCCGACTGCGAGGCATGTGATGACGATACGGCGGGAACCTTGGGCGTCGCATGCGATTTTGTGTGCAACTCGGCGACCGCCGTCGCGCTGGTGGGAGCCTCGGCGGAAATTGGTCCAATTGCAGTTTCGAGCGCTCATGGACTGCCGATCGCGCGGGATTTTCGCGGTCTGATCAGCCCACCTGCCAAACAGCCTCCAAGATTCCTTCTCTGAACTGACACGCGCCGCGGCTTCGCAGCCGCAGTGTCATGCCGTGACGCCGGAGCCATGCTGCTTCGCGCTGCGGGTATTCCCCAACCGCAGTTGCCGCTTTGGCTCCGGCGGAGGACCGAATTATCAGAGAGCCCCAGTCCGATGTCTTTCAACTACAAACCTACCGTCACGCGCCGCGCCTTTGTCGCGTCGTCGCTCGCGGGTGTGATGTCCGCCACACTGCCTTTTCCGAGGATGGCAGAAGCCGCCACCCGGAAATTCTCACTCCGGGCCGCACCGGGAAGGACACGGCTTGTTCCCGAGCCACATCCGGACACTGCGGCCTGGTGCTACAACGGTAAGGTCCCAGGCCCGGAGATCCGCATTCGACAAGGTGATCGCCTTCAGGTCGAGGTTATGAATGACCTTGCGGAGGAAACCACTGTGCATTGGCATGGCATCCGGCTTCCCAACGCAATGGACGGGGTGCCGCACTTGACACAGGCACCGATCGCCCCGGGCGACAGGTTCGTCTACGAATTCGATGCACTCGATGCCGGCACCTTCTGGTATCACCCACATCAGCGCAGCTTCGAGCAGGTCGGGCGCGGTCTCTACGGCCCGCTTATCATCGATGAGGCCAATCCACCTCGGGTCGACCGCGATGTTACCTGGGTCCTGGACGACTGGCGTCTGGCCGAGGACGCATCGATTTCGGATGATTTCGGCAATGCCCATGACTTTAGCCACGCTGGCCGCCTCGGGAACACTGTGGCGATCAACGGTCACGTGCCGGAAACACTCGAGGTGGCATCGGGGGAACGGATCCGCCTCCGCCTGATCAACGCGGCGAATGCCCGGATCTTCGCACTCGATTTCGGGGACCATGCACCGCGCATCATCGCGCTCGACGGGCAACCCGTCACGCCGCATGAGCCGCGGGACGGTGTTGTCGTTCTTGGACCCGCAATGCGCGCCGATGTGATCCTGGATTGTACCGGCAAGCCAGGTACGCGAGGCCAGCTTGTCGACCGTGCCTATCGCGGGAACGATTTTCGAGTCCTCGATTTCACCTACGCTGAAACCGCCCTGCGCGAGGCCACACCCGACTGGCCGATCGCATTGCCTGCCAACCCCATTCCGGAACCAGACCTCAGTTCTGCGCAGCGTCATGAGGTGACGTTCACCGGCGGGATGATGGGCATGATGGTGGAGCGGGAGATGGGCCTGGAGCGGCGTGGCGGCATGATGGGCGGCGGGATGATGGGCATGATGCATGACGGGCGCGGCATCTGGTTCGTCAACGGAAAGGCCGCCGAGGGACATGTACTTGACCCGTTCCTGACGCTGGATCTCGGCGCGAGTCACATCCTGGCAATGACCAACGCGACCGCCTTCGATCACCCGATCCATTTGCACGGCCACTCTTTCCGCGTGATCAGCCGAAACGGTGCGCCAACGCAGCATCGTGAATGGCAGGACACGGTGCTCATGGCACCCCGCGAACGGGTCGAGATCGCCTTCGTCGCCGACAATCCCGGCGACTGGATGTTCCACTGCCACATTCTCGAACACCAAGCCGCGGGAATGATGGGTGTGATCCGCGTCGCATGAGCCCGGAGGAGGACAAGAGATGACAAACAGAACCTTGAATTTTGAGCCGGACAGACGCCACTTCCTGGCACTGGGTATGGGTGCAGCCGCAGTGCTCGTGCTGTCCGGCGCGGTACGCGCGGGCGACGGGGCGGCCGATATCCGAACGCTCGCTTTCGACGGCGACACGCTGCTGGCCGCCGACGCGACACTGATGATCAGCCCTGACGGCGGTCGCAACTGGGAAGAGAGGCCAACACCCGCTCCGGTCGCCTCGCTCGCCACGCATCCTGCGCGCCCCGGACGCATTCTTGCCGGACTGGCGCGGGGGAGGGTGGCCATGTCCGGCGACGGCGGAGCGACATGGACTACCCGAAGCGACGGGCTTGCCTCCGGCGAGGTCACCGCGCTGGCTGTGGCCGCCGGAAACCCCGACATGATCTATGCGGCGATCCGCGGCGACGGCCTTTGGAAGAGCGAGGATGCAGGCGCAACCTGGGCCCTGGCGATGGACCGGCCCTGGCTTGACGCGGCCGAGCTTGACCCTCTGACGCTGGCGTCGGTCGATCTCGAAACCGGAATGGGCGGCATATGGATCTATGCAGGAACCGAGAAAGGCCTGACCCGCGTGCCGGACTGTTTCTGCCGCTGGCAGGATTTCCAGCCCGGAGATGCGATGGACGCTCTGGCGGCGGGCGACGCACCGCCTGCCGAGGCATCACTGCCGACGGACGAGCCGGTCCTGTCGCTGGCCAGCGCCCTTACGGCCCCTTCGACACTTTACGCGGCACTGCCTTCGGGGGTGTGGGCGTCGCAGGACGGCGGCGTGATCTGGACGCACAAGGCAAAAGGGCAGGGGAGGGCCGTCGCGGTCCACCCTCGGGACGAAAATCACGTGGCCGCAATACTCGACGGCACTTTGAAACTCAGCCGCGATGGCGGCGCAACCTGGATCGCGCTCGCGGTCGCATGATGGAGAACCCCATGAACAGAAGAATTTTCCTGGCTTCGCTCGTGGCAATTGGCGTCGGCGGAACCTTCACTTTCACGACGCTGACTTCAGCACAAAGCACCGAACACGCGACCGGTCCCACAAGTTCCGATACGGCTGGCGGGTCGAAACAGATCACCATCTGGCGCGATCCGGGCTGCGGTTGCTGCGACACCTACGCCGATTATCTGGAGGAGAACGGCTATCAGGTGACACGCATCGACGATCGGGATTTTGATAAGCGCTCGGTCGAAGTCGGCGTTCCCGAGCAGGGGCTCGGCTGTCATCTGGCCGAGATAGACCGCTATTTTGTCAGTGGTCTTGTGCCGGTGGACATCATGGAGAGACTGGTGGCAGAGCAACCCGACATCACCGGCATAACTTTGCCGGGCATGCCTGCGAACGCACCGGGCATGGCACGAGTAAAGACTGGTACGCTCAAGACCTATGCGTTCGGCGAGGGCGGGATCACCGTTTACTCCGATGAGTAACGGCATGGACATGATGACGGGCCCGATGATGGGGGTGATGATGTTCGGCGGAGGGCTATTGCTCCTGCTCGTCGCCGTGGTTCTGCTGCTCAGCGTCGTCGCACTCGTGAAATACCTCAGGAGTTCGACATGAGACGGACCGCAACAATCGGTGCCGCCATCGTCGCACTATCTGCGATCGGTTTTGCCGTCCTCGCGCAGTCGGAAAGCGACGAGGATTTGGTGGAAGGGCTGACCTTCCTAGGGGAGCCCGTGACCGCTGCGGATATCGAAGCAGGGCAGACGCTCTATGCGGAGAATTGCGCATCCTGTCACGGTGCAAACCTCGAAGGCCAGCCGGACTGGCGGCGGCGTCTGGACAACGGGCGCATGCCCGCGCCGCCACATGACGAAACCGGCCATACCTGGCACCACTCGGACCGGAACCTGTTCGTCGTCACCAAGGGTGGCGTCGGCGCCGTCGTGCCCTCCTACGAAAGCGACATGCCGGCGTTCGAGGGCATCCTGACCGACGATGAGATTGCCGATGTGCTTTCCTACATCAAGAGCACCTGGCCGGACCGTCAGCGCCAATTCCAGGCGGAAGTCACCGCAAACGACAGGGGTGCCCCATGAGTGCGACCGAAGAACCACGCCGCCGGAAAGGTCGGATTTTGGCTCTGGTGCCGGTCGCGATCTTCGCCCTTGTCGGCGGAGCCTTCTATTGGGGCCTCTTCAACAACGATGATCGTCTGCCATCGACCCTTATCGGCAAGGCAGTCCCCGAGTTCGACTTGCCGCCGATAGAAGGACGAGCCGATGGCCTGTCGACCGCCGACCTGAAAGGGCAGGTGTCCATCGTCAACGTATGGGCGTCCTGGTGCGTGCCGTGCCGGGTCGAGATGCCCTTGCTGAACGAGCTCGCCGCGCGGGACGAAGTTGCGATTTTCGGCATTAACTACAAGGACCGCCCCGAGGAAGCCTTGGGCTTTCTCTCCGAGCTTGGTGACCCCTATACCCGGATCGGTGCGGACCGGAACGGGCGCGTGTCCATAGACTGGGGCGTCTACGGCTTGCCGGAGACCTTCGTGATCGATGCCGAGGGGCGGATTGCTTACAAGCATATCGGCCCCTTCAACCGCCGCTCCCTGGAGGAAGACATCCTTCCCGTTGTGCGGCGCCTTCAGGAAGGAGCGGGATCATGAAACGACGCGAATTGTTGGCTGGCATGGCAGCGATCGGCGTCGCGGGGCCGGTTCAAGCCAGACCATTGATGCCGCTTCACGAAAAGCCGCGAGAGATGTTGTCGCCGCCCTTCGTGGACGGGGCGGGGCGCGATCTGACGTTGGCGGATTTCCGGGGCAGAGTGGTCCTACTGAACATCTGGGCGACCTGGTGTGTTCCCTGCCGTGAAGAAATGCCAACGCTCGACGCTTTGCAGGAAAAGCTGGGCGGTGACGATTTTCATGTCCTGCCACTGTCAATCGACCGCGCCGGTATGAGGGTCGTTCGAAGCTTCTACGAAGAAATCGGCATCCGCCATCTCGACATGTATCTCGCCGACAGCACACGAGCGATGCTTGCCTTCGGCGCTCTGGGCCTTCCCACCACGATCCTGATCGACCGCGACGGTTTCGAGCGCGGCAGGCTTGTCGGGCCGGCTGAATGGGACAGTCCCGAGGTCATGGCCCAGATCCAGACCATCATCAACGAAAGGAGTGAATAACCAATGTCTGAAACTTCATCTCACACTGAAAATCCGGAGGCACGCCCGTGGCGGCCGCAATTGGGAAAGCGCAGCCTAATTCTTGCGTCAATGGCGATCATCGGCGCCGGGCTTTACCTGAATTGGGGCTGGGTCACGGCCATCGGGGCCGCGCCGCTTATCCTGGCGCTGGCACCCTGCGCCGTTATGTGCGGGCTGGGTGCCTGTGCAATGTGCAAATCGAAATCATGCGACAACAAGAGCGCGGCCGCAGAGCCGGGCCTGCCGAGGGACTGAACCCGAAAACCTCAAGAAACCTTAAGGAGAAACTGATGACACTTATCAAGAAACTGAGCATGGCGACTGCCGTATCCACGCTTTTGGCCACCGGTGTATTCGCCCAGGACAACACCGGTTCGTCCGGCCAGATGATGGACGGTGAGAACGGAATGGCCGGCAATATGATGGACGGCGATATGTCCGGCATGGACGGCATGATGCCCATGATGAAGATGATGCAGAAAATGGGCCCGATGATGGAGGCCTGCACCGAGATGATGGAGGCCATGAACAACTCCGAGAATGAAACCGCCCCTTCGACCGACAAGGGCTGATCAATCATCGCCGGGGGCCAAGGCCCCCGGCGATTTGACAGGGAAAAATAGATGATACTCAAAACTGCCCTTCGCGTGTTTGCGGTCTTCCTCTGGGCGCTGATTTCCACGCCCACGATTTCGCTGGCCCAGCAATCGACGCCGCTCGATCAGGTTGAGCAAGAGGCCATCAAAGCCTTGATCCTGCAAACCATCCGCGAGAACCCGGAAGTTCTGATGGATACGCTCCTGACCTTCCAGGAAGAGGCTCAGGCACAAGCCCAGGCCGAACAACGGGCTGCGATTCAGCGCGTGGGTGACCTCCTGCTTGCGGACGCAAACACCGGCGTGATGGGCAATCCTGAGGGCGACATCGTGCTTGTCGAATTCTTCGACTATAACTGCCCCTACTGCCGACGCGCGGCCCCGGTCCTTTTCGAACTGATCGAGGAGAACCCGGATTTGCGCATCATCATGCGGGAGTGGCCAATTCTCGGACCCGACTCCGAACTGGCGGCTCGAGCGTCGCTGGCCGCGATAAAACAGAACAAGTTCGAAGCATTTCACGAGGCGCTGATGGCACAACCGCGCGCCAATACCGTCTTTATAAGAAGGGCCGCTGAGCAGGCGGGGCTGGACTACGACCAGTTGCAGGCAGATATGGACGCGCCTGAAGTCGATGCCCATATCGCAAAGTCTCACGATCTCGCACGGCAGCTTGGAATATCCGGCACGCCGACGTTTCTGATCGGGGAGGCGCTTGTTCCTGGATTGTTGGAAAAGGCCGATCTTCAGGCTTTGATTGCGGAGGCCGGAGATGTCGATTGAACCTGGTGATACCCCTTCAAAAGCGCGGCTCCTAAGAACCATATTGTGGGGCACGATAACTGCTGCGCTCGCTGGGCTAGCGATCTTTTGGGCTTTGGATAACTATCTTGGCAACGGATCGAAGGCCGTCCGCTATTCGGGTGAGGCGGATATTCGATCCGAATTTTCACTGATAGATCACACCGGACAAGAGGTGACTCAGGCTGACTACGCCGACCGCTGGCAGCTTGTTTTCTTCGGTTTCACCAACTGCCCCGATGTTTGCCCGACGACACTGGCCTACATGGCCAGCGTGCTGGACCTGCTCGGCAAAGATGCGGACCAGGTGGCGCCGATCTTCATCACGGTCGATCCGGAACGCGACACCGTGCCGGTCATGGCTGAATATGTATCGGCCTTTCACCCGCGCTTGATCGGATTGACCGGGACCGGAGCGCAGGTTGCCGAGGCCACCAGAAGTTTCCGCACATGGTACGAGCGGACCGAGGATGACAGCGCGCCGGACGGCTATTTCATGGCGCATGGCGGATACATCTACCTCATGCAGCCTAGCGGCGAATTTGAGGCGGTCTATCAGGAAGGCGGCCAACCGCCGGAGGCGCTGGCCCAGGAAATCCGCAAAAAGTTATGAGTGAAGGAACTTACCAAATGAAGATCACCGCACTTGCAACCGTGTTAACACTCTGGCCGTTCTTCGCATCGGCCGATGTCACGATATCGGATGGTTGGGCCCGCGCGAGCATCCTCGCCTCCCGTCCGGCTGCGGCCTATCTCACGCTCACGAGCAATCAGAGTGATCAACTGGTCGCAATCACGACGCCGATCGCTGGAAACGTCACCATTCACGCCGTCGAGACCGACAACGATGGCATTAGCCGAATGGTTGAGGTCGACGGCTTGGACCTGCCCTCCGGAGAACCAGTAACCCTCGCGCCCGGCAGCATGCATCTGATGCTGATGGGCCTGTCGGAAAAACTCGAAGAAGGCACCGATTTGCCGTTGATCCTGACATTCGCATCGGGTGCCCGAATGGAAATCAGCGTTCCGGTTCTCGGACCGGGCGCGATGAGGCCGCAGGAGCAACAGCCATGAAAGACATACTCCTGCTGATAGCCCTCGTCGCGGGCCTCCCGGCCTACGCAGATCATCCCGGCGACCGTCTTGACGAGGTGATGGCACAGAAAGAACCTGCTTTCACCGCCGTTGACCTCAACGAATTGCCTGCGTTGGGTCTGCTCGGCCCTGACGGAGAACCGTTGGACTTGGAAAGCCTCTCCGATCAGGTCGTCGTTCTTAGTTTTGTATCGTCCGACTGCGGACAGCCTTGTGCTGATCAACAGGCACTTCTTGGAAAGGTGAGGGGCGGAGTGAATGCATCTCCCATGCTGGACATGGTGACCTTCCTTGTGGTGACCGACGCCAGTGATCCGGTTCCCGGACCGATTGCCAAGAACGTGGTCATTGCTCGCGCACAAGAGCCAATAGAGAATCTGATCGATCAGTATCGCGCGATTGCGCCTGACCATCCCGAGGCTCCGCTTGTGCATGTTATCGCGCGCGGCAACCGCCATGCCGGGGTCTATGCGGGTTCCGGTTTCCGGCACATCAACATGATCCTGTACGTCAATGGCCTGACAAACGCGCATTAAGCGAAGAACGGACCCCCAGCATGACAGCGAACACCGAAACATTTGAGACAAGCGATACCGGATGGCTGTCCGTCATCCGCCGATACATCGTTTATACCGCCGTCGGGCATTTGATCTGGGAAATGGCACATATCCCGCTCTACACAATCTGGGTCGAAGGAACCTGGAGTGAAATAGCTTTCGCGGTCGTGCACTGCACCGGCGGAGATCTGTTGATCGCCATGAGCACCCTCTTGCTCGCCCTGTTTCTTGTCGGGGGGCACGCATGGCCGTCGGAACGCGCAGGGCGCGTCCTGCTTCTGGCCGTGGCCTTAGGCGTCTCTTACACGATCTTCAGCGAGTGGCTGAACATCGTGATCCGGGCGGCCTGGGCCTATCGCGACATCATGCCGGTGGTCCCCGTCATCGACGCCGGTCTCACGCCGCTGCTGCAATGGATCATCGTCCCGACCTTGGCGTACTGGGCCGCTGCCAAAATTCCCCTGCGCAAGCTATTCAGGGGTGAACGTGGTTCATGGTAGATATCTCGCTTCTGGGCCTCACCGCCGCCCTCCTGGCCGGTACAATATCGTTTCTGTCCCCCTGCGTGCTGCCTCTTGTGCCGGGTTATGTATCCTACGTGGCCGGGCGCACAGCCGCTGAAGGCGGGGCGGCTGCGGCCTCGCCGTCGCGCGCGGTCTGGCTGAGCCTGTGTTTTGTCCTCGGCTTCTCCACCATTTTCATGGGGCTTGGCGCATCCGCGACAGCATTGGGTCAGGCCCTGCTTCGGTGGCGGTATGAACTAAACCTCGTTGGGGGTGCTATCGTCATTGTCTTCGGCCTCTTCATGATCGGAGCCGCGCGGCTCTCAATCATGGAGCGCGATTTCCGTTTCAATGTTAACATCCCCGGAGGACAACCTGTTGCGTCCTATGTCCTCGGACTTGCGTTCGGTTTCGGCTGGACTCCGTGCATCGGCCCGATCCTCGGCGCGATCCTGACAGCCAGTGCGGCGAGTGCCACGATGGGCGAAGGTATCATGCTGCTTGCCGTCTATTCCGCCGGCCTTGGAATACCGTTTCTGATCGTGGCCGGATTCACCGACCAGATCGCGGAACGGTTGCGGGCCATCGGCCGGTTTGGCCGCCGCCTCCACCAGATTGCAGGCGTCGTGATGATCCTTATGGGACTGGCGATGATGACTGGACAGTTAAGCGCGCTGTCATACTGGATGCTCGATGCATTTCCGATTCTTGGACGAATAGGGTAACAGCTCGTGCGGTTCTACGAAGAACATATACTTCCTGGCCTCACGCATCTCGCCATGCGTCAGGAACAGCTTCTTCCCTACCGGCGTCGCGCGGTCTCAGGTGCGAAGGGACGCGTGCTGGAGATCGGGATCGGCTCGGGCCTGAACCTCGCGCTCTACCCCGAGGCCGTGCATCAGGTGATTGGCGTGGACCCCTCACCAGAACTCCTTCATCGGGCCGCGCAGGCTTCTCAGGGCTTGATGCCGGCAATTGAGATGATCGAGGGCGTGGCCGAAGCATTGCCGCTGGAAGATCGCAGCGTCGACTGCGTGGTCGCCACGTGGACGCTCTGCAGTGTGTCGGAGCCGGAGAAGGTGCTGGCCGAGATCCGGCGCGTTCTCAAGCCTGATGGCGTCTTCCGCTTCGTCGAGCATGGAACAGCGCCGGACCCAGGCGTCCGGCGCTGGCAGCGCTGGATCACGCCTGCCTGGAAGCGTTGTGCTGGGAATTGTCACCTTGACCGCCCGACAGACACCTTGGTCGAACAGAACGGCTTCCGCATGGAGCGGCTCGACACTGGATACGCGAAAGGTCCGAAACCCTTTGTTTTCATGCATGAGGGGCAAGCTCGCCTTTATTGAGGCAGCTTAGAAGGAGAACAATGTCGGCTTCCAAATGGCGAGATACTGATGACAAGGTAACCAACTCTCGGCGGGAACTTATAGAATATATCAGGGGTTACCGCATCATGAGCAAGCAGAAAAATGATAGACAAACCAATCTGACGCGCGGCATCCGCGTCGAGATCGCCAGCCTTGTCTACAATCTGATCGAGGTCGTCGTATCCGTCACCGTTGGACTTCTGACCGGCAGCGCCGCACTAGTGAGTTGGGGTCTCGACAGCACGGTCGAAGCCACCTCAGCCGGGACGCTGATCTAGCGCTTGAAGGCCGAGAAGGACGGTGGCGACAAGCGCACGGTCCTGCATCGCAAGAAGGTCGCGCTCTATGTGGTCGCCTGTGCTTTCTGGATCGTCGTCGCCGCGATCCTCTACGAGGCGGTGTCCGCCTTCATCTCGCAGGAGGCACCGGGCTTCAATTGGTGGGGGATCGCGATCCTGTTTGTCTCTTTAGTGGTCAATCCGCTATTGGCCTGGGGCAAGTATCGCTACGGCAAGCGGCTCGATTCACCCGCCCTGAAATACGATGCCAAGGATACCCTGATCTGCGAATACCAGACCATTGTGGTGTTGGCCGGAATCGGTCTGACGCAATGGATGGGCTGGTGGTGGGCCGATCCGGTCGCGGCGCTTCTGATCGTGCCCTACGTTGCGTGGGAGGCGTTCGAGGCCACGAAGGATGCGCGGTCGGTCGGGCCGGGTGAGGCCGAAGCTACTGCCGACGCCTGACGTTGCGCATGATGAACCGGTTCTGGGGCAGTGATGGCAGCTCTCCTGGGTCAAGCTCCAAATCCTGATCCGGCACATCGTAGTCGATGTCGTTCACAAGATATCTGCAAAACGCCTTCATCTGACTGATCGCGATCCATTCACCCGGGCAGCGGTGGTTCGTGTAGTGGTTGCCGCCGCCCTGTGGAATGAAGTCGTAGGGGTTTTCGGCGCGGCCCCGAAACCGTTCGGGCCGAAACTCAACTGGCGCATCCCATGAACGCCGATCGGTGTTCGTGCCATAGAGGTCCAGCAGAACCCGGTGTCCTTTGGGAAAGCGATACCCTTGCCACTCGAAAGTACTTTTGACTCGTGCCGCGACCGCAGGAAAGAATGGATAGAGGCGGCGGACCTCCTGAACGAAGGGTTCGAGCAGTCCTTCGTCGTTCCGCAGTTTCTCCTGCCATTCTGGGTACCTGTACAGGGCGTGCGCCGTCTGCACGATGAATACAGACACCGCCACGGTCGGACGCAAGACGTTCAGCAACTCTACGGCGGCCACCCTGGGGTTCAACAACTCCCCGTCGAGATCGCGCCATGTCGCGATGAAATGAAGGGCGCTTTCCTGCGTCGGCTGAAGCTCGCCATCGCGGACCTGTTGGATCATCCGTGCTGCCCATTTTTCCAGGCGGTGGCGCGCCAGTCGCGCGGCCCAATGTTTCGGGCCGATGGCACCGGCGTCCTGAAAAAGCGATGTAAGCTGCGCCGTTCGGGTCGCCACCTCCGCCTCGGGAATCGGAACCCCACACCAGGCGCAAACGGCTCTCGTGAGCATTTCGCGCACTTCGTCGTAAAAAACGACTTCGTTCTTCGCCTCCCAGTCCGGCGCAAAGTTGTCCAGCATGTGAAGTGACATGCCCTGAAGCGCGGCTATATGCTCGGTCCCCATCATCGACATGAACATCTTCTTGCGGTGCTGGTGGGTAGCGCCGTCCAATCCCTGAACGCCGCCTTCACCCAATAGGGTCTTTTGTATGCGGCTTGGCATCGAGCCTTCGCGGATCAGCTGCTCTTCCCGATAGAAGGCTTCTGCCGCGGCAGCGCCAGTCATGCAGATTGTCTTGTGAAGAAGAATGCGCGTTTCGAAGAGGTCTGCGTCGAGATGGCGGCAAGTTTGCCGAATGAACCCATACGGGTTGCGCAGCAGGGCGAGTGTGCTGTCAAAGCCTGTTGCAGATGGTATGCTAGACATCGGATATCCTCCTGTTTCTATTCTCTTTTTCTGGCCTTTTTTGCCTCGCCGTTCGCGGGGCGGGCACGGTGCCGAAACAGCAGTGCCGCTCCGAAGGAAAGCACGGAGTCCGCGCCCATAACATCTGTCACCGCTGGATCAGCTGCGGCGCATCCGCATCCCCAAGGGCCATTTCGGGGAGCCAAGTGATAAGCTGAGGAAACGAGATCAGCGCCACGATCAATACGATTTCAATGGCAACAAGAGGTACCGCTCCGCGATAGATATCGGATAGGTTGATACCCTTCGGTGCCGCCATCTTAGCAAAAAACAGGGCATAGCCGAAGGGAGGCGTCAGGAAGGACGTTTGCAAGGCCAACGCAATCAGGCCAGCGATCCAGATCTGCGCAAAGTAGGCAGAGCCGACGTGATCTGCGAAGTCGAGATCTGAAATAATCGGCATCAGTACGGGTACAAAGACCAGCAGCACCTCGATCCAGTCAAAAACAAACCCAAGTATGATGATCACGCCAAGGAGGATCGCCAACAGTTCCCACCGGGTGAGATCGAATGCGGATATCCACTCGAAGATGACGTCCGGTCCACCGACCAGGTGGAAACTGAGCGAGAATACCGATGCGCCCAATACGATGAAGAAGACCATCGACGTCATCGTGCTTGTCTGCACCGTGACAGAGTTCAACGATGAGAAAGACAAGCGCTTTCGCGCCAGCGCGACCAATAGCGCGCCAAAAACCCCTACTCCAGCCGCCTCTGTTAGTGTCGCAAAGCCCAGAATGATGCTGAGCGGAATGGATGCGATGACCGCGACAGACGCGAGTACAAACAAGAGGTCTGACACAAGATTGGTCTTGGGTGTGTCCAGCGGGATTTCGACCGTTTTTCTCAACGTGACCGCAAAGTAGACCGCGAAGGCCATGACCATCAGAAGCACAGGTACGATGAGGGCCACATACATCAATCCGATGCGCAGATAGAACACGTTCGAGATGAAGAATAGCATCACGGCTGGCGGGAACACGACACCCAATGCTCCAGAAGCTGCGACAGCGCCTCCTGCGGTTCGCGGTGCGTAGCCCGACGCCATCATCGGGGCATAGGCCACCAACGCCACAGTTATGACGGAAGCACCGATCACCCCGGCGGCGGGCGCAAGAACGAGGCCGATCAGCAAAGTCGCAATGGCGTAGCGACCGGGAACGCCTGTCAGAAGACGCCCCAGCAAGCGAAACATGGTTTCGGCAATCCCGCTGGCATTCAGGATCAGGCCAAGAAAAATCAACATTGGAACGCTGGTGAATTGGACTGATTCATTGGTCAGTACACCACGGGCCCGCAGGTAGATCAGCCCCAGATGCTGAAAATCAGTGATCCCCACCCAAACCGCAGCGACAAACCCCAAGAAGCCTGTCCCCGCGAGCACCAGCGCCACCGGAAAGCCACTGAAAACCCCAATCGCCATCACGACAAGCATGGCAACCGTGAGGACCTCATTCACCATTGTGCAGGCCGCTTGCTTGTTCCGGTGCACCTTGCGCACGTCTCCCTGTCAGAAAGGCGATGTTGCGAAGGGCTACGATCATCCCGGCAAGAGCCAGCAGGATGGGGCCGATGACCCCGGCAATGCGTTGTGCCCACAACTGGGTTTCCGCGTATTTCGTGGTGCGCATCAAACCGTCCCATCCGTAGTAGGTCAGGATGGCGGCGAGCGGCAGAAGGACAAAAAGGCCGCCAATCAGTTCGATCCAAGCAATGCGGCGGGCGGACCAATGTCTGCGAAGAACATCAACGCGCACGTGACCGTCGCGCAGATAGGTATACCCAAAGGTCAAGAAAATTAGGATGAACAGCAGTGACGTGGACAGGTCCGGCAAATAGCTCGACACGCCAAGTTGTAGCTTGCGATCCAGCATCTGAAGCGCGCCATAAGCAGCAATCGAAACAACTGTCAGCCACGCAGTCACGACGCCGATGCCGCGAATGCCACGGTCAATCCAATCCAAAAATCTCAAGCCGAATTCCCTCCCAAAGTTCTTTGCCTGTTAGCTGTTATCCCCCCGTGACATCTCCCTTGCGATTGTCTTGTTCCCGATTTTCCGGCCTGACTTTCGAGGTGCGAAAGCTGTCCCAGAACAGCAATGCTGCCCCACAAAAGATCGCCACGTCAGCCAAGTTGAAGGACGGCCAGTGGTATGACCCGTAATGGAAGTCGAGAAAGTCAGGGACGGCCTGATAGCGCAGACGGTCAAGGATATTGCCAAGCGCGCCTCCGATGATCAGACCGAGCGCCGCACCTGTCAGCCCGTCCGGAGCCTTCCACAGCCAGATCAGCAGCCATGCCACGACCACGGCAGCAAGTGCGACCAGACCCCACCAGGGTACGACCCCGCCGAGCATACCGAAGCTGACCCCATCGTTCAAAACCCGCACGAGGTTGAGAAAGGGCAGAACCTCGACCCCGTTCTCAAGCGCCGGGGAGGTCAGGGCAAGAGCCTTGGTGCCCTGATCAACACCAAACGCGGCGATGGCGCAAAGCCCACCGAGAACGCGGCTGTTCATGCCACCGCCTTCAGATCGGCCCGCGCGTCGCGGATGATCGCCCATGACGAGTGCAGGAACAGTCCGGCGATCCCGAACGCGACGATAAGATCGGGCCAAGCGCTGCCCAGCCAAACCACTAGCCCAGCGGCGATAACGACTGCGGCGTTGCCGATGGCGTCGTTACGCGAGAAAAGCCAGACAGCGCGCATGTTCGCATCGCCCTTGCGGTACCGCAACAACGGCAGCACGGAGATGACATTTATCACAAGAGCAATCAGGCCCAGAATCCCCATCAATGTGGCGTCTGGGGTTGTCGGCTCGAATGCCCTTATGATGGTCGTGCTAAAGACCCCAAGGCCAAGCAGGCCGAGAAAGATGCCCTGGATCAGGGCAGAGCGTGCCCGCCAGAGAAGGCTCCATCCGATGGCAAGAAGCCCCAAGAAAGTGATCGCGCCATCGCCGATGAAATCCAGCGCGTCGGCCTTCACGGCCTGTGACCCGGCGATGAACCCGCCAATCATTTCCAGAACGCCGTAACCGACATTCAGAATTACGACGATCCAGAGCGCGCGGCGGTAGCCCGGGTCCTGATGGGCCGCACTTTGCTGAAGGTCCTCGTCGCTCTCGATGCGGTCGAACCCATATCCCATTGTCTCAACGGCTTTTTCGATCTCCGGCAGGCGCGCTTCAGGGGCATTCAGAGTCATGATATGGGTCGCCGCTGATACTTTCACTGCGTCGGGCGCGACACCCGCAGACTGCGCCGCCCGCTCGATCTGAGCGGCATCCTTGGCGCAATCCATTCCGGAAACCCGGTAACGGAGGGGCGGCGTATCTGCTGTCGATCCGGTGCTTTCGGTGTTGGCCATCGGTGCAATACTCCTGCTAAAGTGGATCAAGTTTAAACATATCAGCAAGGAGTGATATGATGCAAGTCTTAGCCGACCGCAATGCTGCGGCCGCTGGCATCGAGCGTAGGGCAAAGCTCTTTCGCGGTCTTGCCGACCCGAGCCGACTGGCGATACTGGGCGTGCTGTGTGAAGGACCGTTGGTTGTTCACGAGATCGTCAAACGCACAGGGCTATCGCAGCCCAACGTGTCAAATCATTTGCGATGCCTTCTGGATTGCGGACTTGTCGCCAGCGACCGCGATGGGCGCTTCATTCGCTACCGGATCAGCAGTCCGCGCATAGCAGCTCTTTTAAATGATGCAGACGCCCTGCTTGATGTGGTCGCAGAAGGTGTTGGGGCTTGTGACAATTATCGCGAAGCGTGAACGATAATATCCCAATGCACGTCATCACGACCACTTCCGCGTGAGGCAAAATTTTATATGGGGCTTGCTGCCAAACGTGTTGAAAAGACCCATTATTGAAAGCGCTCAATTTAACTGCTCGGCATAGCGAGTTAAGGATCACAATTGAAGCGAAGATCAAGACGAGGCCCGGCATCGTGGCAGTAGCCTGGTTTCACCCCACAGATCGTGACAGCGCTTAGACTGATAAAGAAACGAACGGGCCCGAAGTATTACCGAGATCGTCTGGCATCAAAATTTTCTTGAACCTCTAGTAGCTTTAGGAGTTAAACCACCGACAAAGAACGGCACCATGGAGCAAGTTGCCAATAAAGCTTCACTCCCTCCCGGGCTAACAACACTGCGTTCGGGGTAAGTTCGGTTCGCCGTCGAATGCATGAACGGAGAAATCTATATGCTGACAAGACGACATTTCATCCAGACGACCACAGCGCTGTTTTCGGCGTCGATATCCAGCCCGCTCCTTGCAGACACGTGGCCTACCGATGCGCAAAAGGCAGCTTGGGACGCACAGGTTACACCTCCCGGCTACAACCCGGCCACGTCCAATCCTTGGGGCCTTCACCCTCGCTTCCTCCCACAGCGGGTCCTCGCGAAGGATGGACTTGTACCCGGTGATATCCATGTCGATGCTGTTGCGCGCTATCTCTACCACATCGAAGAAGGCGGCACGGCGATGCGCTATGGCGTGGCGATCGCGCGCGGCAAACTTTACGAACCGGGCACCTATACGATCAAGCGCAAGGTCAGGTGGCCGCATTGGCAGCCGACGCAGAACATGATCGACCGCGATCCAGAGCTCTACGCCGATATCGCCGACGGTATGGAACCCGGACCTGAGAACGCGCTCGGGTCGCGGGCGCTTTATCTCTATGTCGGGGACCGAGACACTTATCTGCGCATCCACGGCACTCCACAGCCGCGAAGCATCGGAGGCCGAGCGAGTTCCGGTTGCGTCCGGATGGTCATGGCGCACATAAACGATCTTTACTCGAATGTGGAGATTGGATCGAGAGCCTTCCTATATTCGGCCAAGGATAGTGTGGTTTCGCAAAGTTGACCCAAGCCTCGTCGTCAGCCTGACGCTCGAACGCCCAATCAGGATTGGCGCGCGACGCAGATGGGATTGCCGTCTGCTGAGCGTAGCGGAACCAAGGTGTTTTCCACCGGCCCATTATGCTCATACCAATAGCAATCATCTTCAGGACGTAGCCGTGCCGTGTTGAGATCCTGATCGGGTGCAGCGAGGGCTGCAACAGACTCTGGAATATTCCCGATCCTGAATGGATCGTTGTCTTCATTCGGAGGCACCGCACAGCCAGCCAGAGCCAATGTTGCAACTATGATCACCGCATATTTTTGAAGCATATCTATCTCACTCTTTGGCAGGTCAGCCGCGTCCTCAGACTTAGCAACGCGTTTCAAGGTTCCGCAGGTCGGTTCCTTACTTGACCAAGTTTTTGTTTTAGCTCTTGAAGCTCTAGTTACTGTAGGGGCTATCTCAATGTGGAATGAACGAATCCCGAGGTCAATCCCATGTCTTCCAATGGCCACCGCCACGACCACAAGCACAGCTCTGACTGCAGTCACGATCATGTTGATGATCACAAACATGCGAGCGTAGCTTGCTACTCTCATGGAGATGGTGCTGCGTGCTGCGGTGCTGGAGCCAACACGGGACCGGCAGAATCCATCCCGTCGAATGGGCGAAGTTTTCAAGTTTCCGGTCTGGATTGTGCCGAAGAGGTGGCAATCCTGAATAGGGTAGTCGGTCCAAAAGTCGGCGGAACCGAACACCTGGCATTCGACGTGATCAACGGGCGAATGACCATCCTCGATAGCGCCGAGAGGATACCAGACGACGAAGTCACGCAGTTGGTCGCAACGACCGGCATGAGCGCCAAGCCATGGGATGCCGACAACGCAGCAGAGGACCAGGCGGCGCATCTGGCACGTCAGAAGCGCTTTACCTCGTTGAGCGGCGGCTTCTGGGCGGCGGGATTCCTTTTTCACATTGTCGAGACCGGCATGGGCGGCGCGCTCGGGCTCTTTGCGGGCCATGGCGAGGTGCCTATGCCTATGGTGGAAGCAGGGATCTTCGCCGTCGCGATTCTTTTTGGCGTCTGGCTTGTCGCGCCCAAGGCCTGGTCTTCGGCGCGGAGGCTTAGCCCCGACATGAACCTGCTCATGGTGGTGGCCGTCGCGGGCGCCATCGGCCTCGGCGAGTTTTTTGAGGCCGCGACGGTCGCCTTCTTCTTCTCGCTTTCGCTTTATCTTGAGAGCTGGAGCGTGGGGCGGGCGCGTAATGCGGTTTCCGCGCTCCTCGATCTGGCGCCGCCAACGGCGCGGGTTCTTTACGACGACGGATCTGAATCCGACGTTCCGGCCGCGGCCGTGGCAGTCAATGCAAGGTTTATCGTGCGCGGCGGCGACCGGATCCCCCTCGACGGTGAGGTCGTGGACGGGGCAGGGGCCGTCGATCAGGCCCCAATTACTGGGGAAAGCGCGCTAGTGCCCAAGGAACCAGGCGACGAGGTCTATGCCGGCACGATCAACGGCGAGGGCACACTGACGGTGCGGGCGACGAAGGCCGCCTCGGACACGGTGCTCGCGAAAATCATTCGCATGGTGGGCGATGCCCATGCCCGCCGCGCGCCGGTCGAACAGTGGGTGGCCAAGTTCGCGCGCATCTACACACCCATCGTGATGGCTTTGGCGATCGCCATCGCGCTGGTGCCGCCACTGCTGCTCGGCGGCGCCTGGGACTACTGGTTCTACAATGCTCTGGTCCTTCTGGTCATCGCATGTCCTTGCGCGCTGGTCATTTCTACGCCGGTCTCCATCGTGGCAGCGCTGACCGCGTCGGCACGGGCGGGGGTGCTCATCAAGGGCGGCGCCTATGTCGAGGCGCCGGGGCGGACCACGGCACTGGCGATGGACAAGACCGGGACGATCACCATGGGCGAGCCTGAGGTGGCGGCGGTTCACCCACTGGTCGGCGTTTCCGCACGCGATCTCATGGTGCTGGCAGCAAGCCTGGAGGCGCGGTCTTCACACCCGCTGGCACGCGCCATCCTCTCGCGCGCCGAAGCCGATGGTGTTTCCGTGTCTGCCGCAGAGGACACCCGTACCGTGCCCGGGCGCGGTCTGGAAGGACGCGCCGACGGGCGCGCTATCTGGCTCGGCTCGGATCGCTTCGCCGAAGAGAAGGGGTTCGGCAATGCCATTCCGGCGGATCTGCGGGATCGGATCGAAGGGGCAGGGAGCACCCTCGTTGCCGTGGGTGACGAGACCGGCGTGACCGGCGTACTGGAGCTTCGCGACCGCATCCGCCCAGATGCAAAGGGGATCGTTGCGCGTCTGCATGCGCAGGGTGTGAAGACCATCGTGATGTTGACGGGCGACAACGAACGCACCGCGCGCGCGGTGGCAGCCGAAGTCGGCATCGACGAGGTGCGCGCCGAACTTTTGCCAGAAGACAAGGTGACGGCCATTGAGGAACTCGTCGAAAGCCACGACATGGTGGCGATGATCGGCGACGGTGTGAATGACGCACCGGCCATGGCGCGGGCGCATTATGCCATCGCCATGGGCGCTGTCGGATCGGATGCCGCGATCGAGACGGCCGACATCGCGCTGATGACCGACGACATCGGCAAGGTACCCTGGCTTATCGGCCATTCGCGCCGTGCCATGACGATCATCCACCAGAATATCGGCATATCGCTGGCGACCAAGGCGCTGTTCGTCGGGCTGACCGCGTTCGGTATGGCCTCAATGTGGGGCGCCATTGCTGCGGATGTAGGCGTGTCTCTGCTGGTGGTCGCCAACGCACTTCGGCTCCTGAACGGCCATCAGGTTGAGGCCGGGCCTTCAGGCGGAGAACCGGTGGGCGAGCAGATGGCGAAAGGAGCACTGGCGCACGGTCATTGATCCGGCGGTTTCGGTAGAGTAACGTCTGACATCAACCAGACCTCGCAAAAGGGGCGTCGAGCAGTGATGAATACCAGAATTCCACGGCGGGTCTTGCTGTTGGGCGGATTGGCCACCTTCCTGTCTGGCTGTGCCAGCAAGTTCCGGTCCTACAACGGACCCGAAGTGACCCGGCTGCGTATATACAAGGCGCAGCGGCTGCTGGTTCTTGACGGAACGGATGATGTCTTGCGGACCTATCCCATCGGATTGGGCTTCGCGCCCGAAGGCCACAAGCAGTTCGAAGGAGACGGCCGCACGCCGGAGGGCTCCTATCTGATTGACCGGCGCAACCCGGACAGCCTCTTCCACCTCTCCATCGGCATTTCATTCCCGAACGAGGCCGATATCGCGTTTGCGAAGGCGCAAGGAAAATCGCCGGGCGGCGACATTTTCATCCACGGGGGGCCGCGCAAGGGGATCGACCCGATGAACAAGCGCGACTGGACCGCAGGCTGCATCTCCGTCACAGACCGGCAAATCGAGGATATCTACGCCATGGTCAGGGACGGAACCCCCATCGACATCTATGCCTGATCGTCAGGTGAAGCGACGGCGCAGCGCAACGTTGATGGCTTCGATGGCGATGACCATGACGACGACGGCAATCGTGACGCTGGCCGCCTTATCATACTGGAAAGAGCGCACGTAGGTCTGGATGTAAAAGCCGATCCCGCCCGCGCCGACAATGCCGAGGATCAGCGACTCGCGCAGGTTCAACTCGAACCGGAAAATCGTGTCGCGGGCGACGACCGGCGCCATCTGCGGCCAGATCGCGTATCTGAGCCGCACGAGCGGCCCGGCGCCCGCGCTTTCAAGTGCTGCGATCGGCGCGCGGGACACGCCGTCGATCGCCTCGGCATAGAACTTGGCGAGCATCCCCGTTGCATGAAAGGCGACCGCGATGATGCCGGGCAGCGGCCCGAGCCCGACAGCGCCCACCATGAGCATGGCCACGAGGATCAGCGGAATCGCCCGGATGAAGGCAAGCAGCGTTCGGATCGGCCGAAACACCGCAGGCGATACCATCGTCTCAGACGCGAGAATGCCGAGGGGAACGGACAGGATCACAGCACCGAGGGTGCCGAGGATCGCGATCCTCAGCGTTTCCGCGCTGCCCTTCTTGATCTCGGCCATCACCGTCGGGTCAGGCGGAAACATCCGGCCGAAGAAATCGGCGATCCGCGGGCCGGCCGACAGAAGTCGCGAGAACTCGACATCGGTCGTGGCGAAGGACCACAGGATCGCGGCTGCGATCAGACCGCTCGTCGCAATGCCGCCAAACCCGCGGAACGCCATCAGGACACCGCCCTGAGGCCGATACCGGGGATTGGCCCTACCTCCCGATAGAGCTCCGCCGTCGCATCATCGTTCAACTCGGAGGTCGGTACATCGAACACGATCCGCCCGTCCCGCATGCCGATGATGCGCTGCGCGAAACGCCGCGCCAGGTCGGGCTGGTGCGACGAAAACAGCGCCGTCGCGCCGCGCGTTCGCGCCGCCCCGGTCAGCAGCGCCAGGATCTCACATGCACGCGCGGGGTCGAGGTTGCTCACCGGTTCGTCGGCGAGGATTAGGCGCGGTTCCTGCGCCAGACACCGTGCGATGGCCACACGCTGCCGCTGCCCGCCGCTGAGGCTGTCGACCCTGCATTCGGCAAGATCGGCAATTCCGCAATCGGCAAGTGCCGTGCGCGCAATCTCTAGATCATGTTTGGTCGGTGATCCCAACAGGGCCCGCAGCGGCGACATGCGCCCCAGGCGGCCATTCAGGACGTTGCGCAGAACCGAGGAACGCTCGACCAATGCAAACTCCTGAAACACGAAACCGGTATCCGGACGGCGCGCGCTCGGCGGCGGACGGTCGGGATCGAGCGGCGCACCCAGAACCGATACCCGCCCGCTCCAGCCTTGGAGCCTGCCGTCGAGCAGTGCCAGCAGGGTCGTCTTGCCCGCCCCGGACGGGCCGAGCAAAGCGACGCTCTCGCCCGCCGAAATCCGAAACGAGACCCGCTCCAGCGCCGGAAGGTCCGCGCCCGAATGGGCAAAACTCAGGTCGTCTATTTCGATAGCTGTGCTCATCGCAACAGCCCGTATTGCCGTGCCATATCGCGTACGCCGTCATAGGCGGCGGAGTCGGCCCTGACATAGCCGTCCGGACCGTAGAGATAGCGCAGCTTTTCGCGGTTTTCCGGCGCATTGAGCCGCAGCATCGCGTCGACAAACCGGGCCTGCAGGTCGGTGTCGAGCCCCGGGCGAGCGATCACCAAATGGCTCGGGATCGGCGCGCTTTCCGCGATCCAGGTTACCTCCGCCTGTTGCTGCGGTGTCAGAAGCAGGTCGGCATACTGGCTGGCGCCCGCGGCATCGACCAGGCCTTCGGCCATTGCCTGCATGGCTTGTTGGTAGCCCCCCGCGAAAAAGACGCGGCCGAAAAATTCCTCCGCTGCGCCGGGACCTTCAACCAGCCCGGCCTCGACGAATTCGGCGAGCGGGTAGAGATAGCCCGATTCCGAAATCGGATCGGCAAAAGCGATGTCGCGCCCGCGCAGGTCTGCGAGCGCGCCGATGCCGCTGTCGCGCCGCACGAAGATGCGGCCCGTATAACTCGGCGCGTCGCGGTAGACCTCGGACAGGAGCGGCACGGCACCGATCTCGGCCTCGGCCAGAACGAAGGGCAGGGCGCCCATGAAGGAGATATCCGCGTCGCCGTTGCGCAGCGCCTCGACCGCCGCTGCATGGTCGATGGTGACGAACCCCTCGACGGGGACGCCGATCTCCTCTGCCAGCCATCCGGTGATGGCCTCGATGTCCCCCAGAAGCTTGTCGGGGTTCTCTTGCGGGATGAAGGCAAGCCGCAGGGTTACGTCTTGCGCGGCGAGAGGTGTCGCCAGCGACACCGCGCCCGCGCCGACCAAGGTCAGTATCGTTCTACGGGTCAGATGGACCGGCATCAGAATGCCCTCTCTTCGATTGCATCGGCTTCGGACTTGAACGCGGTCCAGCTTGCTTCGGCGGCCTTCCAGTCATCGGCACGGACGGCGGCGCCGACCGCGGCCAGACGTTCGGCCAGCGCATAGACCTCGGGCCGGGCGGGGAGGTTCGACATGGTACTGGCGTCCGCCGAGAGGTCCGCGGCCACAGTGTCGGTCAGCAGCAGGATATGCTCCGCGTCCCGCCGCGGCAGTAGCGTACCGATTGTCGAGGCGAAGGTCGTCAGTTCGGCGAATGCCAGCCGGAAAGCGGTGTTCTCGGTGTCGAAGGCTTCATAGGGCTCGTCTGCCGCGCCAACGGTCTCGAGATAGGCGGTTAGGTCGGCGCGGTCTTCCTCGGTAAGCCCAAGCGATTTCGTCTCGTCGAACCAGTCCACGACGGCGGCCAGCGTCGGCAATGACCCGTCGTGGAAATAGGGGGCGGTATAGGCCGTGCCGAGCAGCGTGGGCGTGTCCAGCGCACCGGCGCGGGCCCCCTCGTAGCCCGGCGCGACGGAGCCGATGTCGTGGGCCTGCCGGTCGAGGAAGTTCGCGTCTGGCACGTGGCAACTGGCGCAGGAACGGTCGCCGAGCGCCGCGAAGGGCGTATTGAAGATCGCTTCGCCGCGCTGCGCGGCCTCGGGAGCGGCTTCGGTCAGCTGACCATCTGGTGTCAGCATGGAGTTGGGCAGGAAGTCGAATTCGAGCATGTAGGCGAGCAGAGCATCCAGCATGAAGGGCGTCGGTTCATCGCCGCCGAACTCGTTGACGATGACGTTGCGGGTGAAATCGCGCAAGGAGGCGAAGCGGCCATCGCGGCCGTAGGGCCCGGTGAAGCGCAGACCGCGCAGGCTCGGTATATCAATCGGATCGTCGCGCCGGTCGTTGAAGATAGGGTTGAAGAAGGCGCCGTCCACGTCAATCGCGCCCGGCTGATGGCTGGCGCCCGGAATGAAAAGACGCTGGTTGACGTCCGAGCGGTTGTGACAGGTCGAGCAGGCGACCCCGAGACCCTGCGCCGGATTGCCAAAGATTTGCGCGCTGTCGAACAGCATGTCGCCATAGGCCACCAGCGGCAGGTCGGTTTCATCGATGCCCTGCTCCTCGAAATTGAGGACGAGGCGCGGCAGGGGATCCTGGTCGAAGATGTCGGACCCCGGCGGCAGGCTTGGCGGCACCTCGATGGTGCGGCCACTCAGGACAGCAGTTTCCGGCAGTGCGCTCAGCGTCCGGCGCGGCGCGAAATCGTCAACGAGGTAATTCTCGGCGAGATAGCCGGAGATGACTTCGCGCGCGGCTTCCGTGGTTTCCCGATTCGCGGGCGTGGCACCAGCACCAAGAACACCGGCGGAGCCTGTGCTGCTGTTGAGTTCCAGCCAGGCGAGGCCGATGCGTCTCGAAGCGTCGGGATCAGCAGCCGCGATACCGTCCGCGAACGCGCGATAGAGTTCTCGGGCTGTCCACACGGCCTGCTGCGCATGCGTCGGGTCTTCGGCAGCGATAGCCTGGTCCAGCTCCTCTTCAATCCTGAGCGCGATCAGCCGCGTCCCCTCGGCGAAGACCGCCTGGCGGTCCTCGCGAGTGATGGCATCCAGAAGAGAGCCAGGTCCAATGTCGCTTTCACGGTCCAGCCATGCCAATGCACCAACAGAGAATTCCGAACCCCGGTAGGGTTCGGCCCAGGCGGTCCCGACGTCATCCCAAGGCAGCGGTTCGAGATTTCCGAGGAAGAGAGTCAGCCGGTAGGCCGCCGCCTCGGGAAGCCATGGAGCCTCCTTGGCAGGTGTCGCAGCGACAGGTCCGGACAGGACGAGCGCACTTGCGAGTGCGGCAATGAACGCTCCAAGGAATTTCTGAATCACCGCAGTCTCCGAATTCAAAAGTTAGCCATGGCTAATTTATCTACCCTAAGCAAACAAGTTGTCAATCCTGCAGTTTCGCTGCAAAGTCCCAAGTATGACAAAGCTGCAATCACAGGAACATGAACCGTTCGAAACTGTCGACAGGGCTCCCGAAGCACAGGCTGAGGGGTTCGCGACCGTGCGTCAGGCACATGAGAGCGAAATGGCGGAAGATTACGTTGAACTGATCGCCGAATTGATCGAGTCGCGCGGTGAGGCGAGGCCGGTGGAGATCGCCGAACGGTTTGGAGTGAAGCCGCCGACCGTGACCAAGAACATCTCGCGGCTCAAAGCTGCTGGCCTGGTGCGGCGGGAACCTTATCGCGCCATATTCCTCACGGATGCCGGTCGGGAGTTGGCCGAGGCCTGCCGCCGACGACACAGGATCGTCGTCGCGTTTCTCCTCAGCCTGGGAATCGACGAAGAGACTGCGGAACGCGATGCGGAGGGGATCGAGCATCACGTCAGCACGACCACGCTGGAGGCCTTCGAACACGCCCTCCTGCAATCTCAGAGCGGCAAGTAGCGCAGCATCAAGTTCTCGCGAAATTCAGAAAAGCAAGACTCAGGAGGCGGCGGCGTTAGCAGTCAAAGGCTGGTGGATTGGCATTTGTTCTGATGGTCAACCTTAGAGCAGAAAATCGTTCGCGTCCTCTGAGCTTGGCCAGGCCGAGATAGTGTGCCCAAAATCTCTGACTGCGACGACGGTGCAGCGAGAATGTCGATCGCGGGAAAAGACGTGGATACAACCTTTGATTTGCTCCTCTGTTCAAAGCGCATAGACAATTGTCACCACCGTCGTCATGACGATGAAGAACATGACCAAGGCACCTATGGCGAGCGTCCGGCCCATGTCGCGGTTTGGCTCTGCCACTTTCAGACGCAATTCTTCGGCCGTTTCCGGAAACTCGAGCGCCGCGGAGTTCGAGCCTCGCACCAACTCGTATCGTGAATTCCAGCGACGCGCCTCGGCCGCGTTTCACCCGTTCATGACCAGAATGATCGCGGCGATCATCAGCATCGAGGACGGGACCCAGATCGTGTAGCCACCCATGGTTTCGTCGGACAGGGGATCGAGCAACCCGGTTCCCGCCGTTTGGTAGGAGGCATAGAGGCTCACCTCTTTGAGTGTCGTTAAGGAACCCAGAAAAATGTTTGAAACGATCACCGCAAAACCGGAGATCAGCCTTGCGCCGCGCCTCGCGCCCTCAGGGGGATCTCTCGGGTCGAAGAGCATGCCGAAATACCAGATCCCTGCCAGCACCATCGCAAAATGGGCGAACACCTCGATCGCCGCGATGCGCTGCGCAAGTCCGTAAAGCACTGGAATCTGCCAGATAAAGAGCGACGTGATGAGCGCGGCAGTGGCGGTTACCGGATGTGCCAAGAGCCGCAAAGTAATAGATTTTCCAAGAGCGCCGAGGTATCGACGCCACCGTCTGTTCAAACCGGCTTGCAATAATCGCCACGGCTGAGAGACCGCGAAGAGTAGTGGTCCTGCAAGGCGGAGGAGAAGGTGCTCCACTTGGTGCACCGAAAAGAGGCTATGCCCCAACGAAGCCAGAGGCGCATTTGTGGCCGCGAGAATGCAGGTCAAGCCAGCGAGGAACAGGGCTTGCCGCCACATAGACACCGTCCCGCGAATGCGAGCGGATCGCACGAGGCCGCGCATGTAGACCCATGCGGCCAAGCTGACGGAAACAAGGGACACTGGCGAAATCGCATATCCAAACGGGTCGAAAAGGAGGAAGTAAGTGATCATCGGCTCCTGTCATTTTGTATTGTCGACGTATCGACGGATACCGGTGAAAGTCGGGATGTTCCCACAGCGCCACCCCGGGCCAAGGACAGATCAGTGGACATCGTGAGATATTTGCCCTGCATCCACATGAGAAAAAGGTTTTCATAGAAACGTGAGATCGGGTGGCCGGACTGACCGGCGGGCGCGATGAAATAGGATCCGGCTTCTTCCGAAAACGACATGACCGCCTGAAAATTGGTGCCCGCGCTGGCCGCGAAGGGGCGGTCATTGTCAGAAGAGAACAGCGTTGCAATCAGTGTGTATGGATCGCCCGAAGATGGGGCTTCGAGAGACAGCAGATCGCTGATGATCCCACTCGATCGGATTGGCGCCCACCCCATATTCAAAGCGTGTGCTTCGCCCCAGACCCAAGCGGACGGATCGGGTCCGTAACGGCCGACAAGCCAGCCGATGGCATCATCCAGGGCCGCACGAACCTGATCCTGGCAGGTTTCGATGCGGGTGGACGGGCGGATGTCGCACCAGATTGCGCTCCCTCCGCGATCTGAAAGCACCGCAAATAGGACATCGGCATTTGGCCTGGCCCAGACCGTCGTCGCGGATGGATATTCATCCTGAAGTATCCGCTTTTGCAACGCGCGCGCCCAGGCCCAGAACACGAGCGGTTCCGGTGAAAAGCGATCCATGTCGCCATTCCATTGGGCAAGTTGATCCAGAATATCGCCGCGAAGCTCATCTGCGCGGTTCTCTTCGAGAGCGCCTGTGGAACCCACGAACCAAAGCTCTTTTGCCATTATAGGAAGAAGCGCCCGCGCGGCAGCGCTGATCGTGTCGCGCTGCACCGCAATCGCGCCCGCGACCGAGAATATCGGCTGCCGCTCATCAAGAGCAGCCAGACGGGCGTCTCGAAACGATAAAGGAGTTTCGACCTCCCTGTCAGGCCAGCGACCAAGGGTTTCTCGGTCGATCGCAAGAATCTCCAATCCGGCTGGTGCCAGGTTCATGCTTGCGTCCATAGCATCGTTCACATCGGCGGACCGCGCCAGACGGTCAAGCATCATCAGAAAATTGCCGGCCTTGGCAGCGGTGGGACTCACTGGCTCTTTAAGGGCTTTCAGTGACAGAGATCGGAACGCCCAAGCGACGCGTTCGCTGCGACCGAAGACAATAAAGGGCACACCCGGCATTGTAGCCCCAATCGCGGCTCCGGTCGGGAGTTGAATATCCGCCAGGTACCATTCAGAAGGCAGCGATAAGGGGCCACGTATATCGGTGGCGAGAATTGGTGCTCCGGTCGCTGTTCTGTCTCCAGGCACCGCCCAAGCATCGAGGCTGACCTCGGGCGAGGTCACAAACAGCTCGGGCAAAAGAGGTCGATCCGACGGGATCGGTAGAACTGACAAGCCGGACAGGTCACTCTGCCGTCTCTCGGGTTGAAGATCGTTCAGAAACGCTTGGGCAAGTCTGAGACTATCGACGGGTGTCCAGGCTGCGATCATTCTCTCATCCGCGATCAACAGATCGGGTGAGCCTCTGCCGCGCCCGCCTTCGGACACCAGACCAAGCCACGCGTTGACACCTGCGGCATATGCGTCGAGCGCTTGGGCTGTCGAAGGCTCAACTTCGATCGTCTGGTCAAGTGGCAACAAGGCTTGCGCCGCCCGCCTTGCCCTCAATAACTGGCCAAGCCTGTCCTGAGCGTGAACGAAACCAAGCGCGAAATAGGCGTCCGCAGCGGAGTCTGCAGAAATGTGTGGTATGGCCGCAGCATCTCGCAGAATATCGACTGGACTTTCGATTCCCGCAACTCTGAAGTCCTCGTCATAGTCGGGGACGGAGGCACGCAAAAGAAAGTAGACGACACCGGATACGGCCAGTCCTGATGCAAAAACCGCCAGAAGCAAGTACAGTAATATGTTGAATAGTCGTTTCAATTCGTTGCCGGTGCCAAAGTAATCTCAAGACGTGATGCGCAAGAGGATCACCGAGGCGAAAAAAGCGAGTAGGCCAAAAGCAATACCGAAGCTTGTCGCGTATTGAAGTATATCCAGGCGGTTCCCTTTCCGCCGTTGCGCCAGATAGCCACCCCAGAGCGCCCCTCCGACAAAGCCTGCGAGCACCAGCATCACGATTCCTCCGATTTTGAATTCTCTGAATTGAAACGTCGTCTGGCCAATCCGACGGTAAAGGCCAGGGTCCAGACCGCACAGATGAGCGCCAGCGATGTCCAATCACCGAAACGTGCGTAAGGTGTGGGCGCAAGCGCTGTCGGCAGGCTGGCATCTATGACTCCAGTTTGTCCGGTCTCGAGGCGCGCGATGATCTCTCCCTTGGCGTCGATGATTGCGGAAATCCCTGTGTTGGCCGCCCGGACTACAGGAAGCCCTTCTTCGACCGCGCGCATGCGCGCGGAAGCGAGGTGCTGCTCGGGTCCGATGCTGGTTCCGAACCAGGCATCATTTGTGGCGTTGAATATCCAGTCGGGGCGAAAAAGGTCATCGACCACCTGGCCCGGAAAAATGATCTCGTAACAGATCGCCACCGCGACCAGAGGCGCACCCGGGATCGCCAGCGTGCGTGGCCCTGGTCCTGGCGTGAAATCGCCCAAACCTTCGGTCAGCCGCTCGATCGGCAGCCAGCCTCTCAGGGGCACATATTCCCCGAACGGAACAAGATGATGTTTTGCATATCCCGTCAGACTTTCGCCGCTGCCGTCATAGGCTTGAACCGTGTTGAAATATCGGGTTTCCCCATCGCCCTCTACGCGGTCAGGCACTCCTGTCAAAAGGATCCTGCCGTCTGGCAAAACCGTGGATAACCGCCTGCGCGCCAAGGCGTCCTCGTCCAGAAAACCGGGAAAGGCCGTTTCCGGCCACAGCAGCAGGTCGAAGCGTCCAGGTTGCGCAGACAGGCCCAGATATTTTTCCAGCGTTCGCTCGCGGCTGCCCGGTGCCCACTTCTCGACTTGCGGCACATTGCCTTGGACGATGCGCAAAGCGATGTCCGTCGCCGGCACATCCTTCCCTAAACGCAACGCGCCGCCACCCCAGAGGCCCATCACCGCAACGGCAAAGAGCACGAGAACAGGCATGCGTCGGTTCGGTGCCGCCACAATCAACACACCGGGCAACAGCCCGATAAAGACCGTGAGAAAGCTCAGCCCATAGCTTCCGACCCAGGCGGCGGGTTGGCGCAGGGCGGCGTGTTCGACAAGGGCATAAGCGGCAAGGTTCCAGGGAAACCCCGTCAGGATATGACCCCGTAGCCATTCCGTGACCACCCAGCAGGTTGCAAACAGAAGGCCCGCCGCAATGCCGCCGAAAGCTCGGCGCTGCATGATGGCGGCAAAAAGCATCGCCGCCATGCCCGGGAAGATGGCAAGCCCGGCGGACAGACCCGCGACCGCCGGGATCGCCAGTGCGCCGAAACGTTCGGCATCGACGTAAAAGCTCTCGGCGATCCAGGAAATTCCAATCCCGAATTGGCCCAGTCCGAAAGCCCAACCGACAAGGAAAGCGCGCGAGGTTGAGATTTTCCGGAGAACGATAAAGAGCACGGAGAAGGCGACAGGGACCGCGATGAGCCAAGAAAACGGCGGAAGGGTCAAAACCGTCAGTCCGCCGGCAACAAGGGCAAGACCCATGCACTGGAACAGGTTCGGGTCCTCACTAACGAACTGCGGCAAACCCGGCTTCATGAATCGGTCTGAAGTCGAGCGCCAACCCACGGCGCAATGAGCAGCAGCATCACGCCGCCAACCACAAAAACATCGGCCATGTTGAAGGCAGGCCAGTGCGCCGTCCCGATGTAGAAATCGAGGAAATCCGTCACCGCACGATAGCGCAGGCGGTCCAGAATATTGCCGAGAGCACCGCCGATGATCGCACCATAGGCAATGGCCTCGACCCGGCTGCTGGAACGGATCAGCATAGCCGCCAACCAGACGCAGATGCCAAGCGCCAATACGACAAGGCTCCACCACGGCGCACCGCCGAGAAGCCCGAAGGTCACCCCGTCATTGCGCAGGTAGATGAGATTGAAGCCGGGAAAGACCGATACGCCGGAACTAAGAACAGTCGCATTGGAAACAACGATTGCCTTCGTTGCCTGATCGACAAGAAAGGCGATCAGAGCAGCAAGCAGACCGACGAAGAGGCAAGATCTCATCCGCTTATCCCAGCCAGACGTCGAGGAACAACATGATCACAAGACCAACCGCGAGGCCGAGCGTCGCCCTGTTCTGATGTCCGGACCGGTGGGTTTCCGGAATGATCTCGTGGCTGATGACATAGAGCATCGCACCTGCTGCGAAGGCGAGACCCCAAGGCAGCAGCGGTTGCGAGATGCCGATGATACCCGCGCCGATGAGCCCGCCGACGGGCTCGACGAGACCGGTCAGGGCGGCGATGCCCCAGGCGCGAAACCTGGAATAGCCCTCGCCGAGCAACGAAACCGCCACCGCCAGACCTTCGGGGGCATTCTGTAATCCAATACCGATCGCAAGTGGCAACCCGCCCGACAAACCGTCAGCCCCGAACCCGACGCCGACGGCAAGCCCTTCGGGAAAATTGTGGATAGTGATCGCGATGATGAAAAGCCAGACGCGCCGCAGCGATGCGGCGTCGGGACCTTCCCGCCCCGTCTTGAAATGTTCATGCGGCAGCCGTTCGTTCATCAGAGCGACCGCGCCCATGCCAAGCAGGATCGCAACACATACGATGGCCGCCGGGAGAGCACCGTTGTCGAACTGTCCTTCAGCTGCGTCGAGAGCCGGGATGATCAGCGAGAAGAACGAAGCCGCGAGCATGACACCCGCCGCGAAGCCAAGCAGCAGATCGCGCGTGGCCCGGGACGGGATGCGCCCAAAAAGAACGGGGACCGCCCCGACCGCGGTCAGCGATCCGGCGGCCAGGCTTCCAAGAAAGCCAAGCGCTATGGGGGAGAGGGGTTCCAATTGTTAAGGTTCTGCCGCGAGTTCAGTCAGGAGCCGAGTAGCTGGTGTAGACCTCGGTCGATCCGTCTTCGTGGATCAGGAAGACATCGTAAGCCTCCCGGTCGTCCTCCGGTCCCATGCCGGGCGACCCGTAGGGCATTCCCGGCACCGCCAGGCCTACCGCGTCTGGCCGGTCCTCCAGCAGGCGTTGGATGTCAGCCGCCGGCACGTGGCCCTCGATCACATAGCCGTCGACCAGAGCAGTATGGCAGGACACCATGCGCTGCGGCACGCCATTGTCGAGTTTGAAGCGCACAAGAGATCCTCCGAACATGTCCTCGCCCATCGGCGCGAAGCCATTCTCCTCGAGGTGCTTCATCCAGGACAGGCAACAGCCGCAGCCGCTTGTCTTCCGGACGTCGATCTGAATCGTCTCTGCGACGGCCTGCGCCGCGGGAAGCAAGGCAAATGCGATGGCAAGGGCGGGAGTAAATCGTTTCATGGATCAAAGCCTTTCGGTTGTCGTCTGTGCAAATTCGCTGGCGAGCCTCTCAGCAAGAAGTGAACGCGCCTCACGCAGTCGCTCAAGCGCGGCCGTGTCGTCCGCTTCACGCTCGGCCGCCTCTGCCAATCGGTCGTCAGAGAGAGGGTCGGTTGGGCGACCGTCCACCAGCACTTCGTAATGTAGGTTGGGGCCTGTCGCGGTACCCGTCGCACCGACCCGCCCGATCATATCTCCGGCCATCACGCGTTGCCCTTGTGTGAGCCCGTCCGGTACGGCGCTCAGATGCGCATAGCGCGTCAGGGTGTCGGAGCCATGAGCGATCTCGACGACCCGGCCATACCCACCGCGTCGGCCGATGAAGCGAACGCGGCCCGGCGCCGTCGCCTGTACCGGCGTGCCGCGCGCCGCCGCGAAGTCGACCCCTGTGTGCATCCGTACATTGCCGTAGACCGGATGGGTGCGGCGCCCGAACACAGAACTCAGCCGTGCACCTTCGACCGGTTGCGCAAACACGCGCAGGACTTCTCCGTCGACATAGATCGTCGCTTGGCCGCTGCCGTCGTTCGGCCAGACGATTTCATAGACCGAGCCATCGATATCCAGTGCGGCAAAGGCAAGCTCGGGCTGACCAATCCTCTTGTTCCCGTCTCGGGCCTCGCGCCAAAGGAGGCGCATCGTCTCGCCACCCGCAAGATCACGACGGAAATCCACGGTGCCGCCCAGCATCTGCGCCAGGTCCACCGCAAAACGGGCGGGGATGTCTGCCGTGTTCAGGGCGGCGAAAATCGAGCTCTCGATCACCGCCTCGCCGGCGAAAGTCACCAATTCGGGATCCGGGTCCAACACGCGGGCGGCAAGCTGTTCGCCGAAGACCGCCTCTATCCGGACACCGTCTTCGACGGCGAGTTCTACACGACGCGGGTTGTCGTCCGTTGTGGAAACCACCGTAATGATGTGACCCGGACGCAGACGGCGCAGATCGTATTCCGTGCCAATCGCCAAGGCGATTTCGGCGCGATCCGAAGCATCCAGCCCCGCATCGGAAAGGACCGCATCAAGCGTCTCGCCCGACGCAATCTCCCGCGACCAGGTGACCAGCGGGGGCTCGATAGATGGCAAGGAGGTATCAGCGGGGGAAACGGTCAGGAGCGGCCGGGGTCTGAACTCGAATGCGATATCCGCCTGGGCGAGTGTAGGGCGGACCGAATTGGTTTCGGTAATCCGAGGCGGCGCAAGCGGATCGGGAGTCCAGAGGGTCGCTTCAGCAATCGCAGGGGGCACCGGTTCTTTGGACAGAACGCCAGAGATGGCGATGGCGGTCACCGAAAACGCGCCTGCGACCGCAACGACCGCCAAGACAGTTCTTATCTTCATGTTGCCCCCTCTACGTCTTCTGTCAGTGCGCGCCGGATCTTCGGCACCGCGAATTCTCTTGGCTCGTGATAGTCGATCATGGTGACGAGCTCACCCTCGGCATCGAACAGGAATACGCTTGCCGTATGGTTCATCGTATAGCCGCCGCCCTCAGTCGGGACGCGCTCAAATGAGGCACGAAACCCTTCTGCAGCGCGGGCAATCTGGTCTTCCGGCCCCGTCCAGCCACGAATGACCGGATGAAAATAGCCGACATATTCGGCCATGGCCTCGACCGTGTCCCGCTCCGGGTCGACCGTGATGAAGACCACGTTCATCTCTGATGCTTCGTCGCCCAGTTCCTCAAGCCAGCCGGAAATATCCGATAGGGTCGTCGGGCAGACGTCCGGGCAGTAGGTGAACCCGAAAAACACCATTGTCGGACGACCGATCAGGTTGCCAGGCCCTACCTCATTTTCCTCGTGGTCGGTCAGCCGGAACTCCATCGCCGACAGGGGCAGGGGCCGCTGTCCTTTTGGTTCAGGCGCACCGGGCCCGTCCACCCGCCACCAGCCCACGAAGAGCGTCAGGCCAAGAAAGCCGGCACCGGCTGCGCCGTATAGAACGAGCTGCCGACGTTGCATCAGCCCTCCGGTCCACGCGCGGCGATTCCGAGGATTGGGACCTCGACCGTTACCTCGCCGCCATTCGAAAAGGTCAGTGTCAGCGGGAAAGTCTCGCCTTCGGTCATCGGCTCTTGCAGCTTCATGAGCATGGCGTGCAACCCTCCGGGCTCCAATGCCACGCTTTGGCCGGGCTCAATCGTGATCTCGCCTGCAGGCACCATGGAACTGACGCCATCGGAGTTGGTTTTCGACTCATGGATCTCGGGCATCATGGCCAGCGGTGTCGCAAGTCCGGTCAGCGTAACGGCGTCTTCACCCGTGTTGCGCACGGTCATATAGGCGGCACCCGGCCTGTTCACGCCGATCGAGGCGCGGGACCACGCGTTCTCGACCACGACATCCTCCGAACCGGCCAGTGCGGGGGCCGACAGCCCTGCAACCATTAGAAGCACGGCCAATGCATTGGTATATCTCAGCTTCTTCACCACTCGTTTCTCCTGCTTCCGCGAATCAGCTTTGGCTTGCCGCAACTTCCACTGCCACCAGCCTCCGCAATTCGGCCTCACCGAACGGATCGAGAGGCTTGCCGTTCACGAAGAACGTGGGCGTTTGTCGCACGCCTACGGTTTCGAGATCAGCTCGGTCCTGGTTGAGCACCGCCACAACACCGGGGGCCAGCATCTGTGTCCGGGCGGCATCCGTATCGAGCCCTGCGGTCGAAGCTATCTGTAAAATCAAACCCGGCTCCGGCGCCCCGTGCGAGGCCCACCTCGGCTGCTCGCGCAGGACTGCCTCAAGCACGGGTTCAAACACGTCCTGCATGCGCGCCGCCTCGAGCACACGGATCGCTTCTACTGACGCCTCGCCGTGAAAAGACGTGTAGCGAATTACAACGCGCACCGCGTCTCCGTGCTCCGCCATGATATCCTCGACGACCGGATAGAAAGCGCGGCATGCCTCGCAGGCTGGGTCGAAGAATTCAACGATGGTTACGGGCGCATCCGTAGGTCCAAGGATCGGGGAATAGGGTCGGATCAGCGCGTCGGCCAATTCAGGGTCGATGGGATCGGCCGCGGCAATCGGGTCGGGGCGGCTGGAATACCAGGCGGCACCGCCGAAACCGGCGACACCGAGCGCGAGAACGGACAGGATGAGGCCGCGTCGTTTCATTCTTGTGTTTCCTTCAGTGAGACGGCCGACAGCAGCCCGATCACCACGAAGGCGACAAGCGCCATCAGCGGAATCGGTACGCCGAGGACCAGCTGGTTGTCATCGATGCAAGAGGGATCGGTCGCCGTGCAGGGCTGGATACGCTCGGGGACCAGCCCAACATAGAGGCCCATATGCCAAAACGCGACGGCGGCACCGCCCAAGGCCAGCGCGATCCCGTAGCGACCCACACGCCGGTCCTGCCACCAGAGCCCGAGCCCGAGGATGATGGCCAAGGGAAACATGAAGGCACGCTGAAACCAGCAAAGCACGCAGGGTGTCTGCCCCAGAACCTCGCCGATGAAAAGCACTGCAAGCGACGCGGTGAGCGCGATGGTCCAGGCCAGCCCGAGGGCCGTCTCTCCGGAAAGTCGGGTCATGACGATCAGATCCTCTCTCTCAGATCGGCGAGGATCTCTTCGGCGGGCGTGCCGTAGGGCCAGGAGTCCGCGAAGCCTGCTTGCGTGTCGAAAAGGAAAAGATGCGACGTGTGACCCATCGTGTAACCGCCCGGCGCAGTCGCCTGCTCGATCCGCTCAAAGAATATCGGAAAGGTTTCGGATGTCGCGGTCATCTGCTCCGGTGTACCGGTAAGCCCGATGATCCCTGCGTCGAACAGCGGCACATACTCCGCAAGTGCCGTCGGCGTATCCCGCTCGGGATCGATCGTTATGAAAATCGGCTGAACCATTGCCGCCTCATCGCCCAGGCCCTCCATCACGGCCGCGACTTCGGACAGTGTTGTCGGACAGACGTCAGGGCAATTGGTGAAGCCAAAGAAGACCAGCATCCAGAGCCCTGCGAAATCTTCGTCCGTTTGGACAATGCCGCGATGATCGGTCAGTTCGAAATCAGCAAGAAACGGTGGTTCACTCTCGGTGCGGGCAAGATCGGCACGGTAGTCGGTCCATAGCAACAGCCAGATGAAAACGAACGCCGCCGCGCCCGCCAACACCCACAATACCTTCTGAAGACCTGAAAGCCTCACGCCGCTCCGCCCGAACTTGATTCTATATTTTGTGTGCGTTTACATCCTCTAGCTACTGTAGGTTCAAGCGTGATTGTCATCGATCGGCCAACAATCACCGATCTGTGAAACTCAGGTGAAGCTTGTGATGCGCACCGCATAAAGCTACACCCACTGTAGGTAATGTGGGGGGGCGGAAATGCTGACGATTGGGACGCTGGCGAAGAAGACCGGAACAAAGGTGCAGACCATCCGGTATTACGAGCAGATCGGACTTATGCCTGAGCCCGGCAGAACCGAGGGGGGCCAACGACGCTATGGCGCCGCCGAACTCGACCGCTTGTCATTCGTCCGGCACGCACGGCAATTGGGATTCGCGTTGGACGCGATTCGTGAGCTCCTCGATCTCAGCGATCATCCGGGAAAGTCCTGCGCGGAGGCTGATGCAATAGCCCGTCGGCAACTCAAACAGGTAGAGCAACGATTGGCGCGGCTCGAGGCGCTGCGGACCGAATTGAAGCGGATGGTGCATGAGTGCAGCGGCGGGCAGACTTCAGATTGCCGTGTGCTCGAGGTACTGCGCGACCATTCCGAGTGCCTGACCGAGCATGAAGAAATCGGCGCCTGAGATGCCCGCTGCGCTTGCCTATCCGCTCGCGGCACTTGCCGAAATTGCAGGGTGTTTCGCCATCTGGGCCTGGTGGCGTCTCGGTGCCTCAGCACTTTGGATTGTGCCTGGCATTGCTGCCCTCGTTGTGTTCGGATGGCTCCTGGCGCAGGTGGACACTGTCGCCGCAGGCCGCGCATTCGCAGCCTATGGTGGCGTTTATATAGCGTCCTCGGTTCTATGGATGTGGTTGGCCGAAGGACATAGGCCTGATAGGTGGGATCTTCTCGGCACAGCCGTTTGTTTGCTGGGGGCGACAGTTATTCTTGCCGCGCCGCGTGGCGAGTGAAAAATGGGCTCGTCCGGCTCAAGCGCGAAATCGGATTCGATTACCTTTGATTCATTCAAGATAGACGGAAGAGTCTCGGAACATTAGCTCGTCGCCCGAGGTTGCAGTTCGGTAAGGTTCGAGGATTGGCAATAACTTGTGGTAGAGAAGAAGAACGCAACGGAAAGACGCACACTCTGGATTGTGCTGGGTCTCAACATCGGGCTGGCAATCGCTTTCTTCGCCTCGGGCGCATTCGGCGATTCGAGCGCGCTTATCGCCAATGGCCTCGACAATCTGTCGGACAGTTTCGTCTACGCGATCAGCCTCTTCGCACTGTCCCGCTCCGCCAAGTGGAAGCGCGGAGCCGCAAACGTTTCGGGCGGCCTGCTGATCCTCTTCGCCCTTGGCATCCTTTATGACGCCTGGCGCCGCTACGTCGGCGGATCGGATCCTCTTGGCACCATCATGATTGTCATGGCGCTGGTAGCGGCGGCCATCAACGCACTTTGCGTCTGGCTGCTGGCAAGGCTTCGCGATCCAGACGTGAACATCCGAGCGGCGAATACCTTCAGCTGGAACGACTTCGCGGCCAATCTCGGAATCGTCGTCGCAGGCGGGCTCGTGGCCTGGCTCGGTACGAACTGGCCGGACCTAGTCGTGGGCGTGATTGTCGCCGGCATCGCGGCCTGGGGTGGCGTCGGAATCCTGAAAGACGCGCATGGTGAACACCACAAGGCGGTGCACGATGACAATCAGGCAAGTGAGGACATTGCCTGAAATCGGGGCTTGAAGCTACAGTGACTGTAGCAACTACATATTCTCGTGAACGATTCGAGGAGATATCTGATAGCCGCCGTCGACAGATCCCTGACCGATTGAAAACGGGCAGCTGCAAACCGCGTGCGAAAACTTGCCGGCAAGCGCGATACTAGGAACTCGGACACCAGTTTTCCGGTTTAGGTACTGTCACCAAAGCAAGGAGTAAAATCATGCAAGTTCACGAGATCATGTCCAGCAATCCAACTTGTTGCGGTCCCGAGACTTCGATCCAGGACGCTGCGAAACTGATGGATGAAAAGTCGGTCGGCTCCCTTCCGGTGGTAAATGACGTCGGTGAGCCGGTCGGCATGGTCACGGACCGCGACATTTGTTGTGGTGCCGTTGCGCAGGGCAAGCCTACCGACACGCCCGTTTCTGACGTTATGTCCGCCGATGTACTAACAGTCTCACCTGATGAGGACGTGGAAAGCTGTTGCAGTAAGATGGAAGAAAAGCAGGTGCGCCGCAGCGTGGTTCAAGATGAGAGCGGCAAATGCTGTGGGATCGTGGCTCAAGCGGACGTGGCGCGGCAGGCTAGCGGCCCGGAAACCGCAGAGTTGGTTCAGGAAGTGTCGCAACCGGAGAAGAACTCCGGCTGCTGCTGAGCCACCAGCGCGACAGATCGGAGGTGGCCGCATTTAAATGCATGAAGCCAGTCCGTTCTGCGCGATTAGAAAGACATTCAAAACGCGGCGCTCGCCCGCGTTTTGATTCGTTTTGATCCCCCGCGTGAAAAGGAATGCGCCTGATGGCTCACGACCACGCCCATATCGACTCAGATTCCGGTGATCGTCGCGTCTCCATCGCCATCTGGGCCAACGGCCTCCTGACGGTCGCGCAGATCGTCGGCGGGATCCTTTCCGGCAGCCTCGCGCTGATCGCGGATGCCCTGCACAATTTCTCGGACATGGCGTCGCTGGTGATCGCCTTCCTCGCACGTAAGATCGCACGCCGCCCGGCGGACAAGCGCATGACCTTCGGCTATGGGCGGGTAGAAATCGTCGCAGCGCTCATCAACTACACGACACTTATCCTGATCGGCTTCTACCTGATCTACGAGGGTGGCATGCGCATGATCGACCCACCAGAGGTACAGGGCTGGACGGTGGTGATCCTGGGCGGTGTGGCACTGGTCGTCGACACGTTGACGGCAATGCTCACCTATTCGATGCAAAAAGGCAGCGTGAACATCCGTGCACTCTTCCTGCACAACCTGTCGGACGCTTTGGCCTCCGTGGCGGTCATCATCGGCGGCTCGCTCATCCTCCTTTACAACATGCGGTGGGTCGACCCGGCGATCACCATCGGCATCGCTCTCTACATCCTTTACCTCGCATTTACCGAGATCGGCGGTCCGATTCGCACGCTAATGCTCGGCAGTCCACCGGACATCGATAACGAAGCCGTCGTTGAGGCGATGCGGGGTGTGGATGGTGTCGCGGACGTTCATCACGTGCATCTGTGGCAGATGCAGGAGCACGAGGCGGCTCTGGACTGCCACGTCGTGCTGACAGCGGACGGCTGGGGTCAAATCGAAAAGATCAAGGCCGCGATCAAGGACCGGCTGAAGGACGATTTCAGCATCGGTCATTCGAGTCTGGAATTTGAGCACGAAGACCGCGCACACGAAAACGCTGACCTTTACGGTCACGGCAAACCGGAAAAAGAGGAGGAAAACCATGTTCACCGAGACACTGACAGCTCATGACGACACGATTGGCCTCGCCTGCGAGGGCAAGCTCAGCGAAAGCGACCTGAAACGGATGCACGCCCTGCTTCATGAGCGCCTGCAAGAGACAAGTAAGCCCGGCCTGGTTCTCGATCTCACGAGGTTCGAAGGCTACGATGGGCCGTCCGCTCTGCTCGAAGATCTGAAAATCGACACAGCCCATAGGAATGACTTCCGCCGCGTCGCTGTGGTGGGCGAAGGGGCTTTGTTGGAGTGGGGAACCAGGTTCGCCGACGTGCTGACCACGGCAGAACTCCGTCAGTTCGACCCGGCGGAAATGAAGGCGGCAATCGCCTGGGCAAGTGAAAGGTAGAGTAGCTTTCAATCAGATGCCTTCGCAGAAGACAGCATCTGTTCGAAACCATAAACAAAAGAGCTACAGCAGTTGCGAGACCCAAGAGCAATCCGAAAGTTCTGAACATGGTCGCTCCTTTCGCAAAGGAGTAACTTTGGTACGGTGGCACTGCCCTTGCCGGGGCATTATCAAATCGTAATGTTTTAGCGGCTCAGGGCGCCAGTTGGTTAACATAAACTTCATTATGCGTATTTATACTTAGTGTTGCGATAGTATATTATCGTATATATGCTGGACTCCTCTCACGGAGGTTCCGCAGCATGCACTATCTGATCAAGAAGCTCCTCCCCTCGGTTGCAGTCGCTTTCACCGTGACTGGTCTTTCGCTACCAATGTCCGCCCGAGCGCAGACATACCCGATCGACTGCGCGATCCTCTTGTGTCGTATCCGTCCGGTTTCCCCGCTCTGACGTGGAGATGGAGTGCCTGCTAGATGTCCACCATCGATAGTGGACATCTTGAGGTGGGCGATGGCGGGCAAGAAGGGCCAGAAGAAGCGAGTCTGGTCAGACGATGAGAAGCGGTCGATCTGCGCGCAGGCGCGGGTTCCCGGTGTCTCGGTTGCGCAGGTCGCGCGGCGCTACGCGATGAACACCAACCTGATCCATAAATGGCTTCGCGACCCTCGGTTTGCATCAGAGGATCAGGCTGCGGATTTGTCGGTGCCTGA
>Ga0208334_100054_pt1 | contig 78031 bp, 76 predicted proteins | sample DeeseametaMP0900_FD_184201 | JGI IMG/M metagenome (GOLD analysis project Ga0208334, IMG submission 184201) | Marine microbial communities from the Deep Indian Ocean - MP0900 (SPAdes) | ecosystem: Environmental > Aquatic > Marine > Oceanic | place: East of Durban, South Africa, South Indian Ocean...
CAGAAAGTGCCTCGGATGGCGAACCCCGACCGAGGCATTCCGGGAAGAGATGAAGAAGCTGAGATTGCGGAAACTGTCGCAACGAGCCTTGAGACAACAAGCGCAAGGCGCTCTACAACCCGCTCGCCAGTGCCTGAACAGCCGAAAGCTCTCGAACGCCAAGGCCGCCGGGCGGCGCCCCGCCCGACGCGCAGCATGCCGCCCGTCAGCCAAACATCCGGTTCGGCAGGTAGAGCGCGATGTCGGGGATCAGCAGGATCAGCAGCACCGCCAGGAACATCGCCAGCCAGAACGGCCAGATGCCCCGAAAGATGGTGTTGAGCGAGACCGTCGGCGCGATGCCCTTGACGACAAAGACGTTCACCCCCACCGGCGGCGAGATCAGTGCCATTTCCAGCACGATCACCATCAGCACGCCAAACCAGATCAGATCGACGCCCAGCGATTCCAGCAAGGGCTGCACCAGCGGCACCGCCAGCACCAGGATCGCGAACCCCTCCATGAAGGTGCCCAGCACGATAAAGCCCAGCAGGATCGCAATCACCACCTGCGCCGCGCCAAAGCCCTGCGCCTCGACCCATTGGGTCATCGCATAGGTGACGCCGGTAAAGCCCACGAAGGTCTTGAAGACGAAGGCGCCGAACAGGATGAAGAACACCATGCCGGTAGATTTCAGCGTGCTGGTGGTCACCTCTCTCAGGCTCGCCCAGGTGATCGAGCCGCGCAGGAAACAGACGACCAGCGCCAGGAAGGCGCCGATGCCCGCCGCCTCGACGGCAGAAAATACCCCAGTGTAGATGCCGCCGATGGTCAGCACGATAATGCCGATGATCCAGAGCGCCCGGCCCAGCGCCGCCAGCCGCTGCGACAGGCTCTCGGCCCCCCGCGAGGTCGGGGCCTTGTTCGGGTTCAGCGTCACCACGGCATAGATCGCGAGGATGAACAGCGTGGTCAGCAAAAGCCCCGGCAGTACCCCGGCCATGAACAGCCGGCCGATCGATTCCTCGGTCAGGATGGCATAGATCACGAAGCCCGCGGACGGCGGGATCAGGATGCCCAGCGTGCCGCCGGCGGCAATCGATCCGGTGGCCAGCCCGTCGTGGTAACGATAGCGCTGCATCTCGGGCAGGCTCACCTTGCCCATGGTCAGCGCCGCCGCCAGCGACGAGCCCGACAGCGCCGAGAACCCGGCGCAGCCGACGATGGTGGCCGAGGCCAGCCCGCCCTTGAGATGGCCGATCCAGCTGTGCGCGGCGTCATAGAGATCGCGGCTCATGCCCGAGATCCCGGCCAGATTGCCCATCAGGATAAAGAGCGGCAGGATGGTCAGCGAATAATTCGACGCCTCGCCAAAGATCTCGCCGGCCACCACCGGCAGGCTGGCGGCGGGCCGGATCATCCAGATCCCCACCGCGCCGACCAGCAGCATCGCGGCGCCGACGGACATGCGCAGGAACAGCAGGATCAGCAGCGCGGCAAATCCCAGAATGGCAAGTGTGGTGGTGTCCATCAGAGGTCAACCTCGCTGGGGTCCGCGCCCGACCAATGTTTCAGGCCGACGATCAATTGGTAGAGCACAAAGCCCGTCATCAGGGCAAGCGCCGCCGAGAGCAGATAGTAAAAGGGCGTGTGCACGATATTGAGGTTCTGCGTCACCGCCCCGCAGGGCAGCCCGCAGCCGCCCTTGACCGCCAGCGCCCAGGCCGCAAAGCCGCAGATCAGCACGCTGAGCGCACGCACGATCAGATCGGTGACCCGTTTGACCCCGCGCCCGGCAAAGGCCGAGATGATGTCGACGCTGATATGCACCCGATGCACAGCGCCATAGGCCACCCCGGCGGCCACGACGACAACCAGCGACATCGACGACAGATCGCCGATGCCAAAGATCGGGTCGCGCAGCGCATAGCGCCAGAACACCGAGATCACCGTGATCAACATCAGCGCGAACAGCCCGATTCCGCCCAAGATGGCAAAGAGGTTCGCGAGCCTGTGAAACCACCGGCCAGCCGGGCCGGTGGTCTCCTGGGTCTTGACGCCGCTCATGGCCTACTCGCCCTTGAACAGGCGTTCGAGGTCGGCCCCGGTCAGTCCCTGGCCAAGATCGCTCGCCAGCCAGTCGTCCATCGCCGGCTGGATTGCCGCGTCCCAGCGGGCGCGTTCCTCGTCGGAAAGCTCGATGATCTCGACGCCGTTCTCCCGCGCGATCTCGATGCCCCGGTCGGCCATGTCGCGATAGGCCTGACCGCCCTGCATCGACAGCCACTTGCCCGAGGCCTCGTCGACCCAGCCCTTTTCCTCCTCCGACAGCGCATTGTAGACACCCTTGTTCATCAACAGGACAAAGGCGCTGCCAGCGCCGGGAATGTTGGTGGTCATGTAATTGGCCGGCTCGTGCATCTTGAACGACATGGTGGCCGAGGGGTCGATGGCGACGCCATCCACCACGCCATTGGCCAGGTTCTGGTTGATCACCGACACCGGCTGCGACACCGACGAGGCCCCCAGCGCCTCGGTAAAGGGAATGTCCTGGGCCGAGGTCACGCGCACGATCAGCCCCTCCATGTCCTCGAGCCTGCGCACCGGTTTGTCCTTGGTGTAAAGCACCTGCGGATCATTCGCCCAGAGCGCCAGAAGCTTGGCATCGAATTCCTGTTCGATCGGCTCGATGGCGCGCCACATCGCCTCGGTGCAGGCGACCGCATCGTCGCACATGCCCGGCGTGGTGATCGCCGTGGTCACCGGGAACAGCTGCGCGGTATAGCCCGGCAAGTGAAAGGCCACATCGGCGATGCCGTCCAGCAGGATGGAATATTGCTTCGGCGGCGAGGAATTCAGCGCCCCGCCGGGGAACTGCGAGACCGTCAGCTTGCCGCCCGACACCTCAGCCAGCTTTTCGGAAAAGGGTGTGAACACCGCCTTGTTCATCGGGTGATTGGGGCCCATGAAATAGGACAGCGCCAGCTCCTTGGCGGCCACCATGGGCGCGGCCAGAATGCAGGCCGCGGTTGCGAGTGCCGTAAATTTGTTCATGTTTTCCTCCCTTGAACAAGTCTTCTTGTGCCCCCCCCTGCGCAGTCTCCTCCCTGCGCCAGAGGGGAACCCGCCGCTCACGCCTCGAACGGCAGGCCGATGTATTCGTAAGCCAGCGCATGCTGCGCCGCCTCGGACATCAAAAGCAGGTCATAGTCGTTTTCGCGGATCTTCTGCGCAAAGGCATCTTCCCCCGGAAACACGTGCAACAGCTTGGTCAGCCGCCACGAGATATTCTCGGCCGACCAGACCCGGCGCAGCGCGGTGTCGGAATAGCGCTCGATCAGCGCGCCCTGCCCGTCCTTGAAGAACGCCACCAGCGCCCGTTGCAGGTAATGGACATCGGAAAACGCCAGGTTCAGCCCCTTGGCCCCGGTCGGCGGCACGATATGCGCCGCATCCCCGGCCAGGAACAGGCTGCCATGCCGCATCGGCTCGGAGACGAAGCTGCGCAGCGGCGCCATGGATTTCTCGATTGTCGGCCCGGTCCGGATCTTGGCCGCGACATCCGCCGGAAACCGGTGCAGCAGGGTGTCCCAGAACCGCTCGTCGCTCCAATCCTCGGGGGTGTCGGTGATCGGCGCCTGCACGTAGTACCGCGACAGCATCGGGTTGCGCTGCGCCGCCATCGCCATGCCCTCGCTGTGATAGGCATAGATGAAATCGTCGAGCGGCGGTTGCTCCACCATGACGCCCATCCAGCCAAAGGGATACTCGCGCAGATATTCGCTCCGGGAACGCTCGGGGATCGCCTTGCGCGACGGCCCGTGAAACCCGTCGCAGCCGGCGATAAACCGGCACTCCACCCGATGGCGCACCCCGTCCTTTTCATAGGTCACATGCGGGCTGTCGCTCTCGATCTCATGCAGCGCCACATTCCTGGCCTCGCAGATCACCGCCCCGCCGTCGCGGTCGCGCGCGGCATACAGGTCTTCGGTGATATAGGTCTGGCCATAGGCCATCATCTGCTTGCCGGTCCATTTCTTGACGTCGATGAAGAACTCGGGCCGGTTTTCCCAGAGGATCCGCGTGCCGTCCTTGGGCTTGCCGATCTGGTCCATCCGCTCGGAAAGACCGTAATCGCGCAGCATCTGCACGGTGTTGGCCTCCAGCACCCCGGCGCGGATCCGGCTCAGAACATAGTCTTTCGACTGCCGTTCCAGCACCACGTTGTCGATGCCGTTGGCATCAAGGATATGGCTGAGCATGAGCCCCGCCGGACCGCCGCCGATGATGCAGACCTGGGTCTTCATCTCACACCCTCCGCACGCGCAGCTTGGTTTTCAGATCGGTGCGGCAGAAGGCATGCAGGAAACAGGTCTGTTCCGAGATATCCAGCATCTCCTGCGCGGTCTCCTCGCTCTCGCCGGTCTGAAGATAGACATGCGTCTCGATCGGATCGGCCTCGCCTGCCCTGCCCGTGCCGCCCGAAGCACCGCCCAGCGAAAAATGCGTGTCCTGCACGATGCGGTAATCCGGCAGGTCTAGTTTCAGCATCGACACGAACCGCCCGAACTGCGTCATGAAGCAGAAGCCGATGCCGGCCGAGATCAGCGTATTGGCATCCGGCGCCCGGCCATCCTCGGCACTGAGAAAGCGGAACGAGGTGCCGTAAGGCGAATACTGCATCTGCTGGATCTCCTTGATCCCGTCCTCGCGCAGCACCGCCACCGCCCCGATGTTCAGCCGCCGGTCCTGTTCGTCGGCCAGCGACGAGCCGCCCGAAGCGGTGCCCAGCACAACCGCCTTCTTCGGCGTCGCGCCCACCGGCTCCATCAGCGTCAGGCCCGAGGCCTCCGGCACCGAGGTATTGAAATGTTGCCCCGGATCGGGAAACAGCGGCGCATCCAGCTCCGCCGCCTTGGCCGTCGCCAGCTCCTTGCCGTTGCGGCCCAGCTTGAACAGGCTCTCCAACTGGCCGCGCATCAGCCCGTTGAGCGGCGAGGCATAGGTGGCATCCAGCAGGAACTGATGCAGCGCCGCATCGTCCAGATCGCAATCGATCTCGACCTGAAGCTCGATGTTCTCGGCCCCGCCCACCATGGTGCGTTTCGGCATCGAGCCTTTCATCGTGTAGTAATTGTCCTGAATGAGCTTGAGTTTGCGGATCTCGACACCGCGCATCTCCGCCAGCGCCGTGATCTCGTTCATGAAACTCGCCACCATGCCGGTTGAAAGAAAGGCCAGCGGGCACGGCGCGGCATCATGGCCGTTCAGATAGGGGCCTTCGTCGGAGACCAGCCGCCACGTGTCGCCGGTCTTGGCCGACCGCACCAGCGCCTCTTTCTGAAATCCCGAGAGCGACCGCACCCAGGTGCGCAGCGCGTCGCCCTTGCGGTTCTCCGGCGCGTCAATCGACACCTCGTCGGCATTGACCAGCTTGAAAAACGGCACAAGCCCGCTGTCGGCGATCAGGTTCTTGCCAATCCTTGCCATGTCGCGCCCCCTATGCTGCGGCAGTCGAAGCCGGTTTTGTCACCGTCTTCAGCTTGGTTTTCAGGTCGGTTCGACAGAAGGCATGCAGGAAACAGGTCTGTTCACTCAGATCGAGCATCTCCTGCGCCACCGCGTCGCTTTCCTCGGTGGTCAGATAGACATGGGTTTCCACCGGATCGGCCTCGCCTGCCCTGCCCGTGCCGCCCGAGGCGCCGCCAAGGCTGAAATGCGTGTCCTGAAGGATCTGATACTGCGGCAGATCGAGCCCCAGCATCGGCACCAGCCGGCCGAACTGCGTCATGAAGCAAAAGCCGATGCCGGCCGAGATATAGCTGGCCGCATCCGGCGCCCTGCCCCTGCCGCCATCCACCTCGGCCTCTTCCGAGAGAAACAGCCATTCCTTGCCATGCGGCGAATAAAGCTGCTGGCGGATTTCCTTAATCCCGTCGGCGCGCAGAACGGCGGTGGCGGCGATGTTCAGCCGACGGTCCTGATGTTCCGACAGCGACGAAGCCGCCTTTTCGGTGCCCCCCTGCACCGGCTTCTTCTCGGTAAGGCCGAGAGGTGCCAGCAGCGTCTCGCCCCCCGCCGTCATCTCTGCCCGCGCGCCGGCGTCGCCGGGATCGGGCAGCAGCGGCGCCGCCAGCTTCGCCACCGTCTTCGGCGCCAGCTCCACGCCGTTTTTCGACAGCGCGAACAGGCTGTCATGCTCGCCCCGCATCAGCCCGTTCAACGGCGAGGCATGCACCGCGTTCATCAGGAACTGCGTCAGCGCGCCGCCCGACAGGTCGCAATCGATCTCGACCTGCAATTCCACCGGTTCGGCGCCGCCCACCATCGTGCGCTTCTGCATCGAGCCGGTCATGGTGTAGTAATTGTCCAGCGTCAGCTTCAGGTGCCGGATCTCGATGCCGTCCCGCCGCGCCAGCGCGGTGATCTCGTTCATGTAGGATGCGATCATGCCGACGGTCAGAAACGACAGCGGCGGCGGCGCGGCGTCATGCCCGTTCAGGTACTTGCCCTCGTCCGACACCATCCGCCAGGTCCTGGCCGAGCGGCGCGAGGACACCAGCGCCTCTTTCTGGAAGCCCGATAGCGAGGTGACCAGCGTGCGCAAGGCATCGCCACGGCGGATTTCCGGCGTGCCGGGACCGAGGCTGTCGTAGTTCCCGATCTCGTGGATCAGGGGTAACCCGCTTTCGGCGATCCTGTTGGTTCCAAGTGGCATCGTCGTCCTCCATTTGCCCGCAAGGGAGCGATGGCCGCAGCCCTGCCGTGGCACATTTTGTATCCAAAAATCTCGGATACCCTCCCGATTTATAGATTCGTACCATAAACGTATCCGTATTTCAAGAACGGATGCATATTTGACCAAATGACCGGCAAGCTGCTATGACGAGGCAAGAAATGTATTCAAAGAGGGCCGAAATCGCATATGGGCACCGCAGTCGAAACCGCTGTCTCCGAGCTTCGGGCGATGATCGTGAATGGCGAGCTGCCGGTCTCCGACCGGGTGACGGAAAGCAGCGCGGCCAGCCTCCTCGGCCTCTCGCGCACCCCGGTCCGGGCCGCGCTGGCCCAGCTCGAGACCGAGGGGCTGCTGGTCAAGCTGGAGGGGCGCGGCTACAAGATCCGGCCCTTCAGCCTCGAAGATCTGGAAAAGGCCTCCGAGGTGCGCGCCGCGCTCGAGGCGCTGGCCGCCGGACGCCTCGCCAGCCTTGGCCCGTCGCAAGAGACCGTGGCGGCGATTGAAAGCTCGATTGCCATGACCGAGGGGATTGTCAGCCGCAGCGCCGTCACCCGGCGCGAGGTGGCGATCTATCAGGAGGCCAACGAGCTTTTTCACACCACCATCGTCGATGCCTGCGACAATGATTTCGTCCGCCTCGGGCTGGAAAAGATCGCCAATATCCCGATTGTCGCCCCCGGCGCCTTTACCGAGGTCGAGGGCATGGCGCAGGCCGAAATGCTGCGGATCACGGTCGGGCATACCCAGCACGTCATCATCTGGGATGCGATCCGCGCCGGCGATGCGGTGCGCGCCGAACACATGATGCGCGAACACGCCGGCGCGCCGGTGCGCTACGCCCGGCTGTTCATCGGCGAAGGCTATTACAAGAAGCTGCTGTCAAGCGGCATCGTCGAACGCGGCTCGGCCGGCCCCGGCTGAGCGCTCATCCGGCCCAGAGCGCCGACACCGCCGGCAACGCAACCTCTTATCGCCCCGCACGCTCCGCCGCCTTCGTTCCTTGGGACGACCACGCGCGCGAAAGGTCAGCTTGACGCAAGACGCTCGGGCCAAGGCAGGCCAAACCAAAGCAACCCGGCAATGCCCCGCGCCTTCAATTGGCCGAAAATCCCCCATCGACGTTGATCGTCTCGCCAGTGATCAGACCGGATGCAGGGGAGGCGAGAAAGATCAACACGCCCGCGAAATCGACCGGCTCGGCGAGGCGGCCCAGCGGAATGCGAGACAAGACGCCCTTGCGGGCCTCATTGGCGCGCTCGTTATCCTCGAAGAGCCAGGCCGTGAGTTCCGAGCGGAACACCGTCGGCGCAATGGCGTTAACGCGGATGTCGTGCTGGCCCCATTCGGTGGCCAACGACTTGGTAATCATGTCGACGGCGGCTTTGGAAGGGCCATAGGCGCTGGTGCCCGCGGGCGTGGCAAACCGCGCCCGGACCGAGGACACCGGGATGATCGCCCCGCCCCGCCCTCGGTCGATCATCGCCTTGCCCGCGGCACGGCACAGCAGCCAGGTCTGGCGCACGTTGGCATCCATCACCTTGTCCCAGGTCTCCAGGTCCATCTCGATGGCCGGTTTGACGGCGGCCGTCCCCGACGCGGGCACGAGAATATCCAGCCCCCTGCCCTCGGCACAGGCGGCGGCAACCATGGCGTCACAGGCGGCCTCATCCGAGGGGCGGCCTTCCACCATGGTCACACCTGCGCCCCCAGCCTTGAGTTCCTCCGCGATCTCGGAGAGCTTTTCGGCATTGCCCCCAGCAATCGTCACATGCGCCCCGGCACCCGCCAAGGCACGCGCCGCGGCGGCGCCCAGGGCGCCGGTCGCGCCGCTGATTAGGGCGGATTTGTCGGATAAATCAAACAGTTTGGCGATACTCGGGTTCATTCCCTAGCCTTTCTTTTCTGCAATACGGTTGCGCAGGATGCCGATGCCCTCGACTTCCAGTTCCACGACATCGCCGGGCTTGATCCAGCGCTCCATCTCGTCGCCGCAGCCATTGGCGACGGTGCCCGAGCCGATGAAATCGCCGGGATAAAGCGTCTCGTGACGCGAGATATAGGCGATGATGCGGGCGAAGCTGTGGTACATGTCGGTGGAGTTCGACCGCGACCATTCCTCGCCATTGATACGGGCCATCATCTCCAGATTTCCGGCGTCCAGCTCGTCCGGCGTGACCAGGCACGGCCCCATGATGTTGCCGCGGTCCATATCCTTGCCCTTGGCCGGGCCAAGGAACATCTGCACCTCGCCGGGAATGACATCGCGGGCGGAAATGTCATTGAAGATGGTGTAGCCGCCGATATGGGCAGGCGCCTCCTCTTCGCTGATGTTCACGCCCTCCTTGCCAATGTAGATGCCGAACTCCAGCTCGTAGTCCAGCTTCTCGGTATAGTCGGGCCAGGGCACTTCTTCCTCGGGGCCGATCACCGACATCGGGTTGCCCTTGTAATAGATCGGCGCCTCGTACCAGCGCGGCGGGGTCTTCTTGCCTGTACGGCGCTCGAAGTTGATCATGTGACCTTCGAAGGACAGCGTATCGCGGATCGAGTTCGGGCGCGGCACCGGGGCCAGCAAGCGCACGGCGTCTTCGGCGTAGAGCAGTTGCGCGCCATCCGGGCCGGTGCGGGTGCCTTCGGCGACGAAATCCAACGCCTCATCGGCGGCCCGGCGGCTGAGCGCGCCACCGGCCAGAAAGCCAATCATTTCAGGGGGCAGCAACGCGTCGGCAATCTCGAATGGCCGGCCGGTGTCACCGCTTGCAGCCAGTTGCGCGGCACAGGCAAGGTTCAGGTCGACGATGCCCGCGTCGGTCAGGGCGCCCATGCGTTCGACGCGCCCCACAGGCGATGCGATTTCGAAAGTGACAAGTTTCACGAGTTGTCCCCTGTGCTCGGGTTGTTGCTGCGATAGACCGCCAGTTGGCGCATCAGCTTGCGGTCGCGTTCGGCATAGATGTCTTCCGTGGTACGGCCCGCATAATCGTACCAGCCCTTGCCGGATTTCACGCCCAACTCACCACGTTCAACCTTTTCGCCAAGGTCGGGTGACGCCTTGTCGGCATTGCTCAACCCCTTGAAAACGTTATTTGACACGCGCCATGAGGTATCCAGTCCGATGAAATCCTCGGCCTCCATCGGACCAAGGCAGGCCAGCCGGAATCCGAAGCTCGCGCGGACGGCGGCATCCAGGTCTTCCGGCGTCACCACCCCGTTGTCGAGCAGAAAGTCCACCTCGCGTTCCAATGCGCCGGTCAGCCGGTTGATGATGAAGCCCGGCACCTCCTTGCGGACCCGCACCGGCACCTTGCCGGCGCGTTCCATCACCGCGATCACCGCGTCGATGGCGGCGGGGTCGGTGGCTTCCCCATGATGTACCTCGACCGCGGGGATCAGGTGGGCGGGGTTGAAATAATGCAGGCCGACGACACGTTCGGGCGTCGCCATCTCGCCGGTCATCTGGCTGACGGTAAAGCTGGAGGTGTTCGAGCCGATCAGCACGTCACGAGGCAGACCATCGAGCGCGGCAAAGACCTCTTTCTTGATCTCCAGCACCTCCGGCACGGTTTCGACCACAAGCTGCGCCCCCTCGGTCGCATCGGCGAAATCGTCGAAGAAATACACCGACACACGGCCCAGCACGGCCTCGGGATCGGCGATCAACCCTTCCTCCTGCGCCAGCCGCAAACTGGACGCCATTTGCGCCTTACCGCGCTGCAACTGCTCGGGCGAGCGGTCCACGGCGCGCACGGCGAACCCGGCCTCGGCGAAGTTCTGCACGATGCCCAGCCCCATGGTGCCGAAGCCGATGACCGTGACGGTGGTAATCCGGGATGCGTCGTACATGGCGTCAGTTCGGCGAGATGACGAGCATCTGAACGGCGTGGTTGGTGGCGTTGACGATCGACCGTTCGGTATTGGGCGGGATGTAGCAGCTGTCGTACTTGCCGATCACGGTGTCGCCTTCGGCGGTGGTCACAGTGATCTCCCCCTCCAGCACGACATAGACCTTGCCGGTGGGCGCGGCGGCCTTGTCGGCCCCGCCACCGGGCAGGAAGGTGGAAAAGCCCACCCAGTAATCCTCGAGGCCGGTCACCCCCTGCCCCTGCAACCGCATGGCCGTCATTCCGAAATGGCCCTTGGCGTCATAGGCCTTGGCGTCGTCAAATCGTGTCACGTCTATCATGGTCATTCTTCCTTACAGTCCGAGCGCGTCGGTGAAATAGCCGGTGGGCAGGTTGATCGACATCGACTTGCCGAAGACGAAATGGATCGCGAGCCAGAAGGCGATGCCTGACAACACGGCGACGATCCTGTTTTCCTTGTTGAGCCAGAGGGCGATTGTCACGAACACCGGAACGGCGAGCTTCGGACCAAAGGCCATGGTGCCCGCGATGAGGCAGACGAAGACCACCAGCGCCCGCAGAATGCCCGCGCGGAACTCGACAAGAAAGGGCGGGCCGGTGTCGCCGAATTCTTCCTCCGGATCGTATTCCGCGTCCCAGCGCGCCGGGTTGCGCAACTTTCCCACGCCATAGACGGTGCCGATGATCAGGATGCTGATGGTGATGAACCAAGGGAAAAACGTGGCCCGCTGCGGCAACGGTTGCAGCATCCAGATGAAGACCACCGCAATCACCATGATCGTCACGGCAATGATCCAGTCGGCCTTTCTGCCAAAGCCGATGGCGGCACGGCGTTCGGGGGAGAGATCGTCAGGATCAGTCATTGGCCTTGGCCTCTCTGCCATACCGGTCGAGCAGCAGGCGGCGGATCGGTTTGGAGAACAGCATGAACAGGATCATCATTTCGAGGATCAGCACGATGGGCCGTTCGTAAAGCCAGGTCAGGCCATAGCGGTCCCATGCGGCAAAGAAGTAGGGTTCTGCGATGCCGCCCAGGATCAGGCCCATGACCATTGGCACGCGGGGCCAGTCCATGTGCTTGAAGATGTAGCCCGCCATGCCGGCGGCGGCGAAGAAGCCGATATCGCCCAGCGACAGGTTGGAGAAGGACGCCCCCATGACCATCGCGGCCAGGATGAAGGGCACCAGAAGCGTTGCGCGCACGAAGCAGAGCCGCACCAGGTAGCGCTGGAAGACAAGGCAGAGCACGGCGGCGATGATATTGGCGACGGTCACGACATTGACCATCATGAAGGTCTCGTCGAGCTTGTAGGTCAGCATGTCCCGGCCCGGGCGCACACCGAGGACGACAAAGATGCCCAGCAGCACCGCCATCGGTGGATTGCCCGGCACGCCGAAAGCGACGGTGGGGATGATCGCGCCGGGCAGGTGCGCGGCGGTGCCGGTTTCAGGCGCGATGATACCCCGCACGTTGCCCTTGCCGTATTCATGCTCGGGGTTCTTGTCGCCGGATACGGCTGAGGCATAGCACATCCACTCTGCCACGTTGCCGCCGAGGCCGGGTATGAAACCGGTGACAACCCCGATGACCGAACAGCGGAACACCAGCCACCAGTTGCGGACGCAGTCCATCATGCCGTCCCAGAGACCCGCGATCTTCTCGACAGGCTTGGATTCTGCGATGGACCGGTTGCGGGCGGCAAGATCGATGATCTCGGGCACCCCGAACAGGCCCAGCAGGATCGGGATGATCGGCAGACCCTCCCAAAGATATAGGAACGGGCCGATGAAACGCGGATCGCCGGTGCCCGGCGCCTGCCCGACAGTCGACAGGATCAGCCCCAGCCCCGCCATCATCAGCCCACGCGACTGGCTGCGGCCAGACAGCGAAGCCGCCATGACGAGGCCCAGCACCACCATCATGAAGAACTCGGGCGAGGAGAAGCTGTTTACCAGCGCGCGCAGGAGCGGCAGGAACAGAATAAATATCACGGTCGCCACCAGCGTGCCGAAGATCGATCCGAAATAGGAGGCCGAGAGCGCCCGGCCCGCCTCGCCCCGCTTCGACATCGGGTATCCGTCAAGCGAGGTCGCCAGCGCCGCCGCCGTGCCCGGCACGCCGAGCAGGACAGCGGGGATCGAGTCGGTCTGGACGGTCACGGCATAGACCCCGAGCAGCATGGCAATCGCGGCCAGCGGATCGCCCATCTGCAACGCGAAGGGGATCAGCAGGATATGCGCCACCAGCCCGCCAAGGCCGGGGATCAGCCCGACGACCATGCCCGCCACGATGCCGATCATCATCGCGCCAAAGACATTGGGGGTAAAGACGATGCCCATACCCGATGCGAATGCGTTGAAAATAACGGTGAGTTCTTCCATGTCCGCCCCAAGCGCGTCCTGCCTGCCGGCGCCGCGTGGCGCCCGGCAGGCCAGTTTCCGTCAGTTCAGTTGGCGTTGACCGCGATGATCCGGTCGACGATGTCGCGGGCGGCCGGGCCGTCCGTCCATTCCGCCGGCAGACCATATTGTTTTTCGTGCAGCGCCAGGAACTCCGGGTCGCTCGCCGCCGCCGCGAAACCGGCTGACAGCGTGTCAACGAAATCGGCCGGGGTGCCCGCGGGCGCCCAGACCTGGTTCGAGACATTCGAGGTCAGCGATTGCAGGGTCATCTGGTCCCATGCCGGGGTTCCGGGTGCGTCCGCGTTCACTTTCAGCACCGCTTCATGCCCTGTGGGAATGTCGAGCGCGCCCGAGCGCACCACCTCGCCCGCTTCGGTAAAGCCGTACTGGATCATCGGCACGGCACCGTCCTGGGAAAGATCGGGACCGAAGCGCAGCCATTCGATCGCCGACATCGGCATCGCGTCCACCTCGCCGGTGCGGAACGCCTGAAGCGTGTCGGGGAAGCGCTGGTACGAGGTGATGAACCGGGCTTCGACCCCGGCCAGCTCGACAAATGCCTCGTAATAGGGCGTGGCGTCGCTTTCCATGCCAAGGATCAGTTCGTCCTCCATCGCCAGCAGGTCGTCGATGTTCTCGATCCCGTCCTTCTTGACCACCAAGAGCCGCGTCAGTTTCTGCGCGCCGACGATCTGCATCTCGGACAGGTCGAACTTGGCGCTGCTGTCGCCCGCCGCCGCCTTGTTGACCGCCAGGCCGTTCATCGTGCCGATGTTCAACCCGTCCGGCTCGACCGCGTTGGCGGTATAGTTGGCCGAGATCATCGACCCGGCGCCGGGCTTGTTGATCACGTTGATCTCGGGGGTGCCGGGCAGGTGTTTCGTCACGAAAGGCATCAGCGACCGGTACCACACGTCAGGCGGCGAGCCCGGCCCACCGAAGCTGACGAAATTGATGGTCTTGCCGGCGTAATCCGCAGCCTGCGCGTGGCCTGTCACAGCGAGCGTCGCGGCCAGAGTCATGGCGGCAGCGCCTGCCATCATCTTGCGGCGGGAAATCGTGCATTCTGTCATGGTTTTCCTCCCAGAAATGTTGTCTCAGACTCGTCGATATCGGCGGATTTCGCCAATGCCGAGTTCACTAACTGTCATAACTCTTGATTATGACACTGACGAATTCCAACTCAGGCCACATGCGTCGCATACGGCGCGGTATCGCCAAGCCGAATGGCTTCGCGCAGCATAGATTCCGTCATTTCTCTCTTTTTTATAACGTGTTCGACGTCACTCCACAGATTGCGCATTTCGTGCGGGTCGGTATTGCGGTCAAAAAGCTGGCCGCCGTCCATTCCCTGCCATAATGTCAAACGCCAGTTGTCTTCGATGTAGCTGCGGGTGCGCAACCCGTGCTCATGGCCCAGGTGCGCGCCCAGTTCGTCCTCTTCGATCAGGATGCCCCGGCGCGGGTTTTCCGCCTTGCCGTCGAGCACATCCAGAAGCGGCACGCCTTGGTTGCCGTTGAAAGACGCAAGCCCGGCTCGCGCAAGGATCATCGCGCCGATATCGATCGAACTGCCTGGCAGGTCAGTTCGCTTGCCGCCAATTCGGGCTGGATCGGCCCAGATGAAGGGCACGCGCAGCACACCCTCGTAATGCAACCCGTGTTTCAGCATCAGCCCATGGTCTCCCATGAAATCGCCGTGATCCGAGGTAAAGATCACCACCGTATTCTCCGTGAGCCCGCACGCCTCGAGATGCGCCAGAAGCCCGGCAATGGCATCGTCGATGCAACTGATCATGCCGTAGGTCAGCGCGAGGATCTGGCGGACCTCGTCTGCGCTTGCACAGAAGGGTAGCGGGCCGAGCCTGTCGCCCGTGCCTTGGACTTGTTCTCTGCGCAGCCGCTTCAGCATCTCGGGTTCGTTCTCCTCGCGGGCGGCGAAGGATGGCGGCAGCGGCATGTCGGCGGGGTCGTACATGTCCCAGTAGCGCCCCGGCGGCGTAAAGGGGTGGTGCGGGTCGGTGAAGGAACAATGCAGGAAAAACGGATCGTCGGGGCGCTCGTTCAGGTGCCTGTCGATGAAGTCGCGCGACTGCCCGGCGATATAGGCGGTGGGATATAGCTCCTCCGGCACCGCCGTGCGCCAGGCCTGTGGCGCGGTCACATCCGAGGTCAGGGCGTTCGCGGGCCCGCGCAGGGCATCACCGTTGCCCCCGGCCCGATCGTTCAGCCAGCCGGTATAATGGCCCTGCACGTGATCGGCATGGCCATTGGCGAAGCGAACGTGATCGAAGCCATAATAGGGCAGGTCCGGCCCCTCCCGCCCCGGATCGGCATGCCAGAGCGGCATCAGCTCGGCCTCGTATTCCGGCCCGGTGCGGCGCGTGCGGCTGGCATCGGACAGGGCCTCGGGCGGCGGGGCGCCCGAGGCGCCGGCGGGAAAGATGTCGGCCTCGTCCAGCGGATGCCCGGTGATGTTCTGCGCATGGCACTTGCCCACCATCGCGGTGTGATAGCCCCCTGCCCGCAGCACATCCACATAGGTCACCGCATCCAGCGCCAGCGGAATGCCGTTGTGCCTTGTGCCGTTCACCGAGGGCATCCGCCCGGTTAGGATGGCGATCCGGTTGGGCATGCAGATCGGGCAAGCCACGTAGAACCGGTCGAACACCGTGCCGCGCGTCGCCAGCCCGTCGATGGTCGGCGTCTTGACCACCGGGTTGCCGTAGCATCCCAGGTGGTCCGCGCGCTGCTGATCCGTCGAGATCAGAAGGATATTCGGCCGGTCCGACATCGACGATCCTACTTGTCCTCGTCGTACTTGATGTATTCGAAGTCATGCTCCGAATGCGACAGGTTGAAGGAATACATCTCGCTGATGACGTGAATGCGGAAGTCCCGCTCGACCACGGCTTTCCAGGGGCGCACGCAGATGTAATGCGTCATCCGGCGGCACGAGCGGCTTTTCTTCATGATGTCGCGCGCCAATTCCCAGGCGCGTTCGACGATCTGGTCGCGCTCGACCACCTCGTTCACCGCGCCCAGTTCCAGGCATTTCTGCGCATCGAAGGACTGGCAGGTCAGCATCGCGTAATTGCCGCGTTTGATGCCGAGGATCTCCTGCAAACACAGCCCCATGCCGTCGCCCGGCACGTGACCCGAGTCCATTCCGAAATGATCGTCCTGCAATATGAAATCGGGGGTGCAGAGCGTGATGTCGCTCATCATGCACATTTCCCAATGGATGCCCTTGCCGTTGATCGCGGCGATGGTCGGGATTTCGATGTCGTTGACGAAGTTTTCGACGATCTTCAGCGTGTCATAGATCTGTACGTCATAGCGCTGGTCGTCGTCGGGCGATTGCTCGACTTCCTTGAAGCTTTCGACATCCCATTCATTGATCCACTTGTCGCCCGACGAGGTCAGTATCAGCACTTCGTTCTTCTTGTCGTGGCCGATCACCGTCCAGAGCTCGGCCAGGGCGTGGTGCATCTGATAGCTCCACTTCACCGGGCCGCCCTTGGTGTGCATCTGCACTTCGAGGATGCCGTTCTCGCGCTTGAACTTAAAAAATTCCTTAAAGCGCTCGGCGTATTCCTCGAGCTCGGGGACCGGGTAGTATGAATTGATCGCCATGGGTCTTGTTCCTAGTTTTGGTTTGATCTGGCTTGCGCGATCAAGGCATCGCGCAGGCGTTTGCGGACGGCTTCGGCCTTGTCCGGCGTCCATTTGTAAAAGCCCTCGCCGCTCGACATGCCCAGCTTGCCCTCGGCCACGAGCCTTTGCAGCAGTGGGTGCGGGGTGTCAGTGGTGTCGAGGTCGGGCATCAGGGTTTCGTGGATGGCCTGCGTCAGGTTGAGCCCGACCAGATCGGATTGCTCCAATGGCCCCAGCACGCCCAGACGGCTGCCAAAGCCGTATTTCACCACGTCATCGACGGTTTCCGCGTCGCAGACGCCATTCGCCACCAGCGCGATGGCCTCGCGCTTGAGCGCATGTTGCAGGCGGTTGCCGATAAAGCCCGGCACGTCCTTCTTTACGTGTACCGCCTTGTACCCGGCGGCGCCGAGCAGGCGCATCGTGCGCTTCACCGTATCGCGCCGGGTGGTCCTGGCCTCGACAACCTCGACCAGTTTCACCAGGTGCGGCGGGTTCCAGAAATGGGTGCCGACCACCCGTCCGGGATGCAGCGCCTTTTCGGCGATCCGCCCGATCGGCAGGGCCGAGGTGTTCGAAGCGATGATCGCCTCCGGGGCAACCGTCGCTTCCAGTTCGGCGACGATGAATTGCTTGACCGCGAGGTTCTCGGTCGCCGCTTCGATCACCAGCGTGGCCGTTTCCGCCGCCTCGGCCAGGCTGGAAGCCGCTTGCACCGATTGCGCGATATGGGGGGGATCGCCGAACAAGTCGGCGATCCCGGCGAGGCGCTCGGGGAGCGCTGTGAGCGCCTCGGTCGACCGGTCGAACACGCGCACCCGATGGCCGGCGGAGGCCAGCGCATAGGCGATGGCATGGCCCATGAGGCCCGCGCCGACAATCGCGATGTCCTGCGGTGTCTTCATCGCTCAGCCCGCCGTAAAGCCGCCATCGACATACATGATCTGCCCGGTGCAGAAATCCGACGCCGGGGCCAGCAGATAGAGCGCCATGCCCATCAGATCCTCGGCCTCGCCCAGACGGCCCAGCGGAATGCGTGCGGCAGAACGTTTCTTGGTGGCCTGTCCCACGGGATCGTCGCTCCACATCCAGGCGGTCAGCTTGGAGCGAAAGACAGTGGGCGCAATGGAATTGACGGTAATGCCGTGCTGCCCCCATTCGGTCGCCAGCACCCTTGTCAGCGCATCGGTCGCGCCCTTCGACGTGCAATAGCCGGTATAGCCTGAGATATTGCCATGCCGCCCCCGGACCGAGGACATCATCAGCATCTTGCCTTTGATCTCGTTCTCGATCCAATAGGTGCCGATCGCCTTGGCCATGAACCACGCGCCGCGCACGTTGGCATCCATCACCGCCTGCCAGTCCTCGTAGCTGAGATCCTGGATGAACCCGGCCTTGTTGTAGCCAGAGGCGATCACCAACTGGTCGATCTTGCCGTAGGTTTCGAGCGCGAAGTCGCGGATGGCCTCGGCGTCTTCAAGGCTGTCGGGGCGGCGTTTGAGCGTGACCGCCTCGCCGCCTACATCCTCGACTTCCGCTTTCACCTCGGCCAGTTCCTGCTCGGAGCCGGAGACCAACACCAGCTTGTTGCCAAGCGCGCCCAATGTCAGCGCGCAGGCCCGGCCGAACGCGCCGGAGGCACCGGTGATGACAGCGACCTTGCCGCGCACGTCGAACATCGAAAGCGGGTCGCGCAATGTGGGTGTGATTTCGCTCATCTCAGGCCCCCGTCGGAATGGTGAATTTCTGGTCGGGGTCGATCACCGCCATGACCCGCACGCCGCTGCCCTCGCCATCGGGCCAGCGCCAGGGGAAGGCCATGAAGGTGCAGCGCTTGCCGGTCACGAGATCCAGCTCGCCGCCCACGTTCTCGATCCCCGGAATGCCGCCCTTCACCATCAGGATCTTGTGTGCGGCTTCCCAATGGGGAAAATCCTCTTTCACGTCTCGGCCGGTGTATTCCTTGTATTCGTCGATCAGGTGCGGATGGGTCGGCCCCAGCCCGTGATCGACCAGTTTCGTCGCCATCGGGTGATCGTTCGCCTGCACGTCATAGCCCACCATCTTGACGCCCTTCTCCACCAGCCATTCGGCGCCGTCAGCGTAAATACCAGGAGAATATGCATAATATTCGTCGCTGTCGGCCAGTTTCTTGTGCATGCCGGTGTTGATCATCACGATGTCGCCGGGCTGGATCTTGGGCGTCGCGTTTTCCAGGTCTTCCGCCGTGATGACCTCCCATTTCTTCTTGGGGATCGACACCGCGACGCCGGTGCCAAAAAAGAGCGAGACGTCATAGCCGGTCAGCGTCGGCGTGTTCTCGGTCACGTGCAGCGGCGCGTCCATGTGGGTGCCACGGTGCAGGATGCCCTCGAACTCGGTCATGAACACGCCGTCCTTGGCGTGGAACTTGTTCACCGTGACGTTCACGCCAGGGCTCGATGGCCACTCGGGCATCATGTGGCCCCAGCGATGCGACAGGTTGTAATAGCGCAGACCGTTGCGGGTTTGTGTCTCTGCCATGGTCTTTCCCCCTCAGTCCGTGTTTCCTGGTTCGATCCGGTTCTTGCCGCCGGGATCGTTGATCGCCACCAGCCGCACCGGGCAGGCATCGCCGCCGTCGAATTTCCAATGTGGCAGCGCGTGGATCAGCGCCCCCTTGCCCAGCACGTCGTTCACGTCGCCGCCAACCTGCTCGATGGTGGGAATGCCCGCCGCCAGCAGCACCTTGTGCGCTCCGTTCCAGACGGGGTGTTCCTGCTTCGGGTCCTTGCCGGTCTCGTCGATGTATTTCTGGGTCAGCCGGTTCATCGTCGGCCCGCCCCGGTTGGGGCCGAGCGAGGTGGCCAGCGGATGGTCGACCTGCGGCGTATCCACACCAACCAGGCCCACGTCCTTTTCCACCAGCCATTCGGCGGCATCAACCGACAACCCCGGCGCATCCCCGAAATATTCAAGCGATTCCGAATACTTCTCGTGCCAGCCGGTGACGATGATCACCAGCGCGCCGGGCAAGATGCGGTCGGCATGAGGTTCCAGATCAGCGGCGGTCACAAGCTCCCACTGGCCTTTCGGGATCGACAGGATCACGCCATTGCCGAACAGCCGCTCCATCGCCAGTTCGCCCACACCGATCGCCTTCTGGATCAGGTGCAAGGGCGCGTTCAGGTGAGTGCCGGTGTGCAGCACGGTCTTGATGCGATGCGCCATGACCCCGTGCTGCGCGTGCTTGACGCTGCGATAGAGGGTCACGTCGGGAAAACCGGGAAGCGAGGGCACGCCGTGACCCCATTCGTGGCTGAGTTCGTGAAAAACTAGGCCGGTTGCGGCTTCGGTGTGGCCGGACATGGAACCTCCCATCCTGAGTGCGAAGGCCCGTTACGCGGACCTGTTGGCTTGAACTTCTACGGATCGGCGGGCGGATGGGCCAATATCAACTGGGGCCATATCCATAACTTTTTAGAATGCCATGCATGCAAAACCTCAGCCTTCTGGCGCGATACGGCTGGCTTTCCGGCAGACTGCATAACTATTTCGCATGAAATCCGCCCTGTTATCTATTGGACGCTCCGCCGTGCCGGGTGTTACCCCTGACGTCGAAAACAAGGGAGAGGCCCGCGTGAACATCCTGTTTCTGATGATCGACCAGCTGCGGTACGACTACCTCGGCTGCACCGGCCACCCGACAATCCGCACCCCGAATATCGACGCGCTGGCCGCGCGTGGCGTTCGGTTCGACCGGGCCTACGTGCAATCGCCGATCTGCGGGCCAAGCCGGATGAGCTTCTACACCGGTCGGTACACCCATAGCCACGGCGCCACCTGGAACGGCGTGCCGTTGCCCGTGGGCGAGATGACCCTGGGCGATCACCTCAGGCCGCTCGGCATGAACACCGTGCTCTGCGGCAAGACCCACATGGCCCCCGACAGGGCGGGCATGGACCGGCTGGGGATCGACCCGAAGAGCACGGTGGGCCAAAGGCTGAGCGAATGCGGCTTCGACGCCTGGCTACGCCACGACGGCGAGCTGCCGGAATCGATGGACGGCGTCGCCACCCCCTATCAGGACTATTTGCGCAGCAAGGGGTATGACGGGTCAAACCCCTGGAATGAATGGGCGAATGCGGCCGAGGACAGCGACGGCACCCTGCGCTCCGGATGGTTGCTGAAATACGCGCGGCAGCACGCGCGTGTGGCGAACGAAGATACCGAGACCCCGTGGACAACGACCCGTGCCATCGACTATCTCGAACAGGCGGGCGATGCGCCCTGGTGCCTGCATGTCAGCTATATCAAGCCGCACTGGCCCTACGTCGCCCCTGCCCCCTATCACGACATGTACGGCCCCGAGGACGTGGTGCCGCCGGTGCGCGCCGAGTCCGAGCGCGACAATCCGCACCCGATCTTCGGCGACTACCAGAAGAAGCGCGTCAGCCAGGCGTTCTCACGCGATGAGGTGCGCGACACTGTGATCCCCGCCTACATGGGCCTGATTGGCCAGCTGGACGACGAGATCGGGCGGCTCCTGAAATACCTCGACGACACCGGCCAGCGCGACACTACCATGATCGTGCTGACCTCGGATCACGGCGATTACCTTGGCGATCACTGGATGGGCGAAAAGGAGCTGTTTCACGATTGCTCGTCCCGGGTGCCGCTGATCGTCGTCGATCCACGCGCCGAGGCCGACACCACCCGCGGCACCGTCAGCGACGCGCTTGTCGAGGCGATCGACCTGGTGCCGACATTCGTCCAAGCCGCTGGAGGGCAGCCGCGCTACGAAGTGCTCGAAGGGCGCTCGTTGATCGGCCATCTACACGGGCAACAGGGCCCGTGGCGCGACCATGTGATCAGCGAATACGACTATGATTTCAAGTCCACGCGCCTGTCGCTGGACCAGCCAATCGGGGAATGCCGGTTGGCGATGATATTCGACGGTCGCTACAAGCTGATGCACGCCGAAGGCTTCCGCCCGATGCTGCACGACCTCGCGGCCGATCCGCAGGAATTGCACGACCTGGGCGAAGACACAACCCATGTCAAAACGCGCGCACGGCTGATGGACCGGCTGAACGCCTGGTATCGCCGTCACCATTCCCGCACTACGATCTCGGATGCCGAGATCGCGCGGCGCGCGGGCGGCGACATGAAAAAAGGCATCTTTCTGGGCTTCTGGGACGAGGCCGAGTTGGCCGCAGCGCGAAAGGCGGGCGTTTCCGGCAACTGAGCCTCGCCATAACCGAAAGGCAGGGATTTCAGCCGAAAACGGCCTCTGGCCATAATCAGCGGATATGATAGATTGCGGCCAGCCCGGAGGAGGCCCCATGCAATCGCGCCTGCTGAAAAGTTTTCTGGCGGTGGCCGACAAGAGCTCGATCACCGAGGCCGCCGCCGCGCTCAACGTCAGTCAGCCTGCGCTGACCAAATCGATCAAGCAGCTCGAGGCGGACCTGGGCGTCACTCTTTTCGAACGCACGTCCACCGGGGTTTCGCTGACCCGTTTTGGCAGCGTGTTGCAGCATCACGCCAAGATCATGGAGAACGAATACCGCCACGCCCTCAGCCGGATCGACGACCTGAAGGGCGGGCGAAAGGGTACCATCCGGATCGGGGCGGGGCCGATCTGGCTGGTGGCGATCCTGCCGCCCATCATCGCCCGGTTCCAGCGCGAGAACCCGGATGTCGATATCTCACTGCTCGGTGGCGTGATCGATACGCTGGTGCCCGATCTGCTGAACGGCGATCTGGACATCATCTGCGTATCGCTCGACTTTCCGAACCGCCCTGAGATTGCCAAGCAACCGCTCATCAATGTGCGCCATGTCCTGATCGCCGATCCGTCGCATCCCCTGGCCAAGCGTCGCGATCTGAGCCCGGCGGCGATCCATGGCTACCCGTGGATGATGTTGCGCAGCGACTATGTTGGCAACGAACGCATTGCTTCGTTTTTCGCCAGCCACGGGTTGTCGCCCCCAAATATCGCGTTCGAGACCACATCAATTCACAGCCTGCTTCAGGGGCTGCGCAACGGTCATTATATCGCTCACGTCCCGGACCGGATGTTGCCGCTGGCAAACTCGATGGGGTTGGAAGAGTTGCGACTGAACCAGACGATCTGGGAAACCCCGGCGGGCGTGGCGTGGCGGACTGGCGCACGGCCTTCGGCGTCGATTCAGAAATTCATGACGATACTGTCCGAACAGACCTCTTGATCCTTTGTGTCGTTCGCGCCAAGCGCTTGACCAGCAGAGGTGATCACCCTGCTTTGCCCGATGCGATCGACATTGCCTGCCGCTGAAAGCTCAGCGCCCTGCCCTTCTGCCGCCTGTCCACCGCTGTGGACATCGGCGTCTTCCCGAAGCTCGTCCTCGGGCCACATAAAGCCCGGGGAAACGGCAAGCTCGCCCGAGCGATCAAGCGTCACAAAGACCCCTGCCCGCCCGATCTTATCTACACCAAAGATCAGCGGCCGCGCGTCGATCTCGTCGGGGAATTCATCCTGCGCCTCGTATTCCACTTCAAGCGCCTGATACTCGGCAAGAGGTTTGGCATAGGCCGTGCCTTCGGCGTCCGTCATCGGCGCCGTGTCTTCGGATAGCCGGCGCAATCCGTGGCTGTAGCCATAAGGCAGGTCGAGCGAGACCTCGACCCACTTCTGGCTCTCGGTCGCGATGGCTTCAGCTTCAGCCCGAAGTTTCTCGCTGACCAGACACTCGAGCAAAGCAGGGCCTTCAAACCAGTCGCGCGCCATTTTCTCGATCTCACTTCCCGTTCTCTTTTTCACAGCGCTTCTCCACCTCCAAACATGTCCACCGCGGTGGTCGTCATGCAAAGGATGCCTCTGAACGAGAAAGCCTCTCCAACAAGAGTAATGGATTGAAGTCGGCCTGTCTGCGACCAAGCGTGATGCTATGGAAATACGCTCCAAAGTCTCGAATACGCGTGCCCATTTGGAGAATTATGAAAATGGCGCAGGATGCTTTCTGAGAGCCGATCTTCCTCGCAGCCTTTTCGAAGGCGCTTTCGTGGATTCCCATCATTGGAGCGAGTGTCCTGGCATGGCTTTCGACCTCGAGCCAGTTTCCAAGTGAGCTCGTAGCGAAAGATGTGGCTTGGTCACAAATGGCTGTGAGCATTTGCAGAGCGGGTGCTCCGCTGTCACTCGCGTTATCTAGATCTTTTTGTTCTTTTTCAGACGTAGAATGGTGCCGGTCAATTTGTCCGTCATTGGCGGGCAGTTTCATTGTATCCGGTGCGTCCACCGCGGTGGACATCTGCTCGCAATGACCTTCCAGCTCGCCGAGCAAGGCACGATACTCATTGATCGAAAGCTTCCTCCGAAGAACTCGGCGTACCTGATGAGTGAGTTCGTTCTCGGGGTCAGCTTCGTCGAGATGTGCGAGTCTGGTCAGGATTTTCTTTCGCAGAAATACGCGATCGCGGCGTGCGTTTTCCATCTCTTGCGCCGCCGCAAGTAGCTCGCTGGCACGCGCCAACAAAGGAGTCAGCGACAGGCCATAGGTGATAGATAGACCTTCCGAAGACTTTACTCGGTATCTTTTTCGATTTGGGCTGTCGTGACGATTCATAAAGCCGAGTTCGACAAAGCGATCGATGTGCCTGCGGAGCGTTCGTTCATCGATGCCGCCAATTCGACGGCAGATCTCGGCGTTGGACGCGAATACTGTGTCGCCATGCCCAGGCTTGAGAAAGCTCAACATCGCTTGGAGGGTTTGAACATGTCCGGGACGGAGGCCGAACAGGCTACGTGTGTCTCTGAGGGCTCGGAAGATAGCCCAGATGTCGGTTTCGGGTGTGGACGTGGGGGAGGGATCCTTGCCGACGCCCAAAGGTTGAACGGAAAGTTTTGTGAATGCCATGTTTTTTGAACGACGACCGTTGCGGCCCACAACTTTCCCGGCTCTTCCCGCAGTTTCAGGCGAGAAAAGGCAACAAAAAGCCGTCCACCGAAGTGGTGACTCTTGACCAGTATGTCGGAGATTGCTACATCACAGGTGCAAATCAGATGATGAGGGCTCTCCGGGGGAAACCTTGGGGGGCTCTTTTCTTTTTGGCCTTCGCCTTTCTCCTCTGCTCGTGTCTATAGTTGTGATCGGGGATCAGGCCCCCGAGCCTCTCTCATTCCGCCATTGTTCAAAAAGCTGCCGCAGCGTGGTTTCTGCGCGCTCTTCGAGCCATTGGCCGAATTCCGGGTTATCCTTGCGGGCGATCTTGATAGCGACCTGTTTGCCATCGACTGAAAGTGTGCCGACAGGGCTACCACTTTTGTCTTTGACCACCGTTGTTTGGCCACGGGCGCTTTGGCTGGCCGCGCCACGCGCTTTGCTCGTGCACGCGACGTAGACAGCTTGAAACTTGTCTGAGCTTGGAGTGGTGTCAGGGAGAGCGGCAAGCGTCTCCCGCGCAATATCGACAAGCGGTACCTTCTCTGAAAGTGCAGCCAGATCACCCCATTGCCGTCGACCCACGCCATGAGCCGGGCCGATAAGCGGGACAAGCTCGTCGGGCAGCTGACCGATGACCACACGATGGTTCGACACGCCTTGCCGGGTGAGGCCCAGAGCGTCCTGAATGACGCCCGGCTTGTAACCGGCTTCTTGCATCTCTTTGATGAAAAGAGACTTTTCAATGAAGGACGGATCCAGTCGCAGGTTGTTTTCCTGGCCTTGCGCGATCAGAGAGGCATCGTCATCGAGTGTCCGAACGATAGCCTTGACCGTTCCGCCAATTCTTCGAATGGCTGCAAGCCTGCGACGGCCGTAGATGATGCGGTATCGATCCGGTTGCTCTGAGGGGCGAACCATGATCGGCACTTGCTGACCATGCTTGCGAATGCTCTCGGCGAGTTCTTCAATGGTGCTATCTTCCAGGATCAGGCGATCCCGGAGGCCATCCATATCGATCCGGTCGGGCTCGATGTCTCGGATCGAGTTGGCGGTGATCTCTCGGAGAGAATCCCGCAACCCGCCAACCGAGCCAGGCAGCTTCGTGGATTTGACCGGGGCAGGGGAGGGGGCCGCCGGCTCTTTCTCGTCTTTCGGAGGTTGGTTGAAGATATTTCGGGCCATCAGCGACGCCCCCATGACATCTGGATTGTCTGTTCCAGCTCATCAGCAACGCTGTTCATGCTGGTCGTTGCCCGATCGATCGTTTTCCGAATGAGCTGGCTCGGGTCTACCTCGTAGATGGTTTGCTGAGTCATCCCGGCGTCGGAGATGGCTGTCGACTTCAGCATCGGCTCCGTCATGACCTGGCCCGCGAGGATTGAACGCAGGTACCCAGCCATTTGCGTTTGTGGCCCGTCCGAGGGCTCGTAGCGTGTGATCAGGAACTTCACGAAGTCCCAGGTGACATGCCGTCCAATCGCCTCTTCGACGGCTTTCACAGTTTCTGAAGCAAGTTTGAGGAACTGGCTCATCGAGGCGATGTCGAGCATGCCGGGAACCACCGTCACGAGCAGGCCTGTCGACGCTGCCAATGCCGTCAATGTCAGGAAACCCAACTGCGGGGGGCAGTCGATCAGCACGATGTCATAGTCGGAATCGACTTCCTCCAACGCCAGCGCCAGACGCTCCGCGAAAATCGGCTGAACCCTGCGCGCGAGCGCGTTCGCTGTCTCGGTCTCGTATTCGGACAACATCAAGCCGGCCGGGACCATGTCGAGCTTATGGAAGTATGTTTTCTGGATTACCTCAGAAAGTGGAACCTGATCCTCGTACCTCAGGGCGTCATAGATCGTGCCGCCTTCGGCAAATTCGAGCTCGGGCCGGAAGCCGAAAAAGGTTGTCAAACTGGCTTGCGGGTCGAGGTCCAGTACAAGCACACGGTAGCCGCGCAGGGCATACCGGTTTGCCAAATGGATCGTCGCCGTTGTCTTCGAGCTGCCGCCCTTGAAATTCACGACCGAAATGACCTGAAGGCGGTCGCCCTCTCGACGGCCGGGGCGGTATGCGTCAGCGTTCTTCCCCGTCCGTGCCAAAATGTTGCGGAGTTCGTCAACGTCTTCGGCCGTGTAGAACCTGTGGCCGCGACCGTCAGTGTGAACTTCTGGGAAACTGCCATCTTTGTGGCGGTTGCGCAGGTTCGACGTGCTGACGCGCAGCAGTTCAGCGACCTCGGTAGAGCTGAAGCGGCGCAGGGATTTTCGTTCTTCTGGCTCGAAGGCAACTTTCATCTGCCGGTCAAGCGACTCAGCAAGACTGTCTGCGAACGCTCCGATGTCGGAAGAGCCTATGCCTTGCGCGAAGCTCGTATTTCGATCATCCATATTCTGCCGCCTCTCAAGGCCTTTGCTAAGGCTCTTTATCATTCTGACGGTCGAAGCCGCGTCTGACGCGTTTTGCCGTCAGAATGGAAATGCCACGAACATCTGAGTCCGGCAAGAAGAATCTAAATATAGTGGAAAAGTTATCCACAGCATCAATGCAGGCGCGCGGAGGCTTTTTATTGTAACATATTGACTACTAACGAAAAAGTCCACATCTGGCGAGGCTGGTATCCTTCAAGAGATTTTCTGGTCGTGCGAACTAAGCCTAAGCCTTTGTTGGATATTTCGGTGGTTTCAGTCCGATTGAGGCGATGATTCTGGGAGAATGTGGCCGAGCGACAAGAGCAGTTTGCCCCCCATAAGCGCCTACAACAGGCCGAGGCGCTTTGCCCGCTCCAGCAGCATTCTGACAGAGGACGGCTGCCAGCGGGTTCGTCCACGCGGGGTGCGTTCGCGCATCGCCTCCAACCGGTCGCAGATTGCTTGCAGCGTGATGCCGGGGTCCGCTCCCTTGATAGCTGCGACAATGGCAGGCAAGCGGTCGTCAGTCGCGCGACGTCCGGCACGGGCGAGCACCTCGGCAGGAAGAAACCCGTCACGCACATAGGCTTTTACTGCGCGGAGCAAGCGGCTTTGCGTCCAGCGCCGATCATGGGGCAGGGGGCCATTGATGATCCGCAGCACGTCCTCCCAGGCCATGTCCGGCCGAAGGCGCCGCACATGTGGCACCCAGTCCTGTGCCGTCTCGTTGAGGCGCTCCACATAGCCGTCCTGCCGCGCAAGACGCACCTTGCGCAGAGCGGCCGGATCCCTGGCGCGCAGCCCGGGGTTGCCGCCGACACGCCCTTTGGTGCGCGCGCTGGCCAGCCCGGCCTTGGTGCGTTCGCGGATCAGGGCGCGTTCGAACTCGGCGGCGGCGCCCAGCACCTGGAGCGTGAACTTGCCCTGTGGGGAGGATGTGTCGATCGGGTCTTGGAGCGAACGGAAAAAGGCACCCTTTGCCTCCAGCCGCTCGATTACCTCCAAGAGATGCGACAGAGACCGCGCAAGCCGGTCGATCCGCACGACGACCAGCGTGTCGCCCTTGCTGATCCGTTCGAGCACCCGCGTAAGCACCGGTCTGGCGCGATTGCCGCCTGAGGCATGCTCGTCAAAGATCTCTACGCATCCGGCAGATTGCAGGGCTTCAGACTGGGGCAGGGGGGTCTGATCCTCTGTGGATACGGGTCCCTTGCATTATGCAGGTGGTCGGTGCGATCTTGCTTGCGAGGAGGAGCCGCCATGCCGTGTCGTGACCCGTTCAAAGGCTATCGATTTCCGAAAGATGTGATCCTGCTCGCCGTTCGGTGGTATTGCCGGTATCCGCTGTCCTATCGCAACGTTCGCGATCTTCTTGCCGAGCGTGGGATCACGATCGACGCGGCCACGATATACCGTTGGGTGCAGAAGTTTGCTCCCGAAATCCGCAGACGCGCTTACGGTCGACACCGCAGCTGGCGCGGCCTGCAGTGGCATGTTGACGAAACCTTCGTCCGCGTGAATGGCCGATGGTGCTATCTTTGGCGTGCTGTCGACCAATGTGGCCAACTGATCGATTTCCGCCTGACGGCGCGGCGAACGGCCAGTGCAGCAAGGGCATTCATGCGCCAGGCATCGGACACCGTCCGCTGCTATCATCCTCTGACCAACGTGACCGACAAGGCTCACAGCTACTCGAAGGTTATCGGCGAGTGGAATGCCCGCTCGGGTCCGGAAGACGCAATTCGCCATGTCACCAGGAAGTATCTCAACAATCGGATTGAAGGCGATCATGCGGTGCTCAAGTATCGACTGGCGCCGATGCGCGGACTTCAAAGCCTGAGTTCTGCGAAAGCCACCCTGAAAGGGGTCGAAACGTTCCGCGCCATCCGCAACGGTCATTTCGCAGGATGCGAGCAGGGCGTCGCCAACGAGATAGCCTTCGTCAGGAATCTGTTCGATGATAAGAAAAAGGTCGTCTGAACAAGGCGTGACACGCTTTCACCGACCTGAACCCAACAACGCAACGGACCCCTTCAGACGGTCTGGTTTGCTGGGATCAGATCAGTTCTTTGGGTCTCACCTTGAGACTGCCCGGAACCATTCAGATCAGGCCAAGATGCATTCCTACGTGCGGTTGGTTCAGGCTGCTTCCAGAGCGACGCGACTATCGCGTTCGTCAAAATGAAAGGCGCGCGCGTCATCGAAATCGAGGCTGACGTGTGCGCCGACCGGCGTCAGGTCCTGCCCGAAGAGGCGCAGGGTCAGGCGTTCGCCCTCGTCGGTCTTGACCAGCAGGTTGGTGTCGCCGCCAAGACGTTCCACGTAGGTCACCTCGCCGTTGATGCGGCCGTGGTCCACGACACGCAGGTGTTCGGGGCGGATGCCTAGGGTGTGGCCGGGGCGGAGGCCGGGAACGGAGCGTTCGAGGAAATTCATCGAGGGGGAGCCGAGGAAACCTGCGACGAAGCGGTTGCCGGGGTTGTTGTAGAGTTCCAACGGCGAGCCCACCTGCTCGATCCGGCCATCGCGGAGCACCACGATCTTGTCGGCGAGCGTCATGGCTTCGATCTGGTCGTGGGTGACGTAGATCATCGAGGCCGAGAGCGTCCGGTGGAGGGCGGCGATCTCGACGCGGGTGTTCATCCGCAGGGCTGCGTCGAGGTTCGACAGCGGTTCGTCGAAGAGGAACAGTTTCGGTTCGCGCACGATGGCGCGGCCAATGGCGACGCGCTGGCGCTGGCCCCCGGAGAGCTCGGCGGGGCGGCGGGTGAGGTACTTGTCGAGGTCGAGCATTTTCGACGCCTTGGTGACGCGCTCTTCCACCACGGGTTTGGCCTGGCCCTCCTGTTTCAGCCCCAGCCCCATGTTGTCCTTGACGTTGAGGTGCGGGTAGAGCGCGTAGGACTGGAACACCATGGCGATGCCGCGCTTGGCAGGGGGCACGGTATTGACCACATCGCCGCCGATGGCGACGGTGCCGGAGGAGGCGTCCTCCAGCCCGGCGATCACCCGCAAGAGGGTGGACTTGCCGCAGCCGGAGGGACCGACGAAGACGACGAACTCGCCGTCCTCGACGGTCAGGTTGATGTCTTTCAGCACGTGGACCGAACCGAAGGATTTGTTCACGTTTTCCAGTTTCAAGGCGGTCATGTCTGGTTTCCTCCCAAGGTGACGGGTTTGCCGGTCCGGATGCTTTCGTCGGCGGCAAGGCAGATGGCGAGCGAGGTGACGGCGTCGCTCATGTGGCGGGTGAGGTCGGTGTTCTGCGCGATGGCATCCAGCATGAAGGTCTGTTCGGCATCGCAGAGCTGCTGGTGGCCGGGCTCGTCGGGCAGGTCGATCAGGCGGTCGCCTTCGGGGCGGTGGACCAGCAGCCCGCCGACGCGGGTGTGGCCGTCGACGTCGTCGGATTTGCCCTTGTCCGCGTCGGTGATCGAGACCGAGCCTTTGGGGCTGACCACGTCCTTCACGAAAAACGCGGTTTCCGACATCATCGGGCCCCAGCCGGCCTCGTACCAGCCGACCGAGCCGTCGTCGAAGATCACCTGGAACTGGCCGTAGTTGTACATGCCCTCGGGGATTTCATCGCTGAGGCGCAGGCCCATGCCGTGCAGGCGGGTGGGCTTGGCGTCGGTGATCTGGCACATGACATCGACGTAATGCACGCCGCAATCGACGATGGGAGAGGTGGTCTGCATGAGGGCCTTGTGGGTCTCCCATGTTTCGCCGGTGGACTGCTGGTTGAGGTTGAGGCGGAAGACGTAGGGCCCCCCGAGGGTGCGGGCTTCGGCGATCAGGCGCTGCCATGAGGGGTGGTGGCGCAGGATGTAGCCGACGACCAGCTTGCGGTTCAGGCGGGTGGCGGTGTCGGTGACGCTTTGCGCCTCCTCGGCGGTCATGGCGAGGGGTTTCTCGACAAAGACATGCGCGCCCGCCTCCATCGCGGCGATGGCATAGGGGGCGTGGGTGTCGGTGTAGGTGGCGATGACCACGAGGTCGGGTTTTGTTTCGGTGAGGGCGGTGTGGAAGTCGTTGAACGCCGGATAGTCGGTGAGGTCGGGGTGATCCACGGTGCCGGAGCGGTTGACGAGGCCGACGATTTGCGCGTCGGGGTGGCGGTGGTGGGCGAGGGCATGGGAGAGGCCCATGTTGCCCAGGCCGGCGATAAGGACGCGGGTCATTGGGTTGCTCCTCCGTTGCAGTGAGGTTGCTCGGCGGAACGCCGGGCCGCGCCCGACCCTCCCCCCGGGAGGGCGCATTTCTGCTGTTGTGCGCCGAGCCAAGGTTGTGCGCGGTGCGGGTGCTGTGCGTCCGACCTGCGGAGTGTGCGCCCACCCGTCGCCATTGTCGCTCGGACCAATGGCGCTCCGATGGCGACCGGGCGCGGCCCTCTGTTGCTTATGGTCATTTCACCGCTCCCGAGGTGATGCCGCGGATCAGCTGGCGCGAGAAGATGACGTAGAGCACCATGACCGGCAGGATTGCCAGCGACAGGGCCGAGAGGACGGCGTTCCAGTCGGTTACGAACTGGCCGATGAACACCTGCGAACCCAGTGTGAGAGTCTTGGTTTCCTCGGCGGGGGCAAGGATCAGCGGGAACCAGAGGTCGTTCCAGATCGGGATCATGTTGAACACCGCGACCGTGGCCATGGCCGGGCGGACCAATGGCAGGACGAGGCGGAAGAAGATCTTGTATTCGCTCAGCCCGTCGATGCGGCCCGCGTTCTTCAGGTCGTCCGAGACGCCCCGCATGAACTCGGACAGGATGAAGACGGCGAGCGGCAGGCCTTGCGCGGTATAGACCAGGATCAGCGCCCAGAGGGTGTTCACCAGCCCGGTCGAGACCATCATCTCGAGGATCGCCACGGTGCCGATGCGGATCGGGATCATGATGCCCAAGGCAAGGTACAATCCCATCAGCGTGTTGCCCTTGAAGCGGTACTCGGCCAGGGCAAAGGCCGCCATGGCGCCGAACAGCAGGATGAAGAACAGCGAGGCCACGGTGACGATCATGGAGTTCTGGAAGTAGAGGAAGAAATCGCCCTGCTTCATGACCGTCTCGTATCCGATCAGACTGAAGCTCTCCTCGTCGGGCAGGGCCAGCGGATCGCGAAAGATCGCGCGGCGGGTCTTGAAGCTGTTGGTGACGATCACGAAGACCGGGAACAGCGCGATCAGGGTGTAGAGGATCAGGACCCCGTGTGACCCGATGCGGGTCGAGAGTGTCTGGCGTGCGGCTTGCATGGCGGCGCCTCCTTCAGAACTGATAGGTGCGCAGGCGGCGCTGGATACCGAAGAGGTACAGGCACACGCCGACGAGGATGATGAGGAACATGGCCGAGGCGATGGCCGAGCCCATGTGCGGATCGCCCAGTTGCAGCTGGAAGCCGAAGAAGGTGCGATACATGAAGGTGCCGAGGATGTCGGTCGAGAAATCCGGCCCGGCCAGCGCGCCCTGGGCGGCATAGATCAGGTCGAAGGCGTTGAAGTTGGCCACGAAGGTGAGGATCGAGATGATGCCGATCGAGGGCAGGATCAGCGGCAGCTTGATCTTCCAGAAGGCCGCCATGCCGGTGATGCCGTCGCATTCGCCCGCTTCAAGGATTTCCTCGGGGATCGACAAAAGGGCTGCATAGATCAGCATCATCGGGATGCCGACGAACTGCCAGACCGAGACGAGGCTCAGGGTGGTCAGGGCGTATTCCTCCTTGCCCAACCAAGGCGCGTAGAGGAACTTCAGGCCGATGGCGTCGAGCATGTCGGGCGCGATGCCCCAGATCGGCGACAGGATCAGTTTCCAGGCGAAGCCGACGATGACGAAACTCAGGATGGTGGGGACGAAGATCGCGGTGCGGTAAAGCGCGGCGAAGCGCAGGCGCGGCGACGACAGGATCGCGGCCAGTGCGATGCCGATGGGGTTCTGCACCAGCATGTGAATGAGGAAGAACCAGAAATTGTTGCCGAGCGCGTTCCAGAACTGGTCGGACCAGATGGCGTCTCCGAACAGGGTGCGGAAGTTGTCGAGCCCGACGAAGACCCGCTCCTGGTCGATGCGGTTGAAGAACGACAGCCGCATTGTGTTGAACAGCGGGTAGATCATCACCGCGGTATAGACCAGCACGGCAGGGGCCAGGAAAACCACCACGTGCCATCTGATCTTCGACTGTCCTGAGGGCGTCGCCATCGGGTTTCTCCTCTCTGGAGCTTCGTTGGATTGTCGGTAAAGGGATGGTGGCCCCGGGACATCTGCCCGGGGCCGGTGCGCGCCTATTGCTGCGGCGCGTACCACTTGGCGAGACCGTCCTGAAGCCGCTGGGCCGCGTCCTCGGGCGTCTCGGTGCCCTTGATCACGGCAGCCGAGGCGTTCCAGGTGTCGTTCTCGAGGTTGGGCGTGCCGCGCGACAGGATCTGGTAGGTCGACCGGATCGTGCTTTCGCATTCCTCGCGCCAGGACAGGAATTCCTGTGCCAGCGGGTCTTCTACCGTGACCTCGCCGGACGACAGCGGGAAGAAGCCCGGCAGCGCGTTGGCGAAGATCGTGGCGAACTCGGGCGAGGCGACCCAGTTGAGGAACGTCTTCGCGGCCTCGGGGTTGTCGGTGGCGGCGTTCATGCCGATGCCGATGTCGGTGTGGTCCGAAATGTAGCAGGTGTCACCCTCGGCCGGGACCGGCGGCGGGAAGGCCCCCATTTCGAAGTCGACGAGGTTGTTGAAGCCCGACACCTCCCACGAGCCTGCCGGATAGATCGCGGCGCGGCCGAGCGTGAAGATGTTCTGGCTGTCGGGATAGGTCTGCGCCTCGAAGCCGTCGCCCAGGTATTCGCCCCAGCGAGCCAGCTGGCGGAAGGGGGCGATCCATTGCTCGTCGGTCAGCTTCTGTTCGCCGGCGATCAGCGCATTGCGGCCTTCCTCGCCCTTCCAGTAGTTCGGGCCGATGTTGTTGTAGCCCATGGTGGCGGCTTCCCACTGGTCATTGGTGCCCATCGCCATCGGGATATAGCCGCCGTCTTCCTTGATCGCGTCGACCACGGCGAAGAATTCGTCGACCGTCTCGGGTTCTTCGAGCCCCAGTTCTTCGAAGGCGTCCTTGTTGTAGATGAAGCCGTGGATCACGGAGGCCATCGGCACGCAGTAGGTGGCGGAGCCGTCGTCGGTGCTCCAGCCGGATTTCGCCACGTCGGAGAAGTTGGACATGCCTTCGAGGTCCGACAGATCGGTCAGATGACCGTTGTCATAGAGCGCCAGCGAAGCATCAAACGGCCGGCAGGTGATGATGTCGCCGGCGCTGCCCGCGTCGAGCTTGGAATTCAGCACGGCGTTGTATTCGGCGGGGGCCGAGGGGGTGAACTTGACCTTGATGTCGGGGTGCTGGGCCTGGAAGGCGGGGATGATCTGGTCCTGCCAGATGGCAAGGTCGTCATTGCGCCAGCTTTCGATGATCAGCTCGGCTTCCTGCGCGAAAGCGCCGGTGGTCAGGACCGTTGAGGCCAGCAGCGTGGCAGGCAAAGTGCATTTCAGCATGGGTCTTCCTCTCTGTTGTCGTTCAGTTGGTTGAAGCGGCGCCGCGTTCGAGGCAGGGCCGCAGGCGGTTGTCGTGTCGGGCGAGCAGGCGGCGCGCGTCGGCCACGCTGACCCCGGTCGCGACAAGCACGGCGGGTTTGGTGTCGTAATCGGTGGCTTCGAGGGCCGCTTCGGCCTGCGCCTGGCTGACACCGGTGATGCGGGTGACGATGGTGGCGGCGCGGGCGCGCAGCTTGATGTTGTCGGGCCGCAGGTTGACCATCAGCCCGTCGTGGACATGACCCATAAGGATGCCCGCCAATGTCGAGATCATGTTGAGCGCGACCTTCTGCGCGGTGCCGGCGCCAAGACGGGTGGAGCCCTCAATGACTTCCGGCGCGGTCGGCAGAGGGATGGCGATGTCGGCGAGGTCGAGCAGCGGCGCCTGTGCCACGTTGGCAATGGCGATGACGGGCAGGCCTCGGTCGCGGACAGCCTGTGCCATGGCCAGCGCATAGGGCGTGGTGCCGCTGGCGCTCAGGATGATGGCCGTGTCCTGCGGGCCCATGGTGGCAGCAATGGCCTCGGTCTGGTCGGTGGCGTCCTCGGTGTCGCCGGGCATGTCGGCGTCAACGGGCACGCCGCCGGCCATGGCGATGCGGGTCTGCGACGGCGCAGTGCCAAAGGTGCCGGCAAGCTCCGAGGCATCCGAGAGCGCCATGAGGCCGGAACTGCCCGCCGCCGCGTAGGTGAGGGTGCCACCCCGGGAGAGGGTTTCTGCCACCTGCCGCGCCGCTTTTTCGAGCGCAGGGAGGGCGCTGCGCACCGCTTCCGCCGCCGCGATATGCGAGTCGAGCATCGCGCCGAGGGCAGCGTCGGACGGCAGCGCGTCGATATGGGCTGGTATGGTGGCCAAGGTGATTCTCTCCTCCGTTTCGAGACATAATACCGAAACAATACCTTTTGTCTACCATTTCGCTCACCCTGCCTCAAGAAGCGCGCAGAAGCGAGGGTTTCAGCGCTAATTGCCTGATTTTGGTCTTTTAATGCCACAAAAGGTATGATACTGGTATTGCATGACTGATGCGACTCCCAGATACCTTGTTGGCGTGGACGGCGGCGGAACCGGCTGCCGTGCGGCAATTGCCGACCTCACCGGCCGTCTGCTGGGGCAGGGCGCGGCGGGGCCGGCGAATGCCACGACCGACCTCGCACAGACCATAGTAAATGTGCGTGTCGCGCTGGACGCGGCGGCGGTTGGCTTGCCCGCGGGGGCGCTGAAACACAGCGTCGCGCATGTGGGTCTGGCTGGGGTGCTGGATGGCGATATCGCGGGTGCTGTGGCCGAAGAGCTGATGATGCGCAACGTAACGGTGACTGACGACCGGGCGACCTCGGTCGCCGGGGCCTTGGGCGCGCGTGACGGGGTGCTGGCGGCGATCGGGACCGGCTCGACCCTGGCGGCTCAGCGTGGCGACGCCATACTGCGGATCGGCGGCTGGGGGCTGAACCTCGGCGATCAGGCCTCGGGTGCTTGGCTGGGGCGCGAGCTGCTGGAACATGCGCTGCTGGTGCATGACGGATTGGCCGATGGCTGCGCACTGAGCGCGGCGATGCTGGAGACATTCGGCGGACCGGGGGGAATCGTGCGGTTTGCGTCGAAGGCGCGACCGGCGGATTACGCGGCATTTGCGCCACGCATCGTTGCGGCGGGACAGGCGGGACAGGCCGCGGGGCGGCTGCTGATGCGGCGCGGGGCGGCCTATCTGATGGACGTGCTGGCGGCGATGGAATTTGGCCGCGACGACGTGCTCTGCCTGACTGGCGGGCTGGGGCCGCATTACGCGGAGCATCTGCCAGAGGAGGTCCGCACGCGGATCATCGCGCCGGAGGGTAGCGCGCTCGATGGCGCCTTGGCGCTGGCGAAAGCGGCGTTCGAACGGGGGACAGGCAGATGAACATCCAGGAATTTTTGACCCCCGAAAGCTGGTTCCGGCGCAACGCCGGGCCGCGCTACGTGCAGCTACGCAACCGGCTGGCCGAGGCGGTGGCCCAGGGCATCCTCGCCCCCGGCAGCCCGCTGCCTCCGGAGCGCGAGATCGCCAGCATCACCGACTTTTCGCGCGTGACCGTGCGCAAGGCCTTCGAGGACCTCGTCGGCGAAGGAATGATCGTGCAGAAGCAGGGGTCGGGGTCTTTCGTGTCGACCTCGCCTGCGCGCGTGGAACAGAAACTGTCGCGGCTGACCTCTTTCTCCGAGGACATGGCGCGGCGGGGCAAGACATCCTCGGTGCGCTGGCTGGAGCGGGGGCTGTTCATGCCGTCGCCGGACGAAACGCTGGCGCTGGGGCTGTCGCCCGAGGACTCGGTGTCGCGGATCGTGCGGCTGAGGCTGGCGGACGGCAAGCCGATGGCGATCGAGCGGGCCTCGATGCCCGTGGACATCCTGCCCAACCCGCTGGAGGTCGAGACCTCGCTTTACGAAGTGCTGGAGCGTCACGGGACGCGGCCGGTGCGGGCGATCCAGAAGATTTCCGCCGTGAACCTCAAGGGCCGCGACGCGGAACTCCTGGAGGTCGAACCCGGGCAGGCGGGGCTGCGGATCGAACGGACATCCTATCTCGAAGGCGGTCGGACCGCCGAATTCACCCAATCGCTCTATCGCGGCGATGCCTACAACTTCGTCGCCGAACTGCGGCTTGCAAAGGACTGACCATGACTGCTGCCACACATATGTTTCGCGAAATCCGGGAGATCCCCGGTGCTGTCGACAATCTTTTGAGCCGTGGTGACAAGGCCGTCGGTGCCGCCGCCAAAGCGATCCGCGACCTCGATCCGCTGTTTCTGGTGTCGGTGGCGCGCGGGTCGTCGGACCACGCGGCGACCTATGCCAAGTATGTCTCGGAACTGCTGACCGGCTTGCCGGTGGCCTCGGTGGGGCCGTCGGTGGCCTCGGTCTACGGGCGGACCCTGAGGCTGGAGCGGGCGGCCTGCCTGGCGATCTCGCAGTCGGGCAAGAGCCCGGACATCGTGCGGATGGTGGACATGGCCGGGAAACAGGGCGCGCTGAGTGTCGCGCTGACCAATAATCCCGACAGCGATCTGGCGAAGGTCAGCGCGCATACGCTGGAACTGCACGCGGGCGAAGAGCTGAGCGTGGCGGCGACCAAGACCTTCGTGACCTCGGCGGTGGCCGGGGTCTGGCTGCTGGCGGAGCTGGCGCAAGACGCGGAGCTTCTGGCGGCGATAAAAGCCTTGCCGGCGGCGTTGGAGCTCGCGGTCGAGGCCGACTGGGGGCCGCTCTGCGAAGCGGTGACGGGCAAGGAGTCGCTCTATTGCCTGGGGCGCGGTCCGGCGTTTGCGATCTCGAACGAGGCGGCGCTGAAGTTCAAGGAAACCTGCCAGGTGCATGGCGAAAGCTACTCCTCGGCCGAAGTGCTGCACGGGCCGGTGTCGATCGTGGATCAGGGCTTCCCGGTGATCGCGATGGCGGCGGCGGATGCGGCAGAAGGCGCCTTGGTCGAGGTGGCCGACCAGATCGCAGCCAAGGGGGCGACGGTCTTCGTGACCTCGGACAGGGCACAAGCGGCGACGCGGCTGCCGGTGGAGCGCACGGGGCATCCGCTGACCGATCCGATTGCGCTGATCGCTTCGTTCTATGCGATGGTCGAGAAAACGGCTGTGGCGCGGGGGATCAACCCGGACGCGCCCCGTCACTTGCGCAAGGTCACGGAAACGGTATGACGGGCAAAGCTTACACCGGGGCGGCGATCTTCGACGGCACGACGCTGCACGAAAATGGCGTGCTGCTGGCCGAAGACGGTATTTGCCAGGGAATTGCGAAGGCCGTGCCCGAGGGATATCGCGAGGACCGGCTGGAGGGTGGCGTAATCGCGCCCGGCTTTGTCGATCTGCAAGTCAACGGCGGCGGCGGTGTCATGTTCAATGACGAAACCACGGTCGCGGGGGTGCGCCGGATCGCCGAAGCGCATGCCTCGACCGGGACGCTGGCATTGCTGCCGACTCTGATCACCGACACACCCGAGCGAAGCCGCGCCGCCGTAGATGCAGTCGCCGAGGCGATTTCCACCGGCGTGCCGGGCATTCTGGGCGTGCATCTCGAAGGGCCGCACCTGTCGCTGGCGCGCAAAGGGGCGCATGATCCGACGTTGATCCGCCCGATGACAGATCAGGATGAGGCCTTTTTGATCGAAGCGGGGTCGCGCCTGCCCAACATGCTCGTGACCCTCGCGCCAGAGAGTGTGACGCCCGCCCAGATTGCCCGACTGGTCAAGGCCGGGGTGATCGTGTCGCTGGGTCACACGGATTGCACGTACGCCACAGCGCAGCAGAGTTTCGCCGCGGGCGCGCGCTGCGTGACACACCTCTTCAACGCAATGAGCCAATTGGGAAACCGAGAGCCGGGACTGGTCGGCGCCACGCTCGATGCCGGCGCGGTGCATGCCGGGTTGATCGCCGACAATATTCATGTCCACGCCGCTGCAATTCGCATGGCTTGCGCGGCGAAAACAGGCCCGGGACAGATCTTCCTGGTTACCGACGCCATGTCGACCGCCGGCTCCGACATCAATGGATTCACCCTTAACGGACGGCACATCCGACGAAGCAATGGTCGGCTGACCCTCTCGGACGGTACGCTGGCCGGCGCCGACCTTGACATGCCTACGGCGCTGTCGGTGATGATAAAGGAGGCTGGGATTTCGAGCGCTTCAGCGCTCGGGATGGCGACCTCGGCCGCGTGTGGTGTTCTGAAGAACCCGATGGGGTTCGGAAGTCTCGTTGCAGGTGGCCCGCTGCACGCGATCCACCTGTCTCAAGGCGCCTCCGGCGAAATCCGGTTCGTCGGCAAGCTGACATGATTTGACCACCCCGCTTACGCCGAAATCGACCGCGGAATTTCCACTACCGCCTCGGATACTTCAATTTTTCCAATGCCACTCAAGGGCGCCTTTGCTGATCGCGGGGATCGGAAGCGCTGGCGGTAGCCAAGCAGGCGCATCACCGCGTGGTCGCTTTCGATCAGGTTTTCCGCGGCATGAGCAACCTCAAAAAACCTGAACCTGGCCAAGCGCTCCTGATAGTCAACAGTCCCGTTCAGCAGATTCAGCCAAGTGTCGCAACATACACCTGCGCGTGGCCGCTCCGGTCCGAAGTGAAGATGGTCTGGGCACCGTCTGGCGAAAAGCGGGGATGGGGGTGGGTGTGCTGGGGCGCGTACACCTTGACCGGTCCGTCGTTGTAGGGAAACGGATCGGCCCAATGCGCCCCTTGGGAGGAGGCCTTGGGTTCGGTTTGGAACCGTGCCGGCGCCTGCCCGGTCAGATCCAGCAGGTGCAGCCCGCGGTCCGGGAAGTTGGTGTCGCAGATCAGGCGCGTGCCGGTTGCGTCCGGGGCGCCATGCCAGACGGGAAACTCGGTGATCGGGCGGACCTCGCCGGTGGTCAGGTCGATCTCTCCCAGGCCGTTGGGCCAATCGACGAACAACACGGAGCGGTGGCCGGGGCGCCAGACCTCGTGGGTGATCCATTGCATGTCGTGGGCGCGTTCATGAATGCGGCGGGCGTTGCCGGCCCGGTCGGTCACCCAGACCCGGTCGGTCATCGGCCCGGCGTAGAGGATCAGATCGTCGTCGTCCGGGCAGAACTGCGGATGGCCGATGGTCGGGGCCTCGAGGAAGACGCCGGCGGTCTGCCGTTCCGTGTCGATCAGCCAGAACTGGCTGATCCGGCCCGACTTGACCGGTACCGCCCAGTAGCACCCGCAGGCCGAGAGGGCAGTGGTGCCCATGGCCGCGCCGACCATGCCGGCCTCGCGCATCTCCTTGCTGTCGAAGCGCACCAGCACCTCGACCGTGCCGTCGCGGGGGCTGACGCGCTTGCCCTCCTGTCCCGCGACGAAATAGATCCAGCGCCCGTCCTTAGAGGGGATCACCGACCATTCGGCCAGGGCGGGTTCCTCGGTCAGTTGGATCAGGTCGTCGCCCGGCGCGCGCTCGATGTAGATCTGCGGTGTGCCGGTCCGGTGCGAGATCAGCAGCAGGAAGGACATCGCCTGATCCCAGGCATCGACGAAGAAGAACGGGTGATGGTGGATCGAGGGGTGATCGGTCACCTGCCGGATCGTCACGCTGTCGGAGGCGTCTATGATGCGGCTCTCGGGGCGGTGCAGGATAGTCATGGATTACTCCGCCGGGTTGGGGATGCCGTCGGTCTTGGCGCGCCGCGACAGGGCGGCGACGCCAAGGGTCAGGCTCCAGCCAAGTGCCAGCGCGATCATCCAGGGGGTCGAGCCCGAGGGCGCGATCACCGCCACCAGACCAGCCGCCCCGATCGGCAGGCGCGAGGCCCAGCCCAGGGGCCGCCCGGCCCAGCCGCCGAAGGCCACGGCCCAGAGCGCGGTGGAGACCAGGAGCGACAGGGCGCTGAAGCCGATCTGCGCCGCCGTGCCCTGGGCGAGGACGCCCGGATCGAAGACGAAGGCGAAGGGCACGAAGAAGGCCACCAGCGAAAGGCCGAAGGCCGCCAGCGAAGTCTTTACGGTAGAGGCCTGGCCCACGGCGGCGGCTGCAAAGGAGGCCAGCGCCACCGGCGGGGTCACCATCGATAGCACGCAGTAGTAGAAGATGAAGAAATGCGCGGCCAGCGGCGGGATGCCCAGGTCCTGGATCGCCGGAACGAAGAGCACCGCGCCGATGATATAGGCGGCGACCGTCGGCAGGCCCATGCCCATGACGATGCAGCCCACCATGGCCAGCATCAGAGAGAGGTAGATCGACCCTTCCGAGAGCGACAGCAGCGAGCCGGCGAACTTCAGCGCCAGGTTCGACTGCACGGCCACCGCGATGACGATGCCGATGGCGGCAATCGGCACGGCGACCTCGGCCACTTGTTTCGGGGCATCGCGCAGGGCGTCGACGATTTCCTTGCCGCCGATCCAGGTGGCGCGGCGCAGGAAAGGCACAACAAGGCAGGAGAGCGAAGCGATGACCGCGGAATAGGCGGCGGAATAGCCGCTGACCAGCGTGCCGATCAGGATCAGCGGCGGCAGGATCAGGTGCAGCCGCGGGGCGATCGGGGCGATCTGCGCGATCTCCTCGGCGGTCATCGCCCGCACGCCGTCACGGCGGGCCGAGAGATCGACCACCATGATCAGCGCGAGGTAGAAGGCCACCGCCGGGATCAGCCCGGCCAGCGCGATCTGCGCATAGGGCACGCCCAGAAGCTCGGCCATGATGAAGGCCGCGACCCCCATGATCGGCGGCATCAGCTGACCGCCGGTCGAGGCGATGGCCTCGATCCCCGAGGCGCGGTGCGCCGGCACGCCGGTCTTTTTCATCAGCGGGATGGTGAAGACGCCGGTGGAGACCACGTTGGCCACGGCGGAGCCGGAGATCGAGCCCATCAGCGAGGAGCCGATGATGGCCGCCTTGGCGGTGCCGCCGGTGGCGCGGCCTGCGGCGCGGATCGCGAGGTCGATGAAAAGCTGCCCGCCGCCAACGGCCGCATAGAAGGCGCCGAAGAGGACGAAGTAGAAGATGAAGCTGACCGAGGTAGAGGTGGTGATGCCCAGCACGCCGGCGGTGGTCATCGTGGTGATCTCGGTCGCGGCCTCCGCGTCGAAACCGCGGAAGTTCAGCCAGCCGGGCAGCAGGTTGCCCCAGAAGGCATAGGCGATGAAGGCCAGCAGCACCCAGACAAGCACCCAGCCCACGGCACGACGCGAGCCTTCGAGCAGCAGAAAGACCAGCAGAGCGCCAAAGATAATGTCGGTGGTGAAGATCGGCGAGACATTCTCCATCCGGGTGGTCAGCCGCTCGAAGCCGATCAGGTAATAGCCGAGCACCGCGACGGCGCCGAGGATCAGCAGCGCGTCGATCGCGCCGCAGAGCCAGCGGGGCAGGGTCTCGGAGCGCAGCGGCTTATAGAGAAACAGCAGGACCAAGGCGGCACAGAGGTGCACGGGACGTTCCAGCAGCGGTTGCTGGGCCTCGAACAGGAGCCAGCTCTGGAAAGCGATCAGGGCAAGGCCGATCGCAAAGGCGATGGCCGGGACGGGGTTGCGGGACAGCATGGCGAGCACGGTCTCCTCTCTTCAGCGCATCGCGGGACAGGGGGGCGGCCGCAGCGGGCGGCCGCCCCAAACCGATCACATCAGGCCGGCTTCCTGGTAGTAGCGGATCGCACCGGGGTGCAGCTCGATGCCGGTGTTCTCGGGCAGCATCGCCCGCGCCGGATCGAAGCGCGACCAGGCGCCATGCGAGCCCTTAAGCTGCTCAGCGTTCTCGATGATCGCCTTGGTGATCTTGTAGGCGGTCTCTTCGTCGAGATTGGCGCTGGCTATGAGCACGGTGCCGAGGTTGGCGCCGGCGGTGGCCGCGGTCTGGCCTTTGTACCACTCGGGGCCGTAGGTGCCGGGGATCAGGCCGTGCTGCGCCAGCAGGTCCATGGCGGCCTCCGGCACGTCGAGGAAGACCACGTCGGTGGTCAGGGCGACTTCTGTGATCGTCGGATGGCCCTTGATCATCGTGTCGATGTAAATGTCGGCATTTCCGTTGCGCATCTGGTCGGGGATCTGGCCGGTGCCGACCTGGATCACGTCGCCACCGTTTGCCTTGATCTGATCGACCGAGGTGCCCAGCCCTTCGAAGATCATCTGCGCCACCGGCACCGCCGATGAGCCGACCGGCTTCATCAGCACCCGCACCGGCTTGCCGGAGGCGAGGATCTCGGTCAGATCGGTGGTGCCCATCTCGTCGGTGAAGGCCTTGCGCGCCATGACGCCGACGTAGACGGAGTTCAGGCCGCCGACCAGCGCGCGGATGTCGGGGGCCGACATGCCCTGGTAAACATCGGCGCCTTCGGCGGCCCAGACCGCAGAGGCGACGTTGGACAGCGCGATCTCGGCCTTGCCTCCCTGGACGACCATCGGGTTGGCGACGCCGCCGCCGCGGGCAATGACCTCGACCGAGTTCTTGCCGAGGATCGGCTCGATGATCTGCTCCAGCGTCGCGGCAAAGACATACCAGGCGGAGCCTTCGCGCATGGCGCCGATACGAATTTCGGTCGCGGCCACTGAGGTCGCGGCGATGGCGCCGGCGAGCGTGGCCGTTGCGGCAAGCCGCAGGCCGGAGAATTTGAAGTTGAACATGGTTTCCTCCCTTGGGTTCAATGTGCCCCCGGTGCGGGACCGGGGGCAACCGTCTGCGGGTTACTCGGCGGCTACGGCCAGTTCGACCCGGCCGATGCCGGCGGCCTCGAAGGCGGCCTCGATCTCGCGCTCGGCCGCTTCGCCGAGGTCCTTGAGCGGTTCACGGATCGTCGCATGGTCCAGAAGGCCGCGATGGCGCAGGCCGATCTTGAGCGCGACGGTGCCTTCCATATGCGAGCCACGGTGATAGACCGCTTGCGTGACCGGCAGAAGCCGCTCGAACACCTCGCGCGCGGCGGTGTAATCCTGCGCCTTGCCGGCGGCGATCAGATCGATCAGCAGTTCCGGCGCGATGTTGCCATAGCCGACCAGCAGGCCGTCAACGTCAAACATGGTCGGCAGCAGCCATTCGTCGTGGCAGGACAGGATTTGCAGATCCGGCTGGGCCTCTTTCAGCGCCGGAATTTCGACGTACCAGCGCTTCATGTCGCGCACGCCGTTCTTGGTGGCGACGCAGCCTTCCTGCGCGGCGATGTCGAGCTGGGTCTCGAGGTCATAGTTCGCCTTGGTCGCGGCCGGGTACTGGAACAGGATGGTTTGCAGGCCGCCCTCTTGGTAGATCGCCTTGTAGCGGTCTTGCGGCGCGCCCTTCTGGAAACCGAAGCGCAGCCAGCCGTGGTTCGGATAGACGAGCGCGCCGGTGGCGCCGGCGTCGTAGGAGCGCTTGGCCTCTTCCGCGGCCACCTTGGTGCCCTCGCCAGTGATGCCGGCGATGATCGGAATGTCGACCGCGTCCCTGTAGGCCGCAATCAGCTCCAGCCGCTCTTCGGTGGTCAGGAAGGTGCCTTCGCCGGCGTGGCCGAGGATCACCAGCGACTTCACCTCGTCAAAACTGGCCAGCCATTTGGCAATGCGGACGTTCGCCTCGATGTCGAGCGAGCCGTCGCGATTGAAGGCGGTGACGGGGGCGGGGTTCAGGCCGCGCAGGTCCATGGATTGCATTTCGGAAACTCCTCCAGATGCGTTTTCAAAACTGTCTGACCCGCCGTTTCAGCCCGTTTTGGGAACGATTGCGGGAACGTTCCCAAAACAGCATTGCCATGAGGTCGTGTCAAGTGGTAGTTTTTGCCTACGGCGCAGATCGCGTCTGAGGAGGACCCATGGCCGAGGGCAGTTCATCAATGAAAACAAAGGCGCGCGTGACCCTGCACGACGTCGCCCGAGAGGCCGGCGTGTCCAAGTCGACGGTGTCGCGGATGCTGGACGAGCGCCTGCCGAACTCCGATTCGCCCAAGGCGCGACACGTGCGCGAGGTCGCCCGCAAGCTTGGCTATGTCCGCGATCTCTCGGCCGCGAACCTGCGGCGCGGCTCGACGGGGACGATCGGTGTCATCGTGCCGCGGTTGACCGACACGGTGATGGCGATGTTCTACGAAGCGGTCAGCGCCGCCGCGGCCCAGCAGGGCCGCTTCGCCATCGTGGCCACCACCGACGACAGTCCCGACGCCAGCCGCAAGGCCGCCGAGGCGCTGATCCGGCGCGGCGTCGACGGGCTGATCCTGACCACCGCCCGCGAAGGCGACCATTTCGGCGAGGCACTGCGCGAGCGCGGCGTGCCCTTCGTCTATGCGCTGCGCCACAACGGCGCCAGCGCCGCCTCGGTCGGCGACGACAAGCTGGGCGGCTACTTGGCGACGCGGCACCTGATCGACCTCGGCCACCGCCGGATCGGCATCGTCGCCGGGCCGGACTATGCCACCAGTTCCCGTGGGCGGCTGGCCGGATACCTGCACGCTCTGGAAGAGGGCCAGATCGCCGTCGCGCCGGAGCTGATCGTGCCCTCGACCTTCAGCATCGACTCCGGCGAAGCGGCGGCCCGGCATCTGATGGAACTGACGAGGCCGCCAACCGCGATCTTCGCGATCAACGACAATACCGCGATCGGCAGCATGTCCGCGATCATGCAGTCCGGGCGCAGTGTCCCGGAGGATATTTCCCTGGTCGGCTACAACGACATTCCGATCGTCAGCCGGCTTCCGGTGCCGCTGACCACCGTGCGGGTGCCGTTCGACCGCGTGGCGGAGGTCGCTCTGCACCTGCTCTTCGAGGCCGCCGAGACGCCGGAGGTCAGAAAGATCACGCCGAGCCTGATCCCGCGCAAATCTACGGCACCCTTGGGGTGAAGGAAACGAATCTCAAGTTGCGCAATCGGCGATGCATCCAGCAAAGCGGACAGGGCACGGCAGCACGAACCGCCGAGTGCCAGATCCCGATCGCTGATCTCACCGGTATCGCGGTACAAGATATCGCGATGGCCAACGCTGTGTTGGTCGCTCGACGTCTCGGTGCGGGCGCAGGTTCTGAGCCTGCTCTGCGTGGTGCAGGACCGGCTCGGGCTGACCTATTTCTTCATCCGCCACGATCTCGCCTTGGTGCGCTACCCCTGCGACCGGGTGGCGCTGATCCACTGCGGCGAACTGGTGGAAGAGGGCGAGGCCGATCGGATTTTTGATCATTCCGAGAGCGCATATGCCCGGATGCTGATCCAGCCAATGCCGGAGGTGCGGGTGCCGGCCTGAGAACGCGGGTCAACACTCCAGACGGCTACGCCGAAGCGGCGGTGTCAGAATTGGTGCAGGCTACGGGTCTGACGGTGAAACTGGCCGGTGACCTGATCGAGGCCTCCTCCGATACGGGAGCCTATGTTGCCTTCTAGTATGTCCTGAAGCGGATAGAGGTGAAGCTCTCGAAAATCTGCAATGACCTGACGCTTTTGTCCTCTGATCCGCACTGCGGGTTTCATGAAATCAGGCTGCCGCCGGTGCAGGCAGGGTCGCCGACCGTGCCCGGCAAGGTGACCCCGGTGATTCCGGAGGTGGTCAAGGATGGACATACACCATGAGAATTTGTATAACCCTATATAAACAACAATTTAAAGAAAATTTGATTTAAAATAAAAGTCTGCTATCCTCGCTCTCGAAAAGCTTGATACCAGGAGGTTCACGACAATGCGCAAACCCGGACGTCATTTTCTGCAGATACCCGGTCCAAGCACCGTGCCTGACCGTATTCTGCGCGCCATCGACCAACCCGTGATCGACCACCGCAGCCCGGAATTCGGCGATCTCGGTCGTCGCGCGCTTGAAGGGATCAAGACGATTTTCGGCACCGACGCGAATATGATCATCTATCCGGCCTCCGGCACCGGTGCCTGGGAGGCGGCGTTGGTCAACACCATGTCCGCAGGCGACAGGGTGCTGATGTGTGAAACCGGCCATTTCGCCTGGCTGTGGCAACGCCTCGCCACGCGCTTGGGGTTGCAGCCAGAGCTGATCGACACCGATTGGCGGCAGGCGGCGGATGTCGCGGCAATCGAAGCCCGCCTGCGCGCCGACAGCAGCCATGAGATCAAGGCCGTCTGCGTGGTGCACAACGAAACCTCGACCGGCTGCACCTCGGACATTGCCGCGATCCGGGAGGCGATGGACGGCACCGGCCATCCCGCGCTTTTGATGGTCGATACGATTTCGTCGCTGGGTTCGGTCGATTATCGCCACGATGCCTGGGGCGTCGACGTGACGGTCGGCGGGTCGCAGAAGGGATTGATGTTGCCGCCGGGCCTGTCGTTCAACGCGGTGAGCGAGAAGGCAAGGGCCGCGTCGGTAGCAGCCGATCTGCCGCGGTCGTTCTGGGACTGGAGCGAAATGATCGCCGCAAACGCGACCGGCTATTTCCCCTACACACCGGCGACGAACATGCTTTACGGGCTGGTCGAGGCGGTAGACATGCTGCACGAAGAAGGGCTGGAGGCCGTCTTTGCCCGACACAAGCGCCACGCTGAAGCCACCCGTCGCGCGGTGACGGCCTGGGGGCTAGAGGTGCTGTGCCGCGTGCCCGACCATTATTCGCCTGTTCTGACCGCCGTGCTCATGCCCGAAGGGCAGTCTGCCGATGTCCTGCGTCGGACCATCCATACCGAATTCAACATGTCATTGGGCAATGGCTTGGGTCGGCTTCAGGACAGGGTGTTCCGCATCGGCCACCTGGGCGATTTCAACGACCTGATGCTGTTGGGCACGCTCTCGGGCATCGAAATGGGGCTGGCACGCGCCGGCGTGCCTCATGAACGCGGCGGGGTACAGGCGGCCCTTGATTTCCTGTGCCAGACGCCGGACGCAGCAAAGGCCGAACGTGCGGCCTGACCGAAATAACCTCCCTGAACTTCGGCCGGGCTTTGTGCCCGGCCTTTTTTCGCGCTGCCCGCCTGTAGCGGAGGCGCCCTGCCGCGAGCGATTACTGCGCGGCCGCCTGATCGGTTTCCGCCTCCCAAAGGGCCACAAGGCGGCAGGCCTCGTTGCCGGCGCGTTCGAGGTGGGCCTGCCAGACATCGCGCGCCCTGTCAGGATCGCCGTCTCGCAGCGCCTGCATCAGGTTGTCGTGATCCCGCACCGACAGGTCGCGATGCCCGCGTGTGGCCACCGAAACGAACCGTGCGCGTTCGACATGAAAGGCCAGGCTGGTGCGGGTCCGGGTCAGGTCCGAGTTTTTGGCCGCATCCACGACGAGGTTGTGGATTTCAAGGTTGAGGTCGAAATAGGCTTGGAGGTCGTTGGCCTGATGACTCTCGATCATCTGGCGGTGCAGGTCTTCAAGTTCTTGCAGCTCGGCACCGGTAATTCGACGGGCGGCCAGTTCCGCCGCCAGCGCTTCGAGCCGCGAGATCACTTCGAACAGGCTGCGCGTGCCATCAACCGTAATCTCGGACACGCGGGCGCCACGGTTGGCGATCAGGTCCACGAGGCTTTCCTTGCCCAGGATCTTCAGCGCCTCGCGCATGGGGGTCAGCGACACGTCGAGCTCTTCCGCCAGTTCGGAAACCTTGATCTTTTCGCCCGGTGCCAGCCTGCCGGTGACAATCATGCGGCGGATTTCCTCGGCCACTTGCTCATGCAGCGGCGCCCGGCTGATTACCACTTTGCCGCGCGCGTCCACGCGACGGCGCGGATGATCCGATCTGCGTGTCTTCATCGTCGTCCTCCCATCGCCAGGCCTCTTCGTGGGCCTGCAATACCCCGGCCTTGTCGCGCGCGACCGCTTGCTGCGGGAAAGTGCAGGATTTAAAATTAAGTAAACTATATCAACATGAAAGTAGAGAACAAATGAAAATCGAAACCGGAGACGTGACGGAAAGTGCGCTGGCGGCCGCCTTGATCGAGGCACGCGAGGCAGGGGGGATCGTATCCCCCGAGAAGCTGCCGACGACCGATCCCAGCATGAAAGAAGCTCTTGGTATCCAACGCGAAGTTGTTCGTGCCACGGGCCCGGTCGGCGGCTTCAAGGTTGCCAACAAGCCCGGCGCTGATCGGATCATGGCGCCGATCTTCGCCAAGGACATTCTGCCATCTCCTGCCGTGCTGACGGTGCCGGCAGACGAACAGATCGGCATTGAGCTTGAGATCGGATTTCGCATCGACGCGCCGCTGCCGGGGCAGGGGGCGGCGAACCGGCGGCAGGCGATGGCCGATTGCCTCTCGCTGGTGCCGGTGATCGAGATCGTGCGCACCCGGCTGCCGGGGGGCGCCGCGCCGATGCTGAAACTGGCCGACAATCAGATCAACGGCGGGCTGGTCGTCGGCTCGCCGGTCAAGGATTGGCTGGGGATGTCGGTGGCGCAGGTGACGGCAGCTCTGACAGCCGGGGACACCGTTCTGCTGGAGGGCGCTGCGCAGGTGCCGGGCGGCGATGCCTTTGAAAACTTCCTGGTGCTGGAGGCGATGATCGGTGATCACTGCGGCGGGCTTTGCCCCGGCCAGGTGGTGATCACCGGCTCGCTGAATGGCCTGCCTTACGTGCAGGCCGAGACCACCGTCCGGGGGCGGATCGACGGTCTCGGTTCGGTGTCACTCGACCTCGAAATCCAGCGCTGAGGTTTCGGCGAGGGCCGGCCAGCGCCAGCCCTCGCATTCCGCCGCCAGATCGGCGGCCAGGGCGATCAGCCCTGCCTCGCTCCCCAGATCCCCGATCAGCTGGCACCCGATTGGCAGGCCCCTGCCGTCAAACCCGGCGGGCACAGCAAGGCCGGGATGACCTGCGGCATTGACCCAGCCGGTATAGATCGCATGGCCACGCGGCCCCACCGCTTGTCCGTCGATCACCGACGGATGGCTTTCTCCGGCGGGCCAGGGCTGGGCCGCCGCGCAGGGCATCAGGATGACATCCCAATCGCCGAAGAGCCGCGACGTCTCGGCCCTGAGCCGCTGCACCGCCTGCGTGGCGGCAAAAAGATCGCGCGCGGGCACCGCGTTGCCCTCGTCGGCCATGGCGAGGTATTGCGGCGCCGCCTTTTCCGGCATCGCCGGCACCGCCGCGCGCAGTTGCGCCAGCCCCACCTGCCCGAACCTTCCCCAGAAGCCCGCCACCTCGTCGAGATCGAGGGGCAGGGGGCCTTCGATCACCGCGTGGCCCATATCCGCAAGCCGCCCGGCCAGCGCGCGGGTGGCAGCAAGGATCTCGGGGTCGCAGGGATGTTCCTCGAGCAATGGCGCCGAAAGGATGCGCAGCCTGTCGTCCTGCCGGGACTTTGCCTGACAGCGTGACACCGGGTCGGCGCGATCCGAACCGGCCAGAACGCCATGCAGAATTTCGAGATCGCGGATGTCGCGGGCAAAGCTGCCAAGAACCTCGAAATCCATCAGGATTTGTGGCAGCCCGCCGCCTCGCGGAATGCAGCCCAGCGACGGTTTCAGCCCGTAAAGCCCGGTATGCCCGGCGGGTCTGCGGGTCGAGCCGCCGCCATCGGTGCCAATCGCCAGTGTCGCCAGCCCCGCCGCCACAGCGGCCACCGATCCGCCGGACGAGCCGCCGGGGGTCAGCGCCGTATCCCAAGGGTTGCGGGTCACGCCGAAGCGGGCATTGCCGGTATAGCCTTCGACGGCAAACTCCGGCGTGTTGGTCTTGCCGACGATAACCGCCCCCGCCGCGCGCAGCCGCGCCACGGGCAATTCGTCGGCCTCGGCCACCGCGTCGAACGTCCACCCGCCCCAGCAGGTCTTCAGACCTGCCACATGCAAGTTGTCCTTCACCGCCACCGGCACACCGTCGAGGGCCGACAGAGGCTGGCCCGCCTGCCAGCGCCTGCGCGACGCCTCGGCCTGCGCGGCCAGGTCGTCGGCCAGCGCGACATAGGCGTTGATCTGCGGATTGAGCGCCGCAATCCGCGCCTGAAGTTCCGCCATCACCGCCACCGGATCGGCGCGCCCCGCTCCATAGGCGGCCGAAAGCTCGGCCGCCGTCCATCTCCAGAACTCCGCCATCGCCCTAGCGCCCACTCATCGTTTCTGGCAGCCAGGTCACGATCTGCGGCACGAAGATCAGCAGGATGGTGAACAGCACCATGATCAACGCATAGGGGATCGCCCCCAGCACCACGTCACGGAACGGCCCGCCATCGGTGCGCACGCCCTGCACGACGTAAAGGTTCATACCGACCGGCGGGGTGATCATGCCCAACTCGCACATCAGCACGATGAAGATGCCGAACCAGATCGGATCGATGCCGACGGCCGTCACGATGGGCAGCGCCACCGGGATGGTCAGCACCTGCATCGACAGCACGTCCATGAACATTCCGAGGAACAGGTAGAAGACGATCAGCGCCATCAGCAACGCCCAGGGCGCCAGACCGAAAGAAGCGACCCAAGCGGTCATCGTCTGCGCGATCCCGCCAAGTGCCAGCGTCACATTCAGCATGAAGGCGGCGGTGATGATCAGGAGGATCATGCCCGTCGTCTTGGCGGTCTGGCGGAAGCAGTTGTCGAAGAACTCAAGGCTCAGCTTGCCCTCGCGGGCGGCAAAGGCCAGCGCCACCACTACGCCAAGCGCGGCGGATTCCGTGGGCGTGGCGATCCCGAAATAAATCGAGCCCATGACCACCGCGAAGATGATCGCCGGCGGCACCAGATGCTTGAGCGCGGCCAGTTTCATGGCCAGCGGCACCTTGGCCTCTTCCTCGCCATCGGACGCCGGAATGAAATAGCTCTCGCTCGCGATATAGACCATGAAGAGAAGCGTCAGCGCGATGCCCGGAATGATCCCGGCAATAAAGAGCTGCCCGATGGATTCATTGGCCAGAGAGCCGTAGATCAGCAGGTTGACCGAGGGTGGGATCAGGATGCCCAGCGTGCCCCCCGCCGCCAACGACCCCAGCGCCTGGCGCGAACCATAGCCGCGCCGCTTAAGGTTGGGCAGCGCCACCGTGCCCACTGTCGCCGCTGTCGCCACCGACGAGCCCGAGGTGGCGGCAAACAGCGAACAACAGCCGATATTGGTATGCAGCAGCCCGCCCGGCAGCCGGTTGAGCCAGATCGCCAACGCGCCGTACATGCGGTCGGCAATGCCGCTGCGCAAGAGCAACTCACCCAGCAGGATAAACAGCGGCACGGCGGTCAGGATATTCTCGTTCTGCACTCCCCAGATCACCGGCCCCATCGAATTCAGCAGCGGCCAGCCATAAAGAAGCACCCCGCCGATGACGCCCAGAACCACCATGATGACGGCAATCGGGAAGGACATGAGCAACAGCCCCATCATCCCGAAAAAGCCCGTGAAAACAACACCCACACCCATGTCTCTCACTCCCTTCTACGGGGCGCGCACGGCCCCGGATTGTTGCCGGATCGGGGCGGCCTAGCGGCGCCCCAGATCCTCCATTTCTTCCTGAAGTTCCTCGATGGCGCCTTTCGGATGGAATTCCGCGGTCACCTGATCGAGCCGGCCGTTGATGACATGCACCGTTGCCCGCACCGCCATGTAGATTGACGCCAATGCGAACAGGCAGAGCGCGGCGTACCAGGCGGCCTGCGGCCAGATCAGCGGCGTCGCCCAAGGCGTGGGGGCGGTCGAGCCATAGGCCAGCGTATCGACGATCACGATCCGGCCCACGTAGAGGATGAACAGCCCCAGCCCGGCAATCGAGACAATCGACAGCCAGTCCATCACCGCCTGCAACCGCTTGGGAAAACGCGCGTGAAGCACGTCGATGCGAATATGCGCCCGGTCGACCAGCGCCACCACGAAGGCGAGGCTGGAGCCGATCGCTAGCACGTAGCCGCCCAACTCGTCGGCGCCTTCGAAGGAGAAGTTGAACAGCTTGCGCGCCACGGTCTCGATCGAGACGAAAATCGACAGCGCAACCAGCGCGACGCCGAACAGGCGGGCGGCAAAGGCGGCGAAGTGTTCCATGACGTTCCCTCCGGCGAGCGTTCCGACAGGCGGGGAAGACGGGGCCGCGATGGCCCCGTCTGTGGTCTGATCCGTCATTGGGTCAGCGCAGCGTCGATCGCCGCCTTCCAATCCGCCGAGCAGGACGCATTCTGCTTGTCACAGACCTCGGCCCAGGTCGGGAAAGAGATCTCGGTCACCGCATTGCCGATGATGTCCTTGTCGGCAGCGCTGATCTCGACCAGCTTCAGGTCGTATTTCTTGACTGTCTCGCAGGGCTCTTCACCGATGTTGCAGCGCACCGCGTCGTCAAAGAGTTCCTCGGAATAGGTCCAGATATCCTCGACCAGCGTGTCGAATCCGGCTTCCAGCTTGGCCTGATCTTCTTCCGACAGCTTGTTCCAGGTGTCGAGATTGATGCCATAGCCGTTAAGCGCCAGCTGGAAGGCGACCGGCAGCATGTAGTTGGTGACTTCCGGCCAGCCGGCGGAATTGGCCGAGGACGGCCCGGTGATGGCGCAATCCACGACGCCACGGGCCAGCGATTGATGCACATCGGGGAAGCCGATAGGCACCGGCGTTCCGCCGACCGAAGAGACGAAATTTGCCAGGTTCTGGTCATAAACCCGCACCTTCTTGCCCTTCAGATCAGACAATTGCGCGATCTCGGGCTCACAGAACAGCACCTGCGGGCCAAAGGGCCAGACGCCCAGCAGTTTGGTGTTGAACTTGGCTTGCAGTTGCGCGTCTACCTTGTCCTGGAAGGCCGCCACGGTCTTGCGGCCGGTGTCGTAGTCGGGGTTCAGGCCCACAAGGTCGAGGCCCAGGATGGTGGGTTCGTCGCGCGACACCTGGCTCATGCGCAGCGACACGATGTCGAACAGCCCGGCCTTGAGAATGCGCAGTTGTTCGGTGTCCTTGATGCCGGTCACGTCGAGCGGCTTGTAGTCCACCGTGGCGTCGATGCCGGTCTTTTCGGCGAAGTTCTCGAAGAACGGCTGTTCCACGTTCTTCTGGATCAGGCCGGTGGCGACCGGCTGGCCCAGCGCCTTGAGCTGGTAGGTCTCGGCCTGCGCCGTCGCCGAGGCGGCGATCAGCGCCGAGGCGGCGAGGGTCATTATGGTTTTCATTCTTGCTCTCCTTGTTGGTCGGCCTTGCGGCCCTTGGGTTACGCCGTGACCGGCGTGGTTGCGCTGCGTTCCGGGAGGGCGCAGCGGAAGATGCGGCCCCAATCCGCCAGCGCCGCGGTATCGCGGCCGGCCAGGCGCAGGGCGTGCCAGAGGGTGACGGCGATGCTGTCGAGCACCGCGATGCCGGTGTCGCGCTCGATGCCGGGGGCGACGCGGGGGCCGTCGAAGTTGGTGCAGTAAACGGCAATGGCTTCGGGTTTGGCTGTCGCGACCTCTTGGATCAGGCCGGCGATCCGCTCCTCCGGATATGTCGCGAAGCTGAAGTTGCCGGGATCGCCAAGGTGGCGCTCGGCGGCGCAGGTAAAGCCCAGCGCGGCAAAGTTGCGGACGATCGCCTCCTGCACCTCGTCGAGGTAGGGCGTGGCCAGGGCGTAGCGGCTGACCCCGAGGGCGCGGAACGCGTCGAGCGTGGCCAAGGTCGAGGTGGTCGCAGGCACGCCGGTGCGCTCGGTGATCGCGCGGACCAGCGCCGCGTCGTTGTCGGCGCCGAGCCAGCCGCCCGATGTGCCGCCCCAGGCGATGACATCGCATTTCGCGTCAACCAGATGCTCGGCGGCTTCGAGTTGTGGCACGAAGCTGAATTGCCCCAGTGCCTCGTCGCTCATGGCGATCTTCACCACCCGGAACCGCGCGAAATGTGCGGTGGTCCCCGGCGTGTCGGCCAGGATCTGGCTCACCCGGGGTTCCATGATGGTGTTGGATGAAGGCGTGAGCAGGCCGATACGGCAGGTCGAACTCATTCGGATCCCTCCTTGTGTGGATGGATTGATCGTGGGTCCGGTGCAGTCAAAGATCAAATAAAAAATTTAAAATGACGTAACGTATGGTAATTAAAAGAAATAATCGTTCACGTGGGCAGGTTGATGAATTCTCGGGCAGTTTGAGAATGATTCGTGGGGCGGTGCCGCCATGTCCCGACATGATCACCACAGCTGGGTTGATTCGGGGCCGCGGTTTCCGTGCGGCCGCACAGCACCTGACGTTGGGAAAGAGCGCACGGATGCGTCATGCCGCCACCCACAATTCCATACCGACTGTGGAGGTGCTTGGTATCTTCGATACATAAATATATATTAAATACAAACCGTTATATGATTTATAATTTTTTATATAAAATCGTCTTGATTTCGGGAGGGCGGGAATTCACCCTAGACCGCGTTGCAGTCATGGCAGTGTCACACCGCGGGGAGCGACGGTCGGCTGCCGAAAAATCAGATGGGAGAGACCTGATGAAACCACTTTTCGCATTGTTTGGCGCCGCTGCCTTGTCCCTCGCGGCCACCGGGCCAGCACTGGCCGAAACCCTGAGGCTGGCGGGCAATTTCCCGGTCGAACATTCCAGCTCGCTTGCCATGGAACGCTTTGCCGACGCGGTGGCCGAGAAGACCGGCGGCGCGCTTGCGATCCAGACCTTTCCGGCGATGCAGCTTGGCGGCGCCAAGGAAAACGTCGACCAGGTACGGTCTGGCGTGGTTTTCGGCACCTGGATCGGTTCGGCCTACCTGTCGCGCACTGTGCCCGAGCTTGAAGCCGTGTCGTTGCCTTTCGCCTATCCCGACCGCGAAACCGCCTTTCGGGTGATCGACGGCAAGGCCGGCCAAATGCTGGAAGACAAGCTGGCCGAACGCGGCTTTGTGGCACTGGGCTGGATGGAACTGGGCTCGCGCAACGTCACCAACGACGTCCGCCCGATTGCCTCGGTCGAGGATTTCGAGGGCCTGAAAATTCGCCTGCAACCGAACGAGACCCATCTCGCCACCTTCCGCGCCATTGGTGCCAACCCGGTGTCGATGGGCATTTCCGAAGTCTACTCAGCGTTGCAACAAGGCGTACTCGACGGCCAGGAAAACCCGTTCTCGATCATCGCTTCGCGCAATTTCAACGAGGTGCAGGGCCATCTGTCGGACAGCGGGCACTTCTTCGATTACATCGCTCTGGTCGCAAACAAGCGCAAGTTCGAGCGCCTGCCCGAGGATCAGCAGCAAGCGGTGCGCGATGCCGCCGCGGAAGCGATCGCCTGGCAACGTGACACCGCCGCCGCCGAGGATACCGCGTCGCGCGAGGCGCTGGTCAAGGCGGGCATGACATTCACCCCGCTCAGCGATGAGACCCGAGCCGCCCTGCGCGCGCGCAGCCAGCCGGTGATCGGCGCGCTGAAAGAGCGGATCGGTGATGAGCTGATCGATCTCGTGCTGGCTGAGGCCGCCGCGAAATGATCGCCGAGGCGCAGATTGCCGGACCTCTCAAGGGAGGCCCGGCGCTGGCCCGGGCGCGCGGGATCCTCGCGCGTCTGGACCGGGTAACGGGCTGGGCGGTGATCGGCGCCATGGCCGTTATGGCCGGGCTGGTGGTGACGCAGGTTGTGTTCCGATACGCCTTTGCCAGCGCCATCGACTGGTCGGAAGAGGTGGCGCGTCTGGCCTTTGTCTGGGCGATGTTCCTTGCCATTCCGCACGGTATCCGGCGCGGCGTGCATGTCGGCATTGACGCGCTGGTGGTCAAATTGCCCGAACGGCTGCAAGAGGCGCTGTTTCGCGTCGCGGCGGCGCTGGCGGCGGTGCTGATGGTGGTGATCTTCCGGTTCGCTTGGGAAGTCACGGCCTATACCTGGCCAGAAATGATGCCGACCCTGCCGGTCACGGCGGCGGTCTATTACATCGCCGTGCTGCTTGCGGCGGTACATTCGGTGCTGCACCTCGGCCTGCTGGCCTGGGGCGGGCGCGACACCTGGCCTTCGGAGAATCCGTCATGACCATCGTTGTCATCCTTGTCTTTTTCACCCTCGCCCTTCTGGGCATGCCGCTGGCCTTTGCCCTCGGGCTGGCCTCGCTGGGCGGGCTTCTTGCGGGCGGGATCGAACTCAGCGTCCTGCCGCAGCGGATGATGCACGCGGTCGACAGCTTCCCGCTTATGGCCATTCCGCTTTTCATGCTGGCCGGCGAGTTGATGGTGCGTGCCGGGATCATGAAGCGCATGATCCATTTCGCCAACGCTCTGGTGGGCCGGGTGCACGGCGGGCTGGCGCATGTCGCCATCGTCGCCGGCATGATGCTTGCGGCGGTCTCGGGCGCGGCGGTGGCCTCGGCTTCTGCGCTTGGCTCCACCCTCGTTCCGGCGATGCGCAAGACCTATGACGACGGCTATTCCAGTGCCGTCGTGGCCTCGGCCGCCAACCTCGGCGCGATCATTCCGCCGTCGAACGCGATGATCGTCTATGCGCTGATGGCAGGCTCCGCCGTTTCGGTCGGCGGGCTGTTCATGGCCGGTGTCGTGCCGGGCATCCTTCTGACGCTGGGCTTCATGACGGTGGCCTCCGTGCTTTCCGTGAAGCGCGGATTCAAGCTCACCGGCGACGCGTTTTCGTTTCGCACGGCGGCGATCGAAGCCTGGCGCGCGCTGCCGGTTCTGGCGATGCCCGTCGTGGTCGTCGGTGGCATTGTCGGCGGCGTCTTCACGCCCACCGAGGGTGCCGGCATCGCCGTGGCCTATGCGGTGATCGTGGGCTTTTGTGTCACGCGCGAGCTGAAGATCTCCGACCTCGCGCCGGCGCTGTTCCAGGCCGCCATCGGTGCCGCGATGGTGGGCGCGCTGATTGCCTTTGCCGCCGGCGTGACCTTCCTTTTCACCATCGACATGGTGCCTGCGGCGATGGCCGAGTTCCTGCAAGGCGTCAGCGACAATCCGACCGTGTTCCTGGTGCTGGTGATGAGCCTGCTGATCGTCGTCGGCATGTTCATCGAATCGAACGCCGCCTACATCATGCTGGTGCCGCTCTTTGCGCCGGTGGCCGGGACCTTCGGCATCGACCCGCTGCTCTTCGGCTTCCTCTTCGTATTCAACCTGGTGATCGGGATGATGACACCGCCGGTGGGCGTGGTGCTCTTTGTCATGAGCGGCATCACGCGGGTCAAGATGGCGGCGCTGATCCGCAATGTCTGGCCCTATGTGGCGGTGCAATACGCCGTGCTGATCCTGTGCCTGATCTTCCCCGGAATAGTGACCTGGCTGCCGCGCGCGCTTGGCTATTGATCGAAAGACGAGTGAAAATTATGAAAATACTGCTGATCAACCCCAACACCACCGAGGCGCTGACCGAGCTTCTGTCCGAGGCTGCGCGCTCGGTCCTGCCGCCGGATACCACGCTCGACAGCGTGACCGCGGCGGTGGGCGTGCCCTATATCTCGACACGGACCGAGGCAATCGTGGGTGGCATGTCGGTGCTGGAAATCCTGTCCGAGCGCCATGCCGACTACGATGCCGCCATTGTCGCCGCCTTCGGCGATCCCGGCATCGGCGCCGCGCGCGAGCTGTTCGATATCCCCGTGGTTGGGCTGGCCGAGGCGGGTATGCTGACCGCCTGCATGCTGGGCGGGCGGTTCTCGATCGTCACCTTCGCCCAGGCGCTGGGGCCTTGGTATCGCGAATGCGTCGACTGGCACGGGCTTGGCGGACGCTGCGCTAGCATCCGCATGCTGAACGGTGCCTTCCGGTCGATTTCGGACGTGCAATGCGAAAAGGCCGATCTGCTGGTCGACCTGGCCATGCAGGCGATCGAACAGGACGGTGCCGATGTGATCGTGCTGGCCGGCGCGCCGCTTTCGGGCCTTGCGCCAATGGTGCGCGACCGCATCCCCGTGCCGGTGGTCGATTGCGCCCAGGCCGCCCTGCGCCACGCGGCCACACTGGCGGCGCTGCGGCCGGTCGGCCCGCAAAAGGGCAGCTTCGCCCGGCCTGCCGCAAAGGCTTCGGTCGGACTGCCGAAGGCCCTGGCGCTGCGCATCGCGCATAAGGATTGCGCCTGAAAGGAGGAGTGCACATGATGACCCTTGCCCAACGCAAGGTGCCGCGGGGCGAAGGCGGCCTCAGCCGCGCCCACCTGCACGAACGGGTGGCCGAGGCATTGCGCGACCGGATCATTACCGGCGCGCTCGCTCCGGGCGAAAGGCTGGCCGTCACCGCCCTGGCCGAAGAGATCGGCGTTTCGCTCACTCCGATGCGCGAAGCGCTGAAGCTGCTAGCCACCGAGGGGCTGGTCGATCTCACCCCCAATCGCGGCGCCGCGGCCAGCCGGGTGACGGTCGATCAGACCCGCGCCCTTTTCGAAGTCATCGCCGGAATCGAGGCATTGGCGGCGGAGCTGGCCTGCAAACGCATGACTGCCGAAGAACTGGCCGAGTTGCACGACCTTCATGCAAACATGCAGCACCTCGCCGGTTGCAAGGATCGCACCCGGTATTTCGATGTCAATCGGCGCATTCACGACCGCATCGTCGATTTCGCCCGCAACCCGATCCTGAGCGATCAGCGAAGCCGGCTGGCGCAACAGGCCGAGCGGGTGAGGTTCATCGCCCTGGGCCGCGACGCCCGGCGCAACGCCGCAATGCAGGAGCACCTCGACCTGATGGCCGCTTTCGACGCGCGCGATGCCGACCGGGCCCGACGTATCTGGCGCGGGCACCTTCTGGCATCGGGCGACCAGACCATAGATTTTCTCGCGCGCCGTTCCGCGCCAGACGCAAGGACAGACAGGCCATGACCACAGAACTCGACCTCGTCATTCGCGGCGGACGCATCGCCACTGCCGCCGACGTCTTTGACGCCGATATCGGCATTCGGGGCGGACGCATCGTGGCGCTGGGCCATGAACTGGGCGCGGCGTCTGAAGAGATCGACGCAACCGGCAAGCTCGTCTTGCCCGGCGGTGTCGATGCGCATTGCCATTTCGATCAACCGTCCTCTGACGGCTCCGTCATGGCCGACGATTTCGACAGCGGGCCGCGCTCGGCCGCCTTTGGCGGAACCACCACCGTCATCCCCTTCGCCTGCCAGCAAAAGGGCCAGACCCTGCGCGCGGCGGTGGATGATTACCACCGGCGCGCCGACGGCAAATCGGTGATCGACTATGCCTTCCACCTGATTGTCACCGACCCGACGCCGCAGGTGCTGGGGCAGGAACTGCCGGCCTTGATCCGCGAGGGCTACACCTCGTTCAAGATCTACACCACCTATGACGATCTCAAGCTGAACGACCGACAGATCATCGAGGTGCTGGCGCTGGCCAAGCGCGAAGGCGCGCTGACCATGATCCATGCCGAAAATTCCGACGCCATCGCCTGGCTGACCGAGGCGCTGGAGCAGGCCGGCCAGACCGCGCCACGCTTTCATGCCGATGCGCGCCCCGCGATAGCCGAGCGCGAGGCGACGCACCGGGCCATCTCGCTGGCCGAGATCGTCGATGTACCGATGCTGGTGGTGCATGTCTCGGGCAGCGAGGCGATGGACCAGATCGCCGCCGCCCGCGCCAAGGGGCTGAGGGTCTTTGCCGAGACCTGCCCGCAATACATCCTGCTCACCGCCGACGATCTCGATCTCGACGGGTTCGAGGGCGCCAAGCACATCTGTTCGCCGCCGCCGCGCGATACCGCCAGCCAGCAAAGCGTCTGGCGCGGGCTGGCGAACGGCACGTTTCAGGTGTTCTCGTCGGATCACGCGCCGTTCAAGTTCGACAGCGCCACCGGCAAGAAACTTTGCGGTGACGGGGCCAGTTTCACCCATGTCCCCAACGGGATCCCCGGTGTCGAAACCCGCCTGCCGCTGCTGTTTTCGGAAGGGGTGGGCAAGGGGCGGATTTCGCTCAATCAATTCGTGGCTCTCACCGCCACCAATCCGGCGCGGCTTTACGGGCTTTATCCGCGCAAGGGAACGATTGCCGTCGGCGCCGATGCCGACATTGCGATCTGGGATGCCGAACGCGAGGTGACAATCCGCAACGAGCTTTTGCATCACAATGTGGACTACACGCCTTACGAGGGTCGCACGATCACGGGCTGGCCCGAGATCGTCCTGTCGCGGGGCAAAACCGTTGTGCGTGGCGAACGGCTATATGCCGAAAGTGGCCGTGGTCAGTTTCTGGAATGTGGCGCACCGGATACACTGATCTGAAGTGTTTCGGGGTATCGGTTAACCATCGATCATCGCCAATCTGAAAATCGAGGCGGGCGGCAACGCCACCTCTGGCTTCAAGCTGACGGCGCGCGATTTCGCCTGGTTCGACACCGAACATCAAGCCTGGATCGTCTGCCCGGAGCGCTACGACCTCAGGCTCGGGTTCTCTTATGGCGCCAGTTGGACGGTGGGACAGGTCAAACGCAATAGCGAGTTGATCCTACCGGTCTGACTCATTGGCGTGGCGACAACCTTACCCGCGGTTCTGGCGTCCTCCGCAATCGAGCCGATGGGCGGTGCGCGCCCGGACGCGGCGGGGGCGGCCGATCTGCGCAGGCGGTATGCCTCGCTCCGGCGGGCGCAAAGCTTCATTTCCTGGCGGGCGCAGGGCCAGCTAATGCGTGAATGGACCGACCTGATCGGTGTGATCGAAACCCGGATTGCGCCGGAGGCCCCGGATACGGCCTTTGAGCTGCTCTGGTCGCTCATGCTGTGTGCGTCCCGCAGCTCGGACTATGCGCGCGGCCGGTTCAGTGCGACGCCCGAAATCACGCAACTTCCCGTTCATCTCTGAAGGCGTCGGTGACGGCTGACAGCGCATCCTCGATGCTGGCTGCGTAATGCACGACGGGACGTTTGAGACCATGGGTCACGAAGACCCGCTGGATATCGCGGCCGGCGCCCGTCAGCCAAAGGTCGACGCTCTGTTTGTGCGCCTTCTGGGCGAGACCCTCGATCATGTTGGCGCCGGTCGAGTCAAGGAAAGGCACCGCCGCAAAATCGACAATCAGCGTCTTGTGGCTGTCCTGGATCCGGTCGAGCACCGAGCCGATGGAAGCGGTTGCGCCAAAGAAGAGCGCACCGGTGATGCGGTAGACCACGACCTCGGGGTTCGCCGCGGCCTCTTCGTCATAGCTGCCGCGCGGGTGCGCGCCGTCCGCCTCGTCCCGTCTGACAAGGGGGGTATGGGTGGAGATGGCGGTGGTCTTGCTCATCCGTTGGATAAAGAGGACCGAGCCGAGCGCGAAGCCGACGACGATGGCTTCGGTCAGGTCGCGGAAGATCGTCAGGAAGAATGTGGCGGCGAGGACTGTCGCCTCTCCCCAACCGGACCGGACGAGAATGGCGATGGCCGGCTTCTCGATCATGTTCCAGGCGACGACGGCGAGGACACCCGCAAGAGCGGCAAGCGGAATATAGGCGGCAAGCGGCGCGGCCACAGCCATGAAGAGCAGGATGAACAGCGCGTGCAGCATGCCCGAGACCGGACCATGCGCGCCCGAGCGCACATTGGTTGCGGTCCGCGCGATGGTGCCAGTGACGCAGAAACCGCCGAAGAGCGCCGATCCGAGATTGGCCGCGCCCTGTGCGACAAGCTCGCAGTTCGAGCGGTGCCGACGCCCGGTCATGCCGTCGGCGACCACCGCGGAGAGAAGCGACTCGATGGCGCCCAGAAGCGTGAAGGAGATTGCGGCGGGCAGAACCGCCATGACCTTGTCGAGCGACAGGTCCGGCAGGCTGGGCGCCGGCAGGGTCGAGGGAATGCCGCCGAACTTCGTACCGATTGTCTGCACCGGCAGGTTCAGGAGTGCCGGTGCCAGGGCCGCGGCGCCGACTGCAACCAGCATGCCCGGCCAATGCGGCCGCCATTTGCGCAGGCCGAGGATGATCGCGACCGTCGCCACCGAGACGAGAAGCGCGTCCGGCGTCAGGCTCGCACGCGCCTCCCACAGGGCGGGGAGCTTCTCCAGCAACTCGCCCGGCTCATGGTCGAGCGTCAGGCCAAAAAGTTCCTTGATCTGGCTGGCAAAGATGATGACCGCGATCCCGGCGGTGAAGCCGACCGTCACCGGGAAGGGAATGAACTTGATGAAGGTGCCGAGGCGCAGGAAGCCGACGGCCGCCAGCATCAGGCCCGAGAGGAAGGTTGCAAGGATCAGCCCCTCTATCCCGTGTTGCGCCACCGTCGCAGCGACCAGCACGATGAAGGCGCCCGCGGGCCCGCCGATCTGGAACCGCGATCCGCCCAGAAGCGAGACGAGGAAGCCGCCGACGATGGCCGTGTAGAGCCCCTGCGCCGGGGTTGCGCCCGAGGCGATGGCGATCGCCATCGAGAGGGGCAAGGCGACGATGGCAACCGTTAGACCTGCAATGGCGTCCGCGCGTATTTGGGACAGTCCGTAGCCTTCTCGCAGGACCGTGACGAGTTTCGGAGTGAAGAGGTCGGCGAAGCTGGGTGCCGCACTCTGTCTGGTGGTCTGGTCTTTCATCTTCGGCCGCACCTTTGAGGGTTGCGGCGGGATCGTCGGCATGTCGTCGGCGGTCGCCGTCGCGAGTCTTGGGTCAGACTTTCGGGGGTGGTGGTTTCAGGCGGACGCCGCGCCCGCCTGCCGTACTGGGGGCGCCTTCACCGATCAGTTCGACACCGGCGAGCTCCAACGCTGCCACAATCTTTGTCAGGCTGTCGACCACACCACGCACATTGCCGGCGCTGGCCTCCATACGCTGGATCGTCGGAACGGAGAGGCCGGATAGCTCGGCCAGGGTCTTCTGATCGATGCCGAGAAGGGCACGCGCCGCGCGCATCTGAGGGCCGGTGATCATGTGGCTTATCCCGATTGCAGTGCCGACCTTATGAAACATCACTATTGAAGTTTCAAGTATCAATATAGCAAATTGGAATATGTATTCTGATGTATTTGCGACCGCGGGCGGCGCGGCGGCAATGCCAAGTCGCAAGGCCTTCGGGAAAGCCATCAGATCCTTGCCTTCCTTCCATTGGCGCGCGGGTCCGGGAGAACCGACTTCGCCTAGCGGTCGGACAGCCGCTGCGGGGTGGTCGGCGATGTCGCGGTCCACGCGCCGCACCGCGAGGGCGATCAGCGCAACCACCACGCCCATGTGCTCACCTCCACCCGCAAGCTGGAGGCGCAAGGCTTCACGGCCAAGATCACCGTACGATCACGACCAGCAAGAGGATGTTCGTCCATCGGATCACGCGCGGAATATCTCGCCGGCCTCGCCGCGATTTCCCACAAGATCATTGCCGCAAGCACGCCGAGAAACGCCGTCCAGCCTATGGCAGGCTCAGGGCCAAGGATCGTTTCGGCTTTTCCTGCCCGTGCAACTCAGATTGTCTTGTGGGTTTTGCGGCAACTTATCCCACGGTGAACTGGCCCATCATCCCGCGGTCCTCGTGTTCGAGGATGTGGCAATGGTACATGAACGGGGCCTCAGCCGTGGCCGGCTTGTCGAAGCGGACGAGAATCTCGGTCAGACCGTCGACATGCACCACGTCCTTGAGACCGGTCGCCTGCGGATCAACGGCCCGGCCGCCCATGCCCGTGACCAGGAACGAGGCTCCATGCACATGGAAGGGATGGGCCATCATGTCGGCGTTGATGCGCCAGCGTTCGGTTTCACCCAAGGGGACGTTGAAATCGACACGGCTCATGTCATAGGATGACCCGTTAATGCCCATCGTCTGCCCGTCGCGGCCAACGAGGTTGTTGAGCATGCTGCCCATCATGCCACCCGAATGGACGTTCAGGGTGAAATCGCGCGTCCGCACGGGCGCACCAAGGTCGGGCAAATTGGCGGGCAGGCGTGCGGGCAGCGCGCCGGAAACGCGCGCAGGCTGTTCCGAAACCTCGATCGACAGGATGTCGAGCGTGCCGGTCGCGCCGGTGTCTGCGCCCATCATGCCCCCGCCGCCCATCATGCCGCCCATGGACCCGCCCCCCATCATGCCGCCTGCGATATCGGCGGAGACGAGCCGCACCGCACGGCGATCCGAGAAATCGGCCACGATCTCGGCCCGCTCGCCGGAGGACAGATGCAGGCCGGTCATCGCTTGCGGCGCAGGCAGCAGCCCGCCGTCGCTGGCGACCTGATGGAACTCGCGGCCATCCGAGAAGCCGAATTCGTAGGTCCGCGCGTTCGACGCATTCAAAAGCCGCAGCCGCACCAGACCGACAGGGACGGTCAGCTTCGGTTGGAGTGTCCCGTTGACAAGGATATCGCTGCCCTGGAACCCCGCCATCTGGTCCATGTGTCCGAGGTCATAGGTCATCACCCCGCGCCGGAACAGGCGATCCTGGACAATCAGCGGGAAATCATCCTCGCCATAGGTTCGCGGAAGGGGAACGTCGATCTCGGGATCGTCCAACAGGATCATGCCGGCCAACCCCCGATAGACCTGGGTGGCGGTCTCTCCGTGGACGTGGCTATGATACCAGAGTGTCGCCGCCGGGTGATTGACGGGAAGCTCGGGCGTCCAGGTCTCGCCGGGACCGAACGCCAGTTGCGGCCCGCCGTCGAGGTGGCCGGGCAGGTGCATTCCGTGCCAGTGCGCGGTAATGGGGGCGTCGGTGCGGTTTTCGACCGCGATCTTCGCGGTTCGCCCCTTGACCAAGCGCAGCGTCGGGCCGAGATAGTCCTGCGAGAAACCAAGCGTGGGCGAGGAGACACCGGGATAGAAATTCCGCGTTCCGGCGCGCGCGCTGAGCGTGTTCCCGGCCCTTCCATCCACCTCCATCAAGGGAGGGATCGGCAGGGGGGCGCCCGGTTCCGCCGCGATCGCGCGGCGGGTCACCAGCATCGGTGCGGCCAAGGCCGCGCCAGCCGCCGCACCGGCCAACAGAAAGTGTCGTCGTTTCATGGGTTCGTCCTTTCGCGGCGTGTGCCGCAGTTAATCCTTAGCCCGTGTCAGCCGCATCTAAGCGGTCGGCAAGCCCGCCTTTTTCCAGCCTGCCAGACCGCCATCGACCAGCTGCGCATCATATCCCATCTCCTTCAGCCGGGCGGCGGCCATGGCGGCGCGCGCGCCCGAGGCGCAGACGACCATGACGGGCGACTTCCCCTGCACGGCGGTCAGGTCGGCCTCGGCCACGCCGCTGTCGGGATCGGCCTTGGCCTCGAGCAGGCCGCGCGGGATGTGGATGTGGTCTGGCCCCAGCTTGCCGTCTTTGGCCAGTTCGCCGGGCTCGCGCACATCCAGAAGCAGACCGGCGCCCGACCGGGCGTTCGCCTCGGCCTGTTCCGGCGAGATGGTCTCAACGGTTGCTTTCGCTTCGGCGACGAAATCCTTGATGCCTTTGGTCATCCTTGTTCTCCTTCAGAACTTGTTTGCGGTGGTCTTGAAATTGCTGTGCCCATCGGCCTCGGCCGGGTGCAGGCGACCGCCGCGCAGGTTAACCTGTGCGGCGTGCGGCATGCGGTCGGGCAGGGCGGGTGTGGCAGCACGGTCGTCGCGCGTTTTGATGAATTCGGGCTTGGCCGTGCCGCAGCGTGTCAGGCACGAAGTCCGCGCCGTCAGCGGGTCGAAATCCGGCACCACATCGATAGGCGCGGCTTTGCGGGTGCGCGGACAGGCCGCGGGGTGCTGGATGGCTCCGGTGTCCTCCTCATGAAGCCCCCAGATGTCGGGGGACGTCGGTCCGGTGGAAGGGCTTTGGCGCGCCAGGATCATGTTCGTTTCAATTCCGATTTTCTAGGGATTTGGAGGAGGGTGAGCGTGAATTCAGTGGCCAGAATCGCTGCGGCCGCGCTCCTCTTCGCCATCGCAGAAGATACTATAGAGCGTGTCCAGAAGGCGTTTCGCGTCTTCGTTCGACAGGGCGTAATAGATGGTCTGACCCTCTCGCCGGCCCGCGACGAGCCCCTCTCGCCGCAATATGGCCAGGTGCTGGGACACGATGCTTTCCCGAACATCGAGCGAAGCGGCAAGGGCGCCGACCGATTGTTCGCCTTCGACCAGTGTGCAGAGGATCATCAACCTGTTCCGACTGGCCAGGCACTTGAGCAGGGCTTCCGCCGCGTCGGCATTTTTTTGCATCGCATCCAGTTCCATACAGATGTATCTGCGAATGTTCGCAGATACATCAAGGGGCGCGGCGCGAAGTTTTTTTGGTACATGCTTTCCTTTGTCTCGGGACCGTATTGCGATAAGCGTTCAGTCATGGCGTCGCTCACTCAAATCGAAGTGCTTCTCCCGGAGTTCCGGGCCTACGCGATTGCCATTTGTGCGTCTTCGGACGACGCAGAAGATCTTGTACAGGATGCCATCGAACGTGCGCTGAGAACCGAGAGCCGCCCGACAGTCCTTGACGAATTGAGACCCTGGATGTTCCGGGTGATCCGCAATCTTCACTACGACGAGCTGAGAAAAAGACGTGTGCGCCGGGAATATTTGGCGGTTGAGAAACGTCTATCAGATGAAGCGGGCATATCAGACGCGGCGCGGGACATTTTGATCCGCATGGCGTTCGAGAAGTTGCCGCCGGATATGCGCGAAGTGCTGTGTCTTGTGGACGTAATGGGATTGAAATACGCCGAGGCGGCGAAGGTGATGGATGTGGCGAACGGGACGGTCATGAGCCGGATTAGCCGGGCGCGTAAGGCACTTTTGGCACTGGTCGAAGGATCGGACGCTGCGGATGAAATAGAGAAAAGCGCACGATGAACGAGTTGAACGAGAACGATTGGGAACTGGTCAACGCCTATCATGATGGCGAGTTGAGTGACGTTGAGCGCCAAGCGATGGAGTCGCGCCTCCGGTTCGAACCCGCTTTGCAAGAGGCGTTGAGGGATATTGCCAGCGTTTCGGCCAGCCTTGGTGCCTTGCGTCCGGAAACAGGGCCCTCCCCTTCCGAGCAGGTTGCAGTGGCGGCAAATCAGAACCGTTGGCCAACTCGATGGCTCATTGGTGGCGCAGTTGCCGCAGCCATTGCGTTGGCCGTCGGTTTGGGACCGCAGTTCACCTCGGAACCGTCGGTGTTCGACCTGCATACGGAATTGGCAGGGAAACCATTCGCAATTGATGTGGGGGGTATGACCCCCGCAGCGGTTGCGAGCAGCAAAGATATTCCAGACCTTGCCGGTGCGAACCTGACGCCGGTCGCTATGCGTACGCTGGAAGACGGAAATGTGACCCATTATGCGGGTCACAACGGCTGCCGCCTCACATACTACCGAGGGTTGCTGGACCTGGATGGTGAGGATTCCATGAAGGATGCTCAGCTCGCAACCTGGGCAACAGCGGACAATATAAATCATATGATCATCGCGAACGGCATGGATCAGGGCAAGTTTGACGCCATCGCCGATTTTCTGCGGCTTGTGACCAAACAACAGGTCAGTGAGCAGATGATGGCCTCATTGGAAGAAACGACAGCAAACGCAGGACGATGCGTGGGCTGACTAAAGCAGAACGAATTTCAGACCTGAAATCAGGACTGCAACGGCCAGGATCAGGACTGCCGGTTTGACAGGGTGCGACCGTACTTCCAGCCCGGTGCCGGCGATTGATGTAACTGCTTTTCCGATCCCACCCTTCTGCCGCCTCCGTGATCTGAGATTGGCTCGTTCGAGGATGAACCAGAGGGAGTTTCTCCGTGGAGACTACGATGGAGTTCTCATGTCGCGGCGTGGGGGCATGCGCAGTCGCAAGTGGCCGGATGAGGTGAAGGCGCGGATCGTGGCGGAGACGCTGGTTTCGGGCGCCACGGTCAACGAGGTCGCTGCCCGGCATGGCCTGAAAGCGAACCATCTATCGCCGTGGCGGACGATGGCGCGACAGGGCAAGTTGGTATTGCCTGCGCCCGAAGACCGGATCGAATTTGCCGCGATGGTTGTTGCAGCCTCGCCGCCCGAACAGGCCGCTGACGAAGTCCGCTCTTCACGTAACTAAATTATTCTAAAAAGCTGAATTAATTTACCTTTTCCGATTAGCGTCCAGCACCTTGTACAGCAAAATGTACAGCAATTCTTTTCGTGTGCAAACTAGCGCATCCTAGCAGGACTTCGGTAACGGGGCCGTCGTAGTCAAGCGTGTTTGCGTAAAACTATTGATCCGCCAAGGCGGTACTGTCAGCTCTGTTCGTGTCTGCTCTCTTTCGCCCCATGCCCAAGGACCCCACCTTAACCGAGAAACTTGGCATCAAGAACTGTTTTGTAGCCGGCTATATTGGAACCCATGGAATGGCGCATGCGCTGGACACACTACTAGATGCCGCTGCAATATTATTGAATGACCCAAGATCAGAAAATATTCGCATACTACTGCTTGGGGACGGCGCCGAACGGGAAAGACTCAGGGCGCGAGCGAAACAGCTGGACTTACGAAACGTCATATTCCACACATCGGTGACAAAGGGAGAAGTTGCTCGCTTTTGGTCAGTCCTCGATCTGGCAATTATACATTTACGCCGATCAGACCTCTTCACCACCGTAATTCCTTCTAAGATGTTCGAATGCATGGGCATGGGCATACCGATAGTCTTAGGGGTTGAGGGCGAGTCTGCGGACATGGTCCGCCAGTCCGGCACCGGAATAACAATCGAACCCGAAAATCCTTGGCAGCTTGCAGAACAGATATTGAACCTAAGCAATGAACCAGGTTCACTCGAGCGAATGTCTTCGGCTGGGATTACATCGGCGAGAGACTATGACCGGGCAACACTAGCTCAATCAATGTTGACTATCATCCAAAACACCTCTGATATTTAAGGAGACAACTTCCGAAAAAAATAATCCGTTTTCCTCAAGATCTGCATACTGCACTCAATTGCCGAAGGAAGTCAAAAAATATTTACCACTTCCGGATTCCGCGATGCGTTGAAGAAGAAAGCGGGCATTAAATACGGCACCCACCACAGGTGGGTGATGCCGACCAACCTTTACCTACCGGAAAGAAATTTCCAATAGGAGATCAGCCATGTCCTCCCTGCCCTGATCCGCCGCTTCCACGAAGCGGCCCAGGACGGCCGCGAGGAAGTGGTGATCTGGGGCTCGGGCAAGCCGAGGCGCGAGTTCCTGCATGTCGATGACATGGCCGAGGCCTCGCTTTTCGTGATGGACCTCGACAAGGCGACCTACGACGCCAACACCGAACCGATGCTGAGCCATATCAACGTCGGCACCGGCACCGACCTCTCGATCCTCGAGTTGGCGCAACTGGTGGCAAAGTTGACGGGTTTCGAAGGCCGGATCACCACCGATCCCTCGAAACCGGACGGCACGATGCGCAAGCTGATGGATGTCGGTCGGCTGGCGGATATGGGCTGGCAGGCAAGGATCGGCCTTGAGGAAGGCCCAACAGGCCCGAGCGTGCATATTTGATCGTTTTTAGGAACAATTAGCGAACGGCCTGGCTATTGACGGCTGCGTTTGATCGCGGTTGGCTATCTCTGGTTTGGGTGCGGGGGTAGCGAATTGGAACGGTCTTTTGTCGAGATTTGGAACCTGTCCTTTGATGACATCGGATTGATCGAGGGGATCAATCGTTCTGGTCGGGTTTGGTTTGCGTTTCAGCTTTGTTTTTTCCGCGCGCGGGCGCGATTTCCGTCTCGGCCGGGCGATGTCCGGGCCGACGTCTTGCGATACCTGGCCGAGCAGCTGGGGGCTACAGCGCCGGACGTGGCGGATTTCCAGTTTGGCCATGTGACTGCACGCAGGCACCGGGCGGCGATCTTGCGGCATTCGGGTATTCGGCGTGCCACTGATCGGGATCGTCAGGCGTTGCGGGACGAACTGGCTGAGCTATTTCGGGGGTCCTTCGGGACGATTGATGATCAAATCGAGCTTGGGTATCGCCAGAGCCGTGCACGAGGGTTTTTTGTTCCGTCGGACAAGATCATGGAGCGGTTGGTGCGCGGGGCTCGGCATGATGCCGTTGAAAATCTGCTCATGAGAATTGCAGACGGCTTGCCCGCAGAGACGCGCCGGAAACTGGAGACCAGCCTGGCTGACCCAAAATGCGCCACGGGATTTTTGAGTTTGAAGTCGGATGCAGGGGCGGCCACGCTGGAGAATAGTTTGGCGGCGACAACGCGATTGGCTTTCGTGAACGCGCTCAATTTGCCGTTCCCGGTCATGGCGGATGTCGATCCCGCCCTGGTTCAGCGCCTGTCCCGCCGTGTGGATCGTGAGACAGCAGCCGAAATGCGTCGCCACATCGACACGCGCCGGCTGGGGCTGTTTGCGCTGTATCTGATGCACCGCCGGGCCGAAATGATCGACGCGCTGATTGATCTGCTGCTTGAGATTACCCACCGGATGCAGACGCGTTCGCGCCGCAGGGTGGTGGGGGCGATCGCGCGGGATATCGAGCGGGTTCATGGCAAGGAGCGCCTGTTGGTCGATATGGCCATTGCCGCCGTGGATGACCCCGAAGGTCGGGTGCTTGAGGTCATTTTTCCTGTCGCGAGCGTGGCCAGGTTGAAGGCAGTGATCGAGGAGGACCGCGCCAAGGGCACGCTGGACCGGCGAATTCAAACGGTGATGCGCGGATCCTATGCCAGCCATTATCGCCGAATGGTGCCGCCGCTTCTGGCTGTGCTGCGATTTCGGTCGAACAACGCAAGCTGGCGCCCGATCCTGGACGCGCTCGACTTGATTCAGCGGTGGCGCAAGGATGGACGGCGGATCGCACCTGCCGATCTGGCACCTCATGGGTCAATTCCCGCGAAATGGCGTGAGGGCGTCATCGATGCGTCCGGCCGCGTGAACGTGATTACCTTTGAACTCTGCGTATTGGCGCAGTTGCGTGAGCGGGTGCGCGCAAAGGAAATCTGGGTCGATGGTGCCGACCGCTACCGCAACCCGGACGATGACTTGCCTGCCGATTTCGAGGCGCAGAGGGACATATATTATCAGAGCCTTGACCTCACCCAGGATGCCGGGGCGTTTGTCGCGCAGGTGCGCGATGAGCTGACGCGCGAGCTCCATCTTCTGAACCGCACCCTGCCGGAAAACGACCAGGTCCGGTTGCGAACATTCGGGGAAAACCGGATCAGGCTCACGCCCCCAGCCCCGGTGCCGGAACCACCGGGGCTGGGGGCTCTCAAGCGCGAGGTCGAACGCGTCTGGCCGATGACCGGGCTGCTCGATGTCCTGAAGGAAACGGCACTGGATACGGGGTTTCTGGACTGTTTCGAGACCTCCGCCAGCCGCGAGGCCTTATCGCGTGCAGCCCGGGACCGGCGGTTGCTGATGGCGCTCTATGCCGCGGGGACCAATGCCGGGATCAAACGCGTCGCCGCCGGGGTCGGTGACGTCAGCTATGACGAACTGCTCCATATCCACCGTCGCTATGTTGACCCGAACGCGCTGCGGGCTGCAGCGGCGCGCGTGGCCAATGCGACACTGGCGGTCCGCAATCCCGCGATCTGGGGTGAGGCGGGCACTGCCTGCGGATCGGATTCCACCAAGTTCGGGGCCTGGGACCGTAACCTGATGACGGAATGGCACGCGCGCTATGGTGGGCGCGGCGTGATGATCTATTGGCATGTCGAGCGCCAGGCGACCTGTATCTATTCGCAGCTGAAACGCTGCTCGTCATCTGAAGTGGCTGCCATGATCGAAGGGGTGCTCCGCCACTGCACCGACATGGAAATCCAGCGCCAATACGTCGATAGCCATGGTCAGACCGCTGTTGGCTTCGCCTTTTGCCATCTGCTTGGGTTCGAATTGGCGCCACGTCTGAAAGCGATCGCCCGCCAAAAGCTGGTCCTCCCCGCTGCAGGTATGCGGGCGCACCTGCCACACCTTGCGCCGATCCTGTCGAACGTGGTCGATTGGGCCGCGATCGAGCAGCAATACGACGAGATGGTCAAATACGCTGCCGCCATGCAGCACGGCACCGCCGACCCCGAAGCGATCCTGCGCCGGTTTGCCCGGACTGACGTGATGCACCCGACCTACAAGGCGCTGGCCGAGCTGGGCCGTGCCATCAAGACGATCTTCCTTTGCCGCTATCTGCGATCCGAAGCCCTTCGTCGGGAAATCCACGAAGGCCTGAACTTCGTCGAGAATTGGAACAGCGCGAACGGGTTCGTGTTCTTCGGCAAGGGTGGCGAGATAGCTTCAAACCGGATCGCCGATCAGGAAATCTCCGCCCTGGCGCTGCAACTGGTCCAGGCGTCGATGGTCTATGTGAATACGCGCATGGTTCAATCGGTCCTATCGGACCCGGATTGGCAGAACCGCCTGTCGCCCGCGGACTATCGCGGCCTGACCCCGTTGATCTACGCCCACATCACGCCTTATGGCCGCTACGAGATCGATCTGGTCACAAGGATCGATTTCGACAGGCAGGCTGCATAAGAAAGGTCCCACACCAATGCCCGTTTCGAAAAGACCCCGCAAGAAGTCCAATCGATCGGCATCCCTGCCGGACCTGGCGGCGCTGCCCGATCTGGCTGCGCTCGAAGGCATGTGGCGAGAGCTCGGTGTGGGACCGGGGGATGACGCTTTGGGCGAGGCCCAGGACCTGGCCTATGAGGCGTGGGAGGCCGTCGATGGCCGCAGTCGATACGCCCTGGCCCGCAAGGCCCTGAAGATCTCGCCCTTTTGCGCGGATGCCTGGCTCATACTGTCCGAACGCCCGTCGTTGTCAGCGCGGGAGCGCCGGTCGTTTCTAGAGCGCGCGGTCAAGGCCGGCGAACTGGCGCTCGGAGCGGACGGCTTCACCGAGTATGCTGGCCATTTTTGGGGGTTCCTCGAGACTCGACCCTATATGCGTGCGCGCCACAGCCTGGCCGAGGATCTCTGGCAGGCAGGCGGCCGGGAAGCCGCCATCGTGCATCTGCGTGAAATGCTTGCTCTCAATCCCGGCGACAATCAGGGGCTTCGATACGTCCTGCTCGGATGGCTCATGGCAACGGAAGACCACGCTGCTGTCGAGGCTCATCTCCAAGAGCACAGTGACGAGGCAAGTGCCTTCATGAGCTATGCTCAGGCCCTCTATGCGTTTCGTCGGAACGGTGATGATGGCGCCGCGCGTGCAGCAGCGCAGGAGGCCTGGCATTGTAACAGCCACATTCCCAAGCTGCTCGCCGGAACAAAGCGCGCTCGATTTGAGGATAACGGCTACTATACTTGGGGCGGCGAGGATGAGGCCGCCTATTACCTTGAGGAATACGGGTTTGCCTGGAAGGGGACCCAAGGTGCCATCGACTGGCTGGTCGAGGTCACCAAAGACCTGACGCCCGAGCCGCGGGGCCCGGTGCATTGAAGGTGTCACTACGGGTATACCCAAGATGGCAGGGCCCGTGAACACTGGGCATAGCCACTTTGGTGTTCATTTTGGGTCAGAAGCGGGTTATTGAACACCCCATGTCACAGGCACACCCAAAATGAACAGTTCAAGCGCCAAAATCGGCTATGCCCGCACTTCGACCGTGGATCAGAACCTCGATGCTCAGATCGCTGCGCTGACCGCCGCGGGTTGCGGCATGGTGCGCCGGGAACAGAAGAGCGGCGCCAGTCTGGAAGACCGCTCCGAATTGAAAACCATCCTCGACTTCATCCATCCCGGCGAAACGCTGGTGGTCACCCGCATCGACCGGTTAGCGCGGTCCATGCGCGATTTGCAGATCATCGTTGCCCGGTTGAAGGAAAAGGGCGCGCATCTCGCCGCCACCGAGCAACCGGTGGATACCTCTACCGCCGCGGGCAAGGCCTTCTTCGACATGCTGGGCGTCTTCGCTGAGTTCGAAACAAACCTGCGCCGCGAGCGCCAGGCTGAAGGCATCAAGGCTGCCAGGCAACGCGGTGTTTATCGTGGCCGCCCACCAAAGATCGATATGACAGAAATCCAGACCAGATTGGGCAAAGGTCAGACCCCTACCCAGATTGCCCACGACCTGGGTATCTCGCGCGGCACGGTTTACAAGGCAAAGGCTCAAATGACTTCAGGCGACGGCTCAGCAGGGCTGGAAACATCATGAAAAAGAACACCAGTAAGAAGCCGTCACGGGCTGCCAAGCCACCTGCGCAAATGGGAAACTCAAAAGTGGCGCCGCCGCGGAACCTGACGCCGGGCCTGTGCGAGCGTTTGCGCCGGGATATCATGGCCGCCTGCCAGCAAGTGGCAGAAACCCATGGCTTGACGGTCGAAGGTGGCGAGCTCAGCGACATCGACCTGCGCCACGGATTTGACATCGCGTTCCGCGTCGGCATCCCGATGGAGGACGGTTCCCTGTTCTCCCATGACAAGCTCATGTTCGAGGCTCTTGCCGGCAGCTTTGGCCTTGAGCCTTCCGACTACGGTCGAACGTTCAGAACCGACGGCCACGCCTTCCGGATTACCGCCATTAATCCAAACCGGCCCAGATACCCGATCAGTGCCGAACGCATCGCCGACGGCCGCGGGTACAAGTTCTCTGCCGAAAATGTCCTCGCCTATCTCAGAGCCGCCCACGGGTAGTTCGTTCCTGTTGCGTTCTCTCAGATGTCCAAATATGCACGCTCGGGCCCGTTAGGCCAGGAAGGTGTCGCGGGCACCTACCGTTGGTTCCTTAATAACCAGGACGCTTTCCGAGGCTGATACTAACGGACTAAACCTCAAGAGATTTCCAATGACCCAAACCATTCACCCCCTTATCCTCTGCGGCGGCTCAGGCACGAGGCTCTGGCCGCTCAGCCGCAAGTCCTACCCAAAGCAGTTCACGAAGCTGACCGGCGAAGAGAGCCTGTTCCAAGCCTCGGCACGCCGCATCTCCGGCGCAGGTTTTGCCGCGCCGACAGTGATTGCCGGCAGCGATTTCCGCTTCATCGTCACCGAGCAGCTGGCCGGGGTCGAAATCGCCGCCGCCGCCACCCTGATCGAGCCCGAGGCACGGAATACCGCGCCGGCGATCCTCGCTGGCGCTCTGGCGCTTGAGGCGCGGGCGCCGGGTGCGCTGATGCTGGTGGCGCCCTCCGATCACGTCATCTCCGACGCCGAGCGCTTCCGCACTGTGGTTCAGGCCGCCGCCCCTGCCGCCCAAGCTGGTCAGCTGGTGACCTTCGGCATCGCACCCCAACGGGCCGAGACTGGCTATGGCTGGCTAGAACTGAGCGAAGCCCCCGGCCCGGATTTCGCCCCTGTACCCCAGCCGCTCAAGAGCTTTGTCGAAAAGCCCGACGCCGCCAAGGCCGAGGCCCTGCTCACTGACGGCATGCACCTGTGGAACGCCGGCATCTTCCTCTTTGCCACCACCACTCTGATCGAGGCTTTCGAGCGCCACGACCCCGAGATGCTGAAAGGCGTGCGTGCCGCGCTGACAGAGGCCGAACACGATCTGCACTTCACACGGCTTGCGCCCGAGCCCTGGGCGGGGCTCGATGACATTTCGATCGACTACGCAGTGATGGAAAAGGCTCAGAACCTGACCGTGGTGCCCTACGCCGGCGCCTGGTCCGACCTCGGCGGCTGGGACGCTGTCTGGCGCGAAAGCGGCCCGGATGAGGCCGGCGTTGTCACCAGTTCCAACGCAACGGCGCTCGACTGCCAGAACACGCTGCTGCGCTCCGAGGACGAGAGCCAGCAGATCGTCGGCATCGGTCTGACCGATGTGATCGCCATCGCCATGCCCGACGCGGTGCTGGTGGCCCATAAGGACCGCGCCCAGGACGTCAAACAGGCAGTTGCCGCACTGAAGGCCGGCGGCGCTGTTCAGGCCGAGACCCTGCCCCGCGATTATCGACCCTGGGGCTGGTACGAATGCCTGGTGATGGGCGGCCGGTTTCAGGTCAAGCGCATCCACGTCAACCCCGGCGCCGCCCTGTCGCTGCAATCACACCACCACCGGTCCGAGCACTGGATCGTCGTCCAAGGCACCGCCAAGGTCACCGTCGACGACGAGGTCAAGCTCGTCACCGAGAACCAGTCGGTCTACATTCCGCTTGGCGCCGTGCACCGGATGGAGAATCCCGGCAAGCTGCCCATGGTGTTGATCGAGGTGCAGACCGGAGCCTACCTCGGCGAGGACGACATCATCCGCTACGAGGATGTCTATTCGCGGGGGCAAGGGGCGAAGGGGTGAGCCAGTTGACCAATCGCCCCTCCTAGGGGCGTCGACCTCACCAGACATTCTTAGATGCAAAGCTACAGCGTCGTCGCGGCCTGACCGGTTCCTTGGAACCAGGGATCGGGGCGGCGCCGCTTTTCGTCATAAAATACGACAGCACACGTTGAATTAATTGGGAATGAAGAAATGCTAGGCAAGGTCATAAGGATAGAGCGACTTTCACCTCGGGGCGGCGTGACTGAGGAGCCGGATCTTACAGCGAGAGGCTATTGCCTCGGCAACCCGAAGTTTGGTTCAAGGAAACACCACGCCGAGCACGCAGTTTTCGTCGATACCCTCGATGACGCCGCGGAGTTGATCTTGCAAGGCTTTTCCCTACGCATGGTCAGCGAAGGCAAACGAGCCTCGCTGATTTCGCCAAAGAGCCTTCGCATCATCCGCGAGTGACCGCACAATGGCATCATCGCAGCCGGACCTGCTCAAGTTAATCCGCTAGCGTGAGCAGCTTCCGCAGGGTCGATACAGCCAGGACAATTGCCCTGATCGACAGTGGCGAGGAACACGACACTATCCGCGGCGGTCAGGGGGACATCATCATCGGCGGTCTGGGGCGCGACGTCCTGTTCGGCGAAGAGGGCATCGACCGCTTCGTCTTTCTGAGCTTTGCAGACAGCCCGGTCGGCGGCGGCGCGCTGGATTTTCTGGGCGCCGCCAGTTTCTCGACCGCCTCCGGCCTGGCCTTTCGCGTGGTCACGCGGGCGGCGGATCGACCGTGGTCCAAGTCGACGCCGATGGCGATGGCGTCCGAGACATGGCAATCCTTGTGCAATTCGTGCCGCCCATGACCGCCAACGATTTCCTGTTCTGACCCCGTCGCGCAGGTGCAGGGTCATGCGTCCCCGGCCTGATCGCCGTCCCTGGCCTCATTTCGCGCGTTTAGGCTTGCAGCGCATTTGGAGATCCGGTATCCGGCAGATCACCACCACGGCGGCGAGTTGGCGGAGTGGTGACGCAGCGGATTGCAAATCCGTGTACACCGGTTCGATTCCGGTACTCGCCTCCAAACAATATCAAGAACTTACATGTTTTTCGACACGCGGACCACCGCGCGCGTGAACATTTGTCTAAAAATTCTGTTTTTTGTTCTGTTCGCATTGCCCGGCGTAGTCCGGGCCATGTGCCGGGTTCTGCGGGTCCATTTCTCCGGCTTCTATGCATGGCTTAAGGAACCGTTAAGCCACCGTGCGCAGGAGGATGTGCGTCAG